>FWPV01009702.1_pt1 | contig 16153 bp, 13 predicted proteins | sample 2228371 | NCBI WGS metagenome assembly FWPV01 (sample SAMEA103939776, study PRJEB20133) | metagenome | reverse complement strand
AGGATCCCGATTATAAGGACGACATCTTAGAACCGATCGAAGTGTTGGGCTTAGATCGATTTGCAGATTCGGCGATGATCATCAGAGCTCGGACGACGACGAAGCCTTTGATGCAATGGCGCGTGGCCAGGGAATTCAATCGCCGGCTGAAAAAGAGATTCGATGAGCGAAACATCGAGATACCATTCCCTCATGTGACCCTCTACATGGGGCAGGACAAGGAGGGAAACTCTCCCCCTCTTCGCATTCTCAAGGTGTAGGGATGAAGGTTCTCGTCATTAACTGCGGGAGTTCAACGCTCAAATTTAAGGTCATTGAGCTCAGTGAGGATACGCCCCCTGGCCGTGAGCAGGAGATGGCCCGTGGAATGGTTGAGCGGATCGGTAGCCAAGCGCAGCTCAAATTCGTCGGGGGAGGGAAGGAAGAACTTCGAGAAGCATTAAACGTATCGGATCACGCAACCGCCACCGAGCGGGTATTCGATTGGTTGGGAACGCTCGGATATTTGAAAGGGGACGGAATTGACGCAATAGGTTATCGCGTGGTCCACGGCGGGCCTCGTTTCACGAAACCCATCTTCATCGATGAGGAGGTTTTGGGGGCCATCGAAGCGATGAGCCACCTGGCGCTTTTGCACAACAATCCTGCCATCGAGGCGATCCGCGCAGCGAGGGCGATGTTCGGCTCGACGATGCCGATGGTCGCTGTCTTCGACACCGCGTTTCATTCTGACATGCCTGATCGGGCATCTCATTATCCCATTCCATTGGAACTGAAGGAGAAGCACCATATTTGGCGGTATGGATTTCACGGGATCGCCCATCGATACATGGTGGAACGCTATACTATCCTTGCCTCCAAACCGTTGGAAAGAACAAAGATGATTACCCTCCAGTTGGGAAACGGCTGTTCCGCAACGGTGGTGGAAGGGGGTCGTTCCATCGATACGACGATGGGCCTGACCCCTCTCGAAGGTTTGATGATGGGGACGAGATCAGGGGATGTCGATCCCCATCTTCCAGGTCTCTTGGCCGAGAGGGAAGGGATAAGCGTAGCCGATGCGGAGATCCTTCTGAACAAGAGGGCAGGCCTGTTGGGGGTCTCCGGTTTGTCGCAGGACATGCGCGAACTGATAAAGGCAGAATCCGAAGGGAATAAGAGGGCAGCCTTAGCAGTGGAAATGTTCTGCTACCGAGTGAAAAAACAGATCGGAGCTTATCTCTCTGTACTGGGTGGCGCAGATGCAGTCATTTTTGGAGGAGGAATTGGTGAAAATTCCCCCCGGGTAAGAGGACGCATCTGTGCGGGATTGGACTGGTGTGGCCTCGTGCTGGATGAAGAGAGGAATGAGAGAGCGGTTGGGAAAGAAGGGCGCATCACCTCGGATCATTCGAAGATCGAGGCCTACGTGATCCCTGTGGACGAAGAGGTGGTCATCGCTCGGGACACCGTTCGCTGCCTTGGGGGTCAGCGCCCGCAGGTCCAAGTGCAGAATAGGGCATGAAGAAGAAGCGGAAGCAGCATATCCTTGATGAGGGACGAGAGGGAGGAGAAACCCATGTCGAATCATGAAACCATCGATCGCGTCCGAAGGGAAGAATGGGTCAGTGACTATCGCAGGAAAGACCCTGACGCTGACCGCTGGGCAAGAGGTTACGGTGTCATCAAGCACCAGATCGATACTCAGGCGAACATCTTTCGTATGGCGGAATCGCTATCGATGAAAGGGATCAAAGGCGATGGCGTGCCCTTTTTTGATCTATTGTATGCACTCGATCGGGTGACGAGTGCGGCTATGTGGATTGTAGTTCACGAGACCTATGCCAGGAAGGTCTACCTCGATGGCAGGGAACTGAGTTCAGAAGATTTCAAACCCAATCCCGAGGGTCACACAGGGGGTTCGCTTAACATGGTTCCTGCCTATGCCGGCTATATGGCGATCAACGCCCTCACTGGACACACACGGGCCTGGGTGATGGGTCAGGGCCACTGTGTGGCTGCCATCGACACGGTCAACCTCCTTCTCAATAATATGACCCGCGTTCATTCCGAGCGGTATGCCCTTACGGAAGAAGGACTTACCCGATATGTTCGGGACTTCTATTCCTACAAATTGGGAGAGGATGGCAGACAGGATTCTCCCCTGGGGAGCCATGTGAATGTCCATACCGCAGGAGGATTGAGCGAGGGCGGGTACCTTGGCTTTACAGAGCTTCAGTATGTCCACATGCCACTGCCTGGAGAGAGACTTGTGGTCTTTTTAAGCGATGGTGCGTTTGAAGAACAGCGCGGAAGCGATTGGATACCCCGTTGGTGGCGAGCAGAGGATTGTGGCTTTGTGACCCCCATTATGATTAAGAACGGTCGCCGCATTGACCAGAGGACGACGATGTCCCAGCAGGGCGGAGCGGACTGGTTCGTCGATCACCTCAAGCTCAATGGGTTCGATCCCATCGTCTTCGATGGGAGAGATCCAGCCGCCTTCGTCTGGGCGATCTTTGAGATGGAGGGTCGTCTCGAAGCGGCTGCAAAGGCAACGGGCACTAAGGGATTCCCCTATCCCATACCACTTCCCTATGGAGTGGCGATTGCACCCAAGGGAGCAGGCTTTTATGGAGAAGGGACCAACCTTGCCCATAATCTTCCGCTCATGTCGAACCCTTATGCTGATCCTGTAGCCGCTCAAAGGTTCAATGAGAGTGCTCGGCGACTTTGGGTGTCCTTTGCCGAGCTCGAGGATTCGATCAGCAAATTTCAAGGCCATCGGATCTCAGGGCGTCTCCGGGAGCGCGACAACCCCCTCGCAAACCGTCAAGTGGAATTGAACCAGGTCCCACCGCCCCTTTTAAGACCCGTTTCTGAAGACCGACGGAATCCCTCCGAATGGACAAGAACCTCTCCCATGTACGCTATCGATTCGATGTTCCTTGCGGTCGTCAAAGCCAATCCTCATCTTCGACCACGGGTAGGGAACCCTGATGAGATGCGCTCCAATCGATTGATCCAGACGCTGGAGTATCTGAAATTTCGTGTCACCGATCCTGAGCCTGGAATTCCTGAGGATATCCATGGGGCGGTGATCACTGCCCTCAATGAAGAGGCGGTTGCTTCTGCTGCTCTTGCCAACAAAGGTGGAATCAATCTCATCCACACCTATGAGGCGTTTGGAACGAAGATGCATGGGGTGGTGCGGCAGGAGATTATTTTTGCAGATCACTGTAATGAGGCAGGGAGGCCACAGGGATGGCTTTCCATTCCATTCATTCTCACCTCTCATACGTGGGAGAATGCCAAAAATGAGCGCTCTCACCAGGATCCCTCCATGGCTGAAGCGATGTTAGGGGAGCCTTCGGATGTGTCGAGGGTTTTGTTCGTTCCCGACTATAACACCGCCTCGATGGTGATGCACCACCTCTACCAGACCCACGGCCAGATTTGGACCTTGGTGGTTCCAAAGATGGAAGTCATTGCAGACCTTTTCACCGGTGAAGAAGCGAATCAACTTCTTCAGAATGGGGCTCTTCGGATCGACTGGGCTTCCCATCACGTGGAGAGGCAGCGGGTGATTCTTACTGCTGTCGGTGCCTATCAATTGGAAGAAGTCTTAAAAGCCTCGGCCCGTCTGAGAGAAAGGGATATTCCACATTCGGTGGTCTATATGATTGAGCCCGGAAGGTTTCGCACGCCTCGAACCGAGCGTGAGAAAGCCCATTTGACACTGGCCCGAGTCCAATCGGACCTCTATCCGGAGGGTGTGCCTGCACGACTCTTTGTGACGCATACTCGGCCTGAGGTTTTGTTGGGGGTCTTATAACCTCTCAACACGGGGTTTTCCCAGACCCGTGCGCTTGGGTTTGTCAATCAAGGAGGAACCCTGAACGTTCCCGGGATGCTCTTTGTCAATCGATGCAACTGGGGTCACGTTCTCTTAGAGATTGCTCGTATGCTGGACTTGCCGGAGGAACAGTTATTAACGTCTGGAGAACTTTCTGTACTGAAGGGAAAAGCCTCGCCCGAAGGAATACTATTTTAGCAAGCCAGATCAGGACGTTCCTTTTCCATTTGCACCGCTGCGTTCATTTTAGATGTTAAGAGACAGAGAGGGATTCCCTTCCCTTAACCTTAACTAATTAGTTGGATTTTATAGTCTTCTATGATATGGTCTAAATATGATACGTTTCAAAAAGATACCTGAGGACATCGATCAACGAATGGTTCTCCTGGTTGACCTTTTCAAAGAAGATCCCAATATCATTTTCGCCTATCTTTTTGGGGGATTGATAAGAGAGGAGAGAAAACCGTTGAGCGATGTCGATTTAAGTATTTACGTCAAAGACGCAAAAAAAATAGATTTTCTTTCTCTTTTGAATAGAATCTCGAAGATTCTCGGGACCGACGAGATCGACTTGGTCGTTTTGAACTCTGCCCCCATAAGCTTCGCCGGAAGGATTTTACAGAAAAGAAAGATTCTGATCGATAAAAATCCTTCCCTCAGGCATCGATACGAATCCTTAACACTAAGAAAATTTTTTGATTTTTCCATAAAAGAAAGAGAAATTCTGCGCGGGAGGTATGGCATTGGTTGATAGACTTCTGATTGGGAGGAAGTTCGCTCAGATGGATACCTATCTTAAGCAACTTCGGGATTTCTCGGGTGTTTCTCTCAATCAATACAAAAAAGATTGGAAGATCCAGAGGATTGTTGAGAGGACACTGCACATTCTTATCGAGGTCTGTATCGATATTGCAAATCACATTATTTCTGATCGCGGGATGAGGTTGCCCACTGGGTATGCCGATACTTTTACGGTTTTGATGGAAAATAAAGTGATGAGTAGAAAGTTGGGTGAATCCCTCGAAAAGATGGCAAAATTTAGGAATATCATAGTCCACCAATACGAGACGATCGATCCCACGATTGTTGTTTCAATTCTTCACCGAAATTTAAGGGATTTTGAAAAATACAAAAGAGCGATCATCAAGTTTTTGTCTTCTCAAGAGAATAGAAAATAAACTGACTCTTCTCCTCACCGTTTCTCCCCATGGGACGTATAGATCTTTGGAACCTGGCCTGTGGAATTCTCGCCGGAGCCTTTTCTCCCAGGATCATGGTGAGTTCTGTGGAAGGACCTGTCGGTTCCTGGGGTCAAGATGGGCAAGTGTCCCTCCAATGAGGACCCTGTCGAGAGAATCTCTGTGCCTGAGTGCCTTTTTGGTACAGGCCATTGGCATATGTCTTGTTAAATTCTATAATGTCTAAGAAAAGAGGCGATCTTTTCTTAGAGGGTCTCGCAGGGATACGCCTCTCTGCCCGTCTAACGAGGTGAATATGGAAAGAAGAATGGAGCGGAGAATTGTTCCCAAAATCGCATCCTTTGTGCTTTCTATTTTTCTAATCTCTGGACTCAACTCCTGTCAAAGCAATCGAAGGGAAACAGCCCGCGAGGAAGCGATTCCGGTCAAGGCAGTTATGGTTACACAGAGAGACATCTCGAGGGAAATGAGGTTCACGGGAAGCATCGAGGCCACCACGGAGGTAAAGGTTTTCCCAAAGATCACGGCCAGGATTGAGGCCATCTATGTTGACGTCGGGGATTCCGTGAAGAAGGACGATCTCATCGCTCTTCTGGAATCGGACGAGCTCAAAGCGCAGGTGGCGCAGGCTGAGGCTGCTCTCGAAACGATGCGGGCGAAATGGGCACAGATCGAGGTGGGAGTTCGGCCTGAAGAGATCGCCCAGGCAAGGGACTTGGTCACGAAGGCGGAGGCTAAATTTCAAGAGGCTCAGAATCACTATGAACGGATGAAAGGTCTCTTTGACCGTGGCGTCATTGCCAAGAGCAATCTCGAAGCGGCGGAGTTGGCCTACCGAGTGGCCCAAGCGGATCTCAGCTCAGCTCATAAACAACTCAAGATTCTCTTAGAGGGAGCGACTCAGGAGGAACGGCAGGCGCTTCTGGCTCAGCTTCGTCAGGCCGAGGCCTCTTTGGACGTTGCCAAAATCCGTTTATCGTATGCCCGGATCACTTCTCCGATCGATGGCATCGTCAGCCAGCGATTCTTTGATCCGGGACACCTGGCGGTTCCCGCCCAATCTCTTTTCACCCTTGTTCAAATGGATTTCGTAAAAGTGATAGTCTATTTCCCTGAGCAACAGGTTCGGTCGATTGTTCCGGGTACAGAAGCGACACTGCAGGTCGCCGCTTATCCAAACCGGGTCTTTCAAGGGAGGATCGACAAGGTGAGCCCAACCCTCGATCCAGCCACGCGCCTTTTTTCTGCCGAAATCAAGGTCGCGAATCGGGGGTATCTTCTCCGCCCGGGGATGTTCACGAACGTAACCCTCTATGTGGAACCTCGTAAGAATGCGCTCTTGGTTCCCAAAGAGGCCGTCCTCTATGTCGAAGAGTATCCTGAGGATTTGGATTTCGGCTCCAGAGAGATTCGCCACCACCATTACCTTTTTGTCGCCAAGGACGGTAGGGCCCATCGGCGGAAGGTTTTACTTGGTTATGAATCGGGTCCGATGGTCGAGATTCTGGAAGGGTTGGAAAAGGGTGAGCAGGTCATTACCCATGGGATCCATCTCTTGAAGGATGGCGATCGCGTAACCCTTGGGAATCCAGAGGAGGGAAAGAGTTGAGCCTTCCAGGTCTCTCAGTAAAACGCGCTGTCACTTTCACCATGATCTACATCTTTCTGGTCGGGTTCGGACTTTTTGGTCTCTCCCGGCTGAAGATTGACCTCTACCCCGATATCTCCTTCCCCGTGATTGCGATCATCACGACTTATCCCGGTGTTGGTCCGACAGACATGGAGACACTCGTGACAAAACCGATCGAGGAGGCCGTGGCCTCCGTTGAGAGAATCAAACACATTCGAAGCCTTTCAAAGTTGGGCGCTTCTCTTGTCTTAGCAGAATTTGATTGGGGGATGGACCTTGACAAGGCAGAAAGGGATATCCGGAACAATATCGACTTGATCCGGGGTTATCTACCAGACGAGGCAGACGAACCTCTCATTTTTCAGTTTGATCCTCAGAAGATGCCTATCCTTTTCATGTCTGTCTCGGGCCCCATGGGACCGGCTGAACTACGAGAGCTGAGTCGAAAAAGAATCAAACCTGCCCTTGAGCGTCTGGAAGGCGTTGCCTCGGTCGAGACGGCCGGAGGTCTGAGACGGCAGATTCGGGTGGAGATTGACCTCTCGAAACTTCATGCCCAAGGTCTCCCCATCGATGCAGTGATTTCAACGATTCGGAGAGAAAATCTTCAGATTCCCGCGGGCAAGATCGATGAAGGGGAAATCGAATTCAGCCTTCGGACGTTTGGAGAGTTTACGTCGGTGGCACAGATTGCCAACACCGTTCTCGGATATCGTAACGGGGCTCCGATCTATGTCAAGGATGTGGCTCAGGTGAAGGACGACTACGAGGAGATCACCCGGGTGATTCGCAACAATCGAAAGTCTGGGCTCCTCCTCTTGGTCTCCAAGAACTCGAAGGCCAATACGGTTCAGGTGGCCAATCGGGTCCTCGCTGAATTGCCCAATGTCCTTCGAAAACTCCCCGAGGGAGTCGAAGCAGGGGTGATCTTCAACCAGGCCGACTTTATTAAACGTTCAATCAGCAATCTGGGTTATGCGGCTGTTCAAGCCTTCTTCCTAGCAGGCTTGGTTCTTCTCTTCTTCTTACACAATCTGAGGGCTTCTTGGATTGTCGCCCTGTCGATCCCCATCTCCATCGTCGTGACGTTTTCCGTTCTGGACCTGACGGGTCTCACCCTCAATATGATGTCCATGGCAGGCCTCGCGCTGGCTGTGGGAATGTTGGTGGATAACTCCATTGTCGTCCTCGAAAACATCTATCGTCATTTGAGAGAGGGGAAAAATCGTATCGAGGCTGCGGAGAGCGGAACCACCCAAGTAACCACTGCGATCATCGCCTCCACCCTGACGACCATCTCCGTCTTCTTTCCAGTCCTTTTTGTTCCTGGCATCGCGGGGGTACTCTTCAACGATATGGCCCTCACGATCTGTTTCTCCCTCTTCTGTTCTTTACTCGTAGCCTTGACGCTCATTCCTCTTCTCTCTTCGAGGTTCTTAGAAATCGGTCCTGTCAAAGGGAAAGGGTTTCTCACAACTGTCTCCGATGGGATTGATTCAGCCTTTCAGAAGCTGTTCCATCACTACGCTCGAGCGTTGAGCTGGTGCCTTCACCATCGGAAGGCGACCCTGGTGTTTGCCTTCACCCTGTTTGGGGCGAGCTTGGGGCTCGCCCCAAGGTTGGGCTTCGATTTTTTCCCTAAGATGGATCAGAACCAATTTGAGATTCAAATAGAAAGAGCGCCTGGAACCAGTCTCCGGTCGACGGAGATGACGTTTCGCACAATCGAAGAGATTATCTCCCGAACGGTCCCCGAGCTAAAAAATCAAAATACAGACATTGGTGTGGGAGAGACCTTCGGTGCCTTTGAAAAAGGCTCCTATGCAGGGAGGATCCGTGTCAATCTGATCGAAAAAGAAAAAAGAAAGCGATCCCAGATGCAGATTGAGGCCGCTCTCAGAAAGGAATTGGAGCGGATCCCTGGCATCACGTTTTCTATCGCTCAAAGGCATTTTCTGGGGGAGGAGGGGGATCTGATTATCTATCTTTACGGAGAAGATCTCGGACAAGCCCGGATTCTGTCGGAAAGGATCAAGGAGGCGATCAAGGAAATCCCCGGGGCCTTTGATGTCCAGACGAGTCTGGAAGGAGCGAGGCCAGAACTTCAAATCATTCTGGATCGCGACCGAATCCATGCACTTGGGCTGAGCACTTCACAGGTGAGCCAAGCGGTCTCCACCTTTATCAAGGGAACCCGGGCCTCCATGTTTCGCGATCGGGGCGAGGAGTATGAGATTTTAGTGCGACTTGGCCAAAGGGACCGAGAAAGTACAGACGTGCTCAAGGAGCTCTTCGTCAATACCCCTCAAGGTCACCCCATCCCCCTCTCGAGCCTCGCTCGGGTTCAGAGAAGCCTCTCCCCCACGACGATCCTGAGACGTGATCAACAACGCGTCACCAATGTCTCAGCTACCGTTCAGGGTCGAAGCCTCGGGGAGGTGACTCGAGAGGTAGAGGCGAGACTGAATCGAATGGAAATACCCCCCGATTTCAGTTACGAAATCGGCGGCTCAGCCCAGGATATGAGGACATCCTTTAAATGGTTGGGGCTTGCTTTTTGCGGAGCCGCCTTTATCGTCTATATGGTCATGGCATCGCTTTTCGAATCGTTCAGGGCCCCTTTCATCATCTTCCTGACCATCCCCCTTGGCGTGGTGGGGGTCATCGGCATGCTCTTGCTCACGGGGACCACCCTGAGTGTTGTTGCCCTTATCGGCGTCATCATGCTCGCAGGAATCGTGGTCAACAACTCCATTGTCTTGGTCGACTATATCAACCAAAGAAGAGAAAAGGGAGCCCCCCTTTTCGAAGCCGTAATGGATGGAGGAAAAACGAGACTGAGACCCATCTTGATGACCTCCCTGACGACCATACTCGCTCTCGTTCCCCTTGCGTTAGGGCTAGGTGCAGGCGGAGAGACCTGGGCTCCCATGGCCCGGTGCGTGATCGGAGGTCTGACCACAAGCACCCTCGTGACGCTCCTGGTCATTCCGGTGATTTACACCTATTTGGTGCCGAAGAGGTCGTGATAACTTCACGTTCCTCCTTATCGATTCGTTCTTTCGACCATCATCGGCTTCAGATTGAAGGACAATATCTATCCCTCGACCTTCGGAAGCGCAGCAAGGGCCGAAGAAATGCCATAGGGGTTTGAACAACAGGTTGAAGGAAACGGGGCATGTTGCCACAAGAGGGACAGTTTGCGACAACGACGCCATTTTCACATTTCTTCGATCCCCGCACAACCTGGTGTTAATCTTGATGAACGCCCCTATGCCGGAATGTGGTACCGTTATTGCTATGAGATAGTATGAAGTAGCAGCCGGTGAACCCCCGAGAAATAAAGATCTGCTCGAGTACGCAGCTGTTCCATTGTGAAAGTCAGACCTTTCCGTTTTACATAATACGTGGCAAAGCGGAATTCTCATTTTTGAAGGAGGAAGATAGAATGTTACCTTTCGAAAAGATTCTTTGTCCAACGGATTTCAGTGAACCATCCTACGAAGCGGTCAAGGCAGCGGGGGAGCTGGCTCACCATTTTGCTGCTGAGCTGTGTGTGGTCCATGTCGTTTCCCCAGTCCCTACAGTTCCAGTCGGACACGAGCCTTCCGCATTCAATATTCCTTTATACGAACATGAGCTGGAGGCCTCCTCGAAAAGATCTCTCGAAGAGATCATCAATCAAATGGAGTGGAGAGACCTCAAGGTCCGTCTCATCGTTCTTCGGGGAAATGCGGCTGAAGAGATCGTCAAGGTCGCTGAGGGAGAGAAGGTAGATCTGATCGTCATCGCCACCCGTGGGCGAACTGGATTGGACCGCCTGCTCTTTTAAAGGCGATGGGGGAAAGATGGAAAGTGGAACTGAAAGTAAAGGTCGAAGAATAGAAATATCGGGGGAACGAGGGGTGGGTTCTTTGAGCCAGGGGACAATCTGAGGCTTCCGCTACAAGATTTTCTTTCCCATTCCTGTCCGATTTCGTTCAATTTGCAAGGTAGAGCGAGTCATTGCATCCGATGCTTGGCTTTCTTTGCACTTCCGGGTATGATAGTCATGGCTGTCGAAAAGGGTTTGCCCTGGGATGCCGGGCGAGGAAACGGTTCGAGAAGAGGTCCAGCCGAAGGACGTGATCGAATTGTCGAAGCGAAAAGAAGAAAAAATCAGGAAAGGAGCGTGAAATGAAACGAATATTGCTTGCGACAGATGGTTCGGAACACTCCATGGGGGCATCGAAATACCTTGCTGACATCTATGGAGGGGCGTCGGATGTGGAGATCACCCTTCTCCACATCTGTCCTCCCATTCCGCCCCTTTATCGAGAGGAAAGGCACGATCCGCAGATCCGAGAAGTCTACAATGCCTGGAAGAAGAAGAAGGAGAAGGAGGCGAAGGATTATATCGAGGAGGCCAGGGAGATCCTCCAGAAGGGGGGCTTCAAAAGAAGCCATATCAAGGCTAAGGCGATGCACCAAGTCGTGGGGATTGCCCGCGACATCCTTCGGGAGATGGACGCCGAAAAGTACGATGCTTGCGTCATCGGAAAGAAAGGCATGGGATGGTTCGACGATATGTTTCTCGGTAGCATTACGACCAAGCTCTTGGAAATCTCGGAAAATCATCCCCTCTGGCTGATTAGTGGCAAAAGATGGAATAGCCGGAGTGTTCTGGTTGCCATGGACCATACCGCGCAGATCGTCCAGCTCGCCAGATATGTGGGCCAGATGCTTCGAGGGTTGGAGGGCGTCCGGATTCGATTTTTTCACTATTTCGCCCCCTTTGTTGGGAATTTGACAGCCGAAGAAAGAAGGAAGATGAAGGAGTTTGAAAAGCGTGCAGCAGAAAGGGAGAGAGACCGGATGTTCCAGTTTTTCGGTGAGGCCCAGAAGGCGCTTGAGGAGTTGGGATTCGGGAGAAAAGAGATGGAATCAAGGGAGATTCCCCCTCTCCAAAAAGGGTTTCGCAAAGGATTCTTAAGGAGGTACGAGACGGAAATCACGGAACTTTGGTGATTGGACGGAAAGGGGCGACGGGGGCGAGGGAATTCCGGTTAGGGTCCGTGGCCTGGCGGATTGCCACGCAAGCCGAAAACTGTGCCGTCTGGGTCGCCTGAGGGTGAATACTTCAAGAACGGAGGATCGTTTCGATGAGCGTTCAGAGGAAGAACAAGACCTTTCCTTCAGCTCTGGAGGATGCGAAGGCTGCCGAATTATATGTCACCTCGCCCCAGACCCTCTCTCCCTCCTATCGATTAGCCTACGCAGACCAGGATTTTTTGCTCCGGGAAGAACTCCGTCCCGTCCGCCTCCAGCTCGAATTGCTCAAGCCCGAACTGATCCTCAGGGAACATGGGATCGAAAGTACCATCGTCGTCTTCGGAAGCACACGGATTCCAGAACCCAAGATTGCCTATGAATCCTTAGCAGAGGTGGAGGCCGCGGCGAGAAAGGATCCGGCGGACAAGTTCCTTGCGACTCAACTGAGGATAGCGCGAAACATCGCCAAGAAATCGAAATATTATGAGGAGGCGAGGAAGCTTGCCTCCCTCATCTCAGCGGCCAGCAAGAATTCGGAAAATTTTCATTTTGTCGTGATTACGGGGGGAGGACCGGGGATCATGGAGGCGGCGAATCGTGGCGCTTACGAGGTGGGAGCCAAAAGCATTGGGCTCAACATCGTTCTTCCCATGGAGCAGAAACCGAACGAGTACATTACCCCTGAGCTTTGCTTCCAGTTTCACTACTTTGCCATTCGAAAGATGCACTTCCTCATGCGAGCAAAAGCTCTGGTGGTCTTCCCTGGGGGATACGGTACGCTGGATGAGCTCTTCGAGACCTTGACCCTCATCCAAACGAAGAAGATCAAACCCATACCGGTCCTTATCTTTGGGAAGGAATTCTGGCAGCGCATTATAAACTTCGACGCCTTGGTGGAGGAGGGGACCATTTCCCCCGAGGATGTAGCGCTCTTTCAATATGTGGAGACCGCCGAGGAGGCTTGGGAGATGATCTCGAAGAGTTATACGAAAGAGTGACTCTCATGAAAGAACGACGAACCATTGCCTATTTCTCCATGGAGATCGGACTCGAGCCACCCATGCGGACATATAGTGGCGGGTTGGGAATGCTAGCGGGTGATACGATCCGTTCAGCCGCAGATCTCGGCGTTCCCATGGTAGCTATAACCCTCGTTCATCGGAAGGGATATTTTCGCCAGACACTTGGTTCAGGGGGGGAGCAAAGAGAGGAAGCCGAGGAATGGAGGATCGAGGAGTTTCTAAAAGAGATGCGACCGAGACCCTTCGTGAAGATCGAAGGACGAACCGTCCATCTGCGGGCGTGGCGATACGACGTGAAAGGGATAAACGATTTCAACGTTCCGGTCTACTTCTTGGATGCAGACCTTCCGGAGAACTCGGAATGGGATCGTCGCTTGACCGATTTCCTCTACGGAGGCGACCAGTACTATCGCCTCTGTCAAGAAGTCATTCTCGGGATCGGCGGCGTTCGGATGCTCAGGGCCCTCGGGTACGACCAAATCGATCGGTTTCACATGAACGAGGGACACTCCAGTCTTCTCACCGTTGAGCTGCTTGATGAAGAGGTGAGGAGAGCAGGCAGGGAGGCGATCACCGCAGAGGATGTGCAAAGGGTGAGAGAAAAATGCGTCTTCACGACCCATACGCCCGTGCCGGCTGGACACGACCAGTTTCCCCTGGATTTGGTTCATCGTGTTCTCGAGAGGGGTCGACTGATCTCTGAAATGAAGAATGTGTTTTGTTGTGAGAACCTTCTCAATATGACCTACCTGGCCCTCAATCTCAGCCGTTATGTCAACGGAGTGGCCAAAAAACACGGTGAGGTTTCAAAACTCATGTTCGCAGGATATGCCATCGATGCGATTACCAACGGGGTACATGCTGCCACATGGGTTTCGGAGCCCTTCCAGAAACTTTTCGACCGCTACCTCCCTGAATGGAGGAAGGACAATTTCAGCCTTCGCTACGTTTTGACCATTCCTAAGGAAGAGATATGGGGGGCTCACCAGGAGATGAAGAAGCGATTGATCGACCGGGTGAACCGAGAGACTGGGGAGGGGATGGACGAAAGGATTTTGACGTTAGGTTTTGCGAGACGTGCGACAGCCTATAAGAGAGGGGATCTCCTCTTTACGGACATTGAGCGTCTTAAGACTATTTCTTCAAAAGCGGGTTCTTTCCAGGTCGTATATGGTGGAAAGGCTCATCCTCGAGATGAGGCTGGTAAGGAATTGATCAAACGGATTTTTCGAGTCAAAGAGCAACTGAAGCCCCATATCAAAATAGCCTACCTTGAGAATTATGATATGGAACTTGGAAAATTGATCACCTCAGGAGTCGATATCTGGCTCAACACCCCTCAGCCTCCCCTGGAGGCATCCGGAACGAGCGGGATGAAGGCTGCCCTGAACGGCGTGCCGAGCCTCAGCGTCCTGGACGGTTGGTGGATTGAAGGGCATATCGAAGGCGTGACGGGTTGGGCGATTGGAGAGGCGAGAAAGGGTAACCCAGAAAGCGACGACGGATCGAAAGATGCTCGCTCCCTCTATGATCAACTGGAGTATAGGGTTCTTCCTCTCTTCTATCAAAACCGGGATGGCTTCATTGAGGTGATGCGTAACGCCATTGCCATCAACGGTTCGTTTTTCAACACACAGCGGATGATGCAGGAATATGTGCTCAAGGCCTATTTTCGGTGAGAGGGAACGGTCAGGATGAGGATTCTTTTGAAGAGTTTCGTTCAATTCTTCAAGGACGACGGGCCGATGTTTGCGGGTGCGACCTCCTGTTTCTACTCCTCGAGCATCTTTTTGGTCGGAGCGGAATTGGTCCATCAACTGGGAAATTCAAGAAAGCAGTCATAGGCCTCATAACCCTAACCTTAGCCCAAAGATCCTATAAGAGGAGGAGGAAATATGAACAGAGAATCTTTAAGAGGAGCATGGAAAGTAGCAACCATTATGGGAATTCCGATTCGCGTGCATTTTTCGTGGTTGATCGTTTTCGGTCTGATCACCTGGCTCTTATCATCTCGTTATTTTCCCCAGGTGACCCCTGACCTTCCCTTTGTATCCTACTGGATCAGCGGGGCTCTTGCGGCATTGCTTCTCTTTGCGTCGGTGGCGTTTCATGAGCTTGCGCATTCCTATGTGGCCCAGAAATATAAGCTGACCATCGAGAGCATCACCCTCTTTATCTTCGGGGGGGTGGCTCAACTAAAGGGGGACCCCCCTCATCCTAAAGCAGAATTCTGGATTGCGATTGCCGGCCCCCTTTCCAGCTTTATTCTTGCTGGAGCCTTCTTTCTCCTGATGATGAATACAGCTGGAGGCACCCGAGCCCTCTTCGGCTATCTGTCGCAGATCAATTTGCTCCTCGGCATCTTTAATCTCATTCCCGGCTTTCCCATGGACGGTGGGCGGGTGCTCAGGGCGGCCATTTGGGGAAAGAAGAAAGATTACTTTTTCGCAACTCAGAAGGCATCGAGCATCGGAAGAGGGATCGCTCTCTTTTTCATTTTTTTCGGACTGTTTTCCATTTTTACAGGAGGGATGGGAGGATTGTGGCTGATGTTTATCGGTTGGTTCCTCTACAGTGCGGCACAGGCCAGTTATCAGCAGGCAACCCTCCAGGAGACCCTTTCGGGAATCAAAGTCAAAGATATCATGGTAACGGAGATGCAAACGATCGATCCGTCCGTCCCTCTTAATGAGGCGGTCGATAAATATTTTCTCAGATATGGTTATGGCGGATTTCCGGTCATCGATGATGGAAAGTTTCTCGGCATCCTCACCCTGAAGGAGGTCAAGAATGTTCCGAGAGAGGATTGGGGAAGGGTGAAGGTTTCAGAGGTCTATGTGCCCCATGACAAGAAGTGGGAGGTCTCTCCGGATGCCGACGTCATCAGAGCTCTTGAATTGATGATCAAGGAAGATAAAGGGCGTATTGTGGTGACAGAGCGGGATAGGATCATCGGTTTAATTACGAGAAATGGGATTGCCCGGTATGTGCAGATCAAGGGCAAATAAACCGCGGCCGAGCAAAATTGATGCTCTAAGGGCTAAGGTACGTCTACCGCTTCTAAAATACCGTTGGAATGAGGTCGGCTCGTAGCTGCAGGCTTTAGCCTGTGACATTGGGTTAGGTCTGATCACAACGCAGGGGAAGGTCGTCATGAAGCAACTCGAAAAGATTTTGGTGGCAATGGATTTTCAACCCGCTTCTGAAGATGCACTGAAGATGGCGTTTCTTTTGGCAAGAGAATTTCATTCGGAGATCATCCTCTTTCATGTGGTCCCTGAGACCAGAGATTTTCAGTTGGTTAGAAGTCAGATTAGAAGAAAAGTGACAGATAGATTCAAACACATGGAGATGGACCTTAAAAAGAAGGGAATCTTTTCCACTGAGACCATCGTCCGCTCTGGGATCCCCTCTGAAAGGATCATCGAACATTCAG
>FWPV01009699.1_pt1 | contig 16155 bp, 14 predicted proteins | sample 2228371 | NCBI WGS metagenome assembly FWPV01 (sample SAMEA103939776, study PRJEB20133) | metagenome | reverse complement strand
ACAATGATTCTTGATGCATGGCAAACAATTTGGGCTTGCGTGGGTTTAAGCCTCTTGATTCTGTTTGTGGATGGTGTGCTGGCTGGCCGTGCGGGCCCTAGCAAAACCGATCTGGTTCGTCAAAAAAAGCGAGATGACCGAATGGTTGGGCTCGGTAAAGGGGTAGGCAATGAGTAATGCACGCGCGCATCGCGCGGCCTGGCTGGCGGCCATTGTTGTGGTGGCTTTGGGTTTTGGTATTGCCTTGGTCAAAGTGTTTAACGAGAACCTGGTTTTCTTCTACACCCCTACACAAATACTGGGCGGCGAAGTGCCCACAGGTGAAAAAACCTATCGCCTGGGTGGCATGGTCGAGGTGGGCAGCGTTCAACGCGAGGCCGACTCATTGAAAGTTCGTTTCGTGGTCAGCGACCTGAACAACAAAGTGCCGGTTGAGTTCAATGGCATTGTTCCGGATTTATTCAAGGAAGGCACAGGCGTTGTCGCAGATGGCGAATGGGACGGCACCACATTCAAAGCCTCTGAGGTGTTGGCCAAACACGATGAAGACTACATGCCGCCCGGAGTTGAGCAGTGATCGCGTTGATATCCCAGTTCAGTTTGGCCTTGGCCACCGTGTTGGCCTTGTTTGGCGCAGTCGCTGGTTTTACCGCAGTGCGAGGGGTATATAACCATGCGCCAGCAGTCCCTTTGTTGGGCTCGATTCAACGCAATGTGCTGCTGGTCTCTGGGCTCGTCAGTATTGCCTTTGTTGGTTTGGTCTATTCCTTTGTGATCAGCGACTTTTCGGTTCGCAACGTGGCTGAAAACTCCAATCTCGCTCTGCCAGTTTTTTACAAGGTGGCCGCAAGTTGGGGTTCTCATGAGGGCTCATTTTTGCTTTGGGTGCTCATGTTTGCAGGCTGGACCCAAGCTGTGGCCTGGGCCAAATTCGAGGTGTCGGCTTGTTTCAAAGTGCGCGTACTGGCCACCTTGCAATTGGTGCTGGTGGGTTTTCTGCTTTATTTGTTAATTGCCAGCAACCCATTTGAATACCTGTACCCCACACCCGTCGACGGGCGAGACCTGAACCCGCTGTTGCAAGACATCGGCATGATCATTCATCCCCCCCTGTTGTACATGGGTTATGTGGGCTTCGCAGTGACCTTTGCCTTCGCAGTGGCTGGTTTGCTGGAGGGCCGATTCGACATGACCTGGGCGCGCTGGAGTCGCCCCTGGACCAATGTGGCGTGGGCGTTTCTGACCATGGGCATCGCCTTGGGAAGCTGGTGGGCTTACCGGGAACTGGGTTGGGGTGGTTGGTGGTTTTGGGACCCGGTCGAAAATGCATCTTTGATGCCTTGGCTGGCGGGTACCGCGCTTATTCACTCACTTGCTGTTTCAGAAAAACGCGGTGCCCTGAAAAGCTGGACCTTGCTTCTGGCACTCACCACCTTTGCCTTGTCCCTGCTGGGTACATTCCTGGTTCGCTCGGGTGTGCTTACCTCGGTGCATGCTTTCGCAACAGACCCTGAACGTGGCGTTTTCATTCTCGCCTTGTTGTTTATTGTGGTGGGCGCTTCCTACATTCTGTATGCGCTTAAAACAGGTGAAGTGGGGCAGGGTGGCAATTTCAAGGCCACTGGTCGTGAGTCGCTGTTGCTGTCCAACAATGTGCTCATGAGCGCTGCCTTGGTGGCCGTGATGTTGGGTACTCTTTACCCCTTGGTGGTCGAGGTGATCGGCGGGCGGAAAATGTCAGTGGGGCAGCCTTATTTTGAAGCCATGTTTGCACCCATTCTATTGCCCGCGGTGTTGCTCATGGCCTTGGGCCCCGATTCACGCTGGCGCGAAACGCGTCTGGCGCAATACATCAAGCCCGGGGCAGTAGCGCTTGCTGTTGCCGCGCTGGTGTTGTTGGGAGCAGCCTTGTTCAATGGTTATTTCAGCCTGTTGTGGGCTGTGGGTGTGGTGTGTGCAGTGTTCATGGCGGTGGCCACGCTGGCCCATGCTGCGGTGGCTACGCGCAAAGCAGGGGCCAGCATTCCTGAAAGTGGTTTGCTGTATCGCATTCGCCGTTTGTCCCTTTCTTATTGGGGTATGGTGCTTGCGCATTTGGGCGTGGCCGTGTTTGTGGTGGGCGTCAGTTGGGTAAAAACTTTTGAGACGGAAACTGATTCTGTGCTCAAGCCAGGAGAAACTTCGGAAATAGGCCCTTGGCGAGTCACATTCATTGGTGTTGATTCGGTGCAAAGGCAAAACCATGTGGCTGCTCTGGGCGTGTTCGAGTTAACGCGTGGCGACGGCACGGTGATCCATTTGCTGGAACCGGAGAAACGTCGCTATCAAAGTTCAGAGCAAATCATGACTGAGGCAGCCATTCACAGCGATTGGTTCTCCGACGTCTACATCGGCCTTGGCGATGCAGTTCAAAGCAGCGCAAACTCCGGGGCGTGGGGCGTGCGCCTGTATTACAAGCCATTGATCAACCTGATTTGGTGGGGTTGTGCCTTGATGGCACTGGGTGGTTTGCTTACCGTGTTTGATCGCCGTTACCGGCCCAGAAAGAATGCGGTGGCGGCATGATCAAGAAACGCTTGCGCCTGTATTTGCCAATTTTGGTCTTGTTGTTTTTGGGTGTGTTTTTGCTCCGTGGTTTGTGGCTTGACCCCAAGAAATTACCCTCCGCATTGATTGGTAAGCCCGCGCCTGCGGTAGTGCTTCCCGTGCTCAGCTTTAATGGGCCAGAGGCGGGTGCAGTACAAATTGCCGACATTCAAACACTGCAAAGTATTGATGCACTGAAAGGCCAGCCTTGGGTACTGAATGTGTTCGCATCGTGGTGCCAGGCTTGCTTGGTGGAGCACCCGCATTTCATTGCGCTGGCAAAACAGAACAAAATCAAGCTGGTGGGCTTGGCTTACAAAGACGACCTGGCCAATACCCGCCGTTGGCTGGCGCAATATGGCAATCCTTATGATTTGATCCTGATTGACCAGCAAGGGCAGTACGGAATTGAGTTGGGTGTGTATGGCGTGCCCGAAACTTTTTTAATGAGCGCCAACAACACCATTATTCACAAACAAGTGGGGCCAATTCCCGTTGATTATTTCGACAGCATGGCACTGCCCGCAATAGAGGCTTCCCGATGAATGTGAATGACCTGAATGCAGCAGAGAAAGAACAGTACAAAGAAGTGGCCAGCGAGTTGCGTTGCTTGGTGTGCCAGAACCAGTCGCTGGCTGATTCTCATGCTTCCTTGGCAGTCGATTTGAAAGACAAAATTGCCGAGCAAATTCGTGCTGGCAAAACCAACGAAGAAATTAAAAGCTACATGCAAGATCGCTATGGTGAGTTTGTGATCTACAAACCCGCTTACAGCATGGAAAATGCAGTGCTGTGGTTGGGACCATTTGTGGTGCTGATTATTGCCGTGGTGCTGGCGCGCAAGGTGGGGAAGAGCAAAGCCAGCGCACCTACCGCTGAAGCAAGCGCACAATGGGCAGAAAACTTGTACACCAAAACTAAAAACAAAAAAGACAGCTGATTGATGCTGCGGTTACAGAACCAGCAGCTGCTCGTTAATTTTTTTTGCCTGCTCAGGCGGTACCCCCGCCAGGGATGCGAATTCAGGCCAACGTTTAATGGCTTGGCGAACTTCTCGAATAACTTTGGGTGCGGAACCTATTGCAAAGCGCTCCGCCTCTTCCAGCAAATCAAGCTCAGCGAAATTCTTGAATTTTCCATGCACCGACATCAAATGTTGGTGAGTCCATTCACCCTCAGGGTTGTGTGCAAAGGTAATGTCGTAGGCTGGTGCCAGTTCCCAGCTTGATCCTTCCTTTAGCAAAAACGAAAAGTTCTTGGTGTGATCGTCGCAGTTTCTTCCCATCACATTGAATACCATGCGTCGAAACGCTTCTTCTTTTTGTTCATAAGGAAGTTGCAGTTTCACAATGCAGTCGAATAATTGAGCATAAGCATTCGTGCCTTTCTTTTTATAGTCCAGGTGGTTGAATGCGCACAGCGTTTGTATGTGATGACGCACATTGTTTGCAGCCCGGTCAAAACGGCGTGTCATAAAGTGCGCACGGCCGTTTTCCTCTAGTAATCGACATTCTGACATGGAAATTTTCGCCGCCCTGGCCATCAAATAATAGGCGTATTCAATTCGACCATAGCCTCCTGATGCGCCCAGTTCCTTGTCTTTGCCAATGCCATCGAATTTTAGTAGCCAGTGTTCGAACCCTGGCGGTGTATCCACTTGTCCGGAACGAATTTCTTGCGTCTCGCGGTTCCATGCAACAACCGCTTTGGCACGGGCCCCACCAGCGGAGGTACCCACATCAATAATGCTGCGCAAGGCTGCATTTGTGTATTCATCTTCATCGTCGTCAAACTGACCAGTAACCGCTTTTCTGGCCTGTTCTACCAAGCTACCCAATTCAATTGAGGTGGCCACTCGCTTTGAAGGCCCACGGCTTGGTTTGAATGTGAGAGCACCCATGGCGCGGTTACTCATGTAGGCCAGGCGATCGAGTGCAGTAATGTCACTTTTAGACAAACCCCGCTCGGCCAAGTAACGGTCAATCAATGCATTGCCAAAATCATCGGGCAGGGCATCGGCCAGCATGGCCGGTAACCGTTTGTAAGTTTCAACTGGCAGATCTGTGAACAAATATGGATCGCCGTTGTTCAAAGGCATTTGTAGTGGGGCAGGTTCAATACCGGTTTTTAGAAAGGCGGGTGCGTAGGCGAAGGCGTAATAGCCGTACACAGGGTCTCGCGCTACTGCACCCACTTGTTTTCCCCAAAGAAAGACTTCAACACGGTCCACGGGTTGATAGGCCGTGCTTTTTGTGCGTGCGATTTTCTTTTTGTTATTCATGACTTGCTCGGTTTGCGCCTTGCGCGCTGACGGGGTGCTGCTTTGGCCACCATGGTCATGGGGTTGATGGTTGCAACTGGTGCAATTGTGTCGAACCAGCTTTCCCGCCCCAAGGCGCGAACAACTTTTACCAGTGTTTGCAATGATGAACCTTCCCCGTTTTCCAAGCTTTGCAGCGCACGGGTACTTACACCCGCTTGTTCAGCCAGTGTGCGTTGGTCGGTGTTTCGGCTCAGGCGAAGCTGTTTCAGGTTTGCGCCCAAAGTGGTTTCCAGTTCCGCAAGCGTTTTTTGAGGCAATTTATATTGTTCCTAAAATGTGTTTTTGTACGTTTTAATTATTTTTTTGTATTTTATGCGCGTTATTAAGCGTATTGTAATAATTTAAATATTTCAAGTAAAGTTATGTTTTAAATCGCGTATAAACGCGTATTAGGATAATTTTTTATTTTTAAACGCGTATTTTTGCGTAATAAAATTATTAAATTTTACTGGGCTTGCCTGGTGCAGTTTTGCATGGTTACCCCGCAAATGCAGGGTGGCGCATGTTGCCTTGTTGCGCACAACAAGGCTGGGCGGCCCTTTGGCAATTGCTTAATTCCCAAGCAATAGGGTGCACGGATCAACTTGCTTGCTGTTGCATACTGATCCATTTACATTTTGAACCTGTTGACATTGCATTTCGAGCAAGTTTCTTGGCTTTGGTAACGGCCTGCGGTAGCCATGGTGGATTTAAGGTTTCGGATTTTGAGTTTTGGTTATGCTGTTTATTTGTACAGTTTATTTCTCAATCGCTATGCTGTAAAAGGCCCCACTCAGTTGAGGGGTTCTCAGGGGTGATGTTCGGATAAATGGATATCGCCGTTATTGTTCGATAAAACATAAAACTAGTTAGCTTTCAGTATGAAGATTGTTGGGATACCGCTGCAATACGCCTGCTTCGATTGTCGCAAGAGTTTTAAACGCCCACAGCTTAGTGGAGCTAGTGACAGGTTCATGACGTCGGAGCAGCAGGCTGGACAGGTAAGAGAAGCTGCAGAATTCGCGAACGATAGAGTGTACAAGTGCCCTGACTGTGGCGGACTCACTCACTTCATGGGACTAGACTTCAAGGCCCCAAAGAAATTGGACGTGAAAGCGTGGCAGCAGGTAAAAGCGTTTATTGAATCAGGCAAAGTTTACTATCGGGGTTCGCAAGATGATCAAAGCTAACTCGTCGTTCAACCATGACGCGCAAGCGCGCCGGTCAACTTAGTCGTTGTGCAGATCAAAGGGAGTTAGTCCATGGTTGAGAAGGGCAAATACAAAGGCTACTCAGGCGCTCAGCAAAATCCTGATGGCACATGGGTTTGCGGAGGCACATACACAGGCGCACAACAGAATCCTAACGGCACGTGGGTGTGTGGCGGTGCTTACACTGGAGCACAACAAAACCCCGATGGCACTTGGGTTTGCGGAGGCGCATATACAGGAGCCTAGAGAAATCCGAATGGCACATGGGTCTGCTCGTAGCTCTTGGGCGCTGTACAACTATCGGTTCAGCGCAACGGCCCGTAAACGGGCCGCGCGTTAACCTGGCGTTAGGCAGGTTTTTATATTATCGAGTGGCTATCAAAAATCGTTGATTTGACGAAAATCCCGACCAAATTTATCGGGTCGGTCGCGGTTGTTTGCGCCATTGTTTTGCTGCTTCCTGAACCAGCACTTGAGAAGGTGGCTTTACTACAGGTTAGAGAAGACTTCGGGCAGTATTTTGGCTTAGGTCTCTTAATCAGTTCATCGATACTGCTGATTGAGTTGGGAATCTGGGGATATCGTAGTGTTAGAGCGCATTACGCTGGCCGATGGCTAAAACAACATATCCGAGAGTACCTGCAAGGATTGGACGTATCAGAGAAAGCAGTCCTACGAGAATTCTTTCTCGCTAGTGCGCGCACAATTAAGTTGCCTATTGAGCAACCAGCTGTATCGTCACTTATGAATGCTGGAGTTTTGGAACAGAGTGCAGCATTGGGATCTAGAACGACGGTTGGCTCTGTCTTTTCTGTATCGCTGTCTGATGAGGCTGAAGCTCATCTGAATCCAGAGCTCTTGGATATAGACCAGTTTGTTCTCCACACTGACGACGGAAAGTGGTACTTGAATGAAGAAGGACAGCAGTGGGTCATGAACAACAGGCCGAGCTTCATGCATGAATTGCAACGCCATCTTGCAGTTATGGAGGGGCGGTTCTGGTGAAACTGCCTAACCAAGCCATTAAATTCGCTCCCTACGGTCGCCGGACGCTCGTTCCTCGCGCCGTTTATGGCGAGCGTTAGATTTCATATCCAATGGAACCGCAAGTAGTCCAATTTGCAGCTGATGGCTCTTCCAAATGGGCTGGCATGGGTGATTACACTCTGACATCGCCAAATCAAATGCATCGCGTTGAGCTTACCTATGAGGGTGAGCCGCCTCACGGGGATTCATATCATCGAGGCACAATAGACGGTAGAGCTTTTCCAGGGTTTATTTGGGGCTGCATGTTCGCGTTTTCTTCATGTTCGCGCTATCTGGTGTTTAGCTGGATGCCCAAGTTAATTGAGCGCCACACCGTAGTCGTTAATCTTCAAGAAAAGCGGTATTTGCTATTGCCTGAATACATTTACGACTTCACTGTTAATTGGCCAATCATTTCGGGCAAAGGTCAGCAGGCTAGCGGAAAACAGTTTTCCTTTAACGGGAGTGAAACGTGGTTGCCTTACTGAAATCTAACATTGCGGTCAAAGCCGTTGCGGCCTGTGGCCTCCGCTGGACTGCCCGCAAGCGGGTGCCTATTACCACCGGCGTTAAATCGCAGTTCGATATGCCTTAGGTACAAAAAATGTCAATCTTTGACATTTTCGGATAAAATTAGGTTTCCTTTTTAAGGAGGAAATCATGGGAATGAACGTGAATTTGACCCCGCAGCTCGAAGAACTGGTGCGCGCAAAAGTGGACTCAGGTATGTATACCTCAGCCAGCGAAGTTGTTCGGGAAGCGCTTCGCTTGATGGATGAACAGGATCAACTTCGCCGAGCTCGTATGGATGAGCTGCGGCACGAAGTTCGAAAGGGCTTGGAAAGTGGCGCAAGCGAGCCATGGGATCCTGCTACCGTAAAGGCAAAGGCGCGCGCCCGTCGTTCTAGCAAGTCGGCTTGAAATGGTGAGGGTAATTCGCAGGCCGCTGGCTGAACTCGACATTCTGGAAATATGGGACTACATTGCCGAGGACAGCGTCACCGAGGCTGATCTCTGGGTTGACAGGCTTGATGAAAAGCTGCGGCTTTGGGCAACGCAACCCATGATGGGTCGAAGCCGAGAAGAGTTGGCCAGTAGTCTTCGTAGCTTTGCTTTTGGGCGATATGTCGTGTTCTTTTTGCCAATCTCAGATGGGCTTGATGTTGTGCGTGTTTTGCATGCTTCTCGGGACATAAATGAGCATTTTGATGCGACTTAACTGGTCATTGCATCGGATTCGCATTCTGCGAACCGCTGAATTCAAACGTTTCCTCAACACTAAGCACAAACACCCCCCCACCAATAAAAAAACCGAACCCGGTTCACCCAAAGTTCGGTTTTTTTACATCAACCCAAAAACAATTACTTCAAAGGCTTGTAACGCACTCGCTTCGGTCGCGCACCTTCTTCACCCAGTCGCTTGATTTTATCCGCTTCGTATTCCTGGAAGTTGCCATCAAAAAACACCCATTGCGAATCGCCTTCACAGGAAAGAATGTGGGTGGCAATACGGTCCAGGAACCAGCGGTCGTGCGATGTCACCAGCACAGTGCCCGCAAATTCCAGCAGCGCGTCTTCCAGCGAGCGCAGTGTTTCCACATCCAAGTCGTTTGATGGTTCGTCCAGCAGCAACACGTTGCCACCGGAAATCAATGTTTTGGCCAAATGCAAGCGACCACGCTCACCACCGGACAAATTGCCGATCAGCTTTTGCTGGTCGCCACCCTTGAAGTTAAAGCGACCCAAGTAAGCGCGTGAGGGCATTTCGAACTTGCCCACGGTCAGAATGTCGGCACCATCGGCCACGCCATCGAACACTGTTTTGTCGTTGGGCAGTGAATCGCGGGCCTGGTCAACCACGGCCATGCGCACAGTTGAGCCAACTTTGATTGAACCACTGCTGGGCTCTTCTTTGCCCGCAATCATTTTGAACAGGGTTGATTTACCCGCACCGTTGGGACCGATTACACCCACAATTGCGCCGGGTGGAATCTTGAAGCTGAGGTTGTCGATCAGCAAGCGGTCACCAAAAGCTTTGCTCACGTTTTCAAACTCGATCACCTCATTGCCCAAGCGCTCGGCCACGGGAATAAAAATTTCCTGTGTCTCGTTGCGCTTCTGGTACTCATGGCTAGACAATTCTTCAAAGCGTGCAATACGCGCCTTGGACTTGGCTTGGCGTCCTTTCGGGTTTTGGCGAACCCATTCCAGTTCTTTTTTCAAGGCTTTCTGGCGTGCGCTTTCGCTGCTTTCTTCTTGCTTCAAACGGTCTTGCTTTTGGTCCAGCCAGGAACTGTAATTGCCTTTCCATGGAATGCCAGATCCGCGGTCCAGTTCCAAAATCCATTCAGCGGCGTTGTCCAAGAAGTAGCGGTCGTGGGTTACGGCAACCACGGTGCCGGGGAACTTGTGCAGGAACTGTTCAAGCCAGTGCACCGATTCAGCATCCAGGTGGTTGGTGGGTTCGTCGAGCAGCAACATGTCCGGTTTGCTCATCAACAGGCGGCACAATGCCACGCGGCGTTTCTCACCACCTGAAAGTGTGGCCACGTTGGCCTCCCAAGGCGGCAGGCGCAGTGAATCGGCTGCAATTTCCATCAGGTGTTCAGCATCGTTGCCGGCAGCAGAAATAACCGCTTCCCACTTGGCTTGTTCTTCAGCCAGTTTGTCAAAGTCCGCTTCAGGGTCGGCGTAGGCGGCGTAAATTTCCTCCAGCTTTTGCTGGGCCATGCCCAGTTCACCCAAACCTTCTTCAACGGCTTGACGCACTGTGTGCTCGGGGTTCAGTTCGGGTTCCTGGCTCAAATACCCAATATTCAAATTGGGCATGGGCACTGCTTCGCCTTCTATGTCTTTGTCCACACCCGCCATAATTTTCAGCAGGGTGGATTTGCCAGAGCCGTTCAAGCCCAGCACACCAATTTTCGCGCCGGGGAAAAAGCTCAGCGAAATGTTTTTCAAAATCTGGCGCTTGGGGGGAACAATTTTCCCCACGCGGTTCATGCTGTAGACGTACTGGGCCATTCGGTTTCCAATTCAATAGGTTTAACGTTGCCGCAATTTTAAATCATCGCAGGCAGTTGGGGGGTTAAAGCTTGACGTTCTTTGCTGGCCTCACCCAGCAAGGCCATGCCCAGCAGTGCGCCATCTGCGCCTTTAAACAAGGCTTTCACGCCGTTCTCGTCGCCGGTTATTTCCCATTCACCCTCATGCTCGGGCAGGGGTGGGTTCACTACCGCAGGGCAATCGGGCGTTTTAATGCTCACCGGCATGGCCGGGAATTTGATTTCAGTGGGCTTGCCAGCCAGTGTTTGTGCCATGGCGCGTGCGGCTTGCATCACGGGCATAATGTACGGCAACACGAACTTGCCCAGGTATTCTGCGCAATCACCCAGGGCGTAAATGTTCTCGTTGCTGGTTTGGCCAAGGTTGTTCACCACGATGCCGCGCGCCACTGTAATGCCTGCATTTTTAGCCAGTTCAGTGCGTGGCTTTAAACCAACCGCGGACAACACCAAATCAGCGTGGGTTGTTTCACCTGTTGAATCGGTCAGCGTGTAGCCAGCCCCGTTCTTCGCAATGCTGTTTACGGTACGCCCCAGTTTCCAGCTCACGCCTTTTTCGGCCAGTTTGTTTTGCATGAAGGTGCTGGCTTGTTCAGGCAGTAGGCGGGCCAGGGGACGGTCAGCCAAGTCAAACACCGTGGTGTGAATATCGGCTTTCAACAAATCGTTTGCAAACTCGCAACCGATCAAGCCTGCACCCAACACGGCCACTTCTTTCTTGCCATCCAGCAGTTTTCGAAATTCTGCATAATCATTCAAGTCATTCACGCTGATGACGTCGTCTGCGCCATCGCCTTGAATCGGCAGTTTGATGGTGTCTGCGCCCAAGGCCAGTACCAGGTTGTCATAGCTGAATTCACCCGCACCGCTGCGTAGCTTGCGCGCTGCGGCATCCACTGAACTCACGGTGGTGTGGGGCACCAGTTCGACTTTCTGTTGTTCGGCAAATTTGGCGGCAGGCGTCATCACCAGGCTCTCGGCTGTTTTGCCGCTGGCCAGCGCATTGCTCAGCATGGGTTTGGAGTAAAAGTCGCCGCTGTCCGCAGTAATCAGGCGAATTTCCGCTTCGGGGTCGGCTTTACGAAGTTCTCTGACCAAAGTCCATGCGGCCACGCCGCTGCCAATGATGGTGGTGTTCATAGTGTTAATCCTGTGTGTTGCACGTGAATTGCAATAGTCAATCTCTATAGTTGATATTTATCAATCGCCGATTGCTATCGTAAACGTTGAGTAATGGCATTGTAAGCGCAATCCAAATGTATACGGGTGTTTACCAAACAGAGTGGCATTGGTTAAGATGCGCGTAGACATTCGATTTTCAGGCCATATTCTCAGGTAGGCTTGCTACATTCCTTTATTATCAAACGACTTTTACACAATACACATCAAAGGGAGACAACTTTGAGTACATTTGATCGCATCGGCACTTCTCGTTTTATCAAAACCGCGGCCTTGGCTTTGTCAGTGACTGTGTTGGCCGCTTGCGGATCAATTACAGGCATCAAAGACATTCCCGAGTACCTCGACTCCGATTTCGAGCATGTGGGTCCGCGTGATTTCATCACCAACATCGATTTGGCCCGAATCAAGCTGGGCATGTCGCCGCTTCAGGTTCAAAACCGATTGGGTATGCCCATGTTGAGCGCGAAAGACCAAGACGATCGCTGGGACTATGTGTTGAAAAAAGGCCAGGGAGCCAGCGAAGAATTTGTGCCGTATGCGGTTTACTTTAAAGACCAAAAAGTGGTGCGGCTGGCACCTTTGACACCTCCGCCAGCTCCCGTGGCTGAAGCCCCTGCCGAGGCGCCGGTAGTTGATGCGTCTGCTGTTGCAGCGCCCGAGGCCAGCGCGGGCGAAGTCATGGCCCCCGAACCCAGTTTGGCTGTGGGTGCCGATGTTGGCGATGCCGCTGCAATCAACGACATGTTGAGCAACTGGGCCGCAGCATGGTCTTCCAAGGATGTGCAAGGCTATTTGGGTTTCTACGCGGACACTTTTGAACATGGCAAAAAGTCTCGCGCTGCCTGGGAAGGGCAACGTCGCGCACGCTTGTCTGACAAAGAAACAATTTCTGTTAGCGTGTCCGATGTGCAAATTGACGTGCAGTCCGAAGCCTTGGCCACTGTCAAGTTCAAGCAAGATTATTCATCAAATCGCTACAACGACTCGGGCACAAAAGTGCTGACCCTGTCCAAGGCCAGCGGCACCTGGAAAATTCAAAGCGAAGAATTCCAGAAGTAATTTGTGGATCAAAGAAAAACCCCTTGCTGCATCAAACAGCAAGGGGTTTTTTATTGAATCGGCAAGAAGAAGTTACTGTTCGAAGATCTGGATTTTTCCACAACCATCCAAACGTTCAACCAAATCGCTGCCCATCAGCTTCGATGGTGTGTAAGCACCGCCAGCAACATTCTTTTCCATCAAGATAAAGCTGGCTACAGCCAGTGATCCCATCACGGTCAAGGAATAGCCGTTCGCGGTTTTTACCCGGGCCACCACCTTTTTACCTTCGGCATTGGTGGCTTCGCCCCACACGTAAGCGGGCATTTTGGCGCGTTGTTCTTCGTTGGGACCTTCCACTTTTGCAGCCTGTTTTTTCAGAATGCCTTGCACCAGCGACATGCCCAGAATAGGGCGGGCCAGGTTGGCAGCACGCATCATCCGTACCGATTTTGGTGAGGATGGAATGTACACCTCAATATTCCGAATCCCGGTGCTGTGGAATGCAGTGGACACATCGCCCCAAGGAATGGTGACCGCAAACTTGGTGCCGTTGCCAAAATTGATTTCACGAGTGTTGTAGCCCAAACCAACGGCCCTGATTTCACCGTCTTCACGAATGCGGCCCCCCAGCTTCATGGCCTCGACTGTGGTTTTCGCAGTGCCAGCTGACAAACCACTTCGGGAATCAAAACCCAGGGCCAGGTGTGTGGCGTCGGGCAGCATTTCATGTAGGCGGGCAGCCACGCAATCGGTTGGAATCACATCGAAACCCACACCCGGACACAGCACAATTTTTTGTTTGCGTGCTTTGCCGCTCAGTGACTGGGCCAGCTCGAACACCGAAATTTCACCGGTAATGTCGAGGTAGTGGGTTTTGGTTTGCAGACAAGCCATCATCATCGGTTCGGCTGTTTCTGAAAAGGGTCCTGCGCAATGCAACACCAGGTCAACTTCATTCAAGCCTTCGAGCACCGCAGCTTCATCATTCAATGAAAAGACACGGCTTGGCAAACTCAGTTTGTTCGCCAAGGCTGTCACCGCTGCTTCATTGCGGCCAGCCAAAATGGGGCGCATGCCGCGTTTGGCCGCCTCACGTGCAATCATTTCACCGGTGTAACCATTGGCACCGTAAATCATCCAGGGCATTGCGTCTCCTAAAGCGCTTTGGAGCCCTTAGTTGGGCTCCCTTGTTGTTTTGTTCAAGATTCCAGTTTGGCTTTCACCCGGTCGAGAAACGTACCGACCTGTGCGTCGAATTCAGATTTCACGATCCCTTCGGCGATACCCTTCATGAGGCGGGGCACTGGCATTTCGAACTCGCCAGTTGAGCGGAACGAGATTGTACATGCCTTGGGGCTGTCTTCCTTAATCACCCAGCCGCCAGACACGGTGGCATTTCCTTCGCCCGCAACCGGGTTCCAGTCAATCTTCGATTTGCCATCGTTGGTGTATTTCACTGCGTACTTCACTTGATGGGAAATACCGGCTGCGCCAATCTTGGCCATTTCCCAGCGCCACACTGCATCGCCCAAGTCAACAATTTTGTCCAGCTTGGGAAACAGGGCCACGGTGTCAGCAACATCAGCCAACTGGTCAAATGCTTTCTTGGCACTGCAGGCCACTTTGAACGACTTTTCAATTTTCACATTCACGTTAACTGCCATATGTCCCTCGCTTTTTATTGTGGATGTTGTACTGCATGGAGTGAAGTGTATCGGTTAATTGGCGCGCTTGTTAGCCCGATGAGGCAACTGGGTGGCGCTTGATTGGGGGCTTGTGAAATCTTGTGAAATACCGGGTTCAACTAAAAACAGCCGTGTTGCGCCGCACTTAATCATTGCTCCCTTTAAATCGTTGTGTGTATTGCTTCTTGATTGTTTTTTGGTGAAGTTATGCTGCGGTGCAATGTAAATCATTGATTTTTTTCGAATTGAGGCTCTAGAAAAGTCGCTGTTTTTTTGGTGCAATGAGGTTGACAGTTGTTCACTGAAAGCGCATGTTACGCCTCAGTAACTTTGAAGTAACTTTGATGACATTCAAGGGGTATAAACATGTCAAATTCACTATTTGCCGTTTTTTCAGCAGTTGTGCTGATCGGCCTCGTCTACAGCGGTGCAAACCTGCTGACCTTCACCGCCGCCATTGGCGCGTCCGCTTTGGGCTTCTACGCTCTGGGTGGCCTGGGTGAGTTGGGTCTCATTGTGTTTGCCGCGATTTATCTCCCAATTGCGGTGGTGCTGAATGTGTCCAGCCTGCGCCGTGGTGTGTTGACAGCGCCAATTTTCAAGGCCTTCAGCAAGGCCCTGCCAGCCATGAGCCCAACCGAAAAGGACGCGCTCGAGGCTGGCGACACCTGGTGGGAAGCCGAAATGTTTGGTGGCAAGCCAGATTGGTCCAAGCTGATGAACGTGAAGTACACCGAGCTCACCGCTGATGAGAAGTCTTACCTCGAAAACGAGACTGAAGAGCTTTGCAAAATGCTCGACGACTGGAAAATCACTTTCGAGCTGAAAGACCTGCCACAGGAAGTGTGGGATTTCATGGGCAAGAAGAAATTCTTCGCCATGTTGATCGCCAAAGAACACGGCGGTTTGGGTTTCTCTCCCTACGCACAAAGCTGTGTGGTTGCGAAAATTGCAACCCGTTCATTGACTGCATCCGTCACCGTGATGGTTCCCAACTCATTGGGCCCAGGCGAGCTGATCATGCACTACGGCACGCAAGAACAGAAAGACTACTGGCTGCCACGCTTGGTAGACGGTCGCGAAATTCCATGTTTTGGCCTGACCGGCCCTGAAGTGGGTTCGGATGCCTCTGCGATTCCTGACACTGGCGTGGTTGTGAAGCGCGTGGTGAATGGCAAAGAAGAATTGGGCATCGTACTGAATTTCAGCAAACGTTATATCACCTTGGCCCCAGTGGCCACTGTGGTTGGTTTGGCATTCAAACTGAAAGACCCCGATGGTTTGCTGGGCGACAAAAACAAGGTCGACTACGGCATTACCTGCGCCTTGCTGCCAGCCGACACTCCCAATGTACAAATTGGTCGTCGCCACTTCCCTGGCGCGGTGTTCATGAACGGCCCCATCATCGGTAACGACGTTTACATTCCGCTGACTTCCATCATTGGTGGTCGTGAAATGGCCGGCAAGGGTTGGAGAATGCTGGTTGAATGTTTGTCAGCAGGCCGTGGCATTTCCTTGCCAGCTTTGTCCGCAGCCTCTGGTTGGGGCATGTACCTGGCCACTGGCGCCTACGCCCGAATTCGTCGCCAGTTCAAAATGCCAATTGGTCGTTTTGAAGGCGTTCAGGAAGCAACCGGTAAAATCGGTGGTCTCACTTACAAACTGGAAGCCTCACGCGTGTTGACTGCAACAGCTTGTGCCGAATGTGCACCATCTGTGGTCACCGCCATGATGAAGTACCACATGACCGAAATGATGCGTGAAATTATTCTGCGCTCTATGGACGTTCATGGTGGTCGTACGGTAATTCTTGGCCCACGCAACTACCTGGGTCAGGCTTACCAAGCCATGCCAGTTGCCATTACCGTTGAAGGCGCGAATATTATGACGCGTAACCTGATCGTATTTGGTCAGGGTGCAATCCGTTGTCATCCCTGGGTGCTGAAAGAAATGCAGGCAGCCCAAAACCCCAACAAAGAAGAGGGTCTGCGTGATTTCGACACCGCTTTCTTTGGTCACTTGGGTCACATTTTCAACCGTGCCATGCGTGCTCTGGT
>FWPV01009698.1_pt1 | contig 16157 bp, 16 predicted proteins | sample 2228371 | NCBI WGS metagenome assembly FWPV01 (sample SAMEA103939776, study PRJEB20133) | metagenome | reverse complement strand
TCATCGTGGCGGGTAATATATTATTTGTTAAGGGGGGTGAGTTAAGAGAGGGCGAGGGGGAGTGTTTTTTTTTTAGCTTAAGATAGAATAGATTTTTTTGTTTAAATTATTCACGAATTTATAAAGGTAAGGTGTTTCTATGAACTACAAAAAACAAAATAAGTACTGGAATTTTTTATTTATTGTAATTTTTATTCTATTCGTTTCTTATGCAAGTGATGAGGGGGCTTCGTATGAAGGAACCGATATGAGTCTTGAGGAGCTTGTTAATATCAAGATTAAGGTCGCTTCCAAAAGTGAGGAGAGCATATCGGATGCTCCGGGAGTAATTTCGGTTATCACTCAGGATCAAATTAAAAGGTTCGGAGGTATAACACTTGGTGATATTCTAAAAAGAGTGCCTAGTTTTTTAGGTACTACGGTATATATGACAGATCGTTCAGTAATAGCTTCCCGGGGTGATCAGGTGATGCCTTCATCGAGCCATATTCTTCTTCTGATTAACGGGCGACCGGTAAGAGAAGTACTTGAAGGTGGCATTAAAAGTGAAATTTATGAATCTTTTCCGGTGACGGTTATAGAAAGAATTGAAGTTATAAGGGGGCCCGGATCTGTACTTTACGGATCACAAGCATTCTCTGCTGTAATAAATGTGGTAACCAAAAACCCCGACTACAATGGTATAACCGTTTCAGGCGCCTTGGGAAAGAATCTTTATAATTTTGTCTCCGGTAATCTTAATTACAAAATCGGCGATGTGGGTATTGTACTTGCCGGACGATATGCAGACAGAAGCGGTTGGAATGTTAACTGGCAGGCACCAAACATGGCCGGGGGAATTGACAATGTAGAAGTAACAATTCCTGACTATGGGCCAGGCCTGTATGGTGAAATAAGCTATAAAGGATTACGTTTCATGGGTTCAATCAATCAATGGAGCACTCAGTATTATGTCCCGGAGTATCAGAAATTTAAAGGTTTTCCGTTTTTTCCTTTTGGTGATGCAACCGGAAAAATAACATGGGATAAATATTTTGCAGATCTTGGATTTGAACATGAATTTAATGATAAATACTCTTTTACTATCAATTCTACAGCTACAAGATCAAAGTTGAAAACACAGATGTTCCCCTGGATAGCGCGGGATGCCTATGAAATAATTATAGAAGAAACTAACCATATCAGGCCTGTTGAGAACTTTAATATTCTTTTAGGTGGAGTCGTAGGTTACATGACAGGTACAGAAAGTGATCTTTTACAGGGTACTAATGCTAACGAGGGGCACGAACAAATTAATTTTTCAACATATCTTCAACTCGATTATAGATGGCCCTGGGCAAAGCTTATTAGTGGCATACAGTTAAATAAAGTAAAGGATTTCAATGTAGATGTAAACCCGCGGGCAGGATTGATTTTCTATCCTTTTGAAAATATCAATATCAAGACCCTCTACAGTACTGCATATCGTGCTCCAAGTCTTGATGAATTATATCTTGATCATCCTACAATGCGTGGACATATGATTGATCGTTTACCAGAAGACGGGAACCAAATAAAAGATATCAAACCGGAAAAAGTCTATACTTTTGATGCAGGAGGCAACTATCAGGACAGCACAGTTCAATTCGGATTAAACGGTTTTTATAGTATAATGAATAATCTTATCATTCAGGACCGGGATCCAAAACGTTATTCAATCCCAACGTGGGACAATATCGGTAAAGTAACGATTTACGGATTAGAACTGGAAGGGAAATATTATATCTCAAAAGAGTGGCTGTTCGAGGGATCGATACTATATCAGGAAAGTAGAGACAGGCAGACTTACGAACAAAATATCACACCCCTTCCCAATTTCAGTGCTAAGGGCGGACTTAGTTTTAATGGATACGGTTTTACTATAGGTATATTCAATACATATTGGCAGTCACTCGACAGAAAATTTAAATCAACACTCAATAAATCAACCGGCAGTTTTAACATGTTAAATCTGAACTGTTCATATAATTTTAATTATTTGATTAAATCCACGTTTATTAATGAACTCTCAATTACCTTTATAGCAGACAATCTGCTTGATGAGGAAGTATGGTTACCTGCATGGGGACTTCTGGATCCTGGAAGCAGAATACCATATAAAGAAGGAAGAGTTCTTTATGGTGGTTTCAGGGTTTCTTTTTAACTTGAAAATAGGTTTGATTTAGCCCGGATTTGATAGAGTTTCTTCTCTAAATAATTATTCGAAGCTCTATCTTTAAAATGTTATGGTTTTAAAAGGGAACAATATGAAGAATTTGTTTTTCATTGTTTTTATGTTTAGTGGCCTGGTACTGTCGGATGATGCAGATTATCTTAGTACAAAAGAAGATAAGGTTATTATTCTTACCACTAAAGGGAGTATTTTCGATCAGGCCAGAAACGGGCTAATAAATGAGATACGCGATGAATTTTCTGTTTCTGTAATTGAGATAAATGAGAACACTTCAATTGACAATATCGATTCGTTATTTGAAGGGTACGATTTACCCAAATTGGTAGTGCTTATCGGAAACAATGCAATCAGGCTATATAAACAATTCTTAAATCAGAACAAGTATAAAACCGCGACAATACAGGTAGTAGCAATTCTTGCTCTGGATTTGCAACGAGCAGTAGCAGGGATAGATAATGTTAATGCAATAGCCTACGAAACACCTATGGTTACTGCATTGGTGAGCTTCAGAAGAGTATTCAAAAAACCAGTTAATAAAGTTGGTGTTCTCTACAGGAACTTTTTAAAAGGTTTTATAGAACAGAATATCCGGTATTGTGCAAAAGAAAGGATAGATATTAATGCAATAGAAATAAGTGATGATACATCTAAAATTCAACTTGATATTGCCAGCGCTCTTCAGACCCTGATAAAAAACGAAAAGGTTGATGCTCTGTGGATCCCTAATGACAATGTACTTCTTAAACCTGAATTCCTCGGTAACATATGGATTCCTGCCCTTAAAAAGAAAAACATTCCTGTTATTGTAGGGGTAGAAGCGCTGGTTGATCCCAAATTGAATTTTGGTACCTATGCAGTTATTCCGGATCCGGTTGCACAGGGAGAACAGGCTGCAGAAATTATTTACAATTTAAAAGCAGATGATTGGCAGCATAAAGGTGTTAAGATCTATCCGGCTATATCTATGTATTCAGTATTGAATCTCAAGAAAGCCTATGAGATAGCAGATAAAGAAGACTTTAAAACCTATGAAGTATCAAAGATTCTTAAAAAATAGGATGTTAAATTTTATCAGTTAATAATAATAAAATGAAAGCTGCTTTTTTGTGATTAAAAGAATCGTTTTATTTCAATTAATAATTTTTTTCCATATTTTCAGTGTCTCTACTTTAGCTGAAAATGTATATATTTTTTTCCCTTCAAATATCACCTTTCAGACAATGGAGGATACGTTATCCGGGCTGATGAAAGGGGTTAACGTTACTGTTTTCGGAAAGTACAACGAATTCATTACCAAAGTTAAATCAGAATTACCGGATGCAGTAATAACCAAAACATTGCTTATTAAGGAGCAGCTTGATAATTATGAAATTCTGTTAAGAGGTGAGCATAAAGGAAAAACAGAAGATAATTACGTAATTCTATCAGCCGGTGAATTATTTAATGCAGATTCCGTTAATTCCGAGACAGTCATTGGGGTATTGGATATACTGGGCAGAGCAGGAATGAATAATCTACTTAAAAGTATTTTCCCGGTGCAGCCAAAGCTTAAAAAAGTTTCCAAACCCGAAGATCTTATTTCTTTGTTGTCTTTTGACATGATAGCTGGCATTATGGTTGAGGAAATATTTGTAGATTACTTTAAATCTACGTCTAAATTGCAGTTTACTGTTACACCATTAAAGAATTCGACTACAGGAATTATTGCATTGGCTGTAAAAAAGGGCGGAAGTGCTCAAAAAACCATTCGCTATCTTAAAAGTAATAAAAAAATATGTGAGTTGTTTTTAATAGATGAATGGAAGTAATTAATATTTGATATTTTTTAAGTTATAAGTCTCTATCGTTTCTGATTCCAACTTTTTCCTTGCTGAGAAAAAACTTATCTATTGTGCTTTCGGGCCGGTACAAATTTCATCATCCCGCTTTGCTCTCTCGATAAGAACAGCAAATGTATCCAGATGCATCTGTCTGGTAGCAGGCTTTTTATCAGGGAGAAAGTGGAATCTACCGTGTTTAATGGAAAGTAATTCAAAAACAGCTTCTTCGGCAGCCTGCTTTTCAGTTACTGCAAAAGTAATTATTCCATCTTCAAAGAAAATTAAACCTAATGGCCGATGGTTTTCGATGATAAGGCAACCCGTTTTTTTATTTGTATCCATAAGCTGAAAAATTTCATTGAGAGTGTTTTCTGAAATTTTGCCTTCCAGATAAGATTTTGAATTATCAGAATTCTCCTCATTCTGTTCAGGTTTGATATTGAGCATAGTAAGAATTGAATTGATATCAGAGATAGTTAATTTTTTACCCAAAAAGAAAGTCCGGTCATTAAAATAACCATTACCTTTAATATTGGAAGAAACGGGGTCTGTTACATTATAATAAATCAGAAAAAAATCTTCTGTAAGCATTTCGAACCTTAACATCTCATTCATTTTTTCCTGAATATCCAGAGAAAACTCCCAATCTACGCAAATAATCTCGGGAATATTGAGATGAAGAAAAGAACTGGCGTGTTTAAAAGTTCTTGAGTTTATAACCTTAAAACCATAATTCCTGAGATATTTTGAGAGCGAAATGCTGGTATTATTAATACTAGAATATTTAACCTTTTTTGGATTTTTTGAAATTAAAAGGCAGCTAATCCTTCCATTTTTACGCTTTTTATGCCTGAATAATACCACACCAATAAACAAAAACAGAATAATTGCTGGAATTGAAATCGCAGTAATAACAACTAGTTTTTTTGGGAATAGTATAGTTGCAAACGGACTTTCTTCTGAGTATCTTTGCGCTTCAGCTTTTAACACAAAACCTGATTCCCCCATAAAATTGACACAATACCAGAGACTGTCTTCCGATTTTACTTTCATTCGGTCTCCCGCTCTCGCAATACCCAGAACCGGAGATCCGGGGGAGAGTTCTTTATATATAAAAGCCGTATCGGATAAGATAATTATCCTATAGTCTGCCGGAGTAAAATGCCGGTTTGTTGGAGTGGGATGAACAGGCTGTTTAGTCTGAATATTGTCCTCTAAACTGATCTTTGATTCCGGGATTTCAGGTGGTTTATATACTTTTACTGTTTCTTTTTTCTTTTCTTCAGTCTTACTTCTATGGGTATTATTATTAGAGACACTCTCTTTTTTATTGGATGGAAAAGATGATGAAATGGTAGCTGTTTTTTTTCCGATATCTTCTTTAACTGCAGGAAACGTTTCAATGATAGCTAAAGAAACTTCTTTTTTTTCTTCAATTATCTCTGGTATAGCTGGTGCACATTCTGATAAAGAAGGTTTATCTGAAACGTCGGCCATTGCAACAGACGGAGATGGCGTAAATATAGCTTTAGGGCCGGTATTTTGGGGATAGTAAGTCGCTAAGATCTTATTATCAACAAAATTCTGCCTGCTAATAGCTCCCTCTGCCTCCCGGAAAAAGAAAATTGATTTATCGGTATATACACTTTTATGTCTTAGGGACCAGTTATTTGCTGACGCATCATACCATAATGAAGCTATGACTTTACCTATCTCAGAATAATGAGGTTGTATTGCAAAAGACCCGATCCGTGGTTCAATCTCATAAAAATAATCGGAGGGAACTGCAACTGGAATGCGTAACGGACGTAATAACGGTTGCCATAACGTACTTATATTCTGATTATTAATCACAGCATCATCTTTAAGAATTATCAGACCGTCAATTTTGTAATGGTCAGTAAAATTTCTTATTATTGTTCTGATACTGTTTCCCGGATCAGAGATTATAATATTCTTCGAATAAAGGTTAACACCCAGATTAGAAGCTTCATTATGGTATGAATGCACCAAGGGCTCATTTGATCTAGTAGAGTATATTATACCGATATTCTGAGGCTTTTTCCCGGTATAATATATAAACTGCTCGAGGTATTGTCTGAACTTTGTTTCATAACTAATTACACAACTGTTCGGTTTTATATCAATCTTTTCCCCCGGTAGTTCGTTTTGAACTAATATGTAAGGGATATTTTGTATTTCTGTGTGTTTTTGATAAATTTTATCTAAAATTCTGATGTTTTCAAGGCCTGCAGCTACTATTAATGCCGGATAATGATCTTTTATTAATTTAATAATTTCAGTTTCACTTCTGGAACAGGTAGATATAACAGAACTCATTTGATTCAGACTGCTCTTTATACCCAATTCCATCTTTTTATGCTGAGGCCCCTTAGGTTGTATAAAAAGTATAATTTTGGTCTGGCTGTAAATAGAAAGCGTTGCCAGAAGTAAAAACAGAATGATTTTATTTACCTTGTTCATTATAGATACCCCCCTCTTTCAGATAACTACCGGAAGGTCATTGTGTTTTACTCTACATTATTTAAAAGTAAAAATAGGTATTAGAGGTATAAAAAGCAATAACCGAAAGTATTCAAAGTCAATTCTATGTATCAGTTAAGTTAACCAATAATTTTTAATAATTTCGAATAAAATAATAAAAAACATCCCCAAACGCCGCAAGCGTAAAGAAATATGTTATATTGTTAATTGTCAATTATCCATGTTTTATTTTTTCTCACCACGGTAAAAGAGAAAGCTGGGAGAAATTATAAAACCATCAAAACCTTATCATGGCTCGATACAATTATATCGCTATAAAAATCAAATAGTTCCAGATAGCCATTTTAGCTGACTAGGGATCTATTGAATTTTAAGTTTAAATAAAATTTATCGTATATATTTATATATTAATTTAAAAACATGAATTTTTGTTTCCATAGATACATTACTTTAACCGGTAATACTTTCGGGGGAGCGGAAAATTAAAAGAGGGAGAGAAGAATGCTACTTTTTAGAAGTAAATATGGGTTATACGTAATGTTGTTTATTACAATTAGTACCGTATCAGCGTCGATAATATTTGGCCAAACCACCTATTCCAGATTCACACCTGGCCAGAAGTGGCTGGCGGACGACGGCAAGCACATCAATGCTCACGCATGCGGGATATACTTCGAGAACGGAACCTATTACTGGTTCGGCGAGTGCAGGCCGGGCAAGGGCGTTTCATGTTACTCGTCGACCGATCTTTACAACTGGAAGAATCTAGGCCTGGTCTTTAAACCCGAGGGCAGCGGTGACGTTCAACAGGGATGTGTTATGGAGAGACCCAAGGTTATAAAATGCGAAAAAACCGGTAAATATGTCATGTGGTTTCATCTCGAACTCGCCGGACAGGGATACAGCGCCGCACTGGCGGCCACCTGTGTCGCCGACAAGGTAACCGGGCCGTACAAATTCGTCCGCAGCTTCAGACCTAACGGCAACATGTCGCGTGACCAGACCATCTTTCTCGACGATGACGGAACCGCTTACCATTTCTACTCTTCGCGCGATAATTACGATATGCGGGTTCACACAATGACTGATGATTTTCTCGACGCCACTACAAAAGACATGATGATTTTCGAAAAGAGCGCCCACCGGGAGGCGCCGGCTATTTTCAAATACAAAAATAAATACTACCTGATTACGAGCGGCTGTACAGGATGGGATCCCAATGCCGCCCGTTACGACGTATCAACTGAAATATTTAAGCAGCCGTGGACAACAAAGGGCAACCCATGCACCGGTCCAAACGCCGGTATTACGTTCAAAGGTCAGTCTACCTTTGTTCTAAAAGTGCAGGGGTATGACAATGCTTTTATATTCATCGCCGATATCTGGAACCAGAACGATCTCGCATCAAGCCTTTATATCTGGTTGCCGATAACCATCAAATCGAACGGAGATATCGAAATACCATGGCGGGATTCGTGGGATTTGAGTATTTTCGGCCCTAAAACCGCCACACTCAGACGTGAGGATTTCAGAATAGTTGAGACTGCATCCCCGGAAGGCGGATATTTAACAAAAACTGCTACTGAATTCGATATCTCAGGAAGATTGATATCCTGTTATGCGCCTTGCCGGATCTCCGTGCCCCTGGTCGTCAGGGGACATGGTCAGCAGCGACGGTCGTCGGTTCGTATTGGTCTGCGGCGCTGATTTTATTACGGCATACGGGATGCCTCCGTCGTAACAGCGGAAGGGACGTCATACGTTTATTCCACGGCAATCCGGAAATGAATCATGAAAGGAGGCTTTCTGCCTTTTATGTTACGGCTGGTTCGGCCGGTACCTCTGAACCATATTAAGACAAATCTTTTCTTGCTCATTTGCTTTACACTACCTATATTAATATCCGTTATTTAAAAAATAAATAGGTCATAAAATTATTGAATTTATTATTTAAATAAACATTGCATCCAAGGAGGATTTTCATGAAAAAGCATTTAAGAAAGCCCGTTATTTTCCTTTCACTTATTGCGGTTGCCTCTGTGCAGTCTGATGTTTTCGGATGGGCAACAGGAGAGGGCAGTGCTTATGCGCAGGGTAATATGATAGTGTCAGGGGGATTCAGTTTTTTTCATATAGGTCTTATAGGAGCATTTGATTACGGTATCCATGATTTTATCTCTGCAGGCGCGGCAGCAGGCTACAACTATCATTCAAGGCTTGACGCACAATATCATCACTTTCCCTTAATGGTGCGTGCAGCCGTTCATCCTTTTAATCTCTCCGTACTGTCGGATAAAATAGTCGTAAGAGATATGGTAGATGTGTATGGAGGCATTACGACCGGCATGCTTTTTATATTGATAAAAAGGGATAATATATCCATTGAGCCGGTCGATAAGAATGAAAAAACAGGATTCAGAATAGGGGCGTATCTAGGCTTTCGGTATAAGTTCAAAGACAAATTGGCATTCTTTGTTGAACACTGCGGCGACTTGTCGAAAATTGCAATGGGTATAAACTATTTGTTATGAAAAGTAAAGATTTGTTAAACTTATTTTATATATTAGGAGATTGATTGACGCAGGGAATGCCTTCTGTGATACTTCCCTCTTATTTACTCTAAGAAGTCAATGTCTGATCTCGAACGACTTTTCATTACCGGATAGCGGCAGTTCCACTTCTTTTATTTCGATTACCTTTGCCAGCGGGGGGCCTTTTCTGATTTCGGTTTTAAAATATTCCAGGTTGTTTTCGTCTCCCTGAGCCTCGATTTCAACCCCACCGTCCGGAGTATTGCGAACCCATCCGGAAAGGTTGTGTCTGCGTGCGCAATTGTAAGTAAAGAACCTGAAACCAACACCCTGAACCCTGCCGCGGAGAACGATTGAAAAACGCTTCATAGTTCACCTATCGCTTTGAAAAAAAGTTAAGGATAAGCGTAATTATTACGCTCAAAAGAACCGACGTCGCCAATGGAAAATAAATTTTGAATCTGCTGTTTCCGAATTGGAAATCACCCGGAAGACGCCCGATCGGCAGTTTATCAGCCACCAGAAAAAACAAACCCACCACAATTACCACGGTTCCCGCAAGTATAAGAAAACGTCCTATTTCGAACCAATTCATCGGCACTCCTTTTTTATTCACATTATTCTAAATCTATAGATCTTCCTGCGATTGTGCAGATTGATTGAACAGGTTTTGCTGTAACAGGTATCCCTGTGAAGGACCCATCTGAAAATATCGGTAAGTCTTCATTGTTACCTCCCGCCCTCGAGCGGTTCTCTTCAGAAAACCGGATTGAATCAGAAACGGTTCATAGACTTCTTCGATAGTATCCGGCTCTTCACCCACCACTACGGCAATGGTGTTTATGCCTACTGGACCGCCGTTATAGTGTTCGATTATTGATTTCAGAATCATTCGATCCATTTCATCAAGTCCGGTACGGTCGATGCCGAGCATACTGAGAGTCTTATCGACAATGGGACGGGTGATTTTTCCGTCGCCGCGCACCTCCGCAACGTCCCGACATCTGCGCAGCAGACGATTGGCAATTCGCGGCGTTCCCCGCGACCTTTTTCCGAGCTCGAGTGCCGCGTCGGGTTCGCAAAAGATATTCAGAATATTTGCAGAGCGCATGATTATTGTCTGAAGCTGCTCGGGAGTATAGTAATCCAGACGGCACACATATCCGAAACGTGCATGAAGCGGCGACGTAAGCATTCCCGCCCTGGTGGTTGCTCCGACAAGGGTGAACGGTTTGATGTTAAGCCGTATGGAACGGGCCGCCGGACCTTCGCCGATCATAATATCAAATACAAAATCCTCCATTGCAGGATAAAGGGACTCTTCCACCACTCTGTTCAATCGATGTATTTCATCGATGAACAGAATTTCTCTTTCGGCAAGATTGGTGAGTATTCCGGCCAGATCTCCTTTTTTTTCGAGTACCGGTCCGGAAGTGGTCTGAATGCCCACCCCCAGTTCCGATGCAAGAATTCTGGATAGAGTCGTCTTTCCGAGCCCCGGCGGCCCGCAGAAAAGGATATGATCGAGCGCCTCGCCCCGTCTCCTGGCGGCCTCCACAAAAACCAGAAGATTCTCCTTTATCGAATCCTGGCCTATAAAATCGGCAAACCTTTCAGGCCGGAGGGAAGCCTCGAACTGTTCTTCGTCCGGCAAGCGGGCTTTTCCCGATACTATTCTTTCCCGATCGTCATTCATATCTGTCAATTTATATCACCTGAAGCGCCTTTCTGATCCATACTTCAACCGGATCATTCTCTTTCATCTCGCGTTCAATACGCTCTATGGCCCTGCTTATCTGTTTTTCGTTATATCCAAGCGAAATCATTGCTTCGAAAACTTCCCGGCGGACGGATCCGTGCGCGCCTCCCGGCAGGCCCGATACTGAAGATGTGCTCGATAAATCGGGAAACGCCGAAAACCCTCCAAGTTTATCGCACAACTCCATCACAAGACGCTGTGCGGTTTTCTGACCCACACCGGGTATTTTCTGCAATCTCGACGAATCGCCTCTGTTTATACTTTGAACTAGGTCTTCAAGAGAAATTCCCGAAAGTACGTTCAGGGCCACTTTGGGGCCTATTTTAGATACGCCTATTAACAGGCGAAAGATCTCCCTTTCCTGCTTCGATAAGAAGCCGTAGAGCTTATGACCGTCCTCCCTTACATGGTAATGAATCTGAAGTAGTACTTCTGTTCCGATAGACGGCAAACGCTCGAAGGTTGACAAAGGTATATTTACCTCGTATCCAATGCCGTTAACTTCCACCGAAACGTTCCCGACCTCCTTTACGGTAAGAATTCCCCGTATATAATCTATCATATGGTTCCCTTTCTGCAAGAAAGCAGTGCCGACCGGCCTCCGTGCTGAAAATCGCATATAGCAACTGCAAGAGCATCGTATGCGTCGGTTTGGCTGTGCTCTTCCGGCGGGGAGAGAAGCATGCGGATCATATATGCCACCTGTTCCTTTGCCGCATTACCGTTGCCGGTTACCGCCTTTTTGATCTGACGGGGGGAATACTCAGCAATCACCGCTCCGGTTTTTCTTGCTGCAAGCATTGCCACACCGCGGGAATGTCCGAGTACAAGCGTAGTTCGTACGTTCTTACCATAGAACGCTTCTTCGATACATACGCGTTCCGGAGAATAAATGCGCATTTTTTCCAATAAGCCGTCGTAGATCAGTTCCAGACGCTCGGCAAGCGACAATGTAGGGGTAGGGGAGATAATACCCGAATCGATCCATTTGACGGAATCTTTCCGAGCTCCGATAATTCCGTAACCCGTAATCATAGTGCCGGGATCGATACCGAAAATAACCATCAGGCGAATTTTTCCATATCTTCGTTTGACATTTCGAAATTAGAGTATACGTGCTGTGTATCATCGAGATCGTCGAGAGCCTCGAGAAGTCTTAGAACTTTTCCGGCATTTTCGCCTTCCACCTTAACCGTATTATCGGCAGCTTTGGTTAATTCCGCGGACGCCGGTTTAATATTGAATTTGTCGAGAGCTTTTTTTACGTTTTCAAAGGTTTCGGGAGTGGTAACTATTTCGAATTCATCGCCGTCGAGCCTCATATCTTCCGCGCCGGCCTCAAGCACTATTTCCAGAAGTTGATCCTCGGCCAGGCTCTCTTTCGGGACCCTTATTATTCCTTGGGATTTGAACATCCATGCCACGCAATTCGATTGTCCGAGGTTACCGCCGTGTTTAGTAAGAACATGACGTACTTCCGCAACGGTCCGGTTTCTGTTATCGGTCATACACTCAATCATGATGGCGACGCCTCCCGGGCCGTATCCTTCAAAAGTCACCTCTTCGTAAGCCACTCCTTCAATCTGGCCCGTCCCTTTCATAATCGCCGATTCGATATTCTTATTGGGCATGTTTGATGCCCTTGCGGTTGCCACTGCTGTCCTAAGTCGCGGATTCGATTCGATGTCACCTCCTCCCATACGGGCAGCAACCGTTATCTCTCTTATCAATCGGTTGAAAAGTTTGCCTCTTGCGGCGTCTGCCTTGCTTTTTGCGCGTTTTATAGTCGCCCATTTGGAATGCCCCGACATTTGTTGCTCCTTTTTGTTGGTTTGTTGTTATTCAGACGATTTGCTCCCTGCCTTATAATATACACCGCCCTCTCCCGATTATATATTGCTTCTTTACGAGAAAAATATCTCGGTGAATGGTATAAACGGAATATACTGCGATCATTTTTTCATTTATTTTTAAAGCTTACCGTTTCCCATGAAGGAATCTTCTCTCCATAAAACAGTCTCATCTGTTCGGATGTGTATGAAAGATCCTCGGTAAAAAGGAAAGCGTTTATATCCATCGAACTTTTTTCTTTGCGTGATTTTATATCAAGCGCACTGAGAATATCCTGCGCCTCTTTGGCCGTCCATATTGCACTGTCGATAACCTGTATACGCGTACCTACGGTTTCCTGAATCGCTTCGAAAAGAAGCGGGTAATAGGAGCAGCCGAGTATAAGGCAATCAATGCCGAGATCGATCATTTCGTAAAGGTAAAGTTGTACCGTAAGCCTGGTTATATCGTGATCGAACATCATCTCTTCGGCAAGCGGTATCAGAAGCGGGGTTGCGGTTTCGTATATTTTTATTGTTCCGTCCAGATGTCGGATCGCTTTCCCGTATGCGCCGGAGCGAATTGTTGCCCGGGTGCCGATGACGCCGATCTTCCGGTCGGCTGTTCGCAGAACCGCTGCTCTTGCGCCCGGCAGCACCGACCCTATTACCGGTACGTCTCCGGCGAGTTTCTCTATACTTTCGAGAGCTACGGCGGAGATGGTATTGCACGCAATCACAAGCAACTTAATATCTCTTGCGAGCAGTGTTTCGGCGCCCTGCAATGCAAGGGAACGGATGGATTCGTCGCTTCTGTTACCGTAAGGAAAACGGGCGGTGTCGCCGAGGTAGATTATCCGTTCATCCGGCATCATACGCACGATTTCGCGCGCTACCGTCAATCCGCCTATCCCGCTGTCAAGCACGCCTATTGGTCGCTCGTCGCTCATCTTTCCATCTCGTATTTCTTATAAAAGTCGAGTATTACTCCGCTTATTGCAGCGGCCATTTCATTCTGAAAGTTGTCGTTGCTGAGTAATTTCTCTTCTTTCTTATTGGAAAGAAAACCGGTCTCGATCAGAACCGAGGGCATGAATGCGCCGTTCAGAACCCAGAAATTGGCCTGTCCCACACCCAAATGAAGTCTCGGGATCTTTTTCCCGAGAGTCGCGTTGAATTTCTGATCGAGTAGAATGCAGAACTCCTGGCTTTCGCGAAGATATTCGTTCCCGGCGAGTTCAATCAGCACATTCTGCAGATGCGAGTATCTCTGGGGTTGATCTTCGAGCTTAATAACCGCATTTTCTCTCATGGCAGCCATCTTGTCTTCTTCGTTTTTCGCCTGTGAGAGGAAATATATCTTATAACCGTTTGTGCTCTGTTTCCTTTTCGCGTCGCCGTCCACCGCATCCGCATGGATGCTTACGAAAAGATGCGCTTTCTTGTCATTAGCGAATTTCGTCCTTTCGGCAAGCGGAATGAAAATGTCGGAATTGCGGGTCATAAAAACTCTCAATCCGTTTTTCTTTCTCAGATTATCACGCACTTTAAGACCGATCGAAAGCACTATATCCTTTTCCATAACACCAGAAGGCCCGATACAGCCCGGATCCTTTCCTCCATGCCCCGGATCGAGTACTACAATCATAGGCGATAGTGTATCGGAAGATACGGAAAGACTCGTTCTATGTTGTTTTTTAACCTCAGTTTTAAGGGGTTTAAGAGATATCATAATCTTGTTCAGATCCTGAACATAATCGATCATAGGTTCTTCTATCTCACGGAATAACAACACCGTAATCTGCGCGGAAATGTCGAACTGAACCGAGGATATCGATTTGACGATCCCCACCGGCGAAGTCTGCCTGATTGCCGTTGTATCGACCCTTCCTCCGAAAAAATTAAAAGTCAAATTGGGAAAAAAATACGTTACATCAAAGGGGAGTGAATCGCTCAGCACGATTGAGACCAGAATCCCGTTCCGTTTTGTTTCGGCGGTTACCGAGAGAATGTTTACGCCAGGTTTCTGAGAAGAAAGAAGCAATTTTTTTTCGTCAACCGTTTTAAAAGAGTCTGCGGGTGCGGAGAATATCTGTCTGAGCAGGTCCGACGAGAGACAGAGGGAGGGACCGATACGTACGGGAGCTTCCGGAAGCTTTTCCACCCGTCCGTTTACATAATAGAAATAAATTCCTTCATAGAACCTGAAGCCGTTCGGATGCCGTATGCATGTAAGCCTTCCGAAATCCCTTTCCCACCTGCATAGATACCCCATAGAATCGGCAAAAGCCGATATTGAAGTTGTAAAACGGCCTCCCGCCTTTTTTTCTGTTCAGGCTAAGTAAACAGCATCGGAGTCGATAGCATAGGTAAAAACGGCCCATAAAAGAAAGATTCCGGCGGCACCTTTCATAGGAATTTCCGTCCCTTTACAAGCTGACGAATTTTCCGTTTAGATTCCTCTTCGGCTATTTTCCTGCGCTTGTCCCACTTTCTTTTTCCACGGCATAGTGCAAGTTCGATTTTAACCCACTGTTTCTGAAAATAGAGCGAAAGAGGAATCAGTGTAAGTTGTTTGCGTTCCACTTCATTGTGAAGGTAACGGATCTGTTTTTTCTGCATCAGCAGTTTCCGTTTACGATAGGGATCGGGTAAATCGAAGCTGCCGCTGTCGTAAGGGCTTATATGTAAGTTGTTAATGAAAATCTCTCCCCCTATGCACTGTGCATAACTGTCGGCGAGATTGACTTTCCCCGCCCGAATCGATTTGACTTCCGAGCCGTACAACGCTATTCCCGCTTCGAATTTTTCGATAATATCATAATCATGATACGCTTTACGATTGCCGGCTACGATTTTCATCTATAAAAAAATAGATTGTGAGGCTGCCGCCATAAAAGAAGTATCATTAACCTATTTTCAATTATTATTTTTTAAAAGCCCTGTGACTTGAAATCCTTCTGTGTAAAGGAGCTTTTTATGGATGATTGTTTGTTTTGTAAAATGGTAAACAACATAATTTCAGTGCCTAAAGTTTTTGAGAATGATAAGGTAATCGTCATCAGGGATATCAACCCCCAGGCTCCCACCCATCTTCTGGCGATTCCACGCGAACACTATCCCGGAATACATAAAGTTCCCGATGACGCACAATCGCTTTTTCAGGCTCTTTTCAATGCAATTCAGAAAGTGGTGATCAAGGAAGGAATTGCCGACAGAGGTTACCGTATAGTAATAAACTCCGGCTCGTCCGCAGGTCAGAGTGTGGATCATATCCACGTACATATCTTAAGCGGCCGTAATATGGGCTGGCCTCCGGGATGATGAATCGCCGGCCGTTTAGCCGTAGTCTTCGTCCCGGGTAATATTGAAGTCGGAGATGGTTATTATTTTTTAACTGTTTTCCCTTACTCGACAGTCATAACTTTTTTCAGGCCACTTTGCTAAAATAATTTGTTTTATCAGGGATTTCCCGCTTTGCAATAATTATTTGCGTTATCA
>FWPV01009696.1_pt1 | contig 16159 bp, 16 predicted proteins | sample 2228371 | NCBI WGS metagenome assembly FWPV01 (sample SAMEA103939776, study PRJEB20133) | metagenome | reverse complement strand
AGGCATATGCCTCGCCGCTGGCCTTGCTTTGCGGGCGCGCAGCCCCCGCGCGGGCAGCCCGGTAAACTTCCTCGTGCTGGCCGTCGTCTGGGCTAAAACCGGCCAGGGCCTGTTCTACCTCTGCCCGGCTGCCAGAGCAAACCAGCCCGTGGATCACGCGCGCGCTGTGCGGCTCGAGCGGGATGGGGCGGAGAAAAACGTTGGTAAAGTGCCCCTCGCCGGGCCCGGCCAGGATGCGGAGCACATGCACGTGAACCATGTGGCGGAAAAAGCTGTCCAACTCGTCGTTGAAAATCTCTCTCACGATCCAGTCCGCGTAATTCCAGGCCAGCCCATAATAAACGTCGGCGTCAGCATACTTCAGGATCAGGCTGCCGGCGGTTGGCCCGGGCAGTATTTCTGGGGCCGGGTTCCAGCGGCGCGGCAGGAAACGTATCTGGGATGCCCCGGCGCTTTCTACCAGCGCGAATCCATCCAGCTCGATGCCCGGCCCGCCGGGCGAGGTCAGCCGCAGCAGGCACTCCCCGGCCGTCAGGTCGCCCAATGCCAGGAGCGCCAGCCCGAAAGCCCCCTCTCCGGGCACCGCGGGCAGGTCGAGGACCCGCTCGACCGGCCCCTCGAAGCGCAGGGCCGCGGCCGCCTGGCCCTCGGCGCGGTAGCGCAGCGCCAGGGTGGCATCAGTCCAGGCGCGTTCCAGCTTCAGCCGGTAGACCACCGTGTCGCCCGCGTCGCGCCCGAATCCCTGCCCGATCGCGCTGCCGTGGACGAACCCGTGCTGCCGGATCTCACCGCGCAGCATGGCATCATAGACCAGCTGGTCGGTCGGCCGCGGCCGGGCAAAATCCAGTTCTTCGTAGTCCAGCGCATCGATCCAGATACCGCCTTCGGGCAGTCGGACGGTCATTTCCTGGATGGGCTCATCTGAATAGGGCCGTACCGGCGGAAAATTCAGCGATGCCATCCAATGCAGCACCAGGTTCTGGTCCAACCCGGTCTGGTTGACAAACTCGCATCGCACCAGGCGGGCGTTAGCTGAGAGAGCGCTGAAAGAAACGTCGCAGTAGACCTGGTCTTTCCACTCCAGTTCGTAACGGTAGGTGTAAAAATCCAGGTCGGGTGACGCTTCCCAGGCATGGTGCTGCGACTCCCACTTGGCATTTGGCACCAGCACCTGCCGGCGGTAATGCCCCGGCACAATTCCCAGGTCGAAGCGCAGCCCGCTGGCAAGGTCTGGGAGGTGCGAAATGCCGGTATAGCGCTTGGTATAAGGGCCCCATTGTGGGAGCCGCAAATCGTGACTCTTGGTTGGTCTTGGCATGGGATGATCGTTTCCGAAGCTAAGATGGAGTGATTGCTAATTCTCTGGTATGGATTGCGCAAGTTCCAGCACGGCAGGGCTGTTTGCCGGGTTCGTAAATTCCCAGAATGCAGATTGAACATTGCCCAGGGGCTGAAGCCGGTGGCGGCACAGGTAAATATCCTGGCTCATGTTCAGGCCGCGCACGTTTACCAGGGCAACTTTGCCCACAACCATGTGCGATACGACCATCTGCGAAACGAACCCGGCCCCCACGCCCTGCTGCACGGCGATGGCAATGGCTTCCGAATTGCCTACCGTAAGGATGGTTTGCAGATCGCTGATATTGATTCCCAGTTGGGCTAACCCTGAGCGAGCCACGCGATACGTCCCGGCTGTTTCTTCGCGCAGGATAAATTGCGCGTCCTGCAGTTCGGCAGGCTCGATCTCTTGCCGGTTCGCCCAGGGATGGTTGAGAGGCGCGATCAGGACGACCGGGTCGGAGATAAATTTGCGGAACTCAATATTCTGGTCAAATTCCTCCGTGCTGCTGGAGACAGCAAAATGAATCTTGCCTTGCTCGAGCAGTTCCAAAGCTGTGGCGCGCGGATGGACGGAACACGTGGCCTGCACATGCGGGTTCTGGCGCATGAACTCTGCCAGCAGCACCGGCAGGATATATTTTCCGGGAGTGGTGCTGCAGCCAATGACCAGGTGCCCGTGCACCTCGTTGCGCAGTGTCTCCATCACTTCTTCGGTGCGCAGCGACAGCGATACAAGCTGCCGGGCCAGCGGAACCAGGGCCTGTCCCATTTCGGTTAAGGCAATCCGCCGCCCGGCGCGCGTGAATAAGGGCGCCCCAAAATGCGCTTCAAGGAGCTGGATGTGCTGTGTGACACTGGGTTGAGACAGGTGCAGGCGCTCGGCCGCGCGGGAAAAGTTCAGAGTCTCGGCTGCGACCAGGAACACGCGCAGTTGGTGAGGATCGAGCATCTTTCCTCCATGATTTTGCGTTCCCCAGGCTGGTCTATAAGCCGCATTCTGTCCGGCATTTCTGCCTGGATGACCATCTCTCTAGGCGCATCGTTGCCGGTGCGCTCGTGCAGCCTACCCGGAGCTCAAGGGAGACGAGCCGCCTCCCGGTAACAAGCCCTTGGGCTTGCCGCCTTTGCCCCTGCTTGGCCTTGCTCCAGATGGGGGTTGCCTGGCCGCGGCATCGCTGCCGCGCCGGTGGGCTCTTACCCCACCATTTCACCCTTGCCTCAAAGAGGCGGTATGTTTCTGTGGCCCGATCCGGTAGATTGCTCCACCCCGGGGATTGCCCGGCATCCTGCCCTGTGGAGTGCGGACTTTCCTCGACCCGGCGCGAGGCCGGGCCGCGGTCATCCGACCAGCCTGAGGATCTATATCATACCCTTAAGACAGGTGCTTGTCAAAAATCTTTGCTGTTTTGACATGGAAAATTCCTGATATCGTTTATACTAGGGGATGCTGGCGGAAATGAGATTGCCCAGTTTTCGAATTACCAGGCCATTGCAGGGCCTGATTCCCAATCACACTTGCGAGGATAATGATGCGTAAACCTTTTGTTGCTGGCAACTGGAAGATGAATAAAACCGGGGCGGAAGCGCGCGCCCTGGTGGCAGAACTGATCCCTGAACTGCAAAATGCTGTTTCCATTGACCGGGCGCTTTGCCCGCCCTTCCCTTACTTGATGCCGGTTGCAGCCATGCTGGCCGGGACCGGGATAGGCCTGGGCGCCCAGAACATGTATTGGGAAGAGTCAGGCGCCTACACGGGCGAGGTTTCTCCCGCGATGGTGGCAGAATTTTGCCAGTATGTCATTATCGGTCATTCCGAGCGGCGGGCTTACTTTGGCGAGACCGATGAAACCGTGAACAGGAAGGTAAAAGCGGCTTTCGCGCATAACCTGATCCCGATCATGTGCGTGGGCGAGACGCTGGCTGAAAATGAAAGCGGCCGGACGGCTGAAGTGGTCGAGCGCCAGGTGCGCGATGGCTTGCAAGGCCTGGATGCTGCCCTGGCCGGCCAGCTGGTGATTGCTTATGAACCGGTCTGGGCGATCGGGACCGGGCGGGCAGCTTCCGCCGAAGGCGCGAACGCGGTGCTGGCGGATTTTATCCGCCCAACATTGCGGACATTGTTTGGAGAGCAGGTGGCGCAGGCCGTGCGCATCCAGTATGGCGGGTCGGTGACTGCCAAGAACGCGGCCGAATTCTTTGCCATGCCCGATATCGATGGGGCTCTGGTCGGCGGCGCCAGTTTGAAACCGGCGGACTTCATCGCCATTGTCCGGGCAGCAGCGGCCAGCGTTTAACCGCTGCAGGCCGATCTGAAACCCGTGGACCGGCTTTGGGCGTACCTGAATGGCCTGGGGTGGCTCCTGCTGATGCTGGGGCCACTCCTGTTTGCCCAGCGCTGGCTCCATCGCGAGATCCAACTGGTGCTGTTTCTGCTCACGTGCCGCCAGGGTATCGCCCTGGGGTTGTTCTCGGTGCTCTTTTTCCCGGGAGTTTTTTTGCATGAGCTCAGCCATTACGTGGCGGCGCGCCTGTTGGGTGTGCGCACCGGGCGTTTCTCGCTCTTGCCCAAGGTGATGGCCGACGGAAAACTGCGCCTGGGGTATGTTGAGACGGCCGGTTCAGACCTGGTGCGCGACGCGCTGATCGGTGCGGCCCCGCTCATCACCGGCGGCGCGGCGGTGGCTTACCTCGGGATCAGCCGTCTCGGCCTGGTTTCCCTGGCTGCCTTTGCCGGCCAGGGAGATTGGGTATCATTCTGGCAGGGGCTGAGCATGCTGCCGGCTTTGCCGGATTTCTGGATCTGGTTTTACCTGGCCTTTGCCATCAGCAGCACGATGCTGCCTTCCGCCTCTGACCGGCGGGCCTGGCTGCCGATTGCAGCCGTGGTCCTGGGATTGGCAGGGCTGGCGCTGCTGGCTGGAGCCGGCCCCTGGATGCTGGAAAACCTGGCTCCCTGGCTTAACCAGGCTTTCCGGGCAATGGCGACCGTCTTTGGCATCAGCCTCGTGCTTCACCTGGTGTTGTTGTTCCCGTTTCGCTTGCTGCGCGAATTCATCATGCGCCTCAGTGGTCTGCGGCTGGTGGGGGAGTAGTGATAAGATTAATGGATTGCGCGCTCATCTTCATGAATGGCGCGAGGCATATGAACGTGATACAGGAAGCAGGCTAAAATCGTGTTATTGGATCATTTTAACCGCCCGATAACCTATTTGCGAATTTCTGTCACAGATCGCTGTAATTTGCGCTGCGTCTACTGCATGCCGGCCGAAGGGGTCGCCCCGCGCGTGCATGACCAGATTATCCGTTATGAAGAAATTGCCCAGGTTATTGCCGTCGCTGCGCAGCATGGAATTAAGAGCGTGCGCCTGACCGGAGGCGAGCCGCTGGTACGGCGGGACCTGCCCAGGCTGGTGGGGATGCTTTCTGTCATCCCGGGCATTGAAGATATCAGCCTGACGACCAATGGGATTCTCCTGGAAGAGATGGCGGCCGATCTCAAGGCTGCTGGCCTGAGGCGGATCAATGTCAGTCTCGACACGCTGCGCCCTGACCGGTTTGCCCGAATCACGCGCGGTGGTTCGCTGGATCGTGTATTCCGCGGCCTGGAAGCCGCTGAGGCGCAGGGCCTGTCGCCGATCAAGATCAATGTGGTCGCCATGCGCGGCGTCAATGATGACGAGCTGCGAGACCTGGCCGGGCTGAGCCGCACGCGCAGATGGCATGTGCGCTTTATCGAGCTGATGCCGGTGAATAACCAGGCCAGTTGGGAAGCCGGGTTCCCCGCGCCCGCGGAGGCCTTTCTGTCCATTGCGGAAATAAAAGAAATACTGGCTCCTCTTTTGTTGGAGCCAGTTCAGGAAAAGTCTGGTGCCGGACCAGCCAAAGAGTTCCGCATGGCGGGCGGAAAAGGCCGGATTGGTTTCATCTCGCCGGTCAGCGAGCATTTTTGCGAGCAGTGCAACCGACTGCGCATCACCGCGGACGGCAATTTCCGGCCCTGCCTGCTGCAAGATATCGAGATCCCGTTTCTGGCTGCGTTGCGGGCCGGCGAGCCGGTGCTGCCGCTCATGCAGAAGGCAATTGATCTCAAGCCGGTCGGGCATGAGCTGGCTGATCAACACCTGCCGTCCGCGCGCTGCATGCGGCAGATCGGCGGTTAGGGGTCACCCGGTCCCGAACTGCCTGTCCCCGGCATCCCCCAGCCCAGGGAGAATGTAGCCTTTCTCGTTCAACCGATCATCCACGCAGGCCAGGTGTATGGGGATATCGGGGTGGTGCTGCTGCATGTTTGCGATGCCTTCCGGCGCACCAATGATCCCGAGGAACTTGATTTTTCGCACGCCCCAGCGTTTCAACACGTCTGCTGTGGCAGTGGCCGAGCCGCCCGTGGCCAGCATCGGGTCCAGGATCAGGCACACCGAGACGGTGGGCTCGATGGGCAGCTTGTTGTAATACTCGACCGGTTTGAGGGTCCGCTCATCCCGGTAAAGGCCAATGTGCCAGACTTCTGAGGAAGGCATCAGTTCCCAGATCCCTTCGACCATGCCTAAACCGGCGCGCAGGATCGGCACCAGCCCAATTTTATCCTGCAGTTCCCGGCAGTGGGCAATTGCCAGGGGAGTCTGGATATCGATTTGCGCTGTCGACAGGTCTTGCGTGGCCTCATAGGCCAGGAGGGCTGTAATTTCTTTGATCAGTTGGCGGAACTTTTTCGGCTCGGTGCTGACGTCGCGGAGGATACTCAATTTGTGATGGACAAGGGGGTGTTGTGAAACAAAAACGTTCGGCATGCCATTCTCCCGGGTGATTTTAGGTATTATATCTTAATCGAGTATAATCATCGCCATGAGTGATTTACAAAAAAGGCTGGTGACCCCTGAAACCCGGTCAGACGAGAATGTCGATCCGGCGCTGCGCCCGGTCCGCCTGGCGGATTTCATCGGGCAGGAGCAGTTGAAGGAAAACCTGGGGATATTGATTGCAGCGGCGCGGCAGCGCAAAGAATCGCTCGAGCATGTTTTGTTCTATGGCCCGCCCGGGTTGGGGAAGACGACCCTGGCCCACGTCCTGGCAAATGAGATGGGGGTGAACATTAAAATCACGGCCGGCCCGGCCGTCGAGCGCCCGGGTGACCTGGCGGCAATCCTCACCAACCTGCGCGCGGGCGATATCCTGTTCATCGATGAGATCCACCGCCTGGGCCGAGTGGTTGAAGAAGTGCTATACCCGGCGATGGAAGACTTTGCCCTCGACATCGTTATCGGCAAGGGGCCGGCTGCGCGGAATATTCGCCTGAAGATGCCGCGTTTCACGGTGATCGGCGCTACCACCCGGCTGGCCCTGGTTTCTGCTCCTCTGCGCGCCCGTTTCGGCGCGGTGTACCGGTTGGATTATTATGACCTGCCGGCCGCCCAGGAAATTCTCAGGCGCGCCGCGAGAAAAATGGGGATCGAGGTTGAGAACGAAGGACTGGAAGAGGTCGCCCGCCGGGCGCGCGGAACGCCGCGCGTGGCGCTGCGCCTGCTGCGCCGGGTGCGGGATTACGCCCAGGTGCGCGCGCAAGGGATGGTCTCTCGCGACGTCGCCAGCGAAGCCCTGAACCTGCTCAATGTTGACCCGCTTGGCCTGGATGAAGTGGACCGGCGCGTCCTGCAGACGGTGATCGAAAAATACAGCGGCGGGCCGGTTGGGCTGAACACCATCGCGGCCTCGATTGGCGAGGAGCCGGATACCATCATGGATGTGGTCGAGCCCTACCTACTCCAACTGGGCTTTTTAGACCGCACCCCCCAGGGAAGGGTAGCGACCCGCCGGGCGTACGAGCACCTCAATATCCCCTTTGTTGATTCGGGGCAGCAACCCAGCCTGTTTTAAAGTTGAAAACATCTGATTTTGACTATCACCTGCCTGAGGATCGGATCGCGCAGACCCCGGTGGAGCCGCGCCACGCTTCGCGTTTGCTGGTGCTGGACCGCGAGTCCGGCGCAGTCCAGCATACGACATTCTGGCATATCGGCGAATACCTGCGCCCGGGCGACCTGCTGGTTATCAACCAGACCAGGGTGATCCCGGCCCGCCTGTCGGCTTTGAAAGACACCGGCGGCCGGGTCGAGGTCCTGCTCCTGCGCCGGGTAGACTTGCTTACCTGGGAAGCCCTGGTGGGTGGGAAGCGCATGAAAACCGGCCGGCAACTGACGATCGCGGGCGGGCCAAAAGCCGAGGTGGTCGCTGAGCTGGGCGGCTCTCGCCGCCTGGTCCGCTTCGCCGAGCCGGTTGAGCCGTACCTGGCCCAGGCCGGACAGATGCCCCTGCCGCCGTATATTCACGAGCGCCTGGATGATCCGGAACGTTACCAGACCGTTTATGCTCGCCAGCCGGGTTCTGCGGCTGCTCCCACGGCCGGCCTGCACTTCACTGTTGCATTGATGGATCATCTCCGGTCGGCCGGCGTGCAATTCTGCGAGGTGACTTTGCATGTTGGCCTGGATACCTTCGCCCCGGTCACAGAAGATACGCCGCTGGAGCACACCATCCATACCGAGTGGTGCGAGCTGCTGCCGGAAGCTGCTGACGCTATCAACAGCACCCGCCGGCAGGGTGGGCGGATTATTGCCGTAGGGACGACCAGCGTCCGCACGCTTGAGTCGGCTGCCCAGAAGGCCGGGCCGGACCAGGTCGTCGCGCCGTTTTCCGGCCCGACTGACCTGTTCATATTGCCCGGCTATTCTTTCCGGGCTGTGGATGCGATGGTCACAAATTTCCATCTGCCGCGCTCGACCCTGATTATGCTGGTCAGCGCCTTTGCCGGGCGAGAACGGACGCTGGCCGCCTATCATGAAGCGATTGAAAAGGGCTACCGGTTCTACTCCTTTGGCGATGCGATGCTCATTCTCTAGGAGTTCCTAAAGATGAATGCTGATGATTCTCGTCAATTGGCTGCGCTCAACCAGGCGGCGACCCTGGCAGAAGTCAATCAAATCCTGGTGGACTGCCGGCGCTGCGCGCGCCTGGTGGCGTGGCGGGAAGAGGTGGCGCAGAAAAAGCGGCGGGCTTTCCGTGACTGGACTTACTGGGGCCGTCCCGTGCCCGGGTTCGGCGACCCGCACGCGCGCCTGCTGGTGGTCGGGTTGGCCCCGGCTGCTCACGGCGGGAACCGGACCGGGCGCGTCTTTACCGGCGATTCATCAGGCGATTTTCTGTTTGGCGCGCTGTACCGGTCAGGGTTTGCCAACCAGCCGGTCTCTGTTGAGCGAGGTGATGGCCTGGCGCTGCAGGATGTCTACATCGCCGCGGCCTGCCGGTGCGCTCCGCCGGATAATAAGCCCACCCGCGAGGAGATGGAGAACTGCCGGCCTTACTTGATGGCTGAATTGAGCTTGCTGCGCAACTTGCAGGGGATTGTCGCCCTGGGCAGGATCGGTTTTGACACCGTTTTGACCGCTTACCGGGCCCTTGGACACGCTGCAAACCACCCTGGTTTTGGGCACGGCGCCGTGGCGCCTTTGGGCGAGGGACTGCCCTGGCTGCTCGCTTCTTACCATCCTAGCCAGCAGAACACGCAAACAGGCCGGTTGACCCAGGAAATGTTTGATAGGATCTGGCAGGCTGCACTCGGGCTGCTCCAACCCTCTGTATAACCTTTGTATAAAATTATCTTGTGTTTCATTACGGCTGCCTCTACAATTAATTGGATGAAATATTTTGTGAGAGGCTTATAACAAAGCAGCAAGAGAGACACGGGAATGTTCAAAAAAATAGCTCTTGTGATACTGGTGATCCTCATTCTCCTGTCAGGTGCATTCCTGGCATGGAGTTTCAATCCGCTCGGCCCGATGCCGGAGGCAGAGGCTGCCTCACAAAGCACGGTTGAGGGGGCTCCGAATGATTGGCTGGTGTTCCAACCATCCGGTTCACAGCCGGAAACAGGATTGATTTTCTACCCCGGCGGGCGGGTGGATTACCGCGCCTATGCGCCGTTGGCCCAGGCGGTTGCCGATGGCGGATACCTGGTGGTAATCGTTCCGATGCGGCTCAACCTGGCTGTTTTTTCGCCGGATCGCGCCGCGCAGGTGATCGATGCGTACCCGCAGATTCGACGTTGGGCGGTCGGCGGGCACTCGTTGGGCGGGGCGATGGCAGCCCGTTTTGCCGGTCGCAACCCGGATAAAGTAAGCGGCCTGGTGCTCCTGGCTTCTTACCCGGCCGAATCCGACAGCCTGGCTGGCGCGCAGACCAGCGTGATTTCCATCTATGCCACCCTGGATGGGCTGGCAACCCCCGAAAAAATAGAGGCGTCCCGGGCATTCCTCCCTCAGGACACCCGTTACGTGGCGATTGAAGGTGGGAACCATGCCCAGTTTGGCTGGTATGGGGTCCAGGACGGCGATGGGCAGGCCGCGATCAGCCGGGCTGAACAACAATCGCAAACTGTGGCTGCCATCCTTACGTTCCTGGAGGGACTGGGCGGTGACTAAGAAAAGGCGCGTATTGCGGGTCATTGCAATTTCTCTGTTGATCCTCCTGGCAGTGTTGTTGATTGGGCCGTTCTTAATCCCGGTTCCTCCGCTTGAGAATACGCTTTCTCCCGAGGCGCTTGCCTGGCCTGACAGCCGGTTCATCGAGGTAAACGGGCTGACCGTGCATTACCAGCAGTACGGGCAGGGAGACCCCGCTATCATCCTGCTGCATGGTTTTGGCGCCAGCACTTACAGCTGGCGCGAGGTCACCGGGCCATTGAGCGCCCTTGGCACCGTTGTGGCCTTTGACCGCCCGGCCTTTGGGCTGACGGAGCGGCCACTGCCGGGTGAATGGACAGGTGAAAGCCCTTACAGCCCTTCAGCCCAGGTCGAACTGTTGTTTGGCCTGATGGATGCGCTGCAGATCGAGCGCGCCATCCTGGTGGGTAACTCGGCCGGTGGGACGGTGGCGATGAATGCCGCCCTGGCAGACCCGCGGCGCGTGCAGGCCCTGGTGCTGGTCGATGCGGCGGTCTACAACGGCGGCGGCTCCCCGGCTTTTCTGCGGCCGTTGTTTCAAACTCCGCAAATGGATCGCCTGGGCGTTCTGCTGGCCCGCTCGATCTCTACCCGAGGGATGGAAATACTGTATGCGGCCTGGCATGACCAGAGTAAAATCACACCAGAAATCATCGAGAATTACCGCAAACCGCTCATGGCGGATAACTGGGATGTCGCCCTGTGGGAATTGACCCGCGCATCGCGGGCTTCCGGCCTCGAGGCAAGGCTTGGCGAGTTTGATCTACCGGTCCTGGTGGTTACCGGCGACGATGACCGCATCGTCCCAACCGCGGACAGCATCCGGCTGGCCGGCGAGTTGAAGGGCGCCCGCCTGGCTGTCTTTGAGCAGTGCGGGCACGTCCCGCAGGAGGAATGTCCTGAGCCTTTCCTGCAGGCAGTTGTACCATTTATTGAAGGTATAATGGATTAACAAACAGGAATTCATTACAGAATTGGAGACGCGAAATGGCAGAACGATTAGAGCAATTAACCCAGGCACCCGACTTTGAGTTGACCGATGTGAAGGGCAACCGGGTCATCCTGTCGGAATTCTGCGGCCGACAGCCGGTCGTGCTGGTGATGACGCGCGGGTTTATGTGACCATTCTGCCGCGCGCATCTGGCGCAGTTGCGCCAGGACTATGCTGAATTCCAGAAACGCAACGCGGCGGTGCTGGTGGTTGGACCAGATGGCCCAAACGCGTTCAAGCGTTATTGGGAAGAGAATGATATGCCCTTCATTGGCCTGCCTGATCTTCGCTCGCGGGTAGCCAACCGTTATTACCAGGAGGTCAACCTGTTCAAATTGGGGCGCATGCCGGCCTTGTTTGTCATTGACCGCCAGGGCGTTATTCGCTTTGCCCACTACGGCGATTCGATGCAGGATATCCCGCCCAACGAGCTGGTGTTTCAGGTTATAGACCAGGTCCGTGAGGAAGAAGCCGCGCGCAAAGCGTCAGCGAACGGCGCGCCAGACCGCGTCTAGGACCTGCAAGGCGCCCATCCGGTGGACTTCCAGGCCAATCGGGTTGAGATACTTGTCGCTGTTGGGTTCCATCCCGTGGTCGGGGAGGTCCTGAACCGATAACCAGAAGTTCCACAGCGGGACGCCGTATTCGGCCGCCAGCGCCGCGTAATTCTGGTTGACCCGCTCATCTAACTCGCGGTTGTCGGCTTTGGTGACCAGCACCGGCACTGCGCCATGATCCAGGATCTTATTCAGGATGATTTCCAGGTAGTGGCGGTTGCGGGCTTCCCAGTGGGTCCCTACGTGAACAAAAACAATGCTGGGCCGGTGGACGCGCAGCTCGCAGTCCAGCGGTGACTCGCCCGTCTGGCATTTTTTCTCTTTATTGTCGTTCCACTGCCCCCATAACAGGGCTCCTTCAGTGGTCCCGTCCTTTACCGCCGGGCTGTACCGGTTGAAGGAACCCTGGAACTGCGCCACAGTTTCCTGCCAGGGTTCTGGCAGCGTCGCCACCAGGACCGGGTTCTCGTCAAAAATCCCCATGAAAACCTCTGGCAGGCTCTGGCAGTCACCCAGGACCGAGAACGCGTGGGGATCGTTTCCCTTAGCGAGGCCTTGCCGGTACACTTCGCGCAGCCTGTCCGAAACCGCGGGCACAACCGGCCACTGCTTCCACAGGAGCGGGTCGAGGGCTGCGGGCTCCTGGGAGGGCGTTATCAAAGGCGCCTCGGGCGTTGGAGGGGTATCCAGTACATCCTGGCTCGGCGTGGGAGAGGCCAGAACGGCCGTCCGGGTGGCCAGGGGGCCTGTGGCCTGGCGGGTTGGGGTGACCGGGGATGGCTGGGCGGCCGCGGTCCCGGTTGGGGTGGAGGGCACAGCCGAAATTGCCTGTGGGACTGGGCCGTATACCTCCGCGCTCTTTACGCTGTTGAACAGGGCGAACCCGAATAACAGGGGCAGTCCCAGCATCACCAGTATGATCTTATAACCGCTCCCTCGAAACACAGACATTCCTTTCATGAAAGCGCCAGAATAGACACCCGTGTTTCGATTATACGGTATGAACGGCGCTTTGAAAGGGTGGAATCCTGACCTGCGAGGTAGGAATATCCCTTCCCTGGTTGGAAAAGAGGCTGTCCAAGCGTTTTTTTGGACAGCCTCTTGAGTGTTTCGAACAAGTAAATGGTCTACCTGGCGAAGGGCGGCTTGATCAGCAGGGCATCCCAGCCGGCATACTTAGAAGTGCTGCCCAGCTCGGCTTCAATCCGCAGCAGCTGGTTGTATTTGGCCACCCGGTCGGAGCGGGCCGGGGCCCCAGTCTTGATCTGGCCGGTGTTGAGCGCTACTGCCAGGTCGGCAATGGTGGAGTCCTCGGTTTCGCCGGAGCGGTGGGATGTGACGGCCCGCCAGCCTGAGCGGTGACAGGTTTCCACGGCTTCGATTGTCTCGGTCAGCGATCCAATCTGGTTGACCTTGACCAGCAGGGCATTTGAGGCTTTCTCACGGATAGCCCTCCGGACGCGTTCAGGGTTGGTAACCAGAAGATCATCGCCGACGATCTGGATGCGGTCGCCCAGTTCCTTAACCATCAGTTTCCAGCTTTCCCAGTCGTCCTGGGCCAGCCCGTCTTCGATGGAAACGATCGGATACTGGTCAACCCACGACTTCCAGAAGGCGACCATTTCCTCACCGGTGAGTTCGCGGCCTTCCTTGCGCAGGTTATATCGCCCGGTCTCTTCATTGTACAGCTCAGAGGCGGCCGGATCGAGCGCAATGGCCACCTGTTCGCCGGCCTGGTAACCCGCTTTGTGGATCGCTTCAAGGATGACTTCGACGGCCTCGGCATTGGCTTTCAGCGCCGGTGCGTAGCCGCCCTCATCGCCGACCAGCGTGGTGTAACCGCGGCTCTTGAGAACGCCTTTCAGGGCCTGGTAGATCTCCGCGCCCCAGCGCAATCCTTCGGCGAAGGATGGCGCGCCAAGCGGCATGACCATGAATTCCTGCGCGTCGGTCGACTGCCAGCCGGTGTGCGCGCCGCCGTTGAGGATGTTCATCATCGGGACGGGCAAGACATGGGCATATACGCCGCCCAGATAGCGATAGAGGGGCAGCCCAAGCGCGTTGGCGGCGGCTTTTGCTACAGCCAGGCTGGTGCCGAGGATGGCATTGGCGCCCAGTTTCGATTTGTTGGGCGTGCCATCCAGCTCGATCATGGCCGTGTCGATTTCCTTTTGCTCTAAAGCATCCCAGCCAACCAGGGCGTCTGCGATTTCTGTATTCACATTTTCTACAGCTTTCAGAACACCCTTGCCGCCATAACGCGATTTATCGCCATCGCGCAGCTCCAAGGCTTCATGTACGCCGGTAGATGCCCCAGATGGGACGATTGCCCGGCCCCAGCTTCCGTCAGCCAGGATTACTTCGACTTCTACGGTTGGATTTCCACGTGAATCCAAGACCTCTTGAGCGGTTATTGATTCAATTCCTGTGTCCATGTTTATTCCTCAGAAAATGGTTTGAGCATTGGCATCGTTGATGGATGTGGCTTGGTTTAGATGCCTCTTTTAGTATAATATGTTCATTCGGGTCTGTGTTGAAAATCGAACGATCTGACCAGGTCGGTCTTGCCCCAGGTTGACTGCCGGCGTCAGGCAGCCTCCGCGCTTTTTTGCGCCTGGATGCCAGCATGGTCGCGAACGGCCTCCATGAAGCGTACAAACAGCGGGTGTGGCCGGTAGGGCCGCGAAAGAAATTCTGGATGGAACTGCGTGCCAACCATGAAGGGATGGTCGGCCAGCTCGGCAATCTCCACCAGGCGCCCATCCGGTGATAACCCGGAGAAACGCATCCCCTGTTCTTCAAAGATCTTGCGGTAGGCATTGTTGAACTCAAACCGGTGGCGGTGCCTTTCCTGGACGGAGTGTTCCTCATAAGCGGAAGCGGCGATCGTACCGGGCTGCAGGTCGCATGGGTATAACCCAAGCCGCATGGTTCCTCCCATATCGGTAATCCCTTGCTGATCCGGCATCAGGTCGATTACCGGGTGCGGCGTGGATTGGTCAAACTCGGTTGAATTGGCTTTTTCGTTCTTTAGCATTTCCCGGGCGAATTCCACGACCATCAACTGCATTCCCAGGCACAGGCCCAGGTAAGGTAGATTATGAATCCTGGCGTAATGTGCGGCCTGGATCTTTCCTTCGATGCCCCGGCTGCCAAACCCACCTGGGACGACAATGCCATCCACCTTTTCAATCTCGTCCCAGCCGCGGCCTTTTTCTAGCTCGGCCGAGTGGACCCAGGACAGGTCCAGCTCGACACCCAGGTGCAGCGCTGCGTGTACCAATGCTTCGCGCACGCTGATGTAGGCGTCATGCAGCTCGACGTACTTGCCCACCAGGGCCACTTTCACCGTCGGCTTGGGCCGGCGGATTTCTTCGATCAGGCGCTCCCACCGGGTCCAATCTGGTTTTTGGCGCGCCTGCAATCCCATCCGGTGGAGAACATAGTCACCCACACCGGCTTTTTCCAGTAACAGGGGAATCTCGTACAGGATCTGGGCCGTCACCATGGGGACGACCGCCTGCTTCTCCACATCGCAGAATAGAGCGATCTTTTCGACCAAGCCCGGCTCAACCGGGTGATCCGAGCGGGCAACGATCATATCGGGGGCAATACCGATTGAGCGCAGCTCGCGGACAGAGTGCTGGGTGGGTTTGGTCTTTAGTTCGCTGGTCGCCCCGATATACGGCAGCCAGGTCACGTGAACGTAGAAGGTGTTTTCACGTCCCAGGTCGCTGCGGAGCTGGCGGATTGCCTCCAGGAAAGGCAGGCTCTCAATATCGCCCACTGTTCCGCCCACTTCGACCAGGACGAGCTCGGCCCCGGTCGACCGGGCCACTGCGGCGATGCGGCGCTTGATCTCGTTGGTGATGTGAGGGATCACCTGGATGGTTCCACCCAGGTAATCGCCGCGGCGTTCTTTGCTGATCACTTCAGCATAGACCTGCCCGGTAGTCACGTTACACACCCGGTTAAGGCGGACATCGATAAAGCGCTCATAGTGGCCAAGGTCCAGGTCGGTTTCTGCGCCATCATCCAGGACGAAAACTTCACCGTGCTGGTACGGGCTCATTGTCCCTGGGTCAACATTAATATACGGGTCCAATTTTTGGACGTCGACAGCATAGCCGCGATCCTTTAAGAGCCGACCGATTGCTGCCGCGGTGACGCCTTTCCCAACGGAACTGACCACCCCGCCGGTGAAGAAGATATACTTAGTTGCCATACACGATCGCCTCCTCAATAAAAAAAGAAGTGGGGAGGGCCGTAGGACCGGCGCCTCCCCACATGTTTGTGGTTTCCGGCATCAACAACAGTATCGAATCCCGGAACAGCAATAACATCTTCAAGTTCATCAAGCTGTAATTTCGAACAAGTTTACCATAGATACTTGCCGTTTGCAAAAACAACATCCGCCAGGGTCATTTCTCCTAAAGGTGAAAATAATACCCCCGCTTTCGAAGCAGCGGGGGTAGTTTTTTAGACAGGAGAGGGTGGGAGTCAAACGTTCAAGACATTGTGTTTCACTGGTTGTCCGGCGTGCCAGAATCAATCTGGTCGTTATCGGATCAGGAAGTTTCTGCTCCTCGATTACAGGTTGGAGGTTAGCGATTACCCATCCTCGGGTAGTTTTTCAGGACTGGACTTTGTTCTCGAGCGTCCGGCTCAGGATGTTTTCCTGTTCCTGTGAAACACCCTTGGTCTTGCGAGCCTTATCTTCCTGCTTGCGCGCCTTGGCCCGTTCCATTGCTTCCCGGAGGGCAATTTCCATGGCT
>FWPV01009695.1_pt1 | contig 16159 bp, 14 predicted proteins | sample 2228371 | NCBI WGS metagenome assembly FWPV01 (sample SAMEA103939776, study PRJEB20133) | metagenome | reverse complement strand
TAATCACCTGATCTTTCACACGAGCTTTGATGCTGTTGTTCAGCTCACGCTCCAAGTTCAATATGTTTTGTTGACACAGTCGGTAATTTCGCGAGCGATGCTTTCCAACCGGCTAAATCGCCGAAACGTTTTTCGCTGAGTCCATTTGCAATTTGTTCAGGTAATTTTTTTGTCCAGTCCGCAAGGGGTGTATCTGTAAGTGCGGCGAGTAGATGATCGTAATTAATATGGGTCACAACAAAACCTTGGATTATTTAATCGCAATAAGCGACGCAAAATTAAAACACTGAAACCATACATCTACGCTGGAAAAGCCTGCCTGACGTAAACGTTGGCGATGGATGTCGAGTGTTTCAGGAATTAGATAGTTTTCAATGGCTGCACGTTTTTGCGCAATTTCCAAATCGCTATAGCCATTGGCACGTTTAAAATTATGGTGAAGTTCGGTCATTAGTTGTTGATGCGGTGCATCATCAAAAGCTACTTTTTCCGAGAGTATGAGTACCCCGCCGGGGTTAAGTCCATTGCAAATAGCACTCAGAGTCGCGAGGCGCTCTTCAATCGCACTAAATTGTAAAGTGAAATTCAAAACCGCCATTGAGGCATTGGTAATTTCAACTTCCTGGATGTTGGCTTCAATAAGTTCAACAGCTACTTCGCCGCTATCGGCCGCAATCACTTGTTGGCAGCGTGCAATCATCGCTGCTGAATTATCTACACCAATAATTTTGCAGTTAGCAGCCTGAATGCGATGGCGCATGGAGAGGGTGGCCGCGCCGAGCGAACAACCGAGGTCGTAACAATTGCTATTGGCTTGCGCATAGCGTTCAGCCAGGTTGCCTATCATATTGATAATAGTGGCGTAGCCGGGAACCGAGCGCTTGATCATGTCCGGAAAAACGTCAACCACGCGCTCATCAAACGCAAAGCGGCTGACTTCAGCGAGTGGATTGGCGTATATCCGGTCTGGATTATCCGGGTTGGTTGCAGGGCGGTCGCGGTTATCTGTCATGGTAAAAAGTGGAAACCAGGCGGCGAGTGAATGGAGCGGCATTGTAGCGCCCAAGCCAGATGACAACAAACGCCAGTGTTCATCAAATTGTCATCTTTACGCGGGATTATTTTGAGACTTAGCCCCTCTCCGTCCGCTGTTAAGTTGTCACCCTATGCACCTGCAGAGCTCTGTTGTTAATTCATCTTTTCTGCACAAGGAATTGCGACGCTTGATCGAGTTCAAGCTCCTAACCCCGGTATTCCAGCCGATTATGGCAGTGGAGAACCCGCGCATTATCGGTTATGAAGCTCTGATTCGCGGGCCAGATGACAGCCCTTTGCACAAACCGGATAGTTTATTTGCCGTTGCTCGCGAGTCACGCTTATTGGCAGTGCTCGAATTTGCTTGCCGCGAGGTTTCCTGTGAACGTTTTGCGGAGCTGAACTTGCCGGGCAAGCTGTTTCTGAATATGAGCCCGATCAGTTTTACCGACAGTCAATATCGCGATGGAGTCACGCGGGAAATTCTGCAGCGGGTTGGGCTAAGTGCCGAGCGGTTAGTATTTGAGTTAACTGAAAGCCAGCCACTGGATGAGTTGGATTTGCTCTGCGCTGCCTCAGACCATTTTCAGCGGCAAGGTTTTGCCGTCGCGCTGGATGATTTGGGGGCAGGTTATGCCGGACTCCGGGTTTGGAGTGAACTCTGCCCGGACTATGTGAAAATTGATCGTCATTTTATTTCGGGTATCGATAAAGATCCGGTAAAGCGCGAGTTTGTCCGGGCGATTCTGGACATTGCCCATCGCATGGGGCACAAGGCAATTGCAGAGGGCATTGAAACGGCGGCAGAGTTTACAACCCTGGTTGCCATGGGTGTGGATTACGCCCAAGGTTATTTTATTGCGCGCCCTATGGCCCAGCCAGTGGTCGAGCTCAGTGCGTCATTGGTTCAATTGTCTGGCGTTTCTGCGCGCCGCCATCAGGATCATTTCACTCGTCGCGTCAGTGAAATTGTGGTGGATTCAGCTCCGGTAGCACCCACAACAACGGCGGAAACCCTGGTGAAAATGTTTCGTGCCGATGTGCGCCTCACCTGCGTTGCGGTAGTCGATCAGGGTAAGCCTCTAGGTATGGTCAGTCGTGCTGAAATACTCAACGTATTTTCACGCCGTTTTGCCCATGAACTTTATGCGCAAAAACCAGTAGCCGAATTTGTCAGCCCCTTATCGATTATTGTTGATGTAAACACAGATCTAAAAACCGTCGGTCAATTAATCAGTGAAGATCCGCAGCAAAATCTGAGTGTTGATTTTATTGTCAGCGATAACAATCAATATGTGGGTGTGGGCAAAGTGCGGGATTTATTGCGCTCTATCACTGAAGAGAAATTGCGCGCTGCGCGTCACAGCAACCCACTGACGCAGTTGCCGGGTAATGTTCCTCTGTACGAATGGGTTGATCATTTACTGTTAAATAAAACCACATTTGTAGTGGCCTATTGCGATATTAATCATTTCAAACCTTTCAATGATGCATTTGGTTACACTGCTGGCGATGAAGTAATTGTGAGCCTTGGGCGCATTCTGTGTGAGGCGATTGATAGCAAGCAGGATTTTGTAGGGCATGTAGGGGGTGATGATTTCATCCTGGTGTTTTGCGCGCAAAATTGGCAAGAGCGATGCGAGAAGGTGTTAGCGGAATTTGCTCGTATGAGCGCCAGTTTACTGCCGCCTGATAATGCTGAATTTTGGAGTGCTGATCGCCAGGGGCGACGAAAAAAGTTTGGTGCACTCACCCTGGCCATTGGAGCGGTAGAGCCAGATTTGGAATATTGCAAAACCCATCACCATGTCTCCCAGTTGTTGGCCGAGGCTAAACAAGCGGCAAAACAAGAGGGGGGCAACAGCCTGTTTTTATCCCGCCGCCGTCAGCCATCCTTAGTTCATAATAGTTAACATAGTACGTAAATTGGTACGGCATTTGCGGTCATTGTCCTAGCGATAGAGGAATCCTGAGCTATCCTTAGCTTGTTTTCTTTTTGGAGGTGGACTGATGGCCGATCTTGGCTTTTACAAGATGCATGCCCTGATTATTGATGATTTCGAAAATTTTCGTGGCACGCTGTACAAAATGCTGATGGATTTAGGCATAGGAAACGTCGATTCCGCAGCCTCAGGTGAAGAGGCACTTAGATACTGCAAGGCGCGTCATTACGACCTTATTCTCTGTGATAATAATCTGGGTAAAGGGAAAAGTGGCCAGCAGGTGCTGGAAGAGTTACGCTCCACAGACAATCCCTGCGCGGACAGTTTGTTCATCCTGGTGTCTGCCGAGTCAAGCAAAAGCATTATCATGGCAGCTTACGATTACGAGCCGGATGCCTACCTTGCCAAACCTATTACCCCCAAAGCCTTGGATCAACGTTTGAATCGCCTGTTTGAGCAGCGGCTGGAGTTGAAGGAAGTTCTTGCCGCGCAAAAGGCCAAAGACGATGATCTGACAATCAGATTGTGTAACGAACTGATTGCCAAAGGTACTCGCTACACCAACAGCTGCCAAAAAATTCTTGGTCAACTCTACCTTAAGAAAAACAATTTACCTGCTGCAGAAAGCTTGTATCAAAGCGTGCTGGATAACCGTGAATTGGAGTGGGCGCAGTTGGGGATGGTTAAAACCCGCTTGGCACAAAATGATCTTTTAGGTGCACAGCAGTGGCTGGAAAATATTCTTCAGGCAAATCCGCTGTGTATGAAAGCCTATGACCTGAAAGCAGAACTCTTCAAACTCCAGCACAATACCGAAGGCCTGCAAGAGGTTCTGCAGAAAGCGACTGATTTATCGCCACTGTCGATTTTGCGGCAACAAGAATTAGGTAATGTTGCACAGCAAAATAACGATCTTCTGACTGCAGCAAATGCACTCAAGCGCGCGGTTAAATTAGGCGAACATTCCTGTTTCGATAAGGCAGATGTACACGCACAGTTCGCGCAGGCCACTATTGATTTGTTTTCTATTGATAAAGAATTAGCTAAGCCCTTAGTGAGGGATGCAATTAACTGCGCGGTCAACCTGGAAGATAAGTTTGGCAAAACTAATTTACGCAAGGCGGAGTCGTTGTTGCTGGAAAGTCAGTTGCAAGTGTGCGCTGGTGATCAGCGCCGGGCGTTGGATGCACTGACCAGCGCGCAATCAGCATTAGGTAATAACAATGATGAAAATGCTTTGTCGGTGCAAATTGAGATGGTGCGCGCCCTGCGTTTACTGGGGCGCACTGCTGAGGCTCAGGATCGCTTGGCTGAGTTGTTGCACAGGTATGCCAGCAATGAACAGCAATTGCAAAAATTGGATGTCTTGCTAGACGAGCCGCGCAGCGAGAAAAATAAACTCATGGTCGCAGAAATCAATAAAAAAGGTATTTCCTATTATAACGCCAAGGATTTTGCGGCTGCGGCTGATGCCTTCAAGACCGCACTGCAAAAACTACCAAACCATGTCGGTCTGCGTTTGAATTATGTTCAAGCGTTGATTGATAAATTGAAAACGAAATTTGATGTCAGCTTGAGTGAAAAAATTCAGCAGACATTTACTAAAACCAGCGGGATTATCTCGCCCCAGCATCCACAATTTCAACGCTACAAGCAGTTAAATGATGTTTATAGCAGCTTGGTGCGGGCCTATGAAAAACAACAGCGAGGTTGATGATGGATTTTAAATCAAGCCCACACAATCCCGATGAGGATTACGATCAGGTGCCTATTGATTTTTCATTTGTGCTGGCATCCAGTGTTCATGACATGAAAAATTCATTGGGTATGCTGCTTAATACCCTCTCTGCAATGGTGGAGGCATCACCTCCTAAAGATGCCCAGCAAGCTAAATTTTTTTCTACGCTGGAGTACGAAGCGGCGCGTATAAATGGTGAGCTGGTACAGTTGTTATCGCTCTATAAAATGGATGAAAAAACACTTTCTGTGGTGATTGATGAGCATCATTTAATAGATGTGATTGATGAGCAAGTGGCTCGCAATGATGCTTTGTTGAAATCGCGTAACATCCGCATAGAGGTAGATTGCGACTCCGACTTGGCGTGGTATTTTGATGCTGAGTTACTGGGCGGGGTGTTAAATAATTTACTGGTTAATTGTGCTCGTTACTCGCGCGAACGATTATTAATTATTGTGCGTGAGGATAATGGATTCCTCTCCATCAGTGTTGCCGATGACGGGCAGGGTTACCCTGAGAGTATGCTGATGGGCGCATCCAATCAAGCTGGCGTGTCTTTCCAGTCCGGCAACACACGGTTGGGTTTGCTGTTTGCGCGCAAGGTACTTTCTTTGCACAAGTCCCGGCGCGGTCAGGGTTACATGACAATTGAAAATGGTGGGCCATTGGGCGGCGGAGTTCTGACTTTGCATTTGCCCTAAGTTATCGGCCATAAAGTTCCTGTTCATTTGTCTTTGGCGGCGAGAAGGTTGAAATCGACCTGAGGCTGCTGCATCATCGCTTGCTGTTTTGTTAGTTTTCAGGTCAATACCTATGCTTAAAATCCGCTTTAAAGACAATAAATACAATGCGGTATGGTTAGTGGAACCCAAAATTACCATAGGTCGCTCGGCTACCAACGCGTTGGTAATCGATGACCCTTTGGTCAGCGACTTACATATGGAAGTGTTGGTCGACAACGAGCATCTCACCCTGCGCAACCTGGTTCCCTTGCAGCCCGTTGCAGTCAATGGGCAAAAAGTGAATGGTGCTTGCGAACTTAAACCGGGCGATGAAATAACTATCGGCGCGGTTGAGCTAGTGGTTATCGATCCCAAGCGGGAAGCGCGGTTGGCTGCTACGCCACCGGCAGAAGGCACTCAGGTTCGCATCCCCAAAACCACTGGTTGGTCGCTTAAAGCGAACCACAGTGCATTAGCCAATCGCGTATTTCCGCTTAAAGAGGTCACTACTATCGGCCGCTCCAGCGAGTGTGATATCAGCTTGCCTGCGGCACATTTGTCCAGGCGTCACGCCCAGTTACAAGTTATTGATGGAATGTTGTTCGTTAAAGATCTGGACTCAGCCAACGGAACTTTTTTAAACGGTAAACGTGTGGCTGAGGCGAGAGTGAAGCGTGGCGATGAGCTGCGTTTTGACGCCTTGAGTTTTGGGGTAATAGGGCCTGCGGACGATTTGGCCAAAACTACCCTGCGCAAAGTGACACCCCAAGCATCAATATCCGGCGCTGCAGCGGTCGCTCCAAAGGCTCGCTCCGAACGCACTCCGGGTGCTTCGCGCTCTTCTTCTGTGAACCGGGCTCCTGCGAGTGCTCAGGGCAAAGCAGAGCTTGGTCAGGGGAGTAAAGGTAAATTCGGCTGGGTGATACTCAGTGTGCTGGCATTTGCAGTTATAACGACCCTTATCTTAACGCGCAAATAAGTCTTTAAGAATTAGGCTAGCCGGCCGCTAACCTGTCATGCAACTACACCGCGACGGCTTACAGGTGACATCATGACCATTTCTTCGCTCAACAACTTTGCTACAAATTTGCCCTCAAGCGGCTCACAAGGGCTTCCTGGATCTAAGGGGCAAGCTTCTGTCGATACTCTGGTCAGTTTGAACCTGGAATCGCTGCGGCGTGTTGATACCCAAGGCATGAGCTACGAGGAGAAGCGGCAAACCGCGCTTCAAGTTGTGAATAAAACCCTCTCCATGGCCTACGAAAAAATTGCTTCCAAGGGGCAAGCTGCTGCTGAAGAGTACGCCACCTTTGAACCACTGACCGCAGAAAAAGTTGCCAATAACATTTTGGGTTTTATTGAGCGGCGCCTGCAAATGGATGTTGCTGAGGGAGCCACTCAAGAAGAGTTGCAAACACGTTTGGAGGCTGGTTTGTCTGGCTTTAAAAAAGGTTTCGCGGAAGCCAGCGAAAAGCTTGAAGCCCTGAGCCTTCTTTCTCCCGAGATTAAAACTGACATAGGTAAAACCTACGATTTGGTGATTGAAGGTGTCGACGAGTTAAGAGCTAAATTTATTGAATCAGCAACCGTTGCGCCAATTGCCGGTAGTGAAGCTGGAGTCGTCAAGAATCAGCCAACTGTCAGAGCGGAGCCAGTGGCTTCCAATCTTAAATCATCAGCTACAACAGCACCTCTGTCACTCGAAGTGCCTGCATTTATTCCAGCACCTTCGTCTTATTTGGGTTACGCCAATTATGAATATGGGCGTGCCCGTGAATTCAGTTTTGAGTTGACTACAAAAGAGGGGGATAAGGTCACTATCAAGGCCGCTTCCAGCGAAGGTCTTGCGGTCGAAGCTGGTCGGGCAGGGCGCGGGAATGAATCAGTAAATGCGATGAATGCCAGTTATAGTGCTAGCCAGTCCTTCTCATTGATCATCGAAGGGGATTTGAGTGAGGCGGAGTTGGTGGCTATTAATGATTTGTTAGGTCGTGTGAATAATCTAGCTGATCAATTTTTTACCGGTGATTTGGACGGTGCTTTTGCAAAAGCGATGGAGTTGGGTTATGACTCATCCCAGATTGGTAGTTTTGCCCTAAACCTTGCGCAAGCTGAAATTCAACAAGTTACCAAGGCTTATGAGGCTTTTGAGCCAAGCACTGCTGGAAGTGGCAACAAGTTTGGTCTAAACAACGATTCACTTTTGCCTCTGGGTAATTTCATTCGCGATCTGCTCGATAGTTTGGATCGTGCCTCAGTATTTGCTGAGCCGGAGAAATTGCTGACAAATATTGCTGAAAAAATGACAGACGATACAACCGAGGGGCAAACACAGGCACATCGTTTTAGTGGTTTTATGAAACAAATCTTCGGCTTGGAATTAAGTTAATTCTCTTGGCTAATTTTTAGCTGTAGCTCAGTTAAGGCGCTGTTAAAATGGTGTTTTAATCTGGACTCAAAGTATGAAAGCTATTTATTTGTATTCAACACCAGGCTGCCATCTGTGTGAGCTTGCGCGGGAGATTGTAGATCCGCTGTTAGGCAATTATGTGGTAACACTCGAAGAAATTGATATTGCCCAATCGGACGATCTTATTGAGCGTTACGGTGTAAAAATTCCCGTGCTTAAATCCCCGCATCATCTTGAAGAGTTGTGTTGGCCTTTTGATACACATCAAGCGGCTGCTTTTTTAGAGCGAGTGACTGTTTGATGATGTAATTGATCCCAGAGAAAAGTCGATGCTCTTTCTCTGGGGTTAGCTTCCTTGATTCAGACTGAGTGTCTGCATGGTTTCAGCAACCCAGCGCAGTGCGTCTATGTAAATGTCAGCCAGATCTTCGGGATTAATTCCCAATTTGGTCAGGTGTTCCCAATCAATGTCCTGCCAGTGACCTTGCTCATGTAATTGCACTATCTCCAGCACTTGCCCCTCTGGGCCAGAGTGACTGAGCATCGCCTGGTTTAGGGCATCGCTTAATGATAAGTTTCGCAGTAGCTCTTCCAGCGGTGTATCCAGAAAAGCATCAAGGGTAGATAAAAGGCCCACGGTAAAATAAGAATCAGGCCGGGACCTCTGGTAAATTTTTGAAGCGATTAATTCGCACATACGTGCGCGCGTTAAGGCGGTTATGCTTAGTTCGTGAGGTTTTCCGCTTAGGTTGGACAGCGCCAACAAGTTGACCCAATTTCTGAGTTTGGTTAATCCGAGCAACATAATGGCTTGGCGCAGCGAGTCAACATTTCTTGATAAACCAAAAGCCGCAGAGTTGACCAGGCGCAGCAGCTTGAAACTCAACAATGTGTCGCGCGCAATCATGCGTTCTACTTGATCCAAGGGTATATCCGGATCGTGTAATGCAGAAAGCAGCTGCAACACGGACTGTTTATTTTCGGAAATCTTTCGTCCACTGATAACTCTCGGTTTGGCTAAAAAATATCCCTGAAAAAGGTCAAAACCCATGGTTTTGCATTTTTCGAACATCTCATAGGTTTCCACTTTTTCGGCAATCAAGGTGAGACCAAATGATTTCAAGTGACGCACATGTTCACTGAGTTTTTCTGGCGAAAGTGCCAGGACATCCAGCTTGACTATGTCAGCGTAAGGAACCAAGCCCTCAGTGTCGCTACTTAATTCAAAATCATCCAGCGCGATGGTGTAACCCTGCTCGCGCAATTGCTGTAAAGAATACAGCATGGCTGCATCGATTGTTTGCCCCTCTAATACTTCAATCACCAGCTTTTGTTTTCCAAAAGGTGGTGGGCTAGTGAGCAGGGCGCGGGTAAAGTTCACATAGGCTTTGTGTGAACCAACTACTTCATCGATAGAAAGCTCAGTGAATGCATTTAATAACACCTGCGAGCTGGCGGCATCGCCATCAGAAGTTGAAATGAACTTCAAATCGCTGTTGCGGCACAGCAATTCATAAGCAACAACTTTCATATTGCCATCAAAAATAGGTTGGCGTGCTAGTAGCGGTGTATGTTCGCTCATCTGGGCTCAATCATTTCAGAGAAACCGGGGTGTAATTATTATTAGCATAGAATCTCAACTATCCAATGTAGTTGGAAGTTGTTTCTAGTCTGACAAAAAGAGTATATCGCTATTTGAGTGGGATACAGCCTTTTTGTGTTGGGTTTTGTTATTTAGAAATCCACGGTTATTTTTGGCTATACTGAAAAAATAATCAGATAAAGACTTGAATGGTTTACATACAACCCGCGGTAGATTCATTTGAATGCAATTTTATCGACTAATAAGGTAGCAGAATGTCTAAGTTACTGGATTCCATCGATCAGCGCACGCGCTTAGTAGGCGAAAATCGGCTGGAATTACTTATGTTCCGCTTGGGTGGACGACAGCTTTTTGCAATCAATGTTTTTAAGGTGCAAGAAGTTGTCAAAATACCCAAACTGCGCCATGTGCCTCATAGTCATCCTCATATCCGAGGTGTTGCCCATTTGCGTGGTCAGGCTGTGCCAGTGATCGATTTGCGCGCGGCTATTGGCATGAGTCCGCTAAAAGATACAGACAATGCCAATCTGATCGTCGCTGAATACAATCGCTCCGTACAGGCTTTCATGATCGGTGAAGTTGATCGTATCGTGAACTTGAACTGGGAGTTGATTCTGCCTCCACCAAAAGGTACGGGGAGAGCCCATTTTTTAACAGCCATCACACGAATTGATGAACAGCTGGTTGAAATTCTTGATGTTGAGCGGGTGCTCGCTGACATAATTCCATACAACACCCGGGTTTCATCCGAGGTCTTGGATGAGGATCTTGCTCACAAAGCGCGCACACACAAACTCAAGGTTCTACTGGCAGAGGATTCGCCAACAGCCGTCAAGCAAGTGGTGGAAACACTCGGGAATATCGGCGTTGATGTGCTGTCTGTTCAGGACGGCTTGCAAGCCTTGACCTTGTTACAGCAATGGGCCGCGGCAGGCCGTAAAGTGACCGATGAAATTCTTATGTTGGTCACTGATGCTGAAATGCCGGAAATGGACGGCTATCGACTGACAGCTGAGATAAGAAAAGATCCTGCGTTGCGGGATTTATATGTAGTTTTGCATACATCATTGAGTGGCAGTTTTAATAAAGCAATGGTTGAAAAGGTGGGCTGTAACGATTTCTTATCTAAATTCCAGCCGGACGAGTTGGCTGCTGTTGTACAGAAACGTTTGCGTGAATTTTTATCGACACATTAACGTTAAAGGGTAACTGGTTTAAAAACTTCTAAAACACCGCTTAATTTTCAAGCGGCGTTTTTTGTTAGTACTGGTTTTTGCCAATTAATTTTGAACTGATAACTATAGCGTTCGATTTGCCTCTTCAGGGGTAACAAATTGCGTCTCTTGACCTAGGCGGTAAGCATATATCACCGAAAATGACAGAATATTTTGCACATAACCGCGTGTTTCCTTAAATGGAATAGTTTCTATCCAAACATCATAGGGAAGTTGTGCGTTTTTATCCTTGTTCATCCATTTCCGAACTCTTGAGGGGCCAGCGTTATAAGCTGCTGCGGCAAGGATTCTATTGCCATCAAAAACCTCCAGCAGATAGTCAAGATAACGGCTACCCAAAGCAATGTTTTTGGCAGGCTGAATCAAGTCTTGTGGATGGAAGCTCATGCCATTTTTTTGCGCAGTTTGTTTTGCCGTGGAGGGAAGCAACTGCATTAAGCCCACGGCGCCTGCAGGGGATTTGGCATCTGCCATGAAAGCACTTTCCTGACGGGCAACTGCAAAAATAAGTAGTGGATTGACTGATGTTTGTTTGGCCGCTTTACTCACGTGATCTTGATAGACTATGGGAAAACGGGTCTGCAGTTCATCCCAAAGTTGAGCTTCAGCCATAATTTGAATACCGTGGCGATGCCATCCCCAGCGCTCGGCCAAGCGCCCGGCAACGGCAGCATCCTCAGGTTTCATGCGCCGTGCACTGTAAAAAAATTCGCGTGTAGCAGCTGATAAATTTCCTCGCTCCAAAAACTCGCGTGCGCGCAACATGCCCTGACTATTTTCTACCGCGCGCACTTGTTGTTCGCTCACAACTACGGGGCGGTCCAAGAGATGGTAGTTAATACCGGTTTTATCGGCCGCCAAAAAGCCATAGAAACTGCGTGCAGGTGCGACACTGTTATATATCGCCATAGGCGTTTCGCCGTTGATTTCTTTGATGCCCAGTTCTTCCATGGTGCGTGCCTGCCAGTAGCGCCAGCGCTCCGTTGCCTTTACGTCAGTGGGTAAACGGGTTAGCCATTCATTCACTTGTTCCCATTTTTGTTTACGCAGGGATTCCCGCAGCAGCCATTCCAGTAGATCGACACTGTTGAGTCCCGGTGTTGACGCCACCAGATTTTCGGCATCGCTATCGTGATCCTGATGTAGCAAGCGCAGTGCGATTTGATATTTGATTGCATTGCGATCTTCATCGCTAAACAATTGTTGGGCATCGTAAATACGCCACAAATTGAGTGCTTCTTTGGCGTTGGTACGCGCAAGCTTGCCTAGACCATGCAAAATGATGGTTTTTGTATGTGGAGATTGTTTGGAAAACTTTGCGGTTTGTTTTAAAAGCCGCGGATTGGCATTGACCTGTTGCAATAACAAGGCATTAGGGCGCTCAGCTGCGGGCAGTAAATTGCTCAGATAGCTTGCCATGCCATTGTTACCTGCATTGAGTACTTTTAGGTGGCGCTGCCAAATGAGTTCCGGTGTCATACGTCCGGCTTTGCGCCATTCTGCAAATACCGGGTCACAGGCTTTGGATTGTGCTTTTTCAATATTCCACAGCGCTGCTACATCATCGAGAGCAGTTTTATCACCTGTTGCCAAACGTGCCCGCACATTCAGGCAAGCTAATTCCGGGTCGGTGAGGCGGGAGTCATAAAATTGGCGGTACTCAGCCCAGCGCTCCCGTTGCGCCAGGGTGCGTAACCAGCGATGTAATAAACGCTCAGCTAAAAATGATTCTGGATAGCGAGCGAAAAAACTCTCAACCTCATGCTTGGGAAGGGTAATCAGTCGCTCGGTTAAATCCTGATATTCAAGGTAGGGAACCAGTGGATAGCTCTGCAGCTGTTTTACTAATCGCTGATATTCCCCTCTATTTTTCGCATTAAGGGCTTTTTGTGCCTGATCATACTTTTGTCGCTCGCTTGCGCGAACATCAATTTTAGTGGCTTGTTTGTTGTTGGTTGCGGCTTGTGTGAGCGTGGTGATGGTCATACTGCCGATCAATACACTGGCGCTCAATGACAATGGCCAAAGTATTTTCGAAAACCTCATGTGAACCTCAATTATTCTCGTGCGAATATCGTCTTGCGACATTGTTTTTGTCAGAGAGCTTGTTACGTTGACAGGTTGGTTAAGCAAGCCTGCTGGGATATGATGCTGCTCCCTTGAGAATAACAGTCCATTCTTGCTTCTGCCACTATCATTTTTGTTATAAAACCACCTGAATTATTCCTTCTATGTCTTTGATTAAAATTGAAAAAGCGGGCTTGAGTTACGGCTTGCAAGTTTTGCTTGATGGTGTTGACCTCACTATTGAACGCGGGCAGCGCCTATGTCTTATCGGGCGCAATGGGACAGGTAAATCCAGTCTGCTGAAAGTAATTGCAGGCGAAGTGGATTTGGATAAAGGGGAGGTCATCAAACAAACCGGAATCCGTATTGCGCGGCTTGAGCAGGATTTGCCTGAGGCGGATGATCGGTTGGTGTTTGATGCGGTGGCCGCAGGTGCGCATGGCATAGGTGAGCTGTTGGCTGAATACCGATCATTATCTCATTCGGCAGATATCAGCGACCAACAGCTCGAACGCATGACTCAGCTTCAGCAGCAAATAGAAGCAAATGATGGTTGGGCTTTGCAGCAAAAAGTGGAGGAGATTATTTCTCGTCTTGATTTGCCGGCCGATCGTTTTATGCGTGAGCTATCAGGAGGCTGGCGTCGTCGAGTTGCCTTGGCGCGCGCGCTAGTGCTTGAACCGGATGTACTCTTGTTGGACGAGCCAACTAATCATTTGGATATAGCGGCAATTGAATGGCTGGAAAAACAACTCTTGAGTTTCAACGGGGCGCTGGTTTTTATCACCCACGACCGGTCATTGCTGCAGGCTTTGGCAACACATATAGCGGAATTGGATCGTGGCCATCTGCGTTATTGGGAGGGCGATTACACGAGCTTTTTGGTGTATAGGGAGCAGGCGCTTGCTGATGAAGCTCGCCACAATGAGTTGTTTGATAAAAAACTGGCTCAAGAAGAAGTCTGGATTCGTCAGGGAATAAAGGCGCGCCGAACACGCAACGAAGGTCGCGTGCGTGCGTTGAAGGCGCTGCGCGAAACCCGGTCTCAACGCCGTGAGTTGGTAGGCAAAGCTAATTTCTCCCTCGCAACCGGTGGTGATTCCGGTAAATTGGTGGCAGATCTCTCTGATGTCTCTTACGCCTGGGGCGATAAGCCCGTAGTAAAAAACTTTTCGACGCGAATTATGCGCGGAGACAGAATTGGTTTGGTGGGTGCTAATGGTGCCGGTAAGAGTACTTTACTCAAGCTAATCTTAGGTGAATTGGAGCCGCAGAGCGGTAGCGTCAAACTGGGCACGAATTTACAAATCGCTTATTTTGATCAGCTTCGCGATCAGTTGGATCTCAATAAAAATGCTGTTGATAACATCGCAGAAGGGCGCGAGTTCATTGATATCGATGGCAAATCCAAACATATTTTTTCCTATTTGAGCGACTTTTTATTCAGTGGTGAGCGTGCGCGAACTCCTCTGCGCGCCCTTTCAGGGGGAGAGCGCAACCGCGTTTTGCTCGCCAAGTTATTCAGTAAGTCGGCTAACCTGTTGGTGTTGGATGAGCCTACCAATGATTTGGATGTCGAGACGCTCGAACTATTGGAAGACATATTGACGGATTATCCCGGCACTTTATTGCTTGTCAGCCATGACAGAGCTTTTCTGAACAATATAGTCTCCAGTGTCATTGCTTTTGAAGGGCGCGGAAATGTACTTGAATATGTGGGCGGCTATGACGATTGGTTGCGTCAAGGCGGTAAATGGACTCAAGCAGACGAGCTGCCTGCATCTACAGCACCAGTGGCAGAAAAAAATGCCGTTGACGCTCCGAAAGTAGCGGCCAAATCCAAAAAACTGAGTTATAAATTTCAAAAAGAATTTGACGAATTGCCGCAGAAAATCGAGCAATTAGAGGCCAAACTTGACGCTTTGACAGCAATTACAGGCGCGGCTGATTTCTACAGTCAAGCTGCGACTACCGTCGAGCAAAAACTGCAAGAGTTAGCGGCGGTACAGCAGGCTCTGGATGATTGTTTTGAACGCTGGGCTGAGCTGGAGGATATGCAGCAGGAATAGTGGCCGGCTATTACAGAAGTAAAAAAGCCTTAGGATTCAGCCGATTGTTTTTTTACCAGTACGGCGAGAACGTCGCAGGTTGCGCCATGTAAGACACTGTTGGGGGTCGAGCCTAGCAGCAGGGAAAAACCTTTGCGCCCATGGCTACCTACCACTATTAGGTCGGCTGACTCCTGTTCGGCAAGGTAATGTAGCTCTGCAGCAGGTTGCCCGACCAACACATGCCGCTGCTGAATGGGATAAGGGCTGGTCGCCGCTAGCTGGGCAAGGTCAACTTCTGCTTTCTGCACCTGCTGTTCTTGCACGCCGCTCAAATCTACCGGCATATCACCGCCATAAGCAAAGGCAATAGGCTCAAGCACGTGGGCGATGGTGAGCTTTGCATTGCAGGCTGCGGCAATTGCAGCGGCCCGTCGAATAACGGCGGGGCAATCCTCGGAAAGATCTACCCCGATGATAATGTGCCGGTAACTGATGGGCTCTGTCATGATATTTGTCTCCCTAAAATGTTATCGCTGAGAAAGAGTTTAGTTCCCACCGGCGGAAATTTCCGCCTCTATTGTTATGAGGTTGTTATGAATTTTTGGTTCATTGGCTTGCTGATTGTTGCTATTGCGATAATTTTGGGGCCAATCGCGATGCTGCGCCCGAACCCTAATCAAAAACGGAAAGAACAATTACGGAAGCGCGCGAGTGAGCAAGGTATACGTTTCACTATGCGGCGTTTGCCCGCGCTTAAAACAAACATGGAGGCGCCTCCAGTAGTGCCTGTTTATTTTTTACCTCCTCCAGCCAATACGCACTTTCAGGATGATTGGATTTTGATGAGAACTGAGTACGAGCACGAAGGTAACTTTTACAAGGAGTGGGATTGGCAAAGTGGAGCTCGGCCTTCGGAAGCTATCTGTAAAACCTTGAAGGCTAGCTTGCCCGATTTGCCACTTTCAGTGCCCGCGATTGCACAGGGCAAGTCGGGGAGCTGTATTTTTTGGCGAGAAGTCGAGGGAGAAACAGAGTTGTCTAAACTGATTAGTTTGCTTCGGGCATTAGATGCACAGCTCAATCTTGCTGCCTAGGCCATAGCATTTGATTTCTGCGGATCGCGTAATTCCTTACTCAGGCTGGCTCTTGCTCCGTCAACAATTTCCCCCAGCTCTTTGATCATCTTCAAGCGACGAGGATCTTGGTGCATGGACTCCATCAACAAGTGTTGGGCTTTGCGATAAAATGCCTGTGCAGAAAACCTGTCACTGATCGCCATGGATTTATCGCCCTGGCCGATATAAGACATCACCGCTACCATCAGGTGCGCCCAGCGTAAGTCACTTAAGTAATTG
>FWPV01009694.1_pt1 | contig 16160 bp, 14 predicted proteins | sample 2228371 | NCBI WGS metagenome assembly FWPV01 (sample SAMEA103939776, study PRJEB20133) | metagenome | reverse complement strand
GGCGGCGGAGGGCGGTGACCATCTTGCCGGTGACGAGGGTGCCGGGCTTGTAGCCGAAGCACTCGCCGAGCGCGGCGCGGATGGCCGGCGCGGTCTGCACGACCACGTGCTTGGTCGGGTCGTCGAGTGCGGCCCAGGCCTCGTCAATCTGGTCGCGCTCGGAGATGGCTCCGACGGGGCACACGGCGGCGCACTGGCCGCACTGCACGCACACGACGTCGGCCAGCTTTGCGCCGAAGGCAGGGCCGATTAGGGTGTTGAAGCCGCGGTTCTGGGGGAAGAGGCCAGCCACGCCCTGGGTCTCGCCGCACACTGCCACGCATCGGCGGCAGGAGATGCACTTGGCCATGTCGCGGGTGAGGGCGGGCGTGCTGTCGTCGGTGGGTCGCTTGCCTTTCTCGCCCGTGTAGGTGACTTTGCGAATGCCAAGCTCGCGGGCGACGCTCTGGAGCTCGCAGTCGTCGTTGCGGTCGCAGGTCTGGCAGTCCCCCTCGTGGTCGGAGAGGAGGAGTTCGACGACCATGCGGCGCGCGTCGCGCACCCGCTTGGAGTTGGTGAGGACCTTCATGCCGTCGGCGGCGGGCATGACGCAGGAGGCGACGAGGGTCTTAGCCCCCTCGACCTCCACGAGGCACACGCGGCAGGCGCCGATGGCCTGCACGCCTTCGAGGTAGCACAGGGTTGGGATGCGGATGCCGGCCTTCTTGGCGGCGTCCAGAATCGTCGCCCCATTGGTCACCTCGACGGGGATGTTGTCAATCGTCAGGGTAGGCATAGGGACAAGGCTCCTTTCGTCATTCTAACCTCCCGCAGGTTAGAAACCTGCGGGAGGTTCTCCTTGGGCTACTCACGCCTGAAGTCGCAGCGCAGGCAGCGGCGTGCCTCGCGGATGGCGATGTTCTCGGGCCAGGGGCGTTCGACCTCGCGGAAGTTGTTGCGGCGCTTGTCCACCGGGATGCGGCGGATGCGCGCCCGAGGGTAGTCCACGGGGTCGGCGTCGGGATCGAAGAAGGTATCCACCGGCTTGTCCTGCCGCCAGAAGGCGTGGGGCTCGCCAGTGAGATAGGCGTCAATGCCCACCGCGGCCTTCTCGCCGGCGGCGATGGCGCTGACGACCGAGCTTGGCCCGCTCACAGCGTCGCCGCCCGCGAAAATCCACTCCACCGAGGTCCGCCCCGTCACCGGGTTCGCCTCGATGAAGCCCAGGTCGTTCAGCTTCAGCGGAACCCCATCCACGATCTCGCTGGGGTCGAGCGACTGGCCAATGGCGGCGATCACCTGGTCGGCTCTCACCACGTAGGTGCTGTCGCCTCGAGCAGTCGGCGAGCGGCGGCCGGACCGGTCGAAGGCGCCGAGTGTCATCGAGCGGCACTTGACACCCACGACCGCCCCACCCTCAGCGACGATTTCCACTGGGGCGACGAGGCACTCGAGGCGCACGCCCTCCTGCTCGGCGCCCTCGACCTCTTCGGCATAGGCGGGCATCTCGGCCCGCGTGCGGCGGTAGAGGATGGTCACAGTGCGCGCGCCGAGCCGGATGGCCGTGCGAGCAGCGTCAATCGCCGCGTTGCCGCCGCCGATGACCACGACGTTGCGGCCCACCGGCACCGAGCCACGGATGTTGTACTCGCGCAGCCAGCGCAGGGCCTCGAACACGCCCGTTGCTTCCTCTCCTGGGATGCCCAGCCGCACGCCATTGGGCGCGCCGATGCCGAGGAACACCGCCTCGTAGCCCTCGGAGCGCAGGCCGGCCAGCGTGATGTCCTTGCCCAGCCGCACGCCGGTCTCGATCTCCACTCCCATGCGCTCGATCATGCGCACCTCGCGCGCGATCTCCTCGCGCGGCAGGCGGTAGGCCGGGATGGCCTGGACGAGCATGCCGCCCGGCCGCGGCTCGGCCTCGAAGATGCGCGGCCGGTAGCCCAGGCGAGCCAGGAAGTAGCCGCACGAGAGGCCGGCCGGACCAGCCCCGATGATCGCTATCTTCCGCGCCGCGTTCGCCTCGCTCTCGCGCACCTCGGGTAACTGGACAGTGATCTCCTGGTCCACCATGAAGCGCTTGAGGCAGCGGACGTTGAGCGGCTCGTCGAGGGTCGCGCGGCGGCACTTCTCCTCGCAGGTGTGGAAGCACACGCGGGCGCACACGCTGGCGAACGGGTTGCGCTCGCGGTGCAGCCGCAGGGCCTCCGCATAGCGCTTCTCGCCGATGAGCGAGATGAACCCAGGCACGTCCACCCGCGCGGGGCAGGCATTCTGGCAGGGGGCGCGCACCAGGCCAGGGCACACGCCCGCAGGGCAGTGCTTCTCGCGGATGTGCGCGTCGTACTCGTCCCGGAAATACCGTATCGTGGAGAGCACCGGGTTCGGCGCCGTCTGGCCCAGGCCGCATAGCGCAGTGTCCTTGATCTTCTTCCCAAGGTCCATCAGCCGTTCGACGTCGCCCTCCACGCCCTTGCCGTCGCAGATGCGCTCGAGGATCTCCAGCATCCGCTTCGTCCCCACGCGGCAGGGGGCGCACTTGCCGCACGACTCCTCCTGCACGAAGTCCAGGAAGAACCGCGCAACGTCCACCATGCAGCTATCCTCATCCATCACGATGAGGCCGCCGGAGCCCATGATGGCGCCAAGCTCGTTGAGGCTCTCGTAGTCCACGGGCACGTTCAGGTGCTGCCGTGGGATGCAGCCGCCGGACGGGCCGCCGATCTGCGCCGCCTTGAACTGCTTGCCGCCCGGAATCCCGCCGCCGATGTCGTAGATTATCTCCCCCAGCGGCGTGCCGATCGGCACCTCGACAAGACCCGTGTTGTTCACCGCCCCTGCCAGGGCGAAGACCTTGGTGCCCTTGGAGTTCTTGGTGCCGAACGAGGCGTACCACTCCGGGCCTTTGAGGATGATGACCGGGACGTTTGCGAAGGTCTCGACGTTGTTCAGGACGCTTGGCTTTCCCCAGAGGCCCTTGTTGGCGGGGAAGGGGGGCCTTGGCCTCGGCTCGCCGCGCTTGCCCTCGATGGAGGTCATCAGCGCGGTTTCCTCACCGCAGACGAATGCGCCCGAGCCCTTGCGAACCTCCAGGTCGAAGTTGAACCCCGTGCCCATGATGTTGTTGCCCAGGAGGCCGTACTCGCGGGCGCGGTCAATCGCATACTGGAAGCGCTCGCAGGCCAGCGGGTACTCGGCGCGGATGTAGGCATAACCCTGGCAGGAGCCGATGGCGTAGGCCGCGATGGCCATGCCCTCGATCACGCTGTGCGGGTCGCCCTCCAGCACGCTGCGGTCCATGAACGCCCCAGGGTCCCCCTCGTCCCCGTTGCAGAGGATATACTTGACGTCGCCCTCGGCCTTGCGGCAGAGGCTCCACTTGAGCCATGTTGGGAAGCCAGCGCCGCCGCGGCCGCGGAGGCCCGACTGCTTTATCTGGACGATTACCTCCTCCGGGGTCATCGAGGTGAGCACCTTGGCCAGGGCGGCATAGCCGTCGCGGGCGACGTACTCCTCGATGTTCAGCGGGTCAATCACCCCGCAGTTGCGGAGCACGATCTTGACCTGCTTGCCGAAGAACGGGATGTCGCCGATGGCGCGGACCGGCTCCTCCTTCACAGGCTCCTTGTGCACCAGGCGGTCAACCACGCGCCCCTTCAGCAGGTGCTCCTCTACGACCTCGGCGGCATCGCCAGGCTCCAGGCCCTGGTAGAACGTGCCGTCGGGATAGATGACCGCAACGGGGCCGACGGCGCAGGGGCCGAGGCAGCCGGTCTCGACCACCTTGATCTCTTTGTCGAGCCCACGCCGCTCGACCTCTGCTCGGAACGCGTCGCGGACCTCGATGGCCCCGGAGGCCACGCAGCCTGCGCCCGTGCACACCAGCACGTGACAACGTGTCGTCTCCATTCGCTCAGCCTCTCCTTGTAGGGCGTGCATACTTGCACGCGGTATCAATAGGTGATGATGTGCTCGATGACCGGGCGGCCGCCCAGGACGTGTTCCTGGAGGATTTCGTGGACCTTGTGGCGGTCGAGCTTTCCGTAGCGGAACTCCTTGCCCGCCTTGTCGGTGATAGTCATCATCGGCTCCTGGTCGCACAGACCCAGGCAGCCGGTCTGTTTGACGACGACGTGTGGCGCGGCGGCCTCGGAGAGCTCGGCGACCACCTGTGCGAGGACGTCGCGCGCGCCGGCTGCGATGCCGCAGGTGCCCATGTGCACCACCACCTGGGTCTCGCCCTTGCGCGTCCGAAGGTCAATCTCGGCCTGCGCCTTGTCCTTCAGAGCCTTCAGGTCAGCAGGGCTTGTTATCTTCTTCTCCACGGCTCACGCTCCCTTCCTTGCTGTGGCATCCTGGAGCCGGATCTGGTCAAGGATGTCCTTCACCTTGTTCGCCTTCACCCGCTGGTGAACTTCGTTGTCAATCATCACCGCGGGGGCAAGGCCGCAGGCGCCGAAACAGCGGGCCACCCCAAGCGAGAAGGCCCGGTCGGGCGTAGTCTCGCCAACATCTATCCGCAGGTGGCCCTTGATCGCCTCCAGGACCTGCTTGGCCCCGCGCACGTAGCAGGCGGTGCCCATGCACACGCGGATGAGGTGGCGGCCGCGCGGGGCGGTGGAGAAGAACGAGTAGAAGCCCACCACCCCCGCCACCTCGCTGTACGACTTGCCCAGGCGCAGGCTGATCCGCTTGAGCGCCGCCTCCGGCAGGTAGCCGAAGATGTCCTGGGCCGACTGGAGCACCGGGATCAGCGCTCCCGGGGTCTCGCGGTACTTCTCCAGCACCTCGTCGAGCTGGGCATAGAGCGCCTGCTCCGTGACCCGCTCCTCCGCGGCGCTGCTCGCCGCCTTCACTTCCGACATCGCTTCTCTCCTTTCTCACCGCACGCGGCACGCGGGACGCGGCACGCGGCTCACACTATGCCACAATCTCCACTGCTGCCATTCCCTCCCTCACCTTCTCGGCCAGGCGCCGGGCCACCGCCAGGCCGCAGCGTTGGCCGAAAGGCAGCTCCTTCTCGACCTCCGACGAGCGCACCACCCACTCGCGGACTTGCGATTTCCGATTTCCGATTGCCGATTGCGAATCTGGAATCTGGGATTTGGAATCTGGAATCTCGTTCGTGTGGCGGACGAGCCGGCACCAGAGGTCCACCTCGGGGTTCGTGCACGCGACGGAGGAGAGCGTGGCGGCCAGGTCGCCCAGGGGGCTGCGGTCGAGGTGGCCCAGGCGCATGCACGCCGTCACCGCCAGGCCGCCCAGGGGCGAGCGGCCGAGCGTCAGGCGCCCGCCCGCCTGCGCTGCCGCGCCCTGGAAGAGGCTCAGGCCCAGCCCCGTCCGCTTCCCCGCTTTCGTCGTGTAGAACGGGTCCAACGCCTGCTCCTGCGGCACGTCCAGGCCCGGCCCATTGTCCTCCACCACGATCCGCAGCTCGTCCTTCGCCGGGTCCTGCTCGATTGTCACCGAAATGATCGTGGCCTCGGCCCGGATCGAGTTCTCAATCAGGTCAAGCAGGTGCAGCGACAGGTCACGCACAGCCGCACCTCCTGCCTCCCACGCCCCGGAGGGCAAGCGCAAGCTCGCCAAAGCTCGCCCCCTCAACCTCCAGCAGGGTGCGCCCTGAGCCGAGCTCGTCGAGCGAATGGGCGTCCGAGCCGCACACCACCGCCACCCCCTCTGGAACCTGGAATCTGGAATCTGGGATCTGGGATGCGGCCTTGCCGCCCGCAAGCCGCCGCGCGCCCGCGGCGGAGATCTCCACCGCGTCGAATCCAGCCTCGCGCGGGAACAGCCCGAGCTGCGACAGGACGCTGTAGCTGCGCCTGTCCACGTGCGCTGCCACCGCTAGCCCGCCGCGGCGGTGAATCAGCCGCACAGTGTCCCCGATGCCCAGGCCGCAGCCCGTGGAGAGCAATCGCCGGTCCTCGCGCGGCTGAACGGGCAGCGCCGCCTGCACCTCGCGCCCCACGGCCTCGGCGGCTATTGCGTGGGGGAAGAGCCCCACCACGTGGGCCTCCTCGGCGGTCGTGACCTCGATGCCCGCGAGGACGGCCAGGCGGCCCCCCGCGGCCTCCTGGGTGGCTGCCGCGTTTTCCGCGCTGTTGTGGTCGCACACCGCGATCATCGCAAGCCCCAGCTCAATCGCCCGCGCCACGATGGCCGCCGGCGTCATCTCCTCCGCCGCGCAGGGCGAAAGCGTCGTGTGAACGTGCAGGTCCGCGGCAAAGCACCTCACGCATGGCGTCCTCTAAGGCCCAGGGCATAGAGCTGGCCGACGAGGTCAAACGCCGATTCCTTGGAGGCGAGGAGCGGCACCTGCTCCTTGGCGGCCTTCGCCAGCACCGGGGGCTCGGGCTGCCGCCCGGCCGCGAACACCACTGCGGCCAGGCCCGCGTGCAGCGCCACCGCCAGCACGTTCATGTGCACCTGGATGGTCACCAGCACCCCCTGGCGCGGCGCGTTGGCCAACACGTCGCTCAAGAGGTCCGAGACGTATCCCCCCGCGACTTCACGCCCCTCAAGCGGCACCTCGGGCGTCAGGTTCTCCAGGTGCAGCCGCTCTACGATCTCGCTTAGCTTCACCGTGTCCTCTCCTGATGCTCCCCGCCAGTCGCCAATCGGCAATCGGCAATGCCTGCGGCCCGGCCAAGCACAATGTCCTCAGCCAAGGCCCGGCAGCTCGGCGCCCCGCACAGCCCGCAGTCCCGGCCCGGCAACTGGCGAACCAGGCGGTCGAGCTCGGTCAGCTTCGCTATCGCCCGCGCCATGTCCTCGTCGAGCCGCAGCCCCTTCCGCGCAGCGAATGCCTCCTCCCGCCGCACCGCGCGGGGAACCGGCAGGCGGGGCGTCTCTGTCCCGCCTCGTTCCCACCGCCAGCGGGCCACCGCCGGCTCCTCGCGCAGCAGCGCGGAGCCAAAGCAGCCCTCCTCGCACGCCCAGAGCTCCAGCACCGACACGTCGCCCAGCAGCCCATTCTCGGCTTCCTCCAGCACCGCCATCACCCGCCGAATGCCCGTCACCCTGAGCGCGCCGCTCCTCTCAATCGGCAATCGGCAATCGGTAATCGGCAATGCACGCCCGTGGCCCCCCTCCGCGGCCTTGCGCGGGATGGCCTGTAGGAGGGGACGCGGCGCGAGCACCCGCGCGGGATGGCCGTGCTGTGCGGCGAGCGCGCTGCATTGGGCGGGGCAAGCCGCCACAACCGCAGCGTCCCGGCCCGCTACGCCGCACAGCGCAGCCTCCACGGGAGAAACGAATGGGGCGAGATTGCCGATGAGCGAGGGGAACCGCATCTCTACAAGGCTCACTACCGCCGGGCAGGCCGCCGAGAGCACCGGGCGGGCCTTCGCCTCTGCACGCGCGTATTCGCCAACAGCCTCCCGCAGCGCCTGCTCCCAGTCCGCAGTCACCCACACCTCCCCAAACCCCAGGGCGGCGAGGGCCGCCAGCGCTGCCTCAGGCCCAACCCTTGGGCCGAACTGCGCCAGGAGCGCCGCCGGCACGACCAGGGGCGCGCCCCGAAATCCCTCAGGCGCCTCCTCTGCGCCCAGCAGGCCAAGCGCACCCGTGGGGCAGGACGCGATGCACGCTCCGCACTCAATGCAGAGATGCTCAAGCACCTGGGGGCGGCCACGGTGGGCGGCGTGTCCCACGCTGCGAATCCGCAGGGCCTCGGTTGGGCAGGCCCGCAGGCAGCGCAGGCAGCCAGTGCAAAGCTCCGCCGCTACCCGAAGCGCCACGCCCCTGCGCCCCGCCGGGGCCTGGGCCGCGAAGCGGATGGTGAACCGCACGCGCGTGCCCCGGCCGACGGCGGACTCGATCTCGAAGCGGTCGGCGTTCTTCTTGATGTTGGGGGGCCCCATCCCCGCGCCGAAGCCGAGGTCGCGCGCGGCGGGGGGGGCGGTGGAGTAGCCCTCCTTCATCGCAAGCTCCACGTCCGCGATGCCGGGGCCCTCGTCCACCACCTCCACGTCCAGCACGCCATCCTCGAGTCGCACACGCATCTCGCCGCCGATGGAGTGGATGGCGACATTGGTCTCGGCCTCATAGGTGGCGATCATCGCGCGGCGGAGAGCGGCGGGCTCGACCCCCACCTTCTTGAGCATCTCCTTGAGGCTGCCGGCCGCAGCCCCCGCCTGCTCGTAGTCGCCGCCGATGATCCGATACATCGCTGTGCTCATCATTGCCTTGCCCGCCGCCCGCTGCGCAGGCATTCGTAGAGGCGCCCACAGGTCTCGAAGAGGTCGAAGGGGGAGACGATGAGGGCGAGGCCGCTGGCGGCAGCGGCGTTGAGCACGGCCGGGTCTGGCACTACGCCATTGACGAGGCAGACCGCCGTTGCGTCCATAAGTGCCGCTGCCTTAACGAGTTGCGCTGTGGCAAGATTGGTCACCACGAGGGTCGTGGCCGAGGCGTGGTTCAGCAGGTCGCTCATCCTGTCGCCCGCGTAGACCCGCTCGACGACCCGCTGGGCATCCGGGGCAGCGGTGAGCACCCTCGCACCTACTGCGTTGGCCAGTTCCCCAAGCGTCACGTCAGCCTCCTGCCCCCTTGACCCGTCACTGTGCATAGCAACCCTTGTGCCGCATTTCACAAGATCGCCGAATCTGTGTTGTAACTCTATGGGCGATGATCGTTTATGTCCCTTGCGAATGCAGTTGGAAGCCGAGGGCGGTCACTCCGCCAGGGTGTGCACGGTGCGCATGTGCGAGGCGGTTACTGGCAGTGGCTGCCGTAAGTGTATATCTCCCAGATGGATATGGAATGATGGGCAGAACTCTCCCATGGGTGACGGGTGCAGGCCCCGCCCAAGGGCTTGTCTTGGGTTGTGGGGGTGGGCCTCAGAAAGCCTTGTAAGGCGGTGTGCGGTGGGGGGCCTCAGTCGGCGCGGAAGGCTTCCTTGGCAAGGGCGTACTTGCGCATGCGCTCGTAGAGAGCGCGGCGGGAGATGCCGAGGGCGAGGGCGGTTGCGCCGACCTCGCCCTTGTTTTCGCGGAGGGCGGCCTCGATGACGGCGCGCTCGGTGCGCTCCATCTCGTCGCGGAGGCGCCCGGGGGTGGCCGGAAGGGACAGAAGGCGTGCGGAGGCGAAGGACTCGTCAAGGGTGAATGGCCCGGCGAGGCCGCTCTGGGCGGTGATGACCATGCGCTCGACGGCGTTGCGTAGTTCGCGGACGTTGCCGGGCCAGTTGTGGCGGAGCATCTCGGCGAGGGCATTCTCGGGGAGCTTTGGGATGGCAACCCCGTTGCGCTCCGCCGCCTGGCGCAGGAAGAAGGAGACGAGGAGCGGAACGTCCTCGCGGCGCTCGCGCAGCGGGGGGACGGCGATGGTGAGGACGGCGATGCGGTGGAAGAAGTCCTGGCGCATGCGTCCCTGGCGCACCTCTTCCTGGAGGTCGGCCTTGGTGGTGGCGAGGAGGCGGATGTCGGTCTTGCGGGGCTTGTCGTCGCCAAGGGGTTGGACGAGGCCGTCTTCGAGGACCCGGAGGAGTTGCACCTGGGCGCGGAGGGGGATGGCCTCGAGCTCGTCGAGGAGGAGGGTGCCGCCCGAGGCGGTGAGGAGCTTTCCCGCGCGCTCGGCCTCGGCGCCGGTGAAGGCGCCCTTAGCGTGGCCGAAGAGCTCGCTCTCAAGCGTGGTCTCGGGCAGCGCACCGGCATTGACGGGGATGAACGGCCCGCCCGCCCTGCGGCTCTGGGCGTGGATGGCCCTTGCGACAAGCTCCTTGCCGGCTCCCGTCTCCCCGAGGATCAGGACGGGCGCGTCGGAGCGCGCCACGACCTCGATCTGCTCGTAGAGGTCGAGCATGGGCTGCGAGCGGCCTATCATGCCGAAGCGGCCGTCCTCCTCGGGCGAAAGCATTCGGAGTCGGCGGCGCAGTTCGGCCGCCTCGCGGCTCAGGGCAACCTTCTCGGCCGCGCGGGCCACGCAGGCCAGCAGCACGTCGTCCTCGAACGGCTTCTCGACGAAGTCGTAGGCCCCGCCCTTGAGGCAGCGGACGGCCATGGAGACGTCGCCGTGGCCAGTGATCATGATGACGGGGACGTTGAACCCGCGACGGATGACCTCGGCGAGGAACTCCTCGCCATCCATTCCCGGCATCTTGACGTCGGAGACGATGGCGTCGGCCTCGGGGAGGCCAGGCCAGGCGAGGGCGGCCTCGGCGGAGGAGAACGCCTGGACGCGGTAGCGGCGCAGGCGGAGCATCTGGGCAATCGAGAGCCGTGCCGCCTCGTCGTCGTCAACGACGACGACGAGAATGCCAGATTCCAGATTGCGGATTCCAGATTGAGAAGAGGGGCGTGCGTTCACAGGAGGGCTCCCCGGTTCGTTCGGCAATCGGGAATCTGGAATGTGGAATCTGTGATGCTCATGCCTCTTGCAGCGCCTCGTGTATCTCTTCGGCCTCTGGGAGCGGGAGGCGGATGGTGAAGCAGGCGCCTTTGCCGGGCGCGCCGTCTGCGGCGATGAGGCCGCCGTGGTCTTTGACGATGCGCTGGGAGATAGTGAGGCCGAGGCCGGTGCCGTGGCCGTGCTTCTTGGTGCTGTAGAAGGGGGTGAAGAGCTTGGCGGCCTCTTCGTCGGAGAAGCCCTTGCCGGTGTCAATGACCTCGATGACGACGGGGCGGGTGGAGCCGTCGGCAAGCGAGGTGCGCACGGTCAGCAGCCGCGTCGCGGCCTCCTCCATCGCCTGGCGCGCGTTGGTGAGGAGGTTGAGGAAGACCTGTTCGAGGCGCGTGCGGTCGCCGAGCACCTGTGGGAGGCCCTCGGCGAGCTCGAGGCGGGTCTCGACCCCGCTGAGGCGGAGCTGCGGGGAGAGGAACTCGATGGTCTCGCGGATGACGGTGTTGAGGTCAAGGAGAGCGAACTGGCGCTCGCTCTTGCGGGTCATGCCGCGCAGTTGGTTGATGATGCGGGCCGCGCGGTCAACCTGCTCGGTGATCAGGCGCAGGTTCTCCTTCACTTCCTCGGAGCCGCCGCCGTCCTGCTCGAGCATGAAAAGGGCGTTCCTGGCGAAGTTGCGGATGCCGGTCAGCGGCTGGTTGAGGTCGTGGGCGATTGCGGCGGCCATCTCGCCAAGCTCGGCGAGGCGGGTGGAGTGGACGAGTTGGTCTTCTTGCCTCTTCGCGAGGTCGGCGAGTTCGCGGCGCTTGGCCTCGGCCTCGCGGCGGGCAGTGATGTCGTAGATGTTCACCAGCACAGTGCGCTCGCCGGCGTGGTCGGTGGCGGAGCTCAGGACCTCGGCCCAGAGCCGCGAGCCGTCGGCGCGCACCAGGCGGGCCTCGTAGTGCAGATCGGTGAACCCCTTGGCCTCGCGCTCGGCCACGAGCGCCCGCACCCGCGCGTGCTCCTCGGGCGCGATGAGGTCCCAGATGCTTCGCCCGACAAGTTCCTCCGCCCGGTAGCCGAGCATCTCGCCGAAGCGTTGGGTGGCGAAGCTGATGCGGGAGTCTGTAGGACGGTAGATGAGGATGCCTGAGAGGGACTTTTCGACGATGAGCCTGTGGCGCTCCTCAGAGAGGCGCGCGGCCTGCTGGCCGGCAGCGAGGCGTTCGCTGAGCATGGCGGCACAGGCCCCAGCGGCGAGGAGGAACGCCACCCGCGCAAGGTCGTGCCACAGCACGCTCGCCGCGATGCCGAGGGGGTGGAACGAGAGGAGCACAGCCCCGAGGACGCCCGCGACAACGAGTCCCCGCCATCCCCACCAGAAGCCCGCCAGAACCACGGGGACATAAGCGAAGTGGGTGTAGACCACTTCGGTCCTGTAGGCCACGTTCAGGTAGGCGCTCGCCGCGGCGTAGGCCGCCACCAGGGCGCCCACAGCCGCCAGGCGGATGCTCTGGCCACGCTCCGCTGTCATCACGCGCGCTCTCTCTCGCCTCGCTCATCCCACCGCACGATTGTATATCCAGCGCTTGTGCGCCGTCAAGCGTACGCGGCACGCCCCACGTCCCGAGGGCCTGGGCTGCTCCTTGCGCTTGAGTCGCCGGACACGATGCGGTAGACTCAACCACAGTCCGAGCTACGCCCGAAGGCCACCAGGTCCACAGGAGGAAGAGCATGGCTCAGAGCCCCTTTACCCGGCGCAGATTCATTGGCACTGCTGCCGTCGCCCTGGCCGCGCCCCCCTTCCTCGCCCGCGGCCAGGGGAAGAAGCCGCCCAACATCCTGTGGGTGACGTGCGAGGACACCAGCCCCGACCTCGGCTGCTACGGCGATGCCTATGCGGTGACGCCAAACCTCGACAAGCTGGCCGCCCAGGGCGCACGCTACACCCACTGCTTCACCCACGCTCCCGTCTGCGCCCCCTCGCGCTCAGGCATCATCACCGGCATGTACCCCACTACAATCGGCACCCACCACATGCGCTGCCACGGCGTGCCACAGCCATTCGTCCGCTGCTTCACCGAGTACCTCCGCGCCGCAGGCTACTACTGCACGAATAACTCGAAGACCGACTACAATTTCCCCCCGCCCATCACGGCGTGGGACGAGTGCTCCAAGGAGGCCCACTGGCGCAACCGCCCCGACAAAGGCCAGCCCTTCTTCGCCGTCTTCAACATCGGCAGCACGCACGAAAGCCAGTGCTGGCCCATTGACGGCAAGCTCGACCACGACCCCGCGAAGGCGGTGCTGCCGCCCTACTATCCCGACACGCCAGTGGTCCGCCGAAACTGGGCGCGATACTACGACCAGGTGACGAAGATGGACGCGCAGGTCGCCCGCATCCTCAAGGAACTGGAGGACGACGGCCTGGCGGAGAACACGGTGGTCTTCTTCTACGGCGACCACGGACGCGGCCTCACCCGCGCAAAGCGGTGGGTCTACGACAGCGGCATCCGCGTCCCACTACTCATCCGCTGGCCCGGCGTCATCAAGCCAGCCACCGTCACCGACCGCCTCGTGGCCTTTGTTGACTTTGGCCCCACCGTCCTGTCCATCGCCGGCATCAAGCCGCCCGAGCACATGCAGGGCCGCCCCTTCCTCGGCGAACACGACACCCCACCACGCGACTACGTCTTCGCCCACCGCGACAGGATGGACGAGACCTACGACATCATCCGCGCGGTCCGCGACAAGCGCTTCAAGTACATCCGCAACTTCGAGCCCCACAAGCCCTACGCGCAGCGCATCAACTACATGGAGAAGATGCCCATCCTCCAGGAGATGCGAAGGCAAGCTCCAAGGCCCCCAGAAGCTCTGGTTCGCCGACAGGAAGCCGGCGGAGGAACTCTATGACTGCGAGGCCGACCCACACGAGGTCGTCAATCTCGCCGACCGGCCAGAGCACCAGGAAACGCTCAAACGCCTGCGCAAGACCCTCGAGGACTGGATGAAGGAGACGAAGGACCTGGGGCTCATCCCCGAGGCCGAGTTGAAGGAGAAGGGCATCCCCGGCGGCAAGCCGGGCACGGCCGCCGAGCCGAAGATCGACCCGCCAGGCGGCAAGTTCGACAAGCCTGTGGCCGTCACCCTCACCTGCCCCACCGACGGCGCCAGCATCGCCTACACCCTCGACGGGGGCAAGCAGCCCCACTGGCTCCTGTACTCAAAGCCCGTCATGCTCGCCAAGAGCGCCACCATTCGGGCGAGGGCGTGCCGAATCGGATGGAAAGACAGCCCCGAGGCCCGCGCCGCATTTGAGGTCGGCTAGCACGGCAACGCTGCTTTCCTACGGCCCGAAAGGGCTAGCTCTTTGCCAAGGCAGGCGATAAGCCATAGTAACGTGTCATTCTCAGCGGAGCCCGCTTCTCGGGCTGCCAAGATGTGGGCAAAGATCGGCCCATAGCCCCGGGCCCGTGGCTATACCTGAGCTGGCAGAGACTCTTCGCTTCCGGTCGCCAAGAGGCGACCGACGCTCAGAATGACCCCTGTTCGGGTCGGCTCTGCGTGAAGTAGCATTGTGGTGCTAGCCGCGCTGGCAGCGCGAGCAGTAGTCGAAGAAGCCGATCCGCTCGAGGTCCTGGTGCAGGTGGTGGCGCTGCTCGAGGGTGAGGTCACGCAGCGGGGGCCGCACGGGGCCGCAATCCACGCGAATCATCTTCATGACGGCCTTGAACGCTGGGAGGCCGCCGTGGCGCAGAAGCGTCTGGACCATCTCCACGGCGCGAAGTTGCTCGGCGCGCGCCGCCGCGGGGTCGCCCTTCTCGTATGCCTCGATGACGCGCAGGAAGAGGGGTGCCGCAAAGTTGTAGGTGGTGCCCACGGCCCCCTTCGCGCCGAGGGCAAGGGCCGAGAGGAGGATTTCGTCGCGGCCGAAGAGCATGTCGAAGCGCCCGTCGCGCAGGCTGAGGCAGCGCTGGTAGTCCATAAGGTTCTCGAAGGTGAACTTCGCGCCCGCGAGCGTCGGGATGCGGTCGGCGCCACGCTCCAGCACGTCGGCCACCGGGATGTTCACCCCCGTCATCGAGGGGATGTGGTAGTAGTAGAAGGGGAGCTCGGGCGCGGCGGCGGCCACCTCGGCGCACCAGGCCACCAGGTCGTCCACGTTCGCGGGCTTGAAGAAGCAGGGCGCCATCGCCCCAATCGCCGTGGCCTTGATCTTCTGCGCGTGGGCGGCCAGAGCCTTGCTGTCCTCAAGGCAAGGGTGCCCAACGTGGATGATGACAGCGAAGCCTTCGGGCGCAACGGCCTTCCAGCGCTCGGCCAGCGACATCCGCTCGGGCACCGTCAGCGACAGGCTCTCGCCCGTCGTGCCGCACACGAACGCCCCCCTCACGCCGCTCAGGAAAAGCGATTCCGCCTGGTACTCCACCTTGTCGAGGTGCAGGCTGCCGTCGGCGTGAAACGCCGTGAACGGCGCCGCCACCAGGCCCGTGATGTGGTTCGCCATTGGGAGTACTCCCATAACGATGGACATCAGCGCGAGAAGCGCTCGTGGATGGGCGGCATGCCGGGGAAGGGGGCGTGCGGCTCGGCCTGATACCAGTAGGCAACGGAGGCAATGTCGTCCGTGAGGGGCTGGAACTTATGGTTGGGCCACCAGCCGAGCGCCTGCATGGTGACCTTCAGGTCGCTCTTGAAGCGGATGGGGTCGAGGATGTGCCAGCGGTAGAGGCCGTGGCGCGGCACCTCGCCGGGCTCCTTGCGGTACAGGGGGTAGCCGAGGAAGGGAGTGGAGTAGGTCTGGCCGCCGAAGCCCCAGGCGCCGCAGAAGTAGTCCTCAGTGCCCGTGCCGCAGATGGTGGGGAAGTCCTTGTCGCCGTCAATGAAGAACTTTATCTCCCCCTCGCCCCACCAGCCGTTGGAGAGCTGGGTCCAGGCCATGAAGGTGCCGACGTAGTGGCCGCGGCCCCGGACGCCATCGAGGAGCACGTGTTCGGGCACCTCGCGGGTAGTGAGCGAGCGGCGCCATTGGGCGTGGAGGCAGGCCGCCTCGTCGGGCACGGGTTGGAGGGCGTAGGTGATCTGGTAGAAGAAGCCGCCGATGGCCTCCCAGCGTTGGTTCTCGATGGTCACGCGGGCGCGGTTGCGGAAGGGCATGGGGAAGTAGCAGTTGAACCCGCCCACGGGGTTCACGCAGATGGGCAGCGACACGACGTTGTAGCGGAGGGCGTGGCCGTTGCAGAAGAAGTCGCCCAGCGGCACCTCGATGGAGGGGGTCTGCTCGGCGTCCCAGTAGAAGCGCAGGAGCGTGTCGCGGTACGCCTTCGGGTCAACGGTCATCCAAATGTGCTGGATGACGCCAGGGCCTTTGATGTCGGCGAGCGTCACGGTCTCTCCGGGCTGGAGCGTGATGCAGGGCCGGACCTTCCAGCCCTGGCCGAGCATCGAGGCGGCGTTCTTCTCATCGGGTTTCTCCTTCGCTCCGCCGCCCTTTTCGCCTGTGGGGTTCTCCGCCGAGATCGAGCGGGTCTCGGCATCCGACAGCAGCGGCAGGGTTCCGATCCCAAGGGCCAGTCGTGCCAGCATGTCCACGAGCATGTCTCCTTTGCCAGGGTCTTGTGGCCGGCGACGCAGGAGTACGATTACCACAGAGCTGCCGCGCTGTCAAGGCGGGACCGCCCCAAGACCTCGCCACGATTCTCGCTCGTTCACCCGCTCGCCGGGGGCTTACCATCTGTAGGGCAAGCGTCCCGCTTGCCGAGCGCTCCCCGTCCGCGGCGTTCCACAAGCGAGACGCTTGTGGCTACATCGTGCGAGAATCGTGGCGGGCTTTTTCTTGAGGTAGGCGGGCTGGG
>FWPV01002831.1_pt1 | contig 16169 bp, 17 predicted proteins | sample 2228371 | NCBI WGS metagenome assembly FWPV01 (sample SAMEA103939776, study PRJEB20133) | metagenome | reverse complement strand
ATTTTTTGGAGAAGACCGCCTGCTGGATGTGGCACTGGCGTATGCCAGCCACCCCGCTAAGGAAGTTCACACGGCGATTTTAAACGAAGTGCATCACTTTGTCGGTCATGCCCGCCGCTCGGATGATATTGCCTTGATTGTCGTCCGGCGGCAATAGACTTATTTCAGATGGTTTAAGCGTCTTTTCCTGCGGCTCTGGCGCGTTCCAAAATTCGTTGGGCTGCTTTGATGACCGGCGCATCCACCATTTTTCCATCCAGCGTAAATGCTCCCTTGCCGGCCTGCTGATAGGCCTGAGCGGCTTCGACAATCCGCTTGGCGGATTGGATGGCTTCTTCTGAGGGAGTGAAGGCTTCCTGTACAGGTTGAACCTGATTGGGATGAATAATTTGTTTGCCGGTAAAGCCCATCCCGGCTCCTGCCTGCGCTTCACGCTGTAGCCCTTCCAGATCCTTCAGGTCTAACCAGACCATATCAAGGGCTTGCAGATTGAAGGCCGCCGCGCAAATCACCACCGCGCTGCGGGCATACAGCAATTCGAGGGCATCCCGGCTGCGTGTCGCTCCAATACTTCCTGCAAAATCCTCTGCGCCGAAGATCAATCCTTGCAGGCGTGCTTCTGCGGTGCAGATTTCCCGCAAATTCAAAACTGCCTGAGGTGTTTCAATCAATACCAGTAAGGCAATCGAACCGCTTGCCCAGCCGTTGGCCTGTTCTGCCGCGCTAATCTGCTGGCAAACCCGGTGAATTTCGTCCGGCCCTTCGACTTTCGGCAGGACAATTCCATCCGGCCGGGCCGCCAGTACTGCCTCTAGATCTTCTTCTGCCAGCCCAGACCCCAGAGGATTGATTCGCACCAATCGTTCCGAACGTCCAAAATGGACTGTACGGAGAGCGGTAACGATGTTTGCACGAGCGGTTGCCTTTCGGTTTACCGCCACTCCATCTTCGATATCCAGACAGATGCTGTCTACACCCAGCCCGGCTGCTTTTTCAATTTTTCGTTCGTCATCGGCGGGCACATACAACATGGCTCTTCTGGCCGGCATATCTTCCTCCTCGCTGCTGGTGAGTGTGACGGGATTGTCTTTCGTCCCCAGTTTACCAGAAAAAATCCGCTTGATCTCTCCAGGCTCTCCCCCGCAAGCCATTTATTAACCGCTAGCCGAATCGGTAAATCACCCCGAAACCGCCGCGCGGGTATTCCCACTGTAATGCCTGTGGCGGACAGGTAACGGTGCAGGTGCCGCATTCCAAACAGCCCGCCCAATCCGCAACAATTTTTCCATCTTGCTCGCTATATACATTGGCGGGGCAAACAAACAAACACGCCCGAATTTTACATTCCGCTTCACAAACATCGTTACGGACAAAAATGTGCGGATGGTCGTCATCCAATTCATATTTATTCAGGCCAAGTTTTTCGGTCACCGATAAACGTTTCATAAGGCACGGCCTCCATTCCAAAGATCCTTGAGGATATCCAGCAGGCTGACTTTGCCCTGTTGAATCGCTTCCCGGACAATCCGGCTCAGCGGTTGATGCGGCTGGGCATCCTGTTGATAAATTCGGCGGAAAATCTCACTCAACAGTTGAGGATAGGCGGTGTACAGTCGTTCATTTTGCATAAAATGCGGCGCGCGGGAGAAGGTCTTTAAGTCCGCCATTACAAAACTTTCTTCCAGTTTTTGAGGATACACCGCCAGACTCTCTGCGCTAAAATCACTATTTTGATGAGCCAGCACCACCGCTTCGGCTGCTGCAATTGCCGAACCGATTGCCAGATCCATGCCGCGCACCCAAAAGCCGTTATTGATGGTCATCCCGGCTGCATCGCCAATCACCAGCATTCCATCCATAAATAAGCGCGGCATCATCCTCAACCCGGCTTCGGGCACCAGATGGGCACCATACTCTACAGCCTTGCCACCCTCAATCAGCGAAGCAATCCAAGGATGACTTAGGAACTGATCAAATATTTCACTGGCTTTTTTCTGTTGCTCGACCAGATGTTCCAGTTGTATCACCAGACCAATCGAAAGGCTTTCTCTGTTCGTATAAAGAAATCCGCCTCCGGCAATGCCCTGCGTGGCAGAACCGACAATGCTGAAAGCCGTCCCTTCATTACCCGATAAGCGGAAGCGATTTTCAATGACTTCCTGTGGCAGGGTTATGACTTCTTTAATTCCCACCGCCGCTTGCCCGGTTTGTACAGCAGGACGTAAACCCGCCTGCTGGGCCAGAAACGAATTTGCTCCATCCGCCGCGATGATCACATTCGCATACATTTCGTCCTGACCAGCCGCAACTCCAACAACCCGATTGCCTTCCCACAAAAGCCGCTCAACTTTAATGCCCGGAACCAGGACTGCACCGGCGGCTTCGGCCTGTTCTCCCAGCCAGCGGTCAAATTTGGCCCGCAGCACGCTCACCGCGTTATACGGAGTTTGGCTGAATGTGCGGCTCTTAAAATCGAGGCTGACAGAATCTTCCTCGGTGAGGAAAGTGACCACATTATTTGTAATGTATCGTTCGACAGGTGCTTCCTCCCAGAAGTTCGGAATGATCTCGTGCAGAACCCGTCCGTACAACACCCCGCCGGATAGATTTTTACTACCCGGATAGGGGCCGCGTTCAATCAGGGCCACTTCCAATCCCTGCCGCGCCAGCAGAAGGGCAGCCGTGCATCCCGCAACCCCCGCCCCTACAACGATCACGTCCAGCCTTTCATCACTCATTACAGGCCCTAAGCTCCGCGTAATGCCTGAATCAAAACCGGCAGCACTTCATATAAATTGGCCACAATGCCGTAATCAGCCTGTTTGAAGATCGGGGCATCCGGGTCACGGTTGACCGCCACAATCACTCTGGCATCCGTTATCCCTACGGTATGCTGTACCTGACCGGAAACACCCAAACCAATGTACAAATCGGACTTGATGTAAGCGCCGGAAATGCCAATGTAGCGTTCGCGCGGCAGCCAGCCCAACCCCTCCGAGAGTGGACGGGTACAGGCAATTTCTGCGCCCAACTCACTGGCCAGTTTTTCTGCCAGCGTCAGATCTTCCTGCCGGGCAATTCCCCGCCCAAGGCAAATGACCCGTCTGGCATCCGCCAGATTTACCGAAACGGGCGGCAAATCCTTACGTTCGCGCAGAATGGCTCGTTTTTCCGGCCGTATCAATGGCACAGGAATAATCTCTGCTGGTTTAACGTTGCTGTCAGCAGGTGGCTCAAATTGTCCTTTGCCAATCGTCAACAGTACCGGCTGCTTTAAGGGTCGTTCAATCCGCTGCGCACCGCCGGCAAATATCATGTGTCTGATCACCAGACCCTCATCACTGACTTCCAGCGATTGAACATCGGTCAACGCACTGACATTCAATCGGGCAGCCAGCCTGCCGCAAACCAAGCGCCCCCGGCTGGTTGCGCCAATTAAAATATAATCCGGTTGATGTTGATTGATTAAATCCAGCAGGGTCAAAAAAATATCTTCAACCAGAAAGTCCGCTGGAAGGGTTTCAATCCAGTAAATTCGGTCAAGGAGCGTTGTGCGGAATTGGTCCAGACTCGCTGAATCTCCGACAACCAGCACACTTAGCGCCTCCGCTTGCAGCAGTCGGGCCGCAGAAATCAATTCGGTTGCCAGAGCGGTATCTTCACTAAAAATCATAACCCGCCGCTGTTTGCTCATGTTTTCATCCCCCTTCACAACACACCGTCTTTTCGTAAAATATTCACCAGCCTGCTGACCGCTTCTTCCACCGAGCCGCTTATGATTTCCCCTTTGCGGGAGGTACGAGGCGGAGCCATAATCTTCAGGATTTCAACCGATCGGGATAAACTTTCAATCCCTGCATCCGCCAGTGACCACTCGAAAACCGGCTTTTTCGATGCTCGCAGAATCTCACGCATTGAGGCCAGGCGCGGCTCGCAAATGTCGGAGGTGACCGATAAGGCTGCCGGCAGCGGCACATCCAGCACCTGAATTTCCTGCTCAAGGGCTCGCTGAACGCGCAGCATCCCTTCTTCAATCCATTGCATGTCCCGAACAGCATTCAGGCTGACCCAGCCCAACCGCTCGCCAACCTGCACACCAGTCTGTTGAAAGTACAAATCGGCTGACCCTTCTCCGAATAAAACCAGTTGCACATCCCCCAGTTTGCGGATGGCCGCCGCTAAAACCTGAGCAGTTTCAGCAGTGGAAGCATCCCGCAAGGATTCATCCATCACCAGCACCAGTTCCTCAGCCCCGCGGGAAAGAATATCTTTGCGAACTTTGGACTGATTGATCGCAGGTGTACCAACTGAGAGGGCAATCACCTTGCCTCCGTGCATTTCAGCCAGCCGCACACCCGCCTCCAACGCCGGCAGGTCGAATCCCCCAATCGTCCACTCTGCCCGGGCGGTGGATACCGTTCCATCGTTACCAATATCCAGATCTTCCGCATCCGGCGCAATTTTGAGACACACAACGATATTCATGGTTGCTCCATTTTATATTTTGATAAGTTTATCAACAAAGTGGTCATTCATGAAACTACTTTTTTGTCCGAAAATTTTATAAATCCATTAGAAAATGCAAACCGGCTGGCCAATAATCTGCGCCAGCCGGAGTAAAAACCACCATTACGGTTTAATGAATGGGTGAATTCTTTTTTACGGCAACAAATCGGCCAGCTCGGCTGGTGCGGCACAGATACCCACCAGTGTGCTGCCTGTGTGCGCGCCAAGGATTGCTCCAACCGTAACCGGCGGCAGCCATTCACACTCCACCAGATTTTCCATGGCTTCGCGCAGCATCTCGATCCCTTCGGGATTGTGACCATGAATCAATTGCAGGCGCAGTTTTTTCGACTGGGGATACATTTTGATGACTTCCTGAGCCATACGCTGAATAGCCCGCCGGAAGGTGCGCTCTTGCGCCATGGTAACATACCGGCCGTCTTCTTTTGAAACCGAAATGACCGGACGAATGTTCAATAACGAAGCCAGCAAACCTTTTAGATGGCTGATCCGGCCGCCATGGATTAAATATTTCAATGTGTCCAGCGTAAAGAATCCGGTTGTTATGCTGCGTACTTTTTCCAATAAGGAAAGCGTGCTTTTCAAATCCCAGCCGGCCTTTACCGCCCGGCCGGCTGCCTCTACCTGCCAGCCTTCCGGCGCTGAAAGGGTCATCGTGTCCCAGATGGTTACCTGAGCCTCCGGCACCATTTCGGCTGCCACCCGCGCCGAGTTTAACGTCCCGCTCAACCCAGAGGATATGTGGATGGAAAGAATCTCGGGATCATCCTGTGCCAGACGACGATACAGATCCACAAAATCCCCCGTTCCGGCCTGAGAAGTGGTCGGGAACGCCCCCGTTTCGTCCAGCAGCCGGTAGAAATCCTCAGAAGTAAGATCTTCTCCACTGGAATATGTTTTCCCATCCAGGGTTAACTTCATGGGTATGTAGTGGATTGGCGGTAAAGCCTGGAGCTGCTGCGGCGAGAGATCACAACCCCGATCGGTGACGATTTGCATGGAAAACACCCTCCCGAATTAAGAAATGTGAGCAATTTCCATCTTATCACCACCTTACAACCGCTAAAATGCCCCCTGACGAAATGTGACCGAAAATAGGAAACAGGTCAGTCGTCTTTCCTATGTCTACCCATCACCCATATCAGCGACATAATCCCCAATCAGTTCTTCAAAATACAATCTCAACGGGCGTAAATAATTTGTTTCCCACCAGCTCAACATCATCGTATTCAAAGAATACGGAACGCCATAGTGAAAAAGGGACAATTCGCAGCCGGTACAGGTCGGCTGCAGGCGCAGGATAATGCGCGAATCCTCCCCAAGGGGCAGATCATGCACCTGCCAGGTTTGCTCGATAAGAGTATGTGGGACGAGCCGAAGCAGGCGGCCGCTTACAGATTTATCCAGAGATGTAAATAAGCCTGCCGGTCGCGGCTCTATCTCGGCTTTCTTCCCGGTGAAACGGCTGTGTTCATATCCATCGAGCCAGGCGCGGTAAACCCTTTCAGGATAGACCGGTATTTCCACCGAAAATTGAATGGTTGAAGGCAGGCTCATTTTTACTTTTATACGGACTATTTTTATAAATTATATCATTTATATCTGACCGGGAACTAATTGTTCGACAATTACGTCCTAAAAACAACGATAAAAAAGGAGGTTACGATGTTCAGGTTACTTTTGTTGAGTGTTGGGATGATTTTCGTGCTAAGCGCGTGTGCAACGCCGGTCGAAGCCGACCCCAATTCCCCCGTGGTCAATCCTCCCGAAGGCGGGAGTGAAACCTCTCTGCCGTCCAATCCATACCAGCCGCTGGAAAGTGATGCAGCCTTACAGCGCGGGGAAGTCTTTATTGACACAACCGACCTGCTGATTTTGGAAAGTTATCCGGTGCAGATCAATCTGGTGCTACAAGGGAATCTACCCACCCCCTGCCACGAATTGCGTATCGTTGCAAATCAGCCGGATGAAGACAATCGCATTCTTGTCGAAGTCTACTCGGTGGTTGATCATTCGCAAGTTTGCATACAAATGCTGCAATCGTTCGAGGTGACCTACAATCTGGGCTCATTCCCCAGCGGGAATTACACCGTGCTGGTCAACGGTGAAGAAGTCGGTCAATTCGACTCGTGAATGATTGAATAAAATCACCCAAAACCCCCCGGAAACATTCAAACAGCCGGGGGGTTATTTCTTAAAAAAATTTGGATTGCCGGATTCGGCTTAACTTTTTTCAACAAGTGAGATAGAATTATTCGGGCAGGTCGTGGAATCGCGAGACGGCGAATGCCCCACGCCTGCTTTTTTATAAAACCTTTTGAGGTGACTCGATGAGTGAATTTATCTAGCCATTTGATTTTTCCGAAGACGATCCCGGTCGCTCCAGTGGTCAGGTAACACTGAAAGAGCCGCTTCCCTACCCCATCGGTAATCAGGGAAGCGGCTTTTACCGTCCCGGTCAGATGACTCTCCATAACGGTACTTCCATAGACCTTGTTCTGTATCACAACGAAGCAACCGCAAGATTCATCTACACCCATAGGACAAAACCCGATCCGCAATTGCTTTCACTGGCCGGTCTGAGCGTGGAAGAGATTCAAAATATTCGAGAAATAACCCTACCGGGCCAGTTAATCATGGGCGCGCAGCGTTCTTTTCTCATCAGTCAAGCCGTGCAGGGTATGTTGGGCTCACCGGTCTTTCAAAGCCTGTTTGCAGGTCAGCAACAAACTCAAATTGCCGTCTTCCCGATCGCCCGCGAGGGGTTGAAATATCAGGTAACCGAAGCGATTTACGCCAACGCGGGTTATTTATGTGACGAGGTCATCCTGGATGCCCATCATGTCTTTGATAGCAGCGTGCCGGTGTTCAGTCGCAAAGTAGAGATGACCCTTTTTAAAGACAAAGACCTCAATAAAATTCAGCACGAAAATATCACCGTTGCATTTATCGCCGATAGCATTGCCAGTGGTCTGGTGATGCGCGAGGTGATTAATAAGATAAAAGAACGTTTCCCGCGCATTCAATGGGTAGAAGTGATTGCTCCGTTTGCCACGCTGCGCGGGTTATGCCGCATCACTGAATGCGACGGCAGTGAGAACATCCATATCCGCGTCCACAGCTTTGAAACCCTGCTCAACGCGCTGCCACCGGATTACTACTACTCCGCCCACATCAACATCCCCGAACTGCACATCCGCCCCGAACTTGAGCAAGTCTACCGCCTGTGGTGGGGACAGGACGATTCCGGCAACTGGATTGCCGATACGGCCTGCGCCGGCTACGGCTGGAGCGAGGTCTTTTACTCACCCCGCAAACAAATCGAGATGATCAACCAGCAATTGAGCGAACGCCACAATTTGACCATAGCAGATATTTTGCGGCGCAATTTATCGCCCTCAACCAGTCCGGTTGCGTTCGTAAAGCAAGCGCAAGCCGATCAGGGCTAGATTGGGTTCGACCATCTCAATGGTCTGGCTTTCTGGTGCAATCAATTCAGCCAGACCGCCGGTAGCAACCACCCTGGCCTGCCCGCCCAGTTCCTGGCGAATACGCCGTACCATCCCGTCCACCAGCTCGGCAAAACCGAAGACAATCCCCGAACGCATGGATTGCAGGGTGTTTTTGCCAATCGCCGCTACAGGGTGAGCCAGGGCTACCTGCGGCAGGGTTGCCGTAGCGCGAAAGAGCGAATCGCTGCTGGTTAATATTCCCGGCGCAATGGCAACGCCTTCAAAATTTCCCTCAGCCGAGACAGCCGAAAAAGTGGTGGCCGTGCCAAAACCCACCACAATTACCGGTGTGCCGTACAGATGACGCGCGGCAATCGCATTGACGATCAAGTCCGTGCCAACTTCTCTGGGATATTCGGTGTTGATCCGCATACCCAAATCCACCCCGTCGGCAATCATCAACACTTCCTGACGCAGGTAACGGCGGGCAATTTCTTCAAAAACTTGCGTTAACGCCGGCACAACCGAAGAAACTGCAACACCCTCCACATCCGTAACGGCAAGGCCGGAAGTGGATAATAAATTGAGCAGTAAAACCGCATACTCATCCGCCAGCCGGTTGCGGTCGGTGGCAATCCGCCAGTGACAGCACATCCGTTCGCTGTCAAAAAGCCCAAATTTAATGTTGGTATTGCCAATATCAATGCACAGAAGCATGGGTGTACTCCCGCTAAGTTTTATTCAATCATGGTATTAGTTTAACATGGATTGTACTCCCCGCACACCAATCAACTTTCAACTTCATCAGCGCTTTGTGATAAACTTGGCGTTGTTTTACTCAACCCCCATTTGCTCAAAGGATGGATATGTGCGGAATTTTTGGTATTGTAACCGAACAAGAACAGCCGCTCGGCCCGATTCTGATTGAAGCCGCCCGCCGCCTGACCTACCGCGGCTACGATTCGGTAGGTGCAGCCACCATCTCCGGCAACCGCATTGATTTACGCAAAGATGTCGGCAAGGTAGATGAGGTTGCGGCGCGTTACAATTTTGCCGAAATGACCGGCAGCCGCGGCATAACCCAGTTACGCTGGGCCACCTTTGGCGCGCCCTCGCAGGTCAACGCTCAGCCGCACCTTGATTCGGACGGCGATCTGGTCGGCGCGCACAACGGTAATGTGGTCAACAATGTAGAACTGCGCCAGCAATTCATGGCAGAAGGCATGACCGTTCGCTCGCATAACGACGGCGAATCGTGCGTGCACGCCGTCGAACGCTACATAGACCGCGGTTACGATTTCATCGAAGCCATCCGCCGCGCTTACCACGATTTACAGGGCGATTACGCCTATGTCATCGGGCGCATCAACGATGACAAACTGTATGCAATCAAAAAAGGCAGCGGACTGGTAGTTGGGATTGGAGATGGTTTTACCTGTGTATCCTCCGATCTGCCCTCTATCCTGCCCCTGACCCGCAAAATCCTGCGCATTCAGGACGGTGAAATCATCACGCTCTGGGCCGACCGGGTGGAACTGCGCTCGGTGTTGGACGGGCAATTAATCGAACGTGAGCCAGAAATTGTGACCGAAACGATGGAAGCCGTCCAGAAAGGCGGTTACGCCCACTTCATGCTCAAAGAGATTCACGAACAGCCACAGGTTGCACGTGAGGTGCTGCACATGCTGGAGGGTAGTGCGGAAGTGGAGCAGGTACTGAATGCCATCCGCAACGCCCGTCAGGTGTATTTGATCGGCTGCGGTACCAGTTATCACGCCTGTCTGGCGGGGTCCGTCTACTTTGCTCAACTGGCCGGTCGGGCAGTGATCCCGGTGCTGGCGCCTCAGTTCATCCCGCAATACTTGCCAGCCGTCAACCAGCTGGATGTGGGTATTTTTGTCAGTCAGTCGGGGGAAACGAAAGATGTACTGAATGCCCTGCAGGCCGCTGAAGCACGCGGCATGACCAGCCTTGGTCTGGCCAATGTGATCGGCTCAACCCTCACCAAAGCCACCGCCTGCTGGCTGCCGCTCTGCTGCGGGTACGAGATCAGCGTGCCAGCCACCAAAACATTCACCAATCAGGTCGTTACTTTTCTCTATCTGGCTTACCGGCTGGCGGGCAGGGATACCAGCCCGTTGGAGCAAATTCCCGCACTGATGGAACAAACACTGGCCGCCAGCGAACCTCAAGTTCAGGCGATTACCCCGGCAGTTAATCAATGGAACGATCTGTACTGCCTGGGGTACGGCGCTACCTACCCCATGGCACTCGAAGGCGCGCTCAAACTCAAAGAAATCACCTATGCCCATTGTGAAGGGATGTTATCCACCGAGTTCAAACACGGGCCGCTTTCCGCGGTGACGGATAACTATCCGGTACTGTTTGTAGCCGGGCCGGAAGATATACCCCTGATCGTCAGCGGTATTAACGAAGTCACCTGCCGCGGCGGGCGGGCTATCGCCATCGGACAGGAAGACCCCCGTCTGCGCGCCAATGCCAGTGATGTGATCACCCTGCCGGCGGCCGCACCCGAAATTTCATCCTTGCTCAGTGTCTTGCCGTTGCAATTGCTCGCCTACCATATGTCGGTGGCTCGCGGTTACGACCCGGACTTTCCACGCAACCTCAGTAAAACCCTGACGGTAGACTAATCACCTACCATCTTTCAAGCGTTTTTGATGACATTCATCCGCTTGACATTGCCAGCGGATGTTTTACAATTACATTCAAGGAGTTGAATGTGATGACGAGTAACCCAATTGAACAATTTGAGGCCTCCGCTCAACTGTTCAAAGCCCTTGCTCATCCGGCGCGGCTGGCTATTCTGGATATCCTCCGTGATGGCGAGCAATGCGTCTGCCATATGGAAGCAGTGCTGGGGTTTCGACAGGCCTACCTTTCTCAACAACTGGCTGTGCTGCGCGAGGCAGGCATTCTGCAAGACCGCCGCGAAGGATGGAATATTTATTATCGGATTGTGCGAGAGGATGTGTTGAATATTTTGCACACCGTTCATTCGTCTCTGCCTGAACAAATCCCCTCTGCCAAAGCACATTCGTGCGACTGTCCCAAGTGCAAGCGCAAGGATGCACCCGCTGCAGAACCGCAAACCTTTTTCATGGCAAACCAAGCAGGGTGAGGAGCTATTTTTAGCCGAGGTATAACTTCTGCTGTTTTTTTGGATTGTTAATATTCAAAATCTTGCATAAGCGAAGGAAACTCTGACAATAGCATGGATTTGACCCTCAACACGCTTTCATCTCTTCTCTTTGCCGGTTGGAGCAGCCTGCTGGACTATCTGGCCGCGCATGTATTGCTCTGCCTTGTTCCCGCTTTCATCATTGCCGGTTACATGAGTTCGATGATTCCCAAAGAGACCATCACCCGCTACCTTGGGCCAAGAGCCTCCAAATGGATCAGCTACCCGGCTTCGGCTTTTGGTGGTTTTATTCTGGCGGTATGTTCCTGTACCATACTGCCCCTGTTTGCCGGTATCTGGAAGCGCGGCGCAGGTTTGGGACCGGCTATTACCTTTTTGTTTGTCGGCCCGGCAATCAACATTCTTGCCATCACCTACACTGGCGCAGCGATTGGTTTTGATATTGCCGTCGCCCGCCTTGTCCTCTCAATCGCCTTTGGGATTCTCATCGGTCTGGCAATGGCGTGGATTTTCCGCAAAGAGGAAGCCGCTCGCACCGTCCAAATGAGTGAAGCCGGCATGTTCGATCAGGCAGCTCAGGTCAAACCGGCGGTTTGGGTGGTCTTTTTACTGTTGGTGGCCGTGCTGATCATTGGAACGCTGCAAATTGACCTGTTGACCCACGTGTACGCTGAGATTCGGCTGCCTTTTGATGTCCCCCCCTCGCTCCGCGAAAGCCTGCAAGCCGTCAACCTGACCTACCAGGGCTTGCTGCTGATCATCCTTTTGGTGTTCATCGGGCTGGCAGCCTGGAAAGGGTTTGAAAACATCTTCTCCGGCTTCAACCGCTGGACGTATATCGCGATCGGGTTGATTGCTGTTACCATTTTGACGGCTGCGCCAAAGGAAGAGGTTGGTTCCATTATCATTGGCATCAACGGCCGTTTTATTGGCGAGATAATTGTCCTGACCGCCCTGGGTTGGGTAGCGGCACGTTCGTTTACCAAAGATGAATTAACCGGCTGGATCTGGGAAACGTGGAAGTTTGTCAAACAAATCTTCCCGCTCTTGATTGTAGGCGTTTTCCTTGCTGGCATCGCCAAGCAAATTATCCCGGCTGTTTGGGTACAGGCCGCTGCCGGACAGAACACCCTGCTGGCCAATCTGGTCGGGGTACTGTTTGGGGTATTTATGTACTTCCCCACATTGGTCGAGGTGCCGGTTGCCAAAATGTTTCTTGACCTTGGTATGGCGCGCGGTCCCTTGCTGGCCTACCTGTTGGCCGACCCGGAACTTTCTCTCCAATCCATTCTGGTGCTTAGCGGTGTGATGGGCAAGCAAAAAACCGCCATTTATGTTTCGCTGGTTGCCGTTATGAGCATGACTGCCGGGTATTTATTCGGCTTGTTGCTGGCTGCCGGTTAAGCCGTAAGGATCGAAAAGTGGTACACTAGATTTGACCAATTGGGTTATCTCGACCTGAGATTGCCCTCTCACCTTTGATCGTCTCGCTGCTTCACGCCGGAAAGCGAGGGGACATGCTCAAAATTTCCCGCTGGATGAAAAAAGAAGTCGTATCCATACCCCTAAACTCGACCATTCGGCAGGCAATTCAGTTATTCATTGATCATCGTGTCGGCACCCTGCCGGTAGTGGATGAGCAGAATCATCTGGTTGGAATATTACGCCTGCAGGATGTAATTGACATGGGTATGCCGGATTTCATTCATCTGGTGACCGATTTCGATTTCCTGCGTGAGTTTGGGGCTGTGGAAAACCACCGCCCTGACCCGCAAATTTTTGAAAAAAACATCCAGGATTTGGTAAGCGAAGCCGTCTCGGTGCACGAAGAATCCGGTTTATTTCGCACAGCGGCTCTTTTGCATAAACACGCCTTACGCGACCTGCCGGTGGTGGATCACGAAGGCCGGCTGGTCGGGATTGCGTCTCATGTGGATATTGGTGTTGCCCTGCTCAGCCACTGGATTTCATAAGGTTATTTCCGATGATGACATTACTGCCCACCATCGTATCTGCATTGGTATTTCTGGTATGTCTGGTGCTGATATTCAGCGAACGGATTCACCGTACGATTATCGCCATGATCGGTGCGGTTGCCATGGTGACGGGCGGCCTGCTGTTTGGTTTTTATACCGAGCAGCAAGCCGTTAATGCGATTGACTTCAACACTTTGGGGCTGCTTTTTGGCATGATGCTGCTGGTTGCCATGCTGGAGCCGACCGGTTTTTTTGAGTTTCTGGCGGTGTGGGTAGGTAAACTTTCCAAGGGTAAGGCCAGTTCTCTGCTATTCCTGCTGGCGCTGGTGACTTCTCTCGTGTCCATGTTTCTGGATAATGTGACAACGGTGGTGCTGATTGCGCCGGTTACGATTTTGATCTGTGAAATTTTAGGGTTTTCTCCTCAGCCCTTTTTGATTGCAGAGGCCATTCTCTCGAACATTGGCGGCATTTCGACACTGGTAGGCGATCCGCCCAATGTGCTGATCGCCTCAGCGGCCAATTTTTCTTTCACCGATTTTATTGTTCACAGTTTTCCTTTGGTCGTGGTGGTTTGGATCGTGTGTTATGGTTTATTGCGCTGGTTATTCCGTGCAGATTTGCGCGACCCATCCCCCAACGCCGAAGCAATTCAATCGCTCAATCCCCAGGATGCTTACACCGATCAAACTGGCGCGCGCAAAGTGATCGTGGTCATCGGCGTGGCGATCATCCTGTTCTTCCTTGAGGAATGGTTGAAAATACGCCCCGCCTACGTCGCGCTTGGCGCGGCCTCTGTTGCGCTTGTCTGGCTGCAACCCAATATCAGCGAATTGTTGAAACGCATCCAATGGGAAATTTTACTCTTCTTCGCCGGCTTATTTGTGATGATTGGCGGTATTCAGCAGGCTGGAGTACTGGACTTCTTCATTGACCTGACCAGCCGCCTGGTAACCCTTTCGCCGGCACTGGCAGGCTTGCTCCTGTTGTGGCTGGTGGCCCTTTTATCCTCGATTGTGGATAACATTCCCATCACCATTACCCTTATTCCTATCATCCAGCACATTTCCGTACCGGGAATGAACACCTCGTTTTTGTGGTGGGCATTGGTTTTCGGCGCCGGACTGGGCGGCAACGGCACCATCATCGGCTCGACGGCCAATGTGGTGGTAGTCGGTCTTTCGGAGAAAACCCGTCTGCCCATCTCCAGTAAATTGTGGAACAAACGCGGCCTGCCGGTTATGTTACTTTCCTGCGTAGTTGTTTCAATCCTGTACTTACTGGCTTTGCCGACATTTTCTTGATGGATGAAAGAGAGCATCCTCATTTCCATGACAGAAAAGAGGGTTCTCTCTAACCGGTGATTTTGCTTATGGCTATCTCTCGATCCGGTACGAAGAAAATCTCCTTCCCGCGATTGCTTTCACGGATAAATGCCTGCAAACTTTTGCTACTGTATTTCTCGAATTGACCGATCACCGCCATTTTGACTCTATAATTGGAAAACTTCAATAAAATTTCACCCGCCACACCGCTCCGCAGGTCAAAAAAATCCGGTGTTAAGTTTTCTTCTTTCAAAATGACACCACTTGCCTCGTAATAACCCGCTTCCGCAATCAGGTCGAGAGCGTCCTGCGGGGTGGTAATAACAAAATCGGCGGAGATAACTTCCGCAATGCATTGATTATTTTTTTCGATGATTTTCAATTCCATTTTTTCCTCATCTAAACGAACAAAGATTGTATAGTTATCCGTTGATCCACCCATTAACATCCGGTTAAGAAATCCACCCCGTCAGCCAATAGGTCGTTTCGGTTCAACCTGCGGGTATTTCCCTTTTGTAGCCAATCCGCATACCCAGCGTAATCACCAGCGCCGGGAAGAAGCCGATCAAAACGGCCAATGGGATCGGCATTGGCGAGAGGAAGATGAACTGATAAACCAAAGGTACTATCGTATCAATAAACCAGAAAAGAAGAAAAACCTGCCACAGCGCAATTTTTCGGTTCATCCACCATCGGGAAACAACGATGATGAAAATTACATTGAACACAAGGGCAACCACAAACATGATCTGGGTTTTCCAATCGGCGGCCGCCGATTCCATGTCAATATTCACTCTGGCAAGAATCGCACTGAGAATGCTGCCGACAGCATACCCCATATAGGCAAAACAAGCCAGCATCACCGCCTTCAGGATATCGGCCGGTAAAGCACTTACCTTACGGGGCTGGCCGGCCTGGAAGCGCCTTCTCTCCCACCCTACCAGCACAATTGAGAAAGTCAACGTCTGCAATAAAATTTCCGGCAAACCGAGCAGGTGATACCAGAGAGGCAATTTAGAATAAATTACACCTTCCAGCGAAGAGGGGGCTGCTGCAGGCGTACCCAGAATTCCAAAAATGACAAAAATGCCCCACAAAACCAGCCATCCTCGCTTGCTTTCAAAAATCGTTTTGCGAAGTGGCCATAACCCAAGCGCAAATAATAATCCTCTGACCGGTTGAAGCAGCGGCCCGAGAAATACAGAAGTTGATTCAATCGGGCGCATAAAATCTCGAATGATTTCCTGCTGAAAGATGTTGCCATAGTCGAACACGTTTGACATGATCATGCCAAACAAAAAATAGGTAACCGTATGGACGACAATGACCTTCCCCGCAAAAACGAAAAAATCTTTGAGATGTTCCTCTCCCATTCCTTGTTTCATTTCTTCCCTCCCCAGGACAAAGAAACAATCTAAAGGCGAGAGGCCGTCTTTAGATATTTACAAACCGGCAGATTCAACCTCACTTTTAGCGGGCATTTTGAGGAGCAATTCATTCTGCTCGACCCGCACCCACCGCTGGATGATACTGATTGGTTATGGTTGATAATTTTTATAAATATATCACATTTGATGACAAACGAAACTTTATAAAAACCGATATGTTCCCAAATTATGTGGAAGTTACAATCGCGAAGGATGTCCCCGATTCAGTTCTGTTTTTATGTTAGAATCACAGCGTGCCGGGGACGCCGACCCCGGCACGCTTTTTAAGGAGGAGAAGA
>FWPV01009687.1_pt1 | contig 16170 bp, 14 predicted proteins | sample 2228371 | NCBI WGS metagenome assembly FWPV01 (sample SAMEA103939776, study PRJEB20133) | metagenome | reverse complement strand
CTCCACCAGCTTCCCGGGTCAGACTCCCGACTTCACTCAGGCGCTCCGCCGCGACGTCCGGGGCCTGAAGGTGGGCCTGCCGCGGGAGTTCTTCGCGCAGGGGGTGCGGGACGATGTGGCCGAGGCGGTCCGGGAGGGCGCGAGGGTCCTGGAGCGCGCCGGCGCCACCGTCCGGGACATCTCGATGCCCAATGTCGGATACGCGCTGCCGGTCTACTACATCATCGCTCCGGCGGAAGCCAGCTCCAATCTGGCCCGCTACGACGGGGTGCGCTACGGGTTGCGCTCCGAAGGCGCGTCGGACCACGTGGACATGTTCATGAAGTCGCGCGCGGAGGGCTTCGGCGCGGAGGTCAAGCAGCGCATCATGATCGGCACCTATGCGCTCTCGGCCGGCTACTACGACGCGTATTACCTGAAGGCCCAGCAGGTGCGCACCCTGCTGCGCCGCGACTTCTACCGGGCTTTCGAGGAGTGCGACATCCTCCTGACGCCCACCTCCCCGACGCCGGCGTTCGCGGTGGGCGAGCGGGCGGACGACCCGTTCCAGATGAAGCTGGCGGATGTCTGCACCATCCCCGTGAACCTGGCCGGCATCCCGGCTCTGAGCCTGCCCTGCGGGCTGGTGGACGGGCTTCCCGTGGGGATGCAGATCATGGCCCGGCCGTTCGATGAGGAGACCATGCTGCGGGCGGCCTTCACGTTCGAGCAGTCCACCGATTTCCACCGCCTGCGGCCGGCCCTGCGCGGGGCGGAGCAGAGGACTTCAGAGTGACGGAGACGACGTTGGCGTTTGACATCGCACAGAGCGGGTTCGAAGCCGTCATCGGCATGGAGGTGCACGCCGAGCTGCTGACCCGCAGCAAGATGTTCTGTTCCTGCAGCGCTGAATTCGGGGGAGAGCCCAACACCCGCTGCTGTCCGGTGTGTCTGGGGCTGCCGGGTTCGCTGCCGGTTGCGCTCAACTGCGAGATAAACCGGGAGACGTTCTTCCACCGCAAGAACTACTTCTACCCGGACCTTCCCAAGGGATATCAGATCTCCCAGTACGGGGACACTCCCATCGGGGTGCGGGGCTGGATAGAGATCGAGACCGAGGACGGCGGGGTCAAGCGCATCGGAATCCGCCGGGTGCATCTGGAGGAGGATACCGGCAAGCTGCTGCACTCCTCTCCTGCGGAGAGCGAGGTGGATTACAACCGCAGCGGGGTGCCGCTGATGGAGATCGTCACGGAGCACGACCCGCGGCCCGGATTCGACCAGATCAACACGGCCTACGAGGCGCGCGAGTACATCATGCAGCTCCGTCAGATCCTGCTGTATCTCGGCGTCTGCGACGGGAAGATGGAGGAGGGCTCGCTGCGGTGCGAGCCGAACGTCTCGGTCCGGCCGGCTGGCACGAAGGAGTACGGCACCCGCACGGAGCTGAAGAACCTGAACTCGTTCCGCTCGGTGTATCGCGGGCTAGAGTATGAGATACGCCGTCAGATCGAGACCATCCGGAGCGGCGGGGCGGTGGTGCACGAGACCCGCCGGTGGGACGAGGAGAACGAAGTGACCGCTCCCATGCGCGGCAAGGAGCTGGAGCAGGAGTACCGCTATTTCCCGGAGCCGGACCTGCTTCCGTTCCGGTTCGACGAGGAGCAGCTGGAGCGCCTGCGCGCCGAAATCCCCGAGTTGCCTCTGCAGCGGAGGAGGCGGTTCGAGGAGATGGGTCTCTCCCGCGCCGACGCCGCGACGCTGACCTCCGAGAAAGCCATCGCCGACTGGTTCGAAGAGGCGGCGCGCGACTACGGAGAGCCGAAGACGATGGCCAACTGGGTGCTCTCCGAACTGCTGCGCCTGCTCAATCAGAGCGGGGAGCGCATCGAGAGCTGCCGTGTGCGCCCGTCCCAACTGGCCGGACTGGTGCGCCTCATCGACGAGGGGACCATCAGCGGCAAGATCGCCAAGGGGGTCTTCGAGGAGATGTTCCGCACCGGCAGGGATGCCCGCGACATCGTGGAGGCGAGCGGGCAGACGCAGATATCCGACGAGGATGCCATCCTGACGGCGGTGCGCAAGGTCATCGCGGAGAATGAACGGGTGGCGGCCGACGTCCGGGGAGGCAAGGAGAAGTCCATCGGCTTCCTGGTGGGGCAGGTGATGAAGGAGACGCAGGGGCGCGCCAATCCGCGTCTGGTGAACGAACTGCTCCGCCGCGAACTGGGACTTGCCTGAGGCCGGCGCGGGGCCGCTCCAGTGAGCGGGCGAAGCATCCGGCGGGCGGTGGCTTGGGCGGGGGCTGCGGCTGTGGCCGGGCAGCTGGGGGCCTACACCGTGCTCGCGCGGCTGGACCCGGCCGGAGTCTCCCGGAGGACCTGGGAGGCGCAGGTGGACGGCGAGGCTGTCCGCATCGTGCATCCCGGCAACTGGACGGTGGAGCCGTCGCCGGACGAGCGGGCCGCCCACGTCTCTCTTCGGGGGCCTGCGGGCGTCCGGATGGAGGTCTACGGCAGTCGGGCGCTGAAGGCCGTCACAGCGGCTCCGGAGGATGAACAGGCTTCCGGACGGAGTCCCCTGGAACGGGCCCACGCGGCGCTGGAGGGAGTGGCCCGGAGGGGTCTGGCGCGCTACAGCGAGGGGAGGGCGGTCAGTTCCGGAGCGCTGGGCAAGGAGAGCCTGCTCAGCTTCTACTCGGCCGAGCGGGAAGGGGTGGCGGTGCGCGGGTTCCGGCACACGTGCATCGGCGAGCAGCGGGTCTGGAGCGTGCAGGGGGAGTGTCCGGCGCGGATATGGGGCAGGACCGCCCCGGTGCTGGATGCTCTGGTGCGGCAGATGGAGCTCCCCTAGCGTGGCGGTCATCTGCCAGTGGTGCGGGATGGAGTCGGAGGACGAGCATCAGTGCAGCTGGTGCCGGCGGATGATCGTGCCTCCATCTCAGCCTCCCGCCCCGCAGCCGGGCGACACGGGCGGCGATGACGACGGGGCCGCTCCGCCCTTCATCGCACCGGCGGGCGAGCGGCTGGAGTGGTTCTTCTTCGCCACCCTGCCGCTCATGGCGCTCATCATTGCGTGGACCAGGTGGACGCCGGTCCCGCTGCCGGTGGCGGCGGCATGCGCATCCCTTGCGGCCTGTTTTTTTCTGTCGGTGTATCAGCTGGTGGCCAGCGTGGACGAGCGGCTGTCGCCGGTGGGGCTGTCGGTCCCTCTGGCGCTGCTGTTCGGGCCGCTGTCGGCGGCGGCGGTGTTCGTGGCCATCTTCCTGGTGACGGGGCGCAGGGACGCCCTGACGCCGCTGGGGCTGGTGTGCGTCCACGCGGCAGCGGTGCTGCTGGTGGCTTACGCTCGCGCTCCGGAGGCGGGGGAGGCGCTGCGCCGGGCGGGACTGGTGACCGGGGCGGACGCGATGAGCCTGGCGTATCTGGCAGGGGTGGCGGGATGGGCGCTTGCGAACTTCTGGCGCCCGCTGAACGAATAGGACGGAGTCTGAAGGTCAGGGATGTCTGAAGGCGAACTCAAGCTTGCGGTGATAGGGGCGGGAAGCTGGGGCACGGCGCTGGCGCGCATCATGTGCGGGAGCGGCTGTGAGGTCTTCCTCTGGGCGCGCGATCCGGAGATGGCGGACGAGCTGCAGCTGACCCGCGAGAACCGCCGCTACCTGCCGGGCTTCCCGTTCGAGGACGACCTGGTGGTCACCGCGGACATGGAGGAGGCCGCGGGAGGGGCGGACGTGGTCATCGTGGCGGTCCCCTCGTACGCGGTGGCGGAGGTGGCCGAACTCTTGGCCGGCGTGGTGAAGCCGGGCGCCTGCGTCGTGAGCGCGTCCAAGGGACTGGACAGCGAGAGCGGGCGGCGGCTGACGCGGGTCATCGCGGATGTCATCCCGGACTGCGGCGGGTCGCTGGCGGCCCTGTCGGGGCCCAATCTTGCCGTGGAGCTGGCGGCAGGGGCTCCGACGGCCGGCGTCATCGCTTCGGAGGATGCGGAGGTGGCGCGGTTCTGCAGGGTGGTGCTGGGAGGCCCCACGTTCCGGCTGTACACCAGTCCGGATGTCGTGGGGGTGGAGCTCGGCGGAGCGCTGAAGAACGTGATGGCCATCGGGGCCGGCATCTGCGAGGGGATGGGCTTCGGCGACAACGCCAAAGCCGCCCTGCTCACGCGCGGACTGGCGGAGATGATGCGTCTGGGCGAGGCGCTGGGAGCGCGCCAGTCCACCTTCTCCGGGCTGTCCGGGGTGGGGGACCTCATCGCCACGGCGTCCAGCCGGCTCAGCCGCAACCTGCGGGTGGGGCTCGCTCTGGGACAGGGCCGCAGCCTGGACGAGGCGCTGGCGGAGATATCGCAGGTGGCCGAGGGAGTGCCCACCACGCGCGCCGTGATGAAGCTCGCGGAGCAGACCGGCGTGGATGTCCCGATATGCTCCGAGATCCACGCGGTGCTCTTCGAAGGCCGGCCTCCGGAGGATGCCCTGCGCAACCTGATGGCGCGCACCTGGAAGGACGAATAGCCCGCACGCACAGCCCGCCGGGCCGCGAATTCCCGCACTATTACCGGGGTCCCAATGCCGCCCCGGTGTGGGACAACCCCTGTGAACGCATGTCGCTGACGGACCGGAGCCGCTCCGGACACAGCGAGGGTGCGGAAGCAAATCAGGGGTTTCTCCAAATGATCTGCAAGTGCGGTAGGCCCATCGAGAACGTTCCCGAGCATCTGCAGCATCTGGCTGTCTGGATCTGCAGGGAGTGCAGCAACGCTCCTCCTTCCAACGGCGTCGTGGCCATCGGCCCGGGTGGAGAACTCGAAGTGGAGACCGTTCCCCGCCCGTCTCCCGACAAGGCGGCCATCCACGCCGCCTGACGGCGGACCGGTCCGGAAAGCCTTTTCTCTCAGCACCATCCCTCCGTAACTCCGGACACGCCTCCCTCCTGCCCTGACGTCCCCCGGGGCAGGAGGGCTTTTCTTGTGTGTCCAAGTGTGGGATATGCTGCCTGCGGGCCGGGAGCGGGCCGGCCCCGGGGCGGCCGGGAAGGGGAACGGAGCGGATGAGAACAGGGGTCGTCATCGTGTGCTTGCTGCTGGGCGGTGTGCTTCCGTGTCTCGCGGAGGCTCCCGCGGAGAGCTGGGACTCCTGGATGCTGCACGGGGACGGCGGCAGGAGCGTTCAGCAGCTGTGCGAGGTGACGGACTGGCGGCCGGTGAAGGTGGGGGAGGCGTTCCGGGGCAGCGACCGCGGCGCGTGGCTGCGGGCGGAGGTGGAGATTCCCCGGCAGATAGACGGGCAGCCGGTCGATGGGCGGGCGGTGGGGCTCAAGGTCAACTCGGATTTCGGCGGCGAGATATACGTCAACGGCCGCCTGCAGAGCCGCTACGACAACGACCACGCGGGGATGGCCCTGCTCACCCGGCGGGCCCGGCCCGGACAGAAGGTCCCCGTGGCCATCCGGGTGTTCCGGGATGTCAGCGACCCCGGAAAGGAGCAGTCGCTGGGGCAGGCGGAGTTCTCCCTGGTGGAGCCCCACCGGGCGCAGGAGCGCACGGTCATCCGGCTCGACGCATCCCGGCGGGACGGGATGCTCCCGGAAGCGCTCATCGGTCTCAGCCAGGGCGCCGGGCTCCCCGTATACAGCGACGAGATCGCCGCGCGCTTCCGGCAGCTCGGGGTGCGCTGGTTCCGGATGGACAACATCCTCACGAACGCGGTCCGCAGGGACGAGGAGGGGCGGCTGGTCTACGACTGGAACGACCTGGACCGCCGTCTGGAGTTCATGGAGAAGCTGGGCTGCGAGTTCATCGCCTGCGCCTCCTACATGCCCGAGGCGCTGGAGGCTTTCCCGAATCCGGACCGTCACGCGCCTCCCGCCGACTTCGCCGAGTGGGAGGAACTCTGCTACCGGGCCGCCCGCCGCGCTCTGGAGACCGGCCGGCGCATCCGCTGGTGGGAAGTCTGGAACGAGACCAACAGCGGCTGGCTGAAGGCGGCCCCCGGCCTGTCTCCGCTGGAGACCTATCTGCGCCTGTATGACGCCACCTGGAAGGGTGTGCGGCGGGCCGACCCGTCCGCCCTCGTCGGCGGCCCCTGCAATGCCAGCGGTCCCTGGGACACATCTCCCGAACGCGGGTATGCGGTCAACGGCGAGACGTATCTCCGAGGACTTCTGGAGCACTGCGAGAAGACCGGTGCCCCTCTCGACTTCATCTCATGGCACGAGTATTTCCATCCGCCCGACATCTTCCGTGAGGAGGCCGAGGTGACGCGGCGGATCATGAAGGACTATCCCCGCGCCGCGCGCGGAGTCCGGGAGTTCATGGTCACGGAGTGGAACTGCGCGTGGTGGCACGACTGGCCGCAGGACAACGAGGTCGGCGCGGCGTGGATGGTGGACTCCCTCCTGCGCGGGATGCTTCCGGCAGGCATCGACAGACCGTGCTTCTTTCTGGCGATGGACTTCGGCGGGGCTGACGAGTTCAAGGGCGAGTGGGGGATGCTGATGGGCTCGGGCCGTCCGAAAGCCGTCTTCAACGCGGCGCGGCTGCTGGCCATGCTCCCGCGTCACCGCATCCCCTGCGGTCTGGACGATCCGGAACTCGCGGTGCTGGCTGCGGCCGACCCCGCCGACGGGAGGGTCGGCGTCCTGCTGCTGAACTTCGCGCAGCGCTACGGGGTGGAGCGGATGGTGCGGCTGCAGGTGGACGGGCTCGACCCGCGCCTCAGAGGAGGGCGGGTGCGCATCTGGAGCGTGGACCGCGAGCGTTCGAACGCCTTCCACGACAGGGAGCGCTCCGAACTGGAGTGTGTCCTGGAGCGCGCCGGAGGGGTTGGCGGCCGTCTGGTGGAGGACCTGTCGCTTCCCGTCAACTCCGTGACTCTGGTGGAGGTCCTGCCGCCGGCGGAGCCGGGACAGTGAACGGCCGCGACGCCGCTCTGCTGGTGGGAAGGGCCGCCGGGCTGGCTGGCGTCCCGCTGAGCGAGGCGGTCCCGCGGCTCGCCGGGATGGGCTGCCGCTTTCTCGAGCCCATCCTGGGCAGCCCCGAGCATATCGACCACACGGATGCGCAGGCGGTGCGCGATGCGGCCCGCCTGGCCGCGGACTGCGGGGTGGCTTTCAGGTCCGTGCACCTGCCGTTCGGGGAAGCGCTGGACCTCAGCAGCCCGGATTCGGGCCTTCGTTCCGCTGTGGAGGATGTCCAGCGGCGGGCTCTGGACGCCGCGGCAGCCCTGGGGGCGGAGGTTGCCATCGTCCATCCGGGATACTACGACGGGCAGGTTGGACGGCGGGAGCGGCTGGACATCGCGGCGGACGCCCTGGCGCGCCTCACCGCCCATGCCGCCGCCAACAGCATCAGACTGGCCGTGGAGAACATGCCGGGCAGCTTTCTGGGAAACCACGAGGATGAGCTGGCCGCTGCTGTGGCGCGTTCGGATGCCGGGTGGTGCGGACTGTGCTTCGATACCGGCCACGCGCACATCCTGGGCCGCGCGGGCGAGATGGCGGCCGCGATGCTGCCGCGCAGCTTCACGACCCACCTGCACGACAACACAGGCCTGGACGACAGGCATCTGTTCCCGGGGATGGGTACAATAGACTGGTCCGGGATAGGCGAAGCCTATCGCGCGAGCGGGATGCGCGCCCTGCTCACGGTGGAGTCATCGAACCTGCTGGACCGCAGATGGCCGGACTCCGCCTGGCGGGTCGTGCGTCTGCTGGGACTGGACCGCTGAGACTTTGACCGTAAGGAGTCTTTTTCCGCATATGTCCGGAGTGCTGACCGACGCTGAGATCCAGGCCAGGCTGGCTTCCCTCCCCGAATGGGCCTGGGAGGGCAAAGAGATCGTCAGGACGTTCACTTTCCCCACCTTTCCCGAGGCCATCGCCTTCGTGGACCGTGTGGCCGTGGCCGCCGAGGAAGCCAACCATCACCCCGACATCGATATCCGCTACACCCGCGTCACGCTTCGTCTCACCAGCCACGACAGCGGCGGGCTTACGGAGCGCGACTTCGCTCTGGCGGCCCGCGCGGACTCTCTGGCCTGAGCCGGAGGATGGAAGGGACGGCCCCCCGGGAACAGCTGCTCGGTGTCGACCTCGGGGGGACGAAGACGGCTCTGGTGGCCGGGGACTCGTCCGGGGCCGTGCTGGGGCGGGTGGAGTTCGCGACGCTGCCCGCGGAGGGCTACCTCGCGTGGCTCGCGCGGCTTCGGAGCGCCTTCGGGAACCTGCGCGCGGTGGCTCCCGAATGGACGCCGGTCCGCGGAGGGGTCAGCTGCGGGGGACCGGCCGACTGGGACGCCGGGCGGCTGAAGTCGCCGCCCCACCTGCCGGGCTGGACGGGTGCGCCTCTGCGCGATGACCTGGCGGATGTGACCGGCCTGCCGTTCCGGATGGAGCACGACGGCCGCGCGGGCGCTCTGGCCGAAGCGCGGTTCGGAGCCGGGCAGGGGTGCACGGACCTCGTCTTTCTGACGTTCGGGACGGGCATCGGCGCGGGAATCATCTCGGGCGGGCATCTGGTGCGGGGCGCGCTCGGCTGTGCCGGTGAGGTCGGCCATGTGCGTCTGAGCGGGGACGGCCCGGAGGCGTACGGGAAGCGCGGGTGCGTGGAGTCCTTCGCCAGCGGCAAAGGCATCGCTCTTCTTGCGGCCTGTCGCTTCCCTCAGCGGTTCGGCGCCGGGGTCACAGCGAGGGAGGTCGTCGGACTTGCCCGCGAGGGGGACCCGGATGCGGAAGCCATCTTGCGCGAATCCGCGCGGCGGCTGGGCGAGGCGATGGCCATCCTGGCGGACCTGTTGAACCCACGACTCATCATCCTGGGCAGCCTTGCCCGGCACGTACCCGGGTGGTATCTCCAGACCGCTGAGGAAGTCCTGCGTTCGGAGGCGCTCCCGGAGAATTCGGAGGTCTGCCGCGTGGTCCCGGCGGCGCTGGGGGAGCGTCTGCAGGACGTGGCCGCCCTGTGCGCCGCGATGGAAGGAGTGGGGCCGTATTGAACGGGCAGACGGACTCGCATCCGCGGGACGACGGCCTCGCGAAAGAGATGGCGAGAGCGCTGACCTCCTGGTTCGAGCGCTCGGCGCGGGCCCTGCCGTGGAGGCATCAGCCCGACCCTTACCGGGTGTGGGTCGCCGAGGTCATGCTTCAGCAGACCACGGTGGCCGCCTGCATCCCCCGCTTCGAACGGTTCATCCGCCGCTTTCCCGACATCCGCAGCCTTGCTTCGGCTCCGCTGGAGGAGGTGCTGGCGGAATGGGAGGGGCTGGGCTATTATACCCGCGCGCGCAACCTCTGGCGGGCCGCGGGGATGGTCCTGGAAGAGTACGGCGGCCGGCTTCCGTCCGACCTGGAGAGCCTGCGCCGGCTCCCCGGCATCGGATCCTATACGGCCGGGGCCATCCGCAGCATCGCCTTCGACCTGCCAGCCGGGATGGTGGATGCGAACATCCGGCGGGTGCTGGGGCGCGTCTGCGGCATCCGGGGCGCAGGGGCGGAAGCGGAGCGCGAGGTCCGGCAGATGTGCTTCTCCGTGTCGTCCGCAGGGTCGCCGCGGACCGTCAACCAGGCGTTGATGGAGCTGGGGTCCCTGGTCTGTCTGCCACGCTCTCCCCTGTGCGGGGAGTGTCCTCTGGAGGACCTGTGCCGGGCCCGCCGGGAGCAAAGCTTCGACTGCTGGCACGGGTCGGTCCCGCAGGCGTCTCGCACGGTGCGGGTGGAGGAGGTCTGCGTGACCGCATCCATGGACGGCTTGTGGCTCGTCTCGAGACCGTGCGATGGACGGTGGAGAGGGATGTGGGAGTTCCCGCGGGCGCGCGTCGAGGCCGGCTCGAGCCCCGATTTCGAGGCCCGCGCCTTGCTGGAGCGGGATTTCGGCCTGCAGCCGTCCGGGCTGCAGCAGACCGGCTCCCTGAGATACCGTGTCACCGTGCACGACACGCGCCTGCATGTCTTCCGGGCCTGGCTCCCGCAGCCGCCCTCATCCGCAGTGCGGGAATGGAGGCTTTGCACTCCGGCGGAGCTGGCGGATGTGCCGCTTCCGAACCCGATGCGCCGCATCGCGCGTTCGCTCGGAGCCGAAGGACGGGACAGGCTGTCTCTGTCCGTGGAGAAGGAGTCCGCAGGCGCATGAGCATTCCCGGCATCCCTCCCTATCGGCCGCGCCCGCAGCTCCCCACGGAGTATGTTGCGATCGGCATCGTCCACCACGAAGGCCGCATCCTCGTGGCGCGCAGGAAGCGCGGAATCTTCCTGGGCGGATACTGGGAGTTCCCGGGAGGAAAGCGCGAGCCGCTGGAATCCTACGCCGCCTGCGTGGTCCGGGAGCTGCGGGAGGAGACCGGCATCGAAGTGCGCATCGTGCGCGAGCTGCTCCCCGTGCGCCACGACTACCGCCGCAAGAGGGTGGTGCTTCAGCCGTATCTGTGCGCTCTGGTGTCCGGAGAGGCCCGGCCGCTGGCTTCGGAGGAGGTCCGCTGGGTGACCCCGGAGGAGCTGAAGCGTCTCAGAGTGCCCCCGGCCAGCGTCCCGATCGTGGAGCGGATCGTCTCCGGACTGGACCTCGCCACGGGGGAGTGGCGTCCCGGGGACGGTCCCTGAGCCGCAACCTTCCGCCTGCCGGAGATGCAACGAACGGGGCGCTGCCACTCAGGCAGCGCCCCGGAATGCGTTCCGCGTCCTGTGGTCCGGACTCAGGGGATGCGCACCTCCACCAGCGACTGAGCGTCTCCGCGGCGGATGACGATGCGCGCCGTGTCGCCCGGCTTCAGACCGCGCACCGCCCGGTTGAAGTCCGCCACGCTGTTCGTCGGGATGCCGTTCACCCGCTGGATCACGTCTCCCCGGGTGATGCCCGCGCGGGCGGCGTTGCTGCCGGGAGTCACCGATGTGACCACCACCCCGCGCACATCCTGTCCGATGCCGTACTCGCTGCGGGTGTTGTTGTTCAGAGGAGACACCGAGATTCCCAGCTCCTCGGTGCGCGGAGCCTCCTCGCCGCCGGGCAGGGTCGCAGGCGGCGAACCCACGGTCACCTCCAGCGTCTTGCGCTCCCCTCCGCGGACCACCACCACCTTCACCTTGCTGCCGGGCGCCGTCCGCGCCACGGCATCGCGAAGAGCCAGCCCGCTCTCGATGCGCTTTCCGTCGAACTCGACGATGACGTCCTCCACCTGGATGCCGGCCTCCGCCGCGGGCGTGCCGTCGGTGACAGAGCGGATAAGGGCTCCCTTGTCGACCCCGTAAGACGCTGCCATCGCCGGCCTGACGTCCACCGGCACGACTCCAAGGAATCCCCTGTTCACCTTGCCGTACTGCACCAGCTGCTCCAGGACGAACTTCGCCGTGTTGCTGGGGATGGCGAAGCCCAGCCCGATGTTGCCTCCCGTCGGCGATGCGATGGCCACGTTGATGCCGATGACCTCGCCCTGAAGATTCAGCAGCGGTCCTCCGCTGTTGCCGGGGTTGATGGAGGCGTCCGTCTGGATGAGGCTGGCGTAGTAGCGTCCCGGCCCCTCGGAATCCGGGATGGACATCTCGCGCTCCAGCGCGCTGATGACGCCCACCGTCAGGGTGTTGCTGAACCCGAGCGGACTGCCGATGGCGATGGCCCAGGCTCCGGGCCGCACTTTGGAGGAATCTCCCAGCGTGGCCGTCGGAAGGTTGTCGGCATCGATCTTGACCACCGCCAGGTCGGTCGCGTAGTCGCGCATCACCTTGCCCGGGAACTCCCGTCCGTCGAACAGGGTCACCGTCACGTTCTCCGCGCCGCCCACCACGTGGTCGTTCGTCAGGATGTAGCCGTCAGACCGCACGATAACTCCCGAGCCGCCCACGGTGCGCGTGCGGGGCGCCTGCCGGGGCTGGCCGAACGGGAAATCCCCGAAAGGCCAGTTGCGGAAGATGTCCGGGATGTCCGGCACGGAGGCGCGGGACGTCCTCTCGGCCGAGATGCTCACCACGGCCGGCTCCACAGCCTCGGCCACCGCGGTGAACCCGTCCTGCAGTTGACCCAGTGCGGCGAGCGCAGGCGAGGCGCCCTGCGCGTTCGCCGGCTGATTCCCTTTCACAAGAAAAGGAGCTCCCGCCGCGCATACAGCCGCAAGAGCTCCCACCAGCATCCACACACCCGCCTTCCGGGCGCGTACAGGGATCCTCATTCTCTGTCGTCTCCTCCGGGAATCCGTGATGACGAAAACTGTAAGGCTACCTTGCGCCGAAAGCGCCGTTTCCTACCGGGATGAGGATGGCCGATGTCGTCGTGGCGTGCGAGGCGAACACCGGCTCGACCGGCATTCGGGCCCCGGGCAGCTCCACAGGGGCGGCAGACGCGGAAAGGAGCTTCTCGATGGCCCGGTCTTCGGGCAGCTGGGGCAGGGTCACGGCCTGTGTCATCCGCTCGGAGAGCGGGTCCTGCCAGTGCTCCGCCTGCGGCAGATGACCCACCGAGAGCGCCAGCAGCACGGCGCACACCCCCACCGCCGCAGCCGCGGGCTGAAGGTGCCCGAGGAGCCGCTCGTGCAGCCAGGTCCCGAGCCGCACCGGAGCGGGCGTCTCCACCTGCGCGACCGCCGCAAGCAGACGCGCCTCGAGGTCCGCGGCCGGGCGCACCGGAGAAAGGCGCGCCATCGCCGCCTTCACCTGACGGATGTCCTCCATCTCGGCGGCGCATCGCTCGCAGATGCGGATGTGCTCCCGGATGGCGAGCATCTCCGAGCCCGGAAGCTCTCCGTCCAGGTAAGCTGAGATCAGTCTCGATGTGCGACCACAGTTCATTGTCTTGCCCGTTACCTGTCTTCGTTCAAAAACTGCTCCAGACTGCCGAGCTTCTTCTTCATGGCCTGCCGCCCCCGGTGGATGCGGGACCGGACCGTCCCGATGGAGCACCGCATGACGTCGGCGATCTCCTCGTAGGACATCCCCTCGATGTCCGCCAGGATGACCGCGATGCGGAACTCCTTGCGCAGGCCCGAAAGCGCCTCCTGGATGCGCGCATCCAGCGTCCCTTCGATGAGCGTCTGCTCCGGCCCCGGCCCCGGGTCCGGAAGGTCCAGCTTCTGGTCCGTGTCTCCCAGCGTCTGGTCCAGGGAGACCGGCGGACCCGACCGCGGACGCTTCCGCAGCGTGTCGATCCAGAGGTTGGACATGATCTTGTAGAGCCAGCTCTCGAAGGGGAGCTCGCGTCTGTAATTGCCGAAAAACCGGAACGCCCGGACGAACGTCTCCTGCAGCAGGTCCTCGGCGTCCGTGCGGTTCCCCGCGATGCGATACGCCACGTTGAAGGCCTGCTGATGGTGCCTGCGGACCAGCTCTTCGAACTCTCTGCGCTGCCGGTCCTCCGCAGAACCTGTCAGGGTTCCAGGTTTCTCGACCACAGTCAGTTCCACATCCTTCTCTACGTCAGGTCTGCCCATCAGGGTTCCGTGCAAGCGCTGCCTCTGTTTGGCACATCTCATATGTTGGACTGCCGCCTCCGGCGTATACTTACCCTCTCATGGGACCCTGCTTCGCCTGCGCAGGGTTAGCATGGCGGCGACGGGTGCGTTCGCTGCGGTTTTCCGCGCGCCCTCCTTCCCTGTATAATGCTGCGATATGGCCGAACGGAACGCAAGCCGAGGGTCCGGCGCGCAGTCCCCGCCCCGGCAGGGTGCGGGGCTGGAGACCGAGGTCCGCTTCGTCAGGGGAGTGGGCGAGCGGAATGCGCGTCTGCTCGAGAAGCTGGGCATCAGGACCGTGGCCGACCTGCTGCAGCACTACCCGCACCGCTACGAGGACCGCACCAGCCTGACGCGTGTGGCCCGGCTTCAGGACGGCCAGTACGCGGCGCTGAGACTGCGGGTCTCGGAGGTGGAAAGCCGGAGGGCGGGCCGGCGCAGCATCACCATCACCCGGGTGGCCGCCGAGGACGAGACCGGCACGCTCGTGCTCACCTGGTTCAACCAGCCGTGGATGCGCGAGCGGTTCCTGCGGCTTCGCGGACGGGAGATCATGGTCTACGGGCAGGCCCGGTACGGCCGGCTGGGACTCGAGATGAACTCGCCCGACTGGGAGCCTCTGGGGACGGAGGAGGAGCCCGACCCGTGGTCGTACGGCCGCTTCGTGCCCGTCTATCCGCTGACCGAGGGGCTGCAGCAGGGACGGATGCGGCTCATCATGCGAAACGCCCTGAGCGCCTTCGCCCCGCTGCTCACCGACCCCCTCCCGGAAGAGCTTCTGGATGAACTGGACCTGATGGACCTGCCGTCTGCGGTGCGCTCCATCCACTGGTCGGAGTCCGCCGAGGAGAACCGCGCGGCGCGCCGCAGGCTGGTGTTCGACGAGTTCTTCTATCTGCAGGTGGCGCTCGCCCAGCTGCGCCACGAGAACAGCGCGGCCATCCCGGGCATCGCCTTCCGTCTGGAGCCGGGGCTGCTTGCGGAGCTGCAGTCGCTGCTGCCGTTCCCCCTGACGGGCGCCCAGCAGCGGGTCATCGGCCAGATCTGGGAGGACATGCAGCGCCCGCATCCGATGAACCGGCTGGTGCAGGGCGACGTGGGCTCCGGCAAGACGCTCGTCGCCCTGGCGGCGATGCTGCTGGCTGCCCGCAACGGGTATCAGAGCGCCATCATGGCCCCCACGGAGGTGCTGGCGGAACAGCATTTCCTCTCGATGGAGCCGCTGGCGCAGCGCCTGGGGCTCCGGCTCGACCTGCTTTCCGGAGGTCCGCGCACGCGCGCCAAGGAAGCCACGCTTGCGGCGCTGGCGGCCGGCCACCTGGATATCGCCGTCGGGACCCACGCGCTCATCGAGGAGGATGTGGAGTTTCACCGGCTGGGGCTTGTGGTGGTGGACGAGCAGCACAAGTTCGGCGTGAAGCAGCGCGGCGCGCTCCGGGAGAAGGGGCGGTCTCCGGACATGCTGGTGATGACCGCGACCCCCATCCCCCGGACCCTGACCATGACCGTCTACGGGGACCTGGACGTCTCCATCATCGACGAGATGCCGCCGGGACGCAAGCCGGTCCGGACGCACTACAAGCCGATGAGCGAAGCCCCGCGGGTCTACGAGGGCGTTCGGCAGCTGCTGGAGAAGGGCGGGCGCGCCTACATCGTGTGTCCGCTCGTGGGCGAGTCCGAGAAGCTGCAGGCGAAGGCCGCCACCGAGCTGGCCGCCGAGCTTGCGCGGGATGTATTCCCGGAGCATCCGGTCGGACTGCTGCACGGGCAGATGAAGCGGGAGGAGAAGCAGGCCGCCATCGCCGACTTCCGGGAGGGGCGCACGCGGGTGCTCGTGGCCACCACGGTCATCGAGGTGGGGGTGGACGTGCCGGAAGCCAACGTCATCGTCATCGTGAACGCCGAGCGCTACGGGCTGGCGCAGCTGCACCAGCTCCGGGGAAGGGTGGGGCGCTCGGACGCTCAGTCGTTCTGCGTGCTGCTGGCTGACGCCTCCACCGACGAGGCGCGCCGCAGGATGGAGGTCATGGAGTCCACCACCGACGGGTTCCGCATCGCGGAGGAGGACCTGGCCATCCGGGGACCGGGCGAGTTCTTCGGGACGCGCCAGTCCGGGATGCCCGAGTTCAGGATCGCCGACGTCATCGGGGATGTGGGGATTCTCGAGGTCGCCCGCGAGCGCGCCCGGCGCATCGTTGATTCGGACCCCGCGCTGGAGCTGCCGGCCCACCGGGGCATCGCAGGGATGGTGAAGGAAAAGTACGGAAGGCGATTGCTGGAAACGGTCGCGTAGGGTAATCTAGGGGGTGGGTCGCGCCGCGGTGGCGGCAGGTGTCTCGCGCCCCCGGACGGCGCCTCCGGGCAGGGCGGAGCGCACGAGGCGCGCCGGCAATTCTCAGGGAGGACGGACGACAGCGGGAAATGGCCGTTGCCATCTATCCGGGCAGTTTCGACCCGGTCACAAGCGGCCATATGGATATCATCGAACGGGCCTCCGACCTGTTCGACCTCGTCGTGGTCGCCGTCGCTCCCAACCCCCTGAAGCAGCCTCTCTTCAGCGTGGAAGAGCGGGTGGAGATGCTGAAGGTCGTGTGCGCCCCGTTCCAGGGCGTGGAAGTGGACAGCTTCCAGGGTCTCCTGGTGGACTACTGCCGCAGCAAGGGGGCGACGGTCATCCTGAAGGGACTGCGCGCGGTGTCGGACTTCGAGTTCGAACTGCAGATGGCGCAGATGAACCGCCGCCTGGCGCCGGAGATCCATACCCTGTT
>FWPV01009686.1_pt1 | contig 16170 bp, 14 predicted proteins | sample 2228371 | NCBI WGS metagenome assembly FWPV01 (sample SAMEA103939776, study PRJEB20133) | metagenome | reverse complement strand
TTCCCAAAAGCTTCAAACCTGTGGGTCTACTTCCGGACGGTATTCCTGGAGACCCCAAGCCTGCGGGTGGTCTCCCTAAGGCTTTGTCATTCCTGGTAGGTCCGGACCACCACCAGGCGGACCCTCATCTTGCCCTCCGGCTGGGGAGGGTGTAGAGTTCTGCGAGGCGGAAGGCCAGCATCTGGGCATCCCTCCGTTTCTGAGGGTTTTGGCGATCACGGAGATAGGAGGAATGCCCGTTTTTTCAACGACGCCTCGAAGGCCTCCAGGTCCGAGGGTGGGTCACCATGTCTTGGCGCATCCACCTCGCCCCCTTGACACAGAGGTAGAGGAACCATATAATGGCAACGTTGGTTGCAGAACATTATGGCCCCTGCAACCAAACGATGGTGGTTGGTGAACGTGTATTCTAACCAGAGGGGGCAAAGTTTGACGCTGGCGCGAGCTGTAGCCCTAGATGGGCATGGCGTTGTTTATTCACGCCGCCGTGAGGTAGTGGATGCTTTGGTTGATTCCCTTGTTAATCTAGGTGCTTTACAACTCCCCGCTATCACGGCCAAATCCCTCTACCTTTCCCTCCAGGAGCGCGTGTTCGCAGGGGACATCTCATACGAGGACATGCTTGCTGAATTGGCCCAACACCTGGGGTTACCCTCTACGGAGGGGGTAGCCCAACTTCATGCTTGGATCCAGTCTTTCAGTGCAGAAATTGTGATTGATCCTGAATTGCCATTTGTTCTGTTCGATCTTAGGTCGCGAGGGGTGAAAGTAGGAATGATCACAAACAGCATTCACTCTGCTTGTGCAAAGACAAAATGGCTTGAGAAACACGGGATCGCCCAACTATTTGACCTAATTGTGTCCTCAGTTGATGAGCGGTGTCATAAGCCTGATGCAGAAATTTTCCGCCGTTTCATAGCCAAGGTTTCTCTTCCCCCTGAGTGTACAGCGTTTATCGGCCACGACGAAGCTGAGGTAGACGGAGCTAAGAAAGCAGGCATGATAACGATTTGTCTTCGTTGTTCTTGTCATCAAGCCGACTACACGGTTAGTCGATTAGCTGAGGTACTGGACCTACCAATTTGGCCACCTAGGAAGCAAATCTTAAGGAAGCAGAAGGAGGAGTAATGCGAAAAACATTCGTGCGAGTATTGTTTATATGGACCATGGCCACAGTATCGTTGAGCTTCTTAGTTGCGGGTGCGGGAACCGAGCCATGGGCGATCCATTTGAGTTGGCAGCATGACCCAGCTTCAACCATTACCATCATGTGGCGCATGGGCCCGGATGATGGTGAAGGCATGGTAGAGTTCGGGCCCACCCCCGAACTCGGGGGACGGGCCATGGCGACCAAAACTTCGTACGTTTACGCGAGAAAAGAGGTGGTTTGGTATACTGTTGAGCTGACCGGGCTTTCCCCAAAAACCACTTATTTTTACAGATGTGGGACGCCGGGGAATTTGAGCGACATATATTCGTTCACCACCGCGCCCCTTCCCGATGACCATCGCGCTAGCTTCTCCTTCGCGGTCCTTGCGGATACCCCGGGCAAAGGGGGACTGACCGTTACGAGGAAAATCCTAGAGATGGCTGCGGCCGACGGCGCCGACTTTGTGATATTCGGTGGGGATTTCACGGCGGGAGGAGCTCAAGCTGAATTTGACTACTGGTTCAACGCCGCCCCAGAAGTGCTCGCCCGCCTTCCCCTCCTCAGCGTCCTAGGGGACAACGATGCCCTTTCCCGCGCTTATTTTGGTTCGTTCTCCTATCCTGAAAATGGGAGCTGGTACTTTTTGGATTACGGACCGGTGCGGTTTGTGTTCCTTCTCGCTATATCCGATCCTTATGTGCGTCAGCAGACCTCCTGGCTTGCTGAGGTCCTCTCATCTACTTCGCTGCCGTGGAAGATCGCCGTCGGTCACAAGCCTGCCTACTCAGCCGGCTGGTACGGCTCCACAGATTACATCCTAGAGCAATGGGTGCCGTTGTTCGAGAAATACGGGTTGGACATCTACTTCAGCGGTCATGAGCATAGTTACGAACGCACCTGGCCGATCAAAGGTGGATGCCTGTGCGCAGACGGGGTTGTCTACATAACGGCCAGCGGGGCCGGCTCAGACTTGCGCGAGGCTGGCCAAGAGTTCTGGACCGCTAAGGCGGCGAGTGTGTTCCACTATGTTCTTGTCCAGGTTAAGCCCACCGAGCTTACTGTTTTCGCTAAGGACATAGAGGGACACGTTTTTGACCACTTCCGAGTTCGCAATCCCGAGAAAGGGGGGTGATGCACTGGGCATAATGGGCATAACACAGTACTAAAATAGTCTGAAGTTAAGGTGGTGATAATAATGGGTAAAAGGTTAGTTATGGCTTTGGCTGTAGTGTTAGTAGTCTTCAGCGTGAATGCTGCGCCTTGGATCGAGGTTTCCCCGATCAACGTGCCGCGCGTGGGGGCGCGTGCCTGTATTGTAGACGGCAAGATCTATCTCGTCGGGGGTGAGGATCCTGATGGAAACATCGCTCCTCTTGAGGTCTATGACCCCGAAGTCAATACCTGGACGATATTAGGGCCAAGCCCGTCGAACGCCGCCGGTGGCCACGTGGTGGCTGCGGTGGGCAACGTCATCTTCGTCTTCGCTGGGGAGACCCCAGAGGGCGAGAGGTTCCGGGGAGGATTCTTCTGGAAGGTCGGACCAGAGGAGCCCAACTGGAAACAGGTCCCCGGAGTTGCCACCATGGGGCATTCCGACGGGGCCGGAGCAGCGGTGGGAAGCAAAATCTATCTCATCACCGGAGAAGACGACACCCTAGAAAATGAGGGGGAAGACTACGTGCGGGTAGTTGACGTATTCGATGCCTCTGTCATGAGGTGGACTACTGCAGCCTCCATCGAGCCCTATCAGCGGGAGGATTGTGATGCCGTGGCCCTGGACGGTCGGATAATCGTTGTGGGTGGCCAGGGTGGACCGGCCCATGCGGCGGTGGCCTGGCTAAACATCTATGACACCAGCACGGACACGTGGACCCACTTTGAGGAAGGGCTTCCCTTCCCCTGGGAGCATCCTCGGCTTGCCGTGGTGGAGGGCGTTATCCACGCCCTGACCGGCCGGGGGGAGGGTGCGTTCGTCCACTTGCGACTGGACCTTTCGACTATGGAGTGGGCAGATCTTTCCCCCTGCCCAACCCCCATGTCTGAACCCGCGGTGATCGCTTGTAGAGGCAAGATATTTGTCATAGGAGGGGAAACCCTGGACGGGGTTGTCCTCAACACGGTCTGGGTATACGACCCGGACTTGGAAGAATAAGGAGGTGCTCATGAGGTGCTGGGCGTTGGTGTTCGCGATGGCGGCAGTGGTGGGGCTGGGTGGTTTGGCTCAGGAGCTGACCCCGGCCCAGGAAGCTTGGCTCAAGGCAGCAGGTCTTGGGCCTTATCAGCCTGCGGTGGAGGATTGGCAAGCTATCTACGAAGCAGCTAAGGCTGAAGGCAAGGTAGTTATCTACTCCTTATCCTCTCGCATTTATCAGGTAGTAGACGCGTTTAAGGCTACCTATCCTGGAATCGAGGTTGAAGCCTACGATATGACCGATGTGGAGCAGATCGAGAAGCTCACCAGGGAACAGGCTGCGGGCATTTACAATGTTGATGTGGTTTTCTTGGCCGGCATAACCCCCGTCAAGGAGCTTTTGCCTAAACACTTGATTTGGAATTACGTTCCAGACATAACTTTTGACGGAAAGCCCGTGGCTGAGGTCATTCCTCTGAAGTTCCGCGAACCCCTTCTCGTCCACAGCCTTGAGTCAAAGGTTATCTTCTATAATTTCGGGGCTTTTCCCGAGGATTGTCCGATCGACACCATTTGGGATCTCACGCGGCCAGAATTTAAGGGGCGGGTTCAAATGAAAGACCCCATGCTCACCGAAGAGAACATGGTCTTTTTGGCCATGCTTGTGCAGCACGCTGATGAAATGGCCCTTGCTTACGAGAGGGAGTTTGGTCGCCCCTTCCAGCCCACTTCCGAGCTACCAAACGCCGGTTATGCCTGGATTAAGGCTATGGTGGAAAATAACCTCGTGCTCACCCAGTCCGACGGTGATGCAACAAAGGCAGTGGGTACTGCTACTGGCCCCAATCCACCCTTTGCTATAAGCTGTGCTTCTTCCAAAATCCGGGACAACGAAAAGGGCCAAAAGCTTGCGGTTTGTTGGGGGCTCTTTCCAATCGCTGGCACCACGAAGAGTAACTTTCTTGCTGTTGCCAATCTTGCTCCACACCCTAACGCTGCGAAGCTTCTAATCCGGTTTATGCTCGGAGACGCAAATGGCGGGGCTGGATTTGCTCCTTTCTTTGTTGCGGGGCAATGGTCACCACGCGAGGATGTGCCTGCCAAACTCCCTACCCCGTCAATTCTGCGCTGGGTGATGACTTTGGATGAACTGCGCACAAAAACTTGGTTTTACGATTACGACTGGCTTTATACTCACATCGTAGAGGTTCAAGACTTCTGGCTCTCTCTCCGCTAGAAAATGGGGGCTACGGCGGCACGAGCTGCCGTAGCCCCTTCTTTTTGGAACGGAACGATGAATGTGGTCGTAGAGATTAAGCGACGCAGCGCAGGGCTTATCAGACGACCAGAACGTCTCTGGGGAGCTATTCTCTTTCTCGCCCTCCTCGTTTTTGTGGTCATTCCGTTAGCCTATATCATCATCGGTTCTTTCCAATTCGATAGCTGGGGACCGCGTTACGTTCCAGGGGCTGTGCCTGGACAACCCACTCTTTTTTATTGGCATCGGATTCTGATCAGCAAAATGTCTTTCCCCATCTTCTGGGAACCTTTCTTTCACAGCCTTCTTATCGCTTTTTTGGTGGTCCTGATCTCTATCCCTTTGGGTTCCATTTTCGCCTGGCTTGTGGTCCGTACTGACCTTCCATTCAAAAAATTTTTTAACTCATTTCTCATCGTCCCTTATATACTGCCTGCATGGACGGTAGGATTAGCCTGGCTTACAGTGTTCAAAAACCCGAAATTTGGTGGGCAGCCAGGGCTCCTTTACAGCCTTTTTAGCGTAGAACCCCCAGTTTGGGTAAGCTATGGTCTTCTTCCTATTGTCATTTCCCTGGCTGTTCACTACATACCTTACACCTTTACACTCCTTAGCGGTGCTCTGGCCACGATTGATGCCCAACTCGAAGAAAGCGCGGAGATTTTGGGAGCACATAGAGCAAGGATTTTGCGCAAAATCACGTTTCCATTGGTTCTTCCGGCATTGGGATCGGCCTTTATCCTCACGGTGGGGCGAGCCCTTGGAGCGTTCGGTGCTCCCGCATTTTTGGGGCTTCCTGTGCGCTACTACACCCTCTCCACGCGGGTTTACGCCGCTTTCAGCAATCGTCAGCAAGCCGAGGGTTATGTGCTTACCGTCCTCCTTATCCTCTTCACCACTTTGACTGTCCTTGCCAACCAAAAGCTCTTGGGGACAAGAAAGCGTTTCACTACAATAAGTGGCAAAGGTGGAAAACAAAGGCTGGTAAAATTAGGCCGCTGGAAAGTGCCAGCTCTCTTGCTCATGTTCGGCTTTATCGTGCTGTTTGTGTTCGCTCCATTGGCCCTGGTGTTACTCGAGACCTTTCTCAAGTTGGAGGGTCAATACTCCTGGAGCAACCTCACCCTACACTATTGGATCGGCCATGGGATGCCCGAATTTGCCGAAGGGCAACCCGGCATCTTTCGCAATCCTGTGATCGTTGGGGCTATCAGGAATACTATATTTTTAGCCTTGACAACGGCTTTAGTAAGCGGTGTCCTTGGAGTTCTCATCGGTTATACAGTTGTGCGCAATCGGGGAAAACTCATCTCCCGGGCCTTGGAATCCCTCAGCTTTGTTCCTTATATGATTCCAGGGATCGCCTTTGGCGGGATATATCTTAGCTTATTTGCCCGACCTTGGGGGCCCCTTCCTGCTTTGTATGGTACGATGACCATTTTGGTTCTCACGTGCACTATGCGAAACTTGCCGTTTTCCGCGGGCTCAGGGGTATCGGCAATGCATCAAATCGATGTCGCTTTAGAGGAAGCAGCCGAGTTGCATGGGGCTCGCTGGTTTAAGCGCTTCTTCTGCATTATTCTCCCATTGACAAAAAGCGGTTTTCTTTCCGCCTTCGTCCTTACCTTCATCACCACGATGCGAGCTCTGGACGAAATCGCCCTTTTGGTAACCCCTCAGACCAGAACCATGACCTCCATTATCTTTCGCTTTCAGCAACAGGGTTTTACTCAACATGCGTATGGCATCACCGTGCTCATTGTGAGCATAACTTTGGTGGGAAACTATCTTGCCCGCCGCCTTGGAGGGAAAGCGGGTTTTTAGGGAGGGAAAATGCCCGGCATCTCTATCCGCCAGTTGACAAAAAAATTTGGCCAAGTAACCGCGGTTAAAGAACTGAGTCTAGAGATAGAGGATATGGAGTTTGTTACTCTCCTTGGCCCTTCTGGGTGCGGCAAAACCACAACGCTGCGATGTCTTGCAGGCCTTGAGGAACCAGGTCAGGGCGAGATTTATTTTGGTTCTCGTTGTGTCTTCTCCAGCACGAAAGGAATAATGGTCCCACCAGGAGCCCGGGGCATCGGCATGGTTTTCCAAAATTACGCGCTTTGGCCCCACATGACCGTTTTTCACAACGTCGCGTTCGGGCTTGTGGAGAAAGGGTTGAGGCGGGAGGAAATCCGCAGGGAGGTGGCTACCATCCTTGAACTTGTGGGCATGAAAGGCTGTGAAAATCGTTACCCTAGCGAACTTTCTGGGGGACAGCAGCAGCGGGTGGCCCTGGCCAGGGTCTTGGTTACGCGCCCCCAAATCGTTTTCTTCGATGAACCACTCTCGAACCTCGACGCTAAGCTTCGCATGACCCTTCGCGCTGAACTCAAACGCTTACATGCCGAGATAAAAGCAACCGCAGTATATGTAACCCACGACCAACTTGAGGCTCTTACCCTTTCTACAAGAATCGCGGTTATGAAAGATGGGGTCGTACAACAATACGGCTCGCCCCAGGAGGTTTACCACTTCCCCACTAATCTCTTTGTAGCCGAATTTATGGGCAACCCCACCACAAACCTCCTCCACAGCGTAGTTGAGGAAGCCGGGCCGCCGCCGCTCCTGAACCTAAAGAACTCTCCAAATCTTCGTTTTTTTCTGCCTCTTTCTCAGCCGTTATCCGAAAAAAAGGAAGTGATTATCAATGTCCGGCCGGAGGATATGCGCTTTTCCCTCGAATACAAGCCAAATGCTCTTCCCGCCCAAGTTTATGCTGCTCTACCAACCGGAGCAGAGTGTCTCATCTATGGACGCCTTCAGGGCGGGGGGATAGAAGTGGTGCTTAGAGGGACGGAAGATGAGATGAATTGCCTTACCATTAATCGACCCTTTTGGGTTGTGCCTAAACGGGGTAATATTTTTAATCCCGAGAGCGGTCGACTTCTTTGTTCCTTTGGTTTTCAGAGCTAGAAAGGACTGGTGTATGGTTCTAAAACAACCGTTAATCGGGATCGCTCCCAGTCGGACTTTTCCCGGGACATGGTGGGATATGGTTGAAGTGTGCCAAAAGTTTGGGTTCGCTGGAGTCGAGTTTAAGCACGAGCTCCCATTTACTCTTCCCGAGCGATGGTCTTGGGACATGATACGACGTATTGCTTCACTCGCTAAAGAACAAGACTGGTTTTTAGCCCTCCACGGTCCCTATACCAACATCGGCGCCCTTCTTCCCAAGCGTTGGCAAGCCGCAGTGGACGAACACCTAGAGGCTCTGGAAATAGCCCAAGCTTTAGGGGCCCGCACCTACACCGTGCACCCTGGCTGGGTAGAGGAGAAGTATTGCACACAAGATCTCCTTCAGCGCTGCCGGGAGAACACTGCGCAGGCCCTTGCGGAAATGTTGATTCATAGCGACAAGGTAATAATATGTTTAGAAAACCAAAATCCTAGCGAGAGAGAAAAAACCAAAGTGGGCATTAGCCCCGAGAACCTGCGTTTTTTGGTGCGCGATCTTCCAAGGGTTATGTTCACATTCGACCTTGGCCATGCTCAGGTCTTCAACGGGAGCCCTGCGGAATTTGCCTCTGCTTTGGGCCCAAAGCGCATTGGTATTGCACACATCCATGACAACGCGGGTTTTGAGGATTCACACCTTCCGCCTGGTCGAGGAAATGTTGATTGGGAAACTTTTCTTTTGCGGTATCAGAGAGAAGGCTGGTCCTTTCCCCTTTTCCTTGAGACGATTGGGAGTGGCCCGGAGTTTCGTACTGGCCATGAATTTATTCTCAACGTTTGGGAAAAACTTTTGGTGAAGGGTAGGACTAATGCGTGAGCTTGATATCCTTGCCATAGGTCACATCGACAAAGGCCGGGTCATAGTAGGGGGGCAATCTCAAAGTATTGCCGGAGGGGCTGTGCATTTTGGAGGGATGGTGCTTTTGGCTTTAGGACTCCGGGTGGGAGTAGTGACTAGGCTCGCCAAAGAAGACCTTTGGCTCCTCTCTGCCCTTAACGAAGCTGGCGCTGTCATCTTTCCTATCTTTGCATCTGAGACAACGGCGATCGAAAACGTTCTTCCTGACATAAATTCTGATCAGCGCCGCTGTTTCCGCCGCGGGTTTGCTGGAGCTTTTCGGCCTGAGGATCTCCCCTCAGTTCAAGCCGAGCTTTACTACGTGGGTACAATTATCACTGACGAGATTGATCTTTCATTCCTCCGGGCCGTGGCCGAGCGGGGGCCAGTGGCTCTCGATGCCCAAGGCTGCCTAAGAAAGCTTTTGGGCGACGAGCTGGTTACCGCCGAGTGGCCATGGGCCGAACAAGCCCTGCCCCTTGTCCAGTATCTCAAGGTGGACGACCGTGAGGCGTATGCTTTGACCAAGGAAGAAAACCACCACCGCGCCGCAGAGCAATTAGCAGCGTGGGGGCCTAAGGAAGTTGTGCTGACCCACCAAGGGGGCGTTTTAGTTTTTGCCGCAGGAGAATGTTACGAGGCCCCTTTCCAACCCCGATCTCTCATGGGTCGAACCGGGCGTGGTGACACATGCTTCGCTGCATACCTCGGGCGAAGGCTATGGGGAGATACCCCCGAAGAAGCGGTGAGATTTGCTGCAGCACTGACCACGATAAAGCTGGAGCGCCCTGGGCCTTTCCGTGGATCAGTGGAAGAAGTTCTCTACCGGCTACGCGTGCACGGATGTGGGTGAGGCATCTCCCCGATGGGCCAGGATAAGCCCTGCCCCTTGACAAAGGGCCAGGAGTGATGTATAAAAACCATGCAAACGTTTGAAGGGAGGTGATAACGAACAAGACAACCCAAAAGTTGTATGGAAACAGGAAAAATCGGGTAGGTAGAGGCGTGGCTTTTAAGAAGGTTCAAGGAGGTCAGAATGCGGCGTTATTATGCCCTAGTAGCACTGTTGCTGGTAGCGGTTTGGTCAAGCTTGGGCTGGGGAGCTAAACAAGTCCTCCACATTTACACCGCGCTTGATGTAGACGAAGCGAAGATCTACATCGAAGCTTTCGAAGCCAAGTACCCCGACATTGATGTCGAATGGGTCAGGCTGTCAGCGGGGGAACTGTTGGCACGCCTCCGGGCCGAAGCAGGAAATCCCCAAGCCAGCCTTTGGCTAGGTGGACCTAGCGACACTTTCATCGTGGCCAAGATGGACGGGCTGCTCGCCCCTTACACTGAATCCCTTGGGTGGCAGTATATCTCCAGGAAATTTAAGGATCCCGAGGGTTATTGGGTGGGCATCTACACCGGTTTCATTGCTTTTGCCTCCAACAAGGACTTTTTGGCCCAACACGGTCTTGAGCCCCCAAAGTCTTGGTACGATCTGCTGAAGCCCGAATTTGCTGGAAAAATCTCCATGGCTTTCCCTTATACGTCTGGAACAGGGCTTACACGTCTGGCAACGCTGATATTCCTGATGGGGGAAGAGAAGGCGCTGGAATTTGAAACTGAGGTTTCTAAAGTGATCCACCACTATACCAAGGCTGGCTCTGCCCCAGTGACCGAAGTCGGACTGGGCGAAGTTGCGGTCGGCATTGCTTTCTCACACGACGTGATTGCCAAGGGTATCGCCAAAGGCTACCCGGTTGTTCTCTCTTTCCCCGAGGAAGGGACCGGCTACGAGATCGGTGCAATGGCTTTAATTAAGGGCGGTCCCGAGCTGGAGCTGGCCAAGATCTTCTATGACTGGATGCTCTCTGCCGAAGCGCAGTCCCTGTTCAAAAAGTGGTACCGTGTGCCACTCAATCCCGAAGCCGAGCTCGCAGAAGGGTTGGTCACAGCCGACATGGTCAACCTCGTGGACTACGACGCCCTTTGGGTGGCACAAAACCGCGACCGCTTGATCGAGCTATGGCAGATGATGACCGGGTATTAAGGATACCTCAGGGGGCGGGGGTTCCCCGCCCCCTTTTCTTCCTGGCGCGAACCAGTGCAGGACGACTCATTTACGACCCCGTTCTTGCCCTGACCGTCCTCGTGATTTTTGCGCTTCTGGGACTATTCATCCTCTACCCGCTCATGCGCGTTTTCTTGGTAAGCTTTTTCCAAAAAGGGGCCTTTAATCCCAGGTACTTCCTGTATTTCTTTGAAGGTCGCCCATACTTAATCCGCCCTTTTCTCAACAGTCTAACCGTCGGAGCATTTGTGGCTGTCGTTGGCACGGCAGTCGGGTTTATTTTCGCCTATGCAGTAGCCCGCACGGATATTCCAGGGAAACCGATCTTCCGGTGGATTGCCACTTTCCCGATCATCTCACCCCCCTTTCTTTTGGCCCTCTCGGCCATCCTGCTTTTAGGGGAGAATGGCCTCATAACCCGCGGTATCCTTGCTAAATTGGGCATCAAGTGGAGTATTTACGGGTTGCCTGGTTTGGTCCTTACTGAGACGCTGGCCTATTTCCCTTTGGCGTTCATGACACTGGAGGGTGTGCTGCAGGGCATAGATCCCGCATTAGAAGAATCGGCCATGGATTTGGGGGCCTCCAAACTGCGCACGTTTTTCCGGGTCACCCTCCCCTTGGCTACGCCTGGCCTTGCAGCGGGTTTTCTTTTGTTGTTTATCCGCTCCCTAGAGGACTTTGGCAACCCTGTCGTTTTACAGGGTCGCTATCCAGTTCTTACTGTTCAAGCTTATTTGGCGATTACAGGCATGTATAACCTTCCGTTGGGCGCTACGCTGGCGGTCTTACTTCTGGTGCCTACGGTTTTAGCTTTTCTGCTCCTTCAGTATTGGGTGGGAAAGCGATCTTATGTGACGGTGACGGGCCGGCCTACAAGCGCGGGACTCCATAGCGTGGAGCCTTGGATCAAGTGGCCGTTGTTCATGGTGGTAAGCCTGCTTTCTGGAATCATCCTGCTTTTCTATGGAATGATGTTCTACGGTTCCTTTACCAAGCTGTGGGGGATAGATCACTCGCTCACCCTCAAGAATTTCAGTTATGTCTTTAGTACGGGAGCTACGTACCTTGTCAACACGCTCAAGCTTGCGGGCATAGCCACCCCTGCTGGCGGAATGCTTGGGATCCTAATCGCTTATCTTGTTACTCGAAAGAAATTCCCCGGCCGTCGTGCCATGGACTTCCTTTCGATGCTCAACTTCGCGGTTCCCGGTATTATCGTCGGTATCGGTTACGTGCTCGCTTTCAACACGCCGCCTATTCAACTTACGGGAACCGCGTTGATTATTATACTGATCTTTATTTTTCAACGGATGCCCGTCGCTATCCGCGACGGCATAGCGATGCTACAGCAGATTGACCCTGTCATCGACGAAGCTGCAGGTGATTTGGGAGCAGGGTTTTTCCGAAGTTTCCGTCGCGTTGCTCTACCGTTGATCGCCCCCGCACTTGTCGCTGGAATGGCCTACATGTTTTCTGCTTGCGTGACATCGATTTCTGCCGTTATTATGGTTGTGTCTGCAAAATGGCAGCTTGTAACCGTGGCTCTGCTGCATGAGGTCGACAACGACACTCTTTCTCAAGCCGCGGCTTATGGGGTAGTTATTGTCTTGGTGGTTTTGGGAGCAATTTTGATTTTAGATGCTCTAATCGGAAAGGTCCTCTTTGGAAGGTGGCGCCATGGACGCTGAGCTTGTGCTCCAAAATCTGACCAAGGTCTTTCGTAGTGGGAGAGAGCGAATAAAAGCGGTTGACCAACTTAATTTGGAAATCGCTAAAGGCGAGCTTGTCACATTACTGGGTCCGTCAGGATGCGGGAAAACCACGACCCTGAGGATGGTCGGGGGGTTCGAAATACCAACCGCAGGAGAGATTTACCTAGCGGGACGACGCATCACCCACCTTCCGCCTCAACGCCGAGATACAGCAACAGTATTTCAGTCGTATGGTCTTTTCCCGCACATGACTGTTTACGAAAACGTCGCTTTTGGTCTCAAAGTGCGGCGATTTCCACGAACGGAGATGCGGCGGCGAGTTAAAGAGGCGTTGGCCAGAGTGGGCTTAACCGGCTTAGAAAATCGACCTCCTAATAGGCTATCCGGGGGGCAACAGCAGCGTGTGGCCCTTGCTCGCGTGTTGGTGGTGGAACCTAAGGTCCTCCTCTTTGATGAGCCGCTCTCCAATCTAGATGCAAAGCTGCGTGTAGAAACACGAGAGTACATTCGCAGATTGCAAAAAGAGTTGGAAATAACGAGCTTATATGTAACACACGACCAAGCCGAAGCCATGGCAATCTCTGACCGGATCGTTGTTATGAACCAAGGGCGCGCACAGCAGGTAGGGCCTCCTTACGAAATCTATGCTTACCCAGCCAATGCATTTGTGGCTGACTTCATTGGGCGGGCTAATTTCTTGACCGCCACTGTTGTAGCCACAAACGACACACAAGTAGAATTGTGTCTGCCAAACGGCAGGATTATATCAGTACCCGTTTCGTCTGCTCCCCCTCAGGGGCAAAAGGTGACCTTGGTGATCCGGCCCGAAGTTGTGGATATCGTCGCTCCCGAACATGGGCATTTGACTGGAACAATCATTTTCGCCCATTACACCGGTGCCCTGGGCACTTACCGAATCGATCTTCAAGATGGTGTGACTTTCCAAGTGGATGTTCTAAGCCCACAAGAGCGAGGATTTGTTCAGCCGGGCACCCGAGTTGGATTACGCCTACGCCCGACCAGTGTCCACATTTTGCCCGAGGGATAAAGTGCTATACAAATTGTTCGCGTTTGACCTCGATGGCACACTCCTCGCCCCTGATGGAACAATATCGGCTGGGACTCGCGTATTCCTTCAAGTACTCCGCGCTCAGGCACAGATCACCCTCGTTACGGGACGGTCGCTTGCTTCAGCCTATCCGTACATTCTTGCGCTCAACCTCACCAATCCCGTGGTTCTTTACCATGGGGCTGTCATCTGGGATCCTGTGTCAAAAGAATCTTTAGTTGAACTGAAGATTCCCCTGGAAGAAGCTCGCTGCGCGCTCTCTGCACTTGCTTCCCTGCCTGTTCACGTGCAGGTTTATATCGAACCCAAGGACCCCACGGTCTATGTAACCCAGCTTGCACCCTCAATTGTGCAATTCTTGCTGAAAGAGCGCCTGCCCGCAGTCGAAGTACAGGACCTTGGCAATTTTCTTTCTTGTCCCCCAATCAAGCTTCTTGTGATCGGTCAACCGAAGACATTGGCGCTAGCAGAGCGCCAACTTTATAAGGTGACTCCTACGCTAAGCCTAGTACGCTCTGAGCGCACGTACCTAGAAGTCCTTCCTCGCGGCGTGTCCAAAGGGGCGGGCCTAGACTGGCTTTGCACTTACCTTGGGATCAAGCGGAAAGAAGTAGTCGCGGTTGGGGACCAGATGAGCGATCTTACGATGATCGAGCGGGCTGGCCTGGGTGTTGCAATGGCCCACGCCCCTGCTGCCCTGCGCAAGAAGGCAGACCTTGTGGTGAGTCACGTCGAGGAAATTTGGGATACCCTTAAACAGCAGGAACTCTGATGTCCATTCTCCTCGGGTTAAACGGATCCACACTTCCCTCGGCTGATGCGGAAAAAGCAATCCACGCTGTCCGCGTTGCAGGATTTCATGGATTGGAACCACGGGTTCCACTTCTCACCGCTGCCGAGGCAGCCCAGAGAACTTCGGCAGTGCTAGATTCCTTGACCCCTGATCTGGTTTGGTTCCCTTTAAACTCAGTGGAGGGTCTGTTCAGCCTCCACCAGGAGGAGATCGTCTCCCGTGCCAAAGAAATTTGTGCTCTTGCTGCCCGATTTCGCGTCCCACAAGTCATTTTTGTCCCGGGCGGTACGTCAGCAGGGCCGGCCTGGGCCGCAGCTGTGGCCGAACTGAAAGTACTCCAGGGGATCGCCCGCAAGCATGGCGTGGCCCCACTTTACGAATTCATCGGTTTCCCTACGTGCGCATTCCCTTCGCTGGACCAAGCTTACAGCCTCGCCCAAGCGACGGGAATCCCCCTCGTGCTCGACACGTTTCATCTCGCGATCAGTCGAACCCCACTTGGCCAGATCGCGCGTTTACCTGCAGCAGCAATTGGCCTTGTCCATCTCTCGGACGCCATCGCGTCTGGAAAATCCGTCGAGGAATTGCAAGATGAAGATCGGGTCCTTCCCGGGGAGGGTGAGCTTCCTGTAGATTCCCTACTCGCGGCGATTGGGCGTACTGGGTACTGTGGTCCAGTGTCGGTAGAAGTGTTTCACCCGAAGTACAAGCATCAGGGGCCATTGGCTGTGGCAAAGGACGCATTCCACGCTGCTCGCACAGCGCTTTCTAGCGCAGGATGGAAGATTTGACTCAAGGAGGTAGAAATGGAGAGCGTGAGAATTGGAATTTTAGGCGCGGGACGAATCGGGACCCTTCACGCGGAAAACCTTGTTCGACGTGTGTCTGGTGCAAAAGTAGTGGCGATCGCCGACGTGCGTTATGCCGCAGCACAGCACTGTGCACAAAAGCTAGGTATTCCTCATGCTTACCCAAGCCCAGAACCCATTCTCGCTGACCCGGCAGTGGACGCTGTCTTCATATGTACCAGCACGGACACTCACGCTTCACTTATCATAGCAGCCGCTGAAGCCGGAAAGCACATCTTCTGTGAAAAGCCAATCGCCTTAGAACTCCGTGACGCCTTTCGTGCCCTCGATACAGTTCGCAAAACTGGTGTGAAGCTGCAAATTGGGTTTAATCGCCGTTTTGATCCGAACTTTGCTCGCCTGCGTGACGAGATTGCGCAAGGCACAATTGGGGGGTTGCACCTTCTCCGCATAACGAGCCGCGACCCAGAACCTCCCCCACCCGAATATGTGGCCGTTTCAGGAGGTATCTTCCTCGACATGACCATTCATGATTTGGACATGGCCCGTTTCCTGGCAGGCGAGGAACCTACGGAGGTCTTTGCCACGGGTAGTGTGCTCGTGGATAAGCGAATTGGTGAGGCAGGTGACGTGGACACAACGGTGGTTTTGTTGCGCTTTGCAAGTGGGGCCTTGGGGATTATCGAAAACTCCCGGCGTGCGGTCTACGGATATGATCAACGGGTTGAGGCATTTGGAGAGAAAGGGATGCTTCAGGTTAACAACCCTCGCTTGGACACCCTGGTCCATCTAGATGCCCACGGAGACCACCGCGCCCGCATTTTCCACTTCTTTATGGACCGTTATGCCGATTCTTTTATTCACGAGGCCCAAGCATTTGTCACCAGCCTCCTTCAGGACGAACAGCCCCCCGTCACCGGCGAGGATGGGGCGCGGGCGGTGGTATTGGCCCATGCCGCCCGTCGGTCGCTGGCCGAAAGACGTCCCGTGAGGATTGCCGAGATCTACTGAAAAAATAGGCCGCGCGGGGTGCAAAGGGCTTTCCAGGGTATATAATCGGGTTATGCAAACGTTTGCTAAGGAGGCAGGATGAAATCCCTTGTATTGACAGCACAGTGGGAGCCAAGACCAGGGTACATGGTCTCCGCGTTCGAAAAGCGAACCGGCAAGGCTATCGAGGGGGCAAGTGTGTGGCGACACCCTCAACTCGAGCTCAGGGAAGTAGCCCAACCCACTCCTGGACCGGGCGAGGTGCTCATCCGAGTCCGAGCATGCGGCGTATGTGGATCGGACGTGCACTTCTACGAGACGGACAAGGACGGATACATGCTCTATCCTGGGCTCA
>FWPV01009685.1_pt1 | contig 16171 bp, 15 predicted proteins | sample 2228371 | NCBI WGS metagenome assembly FWPV01 (sample SAMEA103939776, study PRJEB20133) | metagenome | reverse complement strand
TATATTAATACATAATATGATATAAAGTCAAGAAAAAAAACTTGAATTTTTAATTTTTTTTACTTTTTTTAAACTAATATTATTTTTATGAAAAAGTTTTTTTATTTACTGAAAAGAATAAAGCCTTCAAAATTAATTAAAGTTTTAGATTTTCCTGACAACGAGAAAATAAATATTCTTATTGTTTCAGAAACTTCTAAACCTGTTCAAAGATTTCAACTGGGCTGGAAGAAATTTAATTTTTTGTGGTGGATTTCTTTAATATCATTTCTTTTACTGATTTTAATTTTGTTTTTGTTTTTAATAATTCAAAATTTAAAGTTAAATAATCTTGAGAGCAAATATAATTCTTTATTGGCAACTTACGCTTTTCAAAAGGGCGAAAAAATTGAATTTGCACCAACTTTTGAATTTATGGAAAATCATTTGTCAGAACTCCAGAAACAGCTTGAAAATGAAAGAAATAATTATGCTCAAGCTTTAACTGAACTTTCTCAAATGCTTGATTTACTGGAAACAGATTATATAAATCTAAAAATAATTGCAGGGCATAAACTTAATAATTCAAGTGATACAGTTGAAGTTAATGATTCAATTAGTGTTTTACCACAGGGCGGCCCGATTAGCTCGCCAAAATTATTATTGAAAAATCCTGACGAGTTTCTTGCTAATTTAGGAAATGAAAAGGAAAGATTTTTGAGTTTAATGACTCAAAAGAGAAAAAATATCAAAGGTTTAATAACACAATTAGTTCAAATAAAAGACGAAGTATCTGAAATTCCGAAAACAACTCCAATAAGTGGTATTATATCTTCAGGTTATGGTTATCGTAAATCACCACGGGGCAGGGGATGGCAATTTCATAAAGGGATAGATATAATGGCGGGAATTGGTGATACTGTTTATGCACCTGCTAACGGTGTTGTGATTTTTGCAGGTGACAGAAGTGGTTATGGAAGATATTTGATTATCTCTCATGGTGATTCAATTACCACACATTATGGTCATCTCAGTTCTTTTACTGTTCAATTGGGTGATGTTGTGAAAAAAGGAATGCCTGTTGGGTTAGTTGGTGAAACTGGAAAAGTAACAGGTCCTCATTTACATTATGAGATTAGATTTGATGATATTCCTGTTGATCCTGAAGACTTCATCAAAACTACTGAAATATTTAGTTTTGAAAGTGGAAAAATTGAGAAGTTCGCTATCTTTGATTCTTCAAATATAAAAAAGTAGAAATATTTAATTCTAATTATTCTATTGATCTATCTTTTCTATGTTCATAAAGATAAGCATCTTTTGGCATAGTTCCAGTTAACCAGGAAGGGTTCATAGGATAAACAACAGGGTTGAATATCACATTATAAATATGCCATACTACAACTGCTAATGTTGCTAACAATGCCTCATAATAATGTATTACTAAAGCAACATCAAGAACACCCTTTGGAACATATTTTACAATGTAATTATCAAACCATAACATAAATCCTGTGATTGCCATTATTGCGGTTCCCCATACTAAAGCCCAGTACTCAAATTTTTCACCATAAGTGAATCTCCCAAATTCTGGATGATCATCTGATTTTCCTAATAGACGATTAATATTTATTTTCAAATTCTTTAAATCTTCTTTATTAAGAAGCATATCTTTAATAAATTTTCTGCCTCTTTCAGTTATAATATAGCCTAAATGCCAGAGTGAAGTAATTATTAAAAGAACACCAGCGGCTCTATGAATAATACCTCTTGTAGCAAATCCACTTTCCCAGCCAAATAATAATTCAGCCCACCAGGCCTTGGAATGTCTTAATGCAAATCCTGTTAAAACTAAAACAATAAATGATAAAGTTAAAAAAGCATGCTGGGTAGTTTCATTTGCAGTCATTCTTTTAATTTGGGGCTTTTTTAGATTTTTTAAATAATAATATCTAATGTCCAGTAAATTATGAAAAAACATAAACACGATTATTAGAATAATAAATACTATATAAAAAATCCTTATAATCCTTGAGATTGGTGTTTCAAAACGGGCACCTGGTGTATGAATAGGAATCATCGCCAGCTTTTTTGAAATGTTAGGATGGCAGGAACCGCAAGTAAGTTGCTCCACAAAACAGGCAACATACTTGAGGTTCCTGCCATCATAACATTTCAAAAAAGCTAGAGTATGAATGTGGAGCAACTTTTGATTCTGGATTATCAGCAGATAAATTACTGTGGGCTCCATGACAGGATGCGCAACTTGCCACTGTAATGTCTCCCACTGAGCTTTTCAATCCATGATAACTATCAATATATGTTGATAATCTTTTACCAGGGATTCCATATCTTTCTCTTATTCTGTCTGATTCATGGCATGGACCGCATACTGCGTTTGCCACTCTGTTCGGGTGAACTGTTGATTTTGGGTCCTCGTTTGACAATATATTATGCTTTCCATGACAGTTTGTGCAATTTGGAGCATCTGTTTCACCTCTTTTTAACAGTTCGCCATGAACACCTGCGATATATTCATCATAAACTATTCTGTGGCATCTCCCGCAAGTTTTTGGAATATTGAAAAAATTTATTGAAGAATTTGGGTCTCCTGGTGCTCTTATATCGTGAGGTGTTCCCTGTGTTGCGTGACAGTCATTACAGGATGCAGCCATTTCAACTCCTCCTGATGTCCCTTTTCCATGAACACTTTTTAAATATATATCTGCAGGTTCTCTAAATGCAATTTTGTGTTTTTTTACGAAGGTTGAATCTTCGTGGCATTTACCGCATGTTTGTGGTAATATTCTTGGACTTACTGTTGATTTTGGGTTGTCTGCTGAATATATATTATGTGTTCCATGACAGTCTTTACATTTAGGTATTTCATCATTTTTTCCTACTTCCATCCATCCGTGAATTTCATATTTTTCTGCATCTGCTTTATGGCAATCTGAACAATTAACATCAGCTAATTCTTCATTATGAGGAATTTCTGTTATTGAACTATGGCATTGCACACAATCAAATTTTTCATGCACGCTTCCTTTAAGATGATCTCCTGTTATATAGTTAATACCAAGTGATGTGTCACTATGACAGGTCATACACTCTTCATTTGATAATGTTTCCTGTGATTGGATTTTTAAACTTGAAAATATAAATAATAATAAAAGATTTGCTAAAAATTTTATTTTAAGTTTCATATTTATCCACTCTGTGATTTTGTTCACATTATTATGTAAAATTTCCTTAATATATATGATTATACTTAAAATGCAAAAAAGATTTTTAAATTTTTCGTGATTAAATATTATTATTAAATTAATAAAATTTTTAATGCCTGACTTTGGTAATATATTCTTTGAAATTAAAATTGATACTATGTTCTTTATCATGACAGCTTAAACATAAAGTTTCGTTAATTTCAAAACCATAAGGTAACTCTGGATTCTTTAAATGTTTTTCAGCAGGACCATGACAGGATTCACATTGAACATTAATCCTGTCCGGGGTTTTCTCAATGCCTGTAAATCCACTTTCATACCCGTAACCCACAACATGGCATTTGATACAATCAATATTATAATGATTATTCTCATCCAGCAAAGTTTTCCATGCTCTCGAATGGGCGGTATTGCTCCATTGCTTAACTTGAGGAATATGACATTTTTTGCAGGAATTGTCACCAACATATCTGGGTGAACCTTTTGGCAAAGGCTTTGGCTCTGGCTTAAATCTTTTATAAATCTCCCATTTTTCATAGGCTAAAATTGAATCCACTTCGGTAAACCTTATAAAATGTGTATCAAGTGGGACTAATGTTCCTGCAATTGAGTCTATTTTTGAACTGATTAAATCAACATAGAATGACAGAATACCAACACTTCTTCCCTGGATTCCTGGTAGGCATAATGGTATGTTCTTTCTTTTTCCTTTGTTTAGTTCAACACTGATAAATTCAGGTTTTTCTAAACTTTCAGGAGTATGTCCACCTATTATAGCATCAAAATCAGGAAATATAGTTGCTAACTTCCTGCAATCTTCATAATTTGCCATTGCTAATAAAATTAATATTTCACATTTCTCGCGAAGTTTTTTTATTTCACTTTTTACAATATCTGCATAATTACCAATTTTTGGAAGTTTGTTATCACCTGACAGAATTGAATTAAATCTTGGTGAAACGATTCCAATAAATCCAATGTCAACATTTTTTCTTGTCAGGGTAAAAGATGGTTTAAATACATATTTTGATGCGTCAGGAGTTAATGTGTTTGCTGATATAATTTCAGGATAAGGATATGAGTTTAAAAAATCTTTCCAGAAATCAAGACCAAGCAGCAAATCTGTTACTCCTAAATTAACAACTTCATAATGTAAAAAATTATATATTTTTAGAATCGCTTTTACTTTCATAGTATCGTGAGGCATAATAGAAGTGTTTGTAATATTTCCTGCATCAACTAAAACTGCATCACCATTTTTAGAAAAAACATCTTTTAACGCCTGTTGAATAAAATCCGCTCTCCTCGCAAGTCCACCTAACGGCGTTTTACAGAGGCAGGGTTCTAATTCGCCAAAAAGCTGGCCTGAATAAATTATATCAATCCTTTGAATTTGTTCTGGTTTTTCCTTTTTACACCCGGAAAGGAAACCTGTAAAAATAATAAGTAAAACTAAATATGTTCGCATTATACCCTCTATTTTATGCAATTCTAAAATGTGCTTGTTTAAATATTATATTTTAAACATAGTAAAAAAGAATAAATTAAAAATCATTTTGTTAGTAAAATAATATTATTTTTATAAAATGGTGAAACTATGGTAATTAATCCCTTGATATTCAGAGAATATGATATAAGAGGAATTGCGGAAGAAGATTTAACAGATGAATCTGTTTTTCTTATTGGAAAAGCCTATGGTTCATATATGATGAGAAGAAATAAAAGCAATATTGCAATAGGAATAGATGCAAGACTAACTTCACCGAGAATAAAAAATTCCTTGATAGATGGATTGATTAACACAGGAATAAAAGTTACTGATCTGGGATTGGTTCCAACTCCTGTTCTTTATTTTGCAATAGTATGGAAAAAATTTGATGGTGGTATTCAAGTTACCGGAAGTCATAATCCAAAAGAATATAATGGGTTAAAACTTTGTGATGGCTTGCTCAGTTTATATGGAGAACAAATTCAAGAATTAAAAAAGATAATTGAAACCGGTAACTTTGTTAAAGGAAACGGGTCATATTCTGAATATAAGAATATCACAGAAGAATATATTGATTTCATTTCATTAAAAATAAAATTAAAAAAGAAACTGAAAGTTGTGATAGATTCCGGGAACGGAACAGGCGGACTTGCAGGGCCTCAAATATTCAAGAATTTAGGTTGTGAAGTGATTGAACTTTATTCACAACCGGATGGTAATTTTCCAAATCATTTACCTGATCCTGTTGTCCCTGAACTCATCAAAGATTTAATTTCAGCAGTTAAGAAATATAATGCTGATATTGGAATTGGGTATGATGGAGATTCAGACAGAATTGGTATTGTTGATAATAATGGAAATATTGTCTGGGGTGACCAGCAACTTGCTTTATATTCAAGGAAAATATTAAAGGAGAAGCCAGGTTCCCTGATCATTTTTGATGTGAAATGTTCTGAATTATTGCCTATGGAAATTGAAAGATTGGGTGGAAAACCTTTGATGTATAAAACAGGACATAGCTTGATTAAGGCTAAACTTTATGAGACAAAGGCTCCTCTTGCCGGTGAAATGAGTGGACATATGTTTTTTTATGATGATTATTTTGGTTTTGATGATGCTATATATTCTTCTACAAGAATGGCTGAAATTGTTTCTTCTTCAGGTGAATCTTTAAGTGATTTAGTTAAATCATTACCATTTTTCCACTCCACACCTGAATTAAGAGTTGATTGTCCGGATGAAGTAAAATTTGATGTTGTTAAAAAAATCGCTGATAGTTTTTCAAAAAAATTCAATGTAATAAAAATTGATGGTGTGAGAGTTAAATTCAAAGATGGATGGGGTTTGCTTAGAGCTTCAAACACCCAACCTGTTTTGGTATTAAGATTTGAAGCTACATCTGTTGAAAAATTAAAAGAAATTGGAAATTTGTTTTATAATGAATTAAGAAAATTTGATAATGTAAATTTGAATCATTTAGTTAAGTATATTTAATTGTTTTTCTAAAATTAATTTTAAATTAAATTTAATTTTAATTTTGTTATTAAATACAAAGTAAACTAAACTTTGAAAATTAAGAGGAAGTAAAATGAATTTTTATAGATTGAATTTAATTATTTTATTAGTTGTTTTTTCTTTCTTTTTTGTTTATTCATCATCAGAAGAAACCCAGGAAAGAATATTAAGTAACCAGGACACGACAAAACCATTGGTTAAAATTATAAAAGCTAAAATCAGAAATGCTTCATCTATAATATCAAAAATTCCTGATGAACTAATCTTGGATACAACACTATATCAAGCAAAAATAGAATCTCTAAAAATAGAGGTTGAAGAAAAAGAAGAAAGTCTTAGATTAATAAGGTCTAAAAAACCTGTGGATTTATCAGAAGCTTTTAGCTGGATTAATAATGGAAGTTATATGGAGAAAAAAACTGCAATTAAAACATTGGCTGAATTTGGTGAATCAGGTGAAAAGGCATTGGTGCTTCTTTTAGAACATCCTGATGGATTTGTAGTAAGAAATGTGAAAATATTTTTAATTGAAAACAAAAACATTTTTAAAAAATACTTCGGTGAATTTGTTAAATCAAATAACTTCCACTTGAAAAAGGAATTGCTGAATTTGTCGGTACACTTTGGAACAGAATTGTTAGAATCAATGGAATATCCATTAAAAGATACTTCTTTTGATATAAGACTGAGAACAGTCTGGATATTAGGACAAATAAAGTCAAGGGAATCTGAAGAAATTCTTTTATCTCATTTAAAAAAAATAGAAAATGATATTGAGAAAATACACACAATATCATCGTTTATTAATCAGGGACCTCAGGTGATCCCGTATTTGCTTGATTTAATAAAATCAAATGAAGATAATGACCTGTATATAAATGCTCTGGTAAAATTTAATAATTTTGCAAAACCACCAATGTTTGAATTACTTAAAAGTGAAGATGAAGAAGAAAGACAGTTAGCAATTTATGTTCTTGCAAGAATTGGTGGTGAAGAAATTTATAATAAATTAAATCCATATTTATATGATGTATCACCTGAAGTTAGAGAAGTAGCCTGTTGGGCTATGGCAAAAATTAAAGCAACAAATGCTATTCCACTGCTTGAGAAAATATATCAGGAAGACAAGAATAAAGATGTAAAAGATATGGCAAAATTTTCAATTGACTATTTAAAAAAATATAAATTGAATGAAATATAAGTGAGGTTTTTATGAAATATTTTATAATTTTTTTAACATTAATATTTATGGCGAGTTGTGGTGGAGGTGGAGGGGATGGTGCAAACAAACCACCGAAAATCTTGGAAATTTATGCTGATAAAGATACAGTAAAACCACTTGAAACAATATACCTTCATGCAAAAGCAAGCGACCCTGATAAAGACAGAATATCTTATTACTGGATAATTGACGCTGGAAATATCCTTGAAGGTTTGAGAGACACTTTATGCCTTTGGAAAGCACCTGAAACTGAAGGGACTTATAAAATAAAAATTAAAGTTTCAGATGGAGTAGTTTCTGTCGAAGACAGTATATTTATTACTGTAAAACTTTTAGCCCTTTTAAAAGTTGAACCATCTAGCCTGGATTTCGGAAAAGAAGTAAATGAAATAATAGTTAAAGTTAGTAATAAAGGTGAAAAACCATTAAATTGGGATGCATTAAAAGAAGTAGATTGGTTAACAATAGAACCATCTTCAGGAACAGTGCCTCCAGATATGAATGTCTCTGTCAAGGCAAATAGAAAACTTGCAACTGAGGCCGTTAACAGAACAAAAATAAAATTTGTTTCTTCTGCAAATATTGTTGAAGTTCCTGTTTATGTAGGAGTAGAACCAATTTTAGCTTTAACTGACACATTTGTTGATTTCGGAAAAGATAAATCATTTTTCTACACAAAAATTTACAACAAAGATGGTGGAACATTAGCCTGGGGTGTAATTACAGGACCAACCTGGATTTATGTGAAACCATCTGAAGGACAGATTGGTCCGGAAGAAACAACCACTGTTTATATTTCAGTTGATAGATCAACTTTACATTATAAAGAAGGGGGTTACAGCTTAAATGTTAAGTTTGTTCACTATCCTATTGGAACTTATGGTTGGAAAGAATTAGCAGTGCGGATGGATGTTGACCCGGAACCTGTTGTTGAACCTGCTATCCTCAACTTTAAAAAAGATATTGATAACATCAACATTACTTTATCAAATAAAGGTTCAGGGATTTTTGACTGGCAGGCAAGTTTTAACTCATCTTGGCTTGACATTCAACCGACAAGTGGATTTGTGGGTGAAGGTAAAAGTGTTAATCTTATAGCAAAAGTTAATAGAGAATTGATAAATCCAGGGAATTACACTGATACTGTTTTAATAACAACAGATGTTGAAGACCTTACTGTACCGGTTTTGTTTGCGGTCGGACCTATTCTTAGTGTTAATAAAAGCTTTATTGATTTTGGAGATACTTCCATTCTGGAAAGAATTGTTATTAAAAATAATTCTTACGGGATTTTAAATTGGAATATTGATGAAAGAATATCCTGGATTGACCCTAGGGTTAAATCAGGTTCTTTAAGAAAAGGTGAAGCTGTATCTGTTGATATTGAGGCTTCTCGTTTAACTGTGCCACTTGATGTAACTTTAAATGATAGCTTCCAGATAAAAACAAATGATATAGATACATTTGTTAAGGTTCGGATTAATGGTAAATTACAAAGTGGAAGATGGGCTGGTAGTAATAATCAACAAAGACTTGTATTTTGCACGGTTAACGCTGATAAAAAAATTATCTTCAATATGAGTTTCCCGCTTTTAGGATGTGGTTCTCTTCGTGAATGGGTTATTAGAGACACTTTTGTTATTGACAACTATAATTTCACTATGACTAAAGAAGAATTCAACGAAAAATTAACAATTCAAGGAACTTTTAAATCTCCTGTTGAAGCTGATGGGACCTGGAAAGCTGAAAGACCTGAGGATGAATGTGTTGAAAATGGAACCTGGAAAATGACATATCAATAAATTTCTTTGATAAACTTAATTTTCAAATATATTTTTACTTTTGTTGTGAATTTTAAAAATTAAAACTAAAAAGAGGAAAGAGAGATATGCGTAAGTTAATTGTTTTTTTGTCTGTATTCTTTTTTTCAATTACTTTACTTATTTCGTTAAACTGCAAAAAAAGTCCTGAAAAACAGGCAATAAGTCTTATTAAAGATGCTGAAGAACATTACAATAAAGGAAACTATGACAATGCGATTTTTCTATATGAAAAATCATTGGCAATAAAACCATCAAAACAGGCACTTGTCGGCCTTGCAAATTGCTATATGAAAAAAGACCAGTGGAAAGACGCTGTTAACATTTATAAAAAATTCCTGAAAGACAATCCAAAAAACTATGAATTAATATTGAATATAGTTGACATTTATTTAAAGAAAGCACAGATAGAAGATGCAATAAAAGGTTTAAAGTTTTATAATGAACAGGGTGGAAGCCCAAAAGAAATATATTATCGCATTGGATTAGCTTATGAATCAAAAAGAATGGTTGATGAAGCTGCTTTTGCTTTCAACAAAGCTTTAGAACTTAATCAAAATGATTCTATTTCAAAACAGCATCTTGATACTTTAAAAGTTATTGAAAAGGAAATTGATGAACAAATAAAGCTTGCTCAATTCTATGAAAATCTTGAACAGTATAAAGAAGCATCAGCACAATATATAGCACTTATTAATATGAAGCCTTTTAAAATTCAATTTTATGATGATTTATTAAGAATTTATGAAAAAGCTTACAGGAAAATTACAGATAAAGAAACACGAAAAGAATTGACCGAGTTAATAAAAATCTGGAAAGAAAGAAAGAAAGATGCAGAAAAGGGTGCTAAAATAATGGAATCGCTGACTGAAAAAGAAAAGGAAGAGGCATTGCTTTCTGCAATGAGCTTTAACGATTATATAAAAAGTAAACTTGCTGAACAAGAACAACAGAAGTAATTCAGGGGGTATATATTTTAGTTCCTTTCAATCGTATAGCAAGAAGTATTCTTACAAAAATTATTGATGAATTTCTCCCTGAAAAACCCGCACAAATTCTTGAAATTGGTGGAGGGCCTGTCAGATTTGCTGTCTATCTTGTGAATAAAGGTTATAACTTGATTTTGCTGGAACCCCAGAAAACAAAAGAAATTGTTGATGAAATTAATTCTAATATAAAGGGACAGGGTTTAATAGAAATTCTTGAAGGTAACATTGATTATTTATCAAAATTCAATGAAAAAAATTTTGATTTTATAATAGCTGTTGACATAATTACAGGTTTAACAGAATTAGAAAAACAAATTGAATTTCTTAATAACATTTATAGAATTTTAAAAAGAAATGGAATTTTTATTACAACTTTAAGAACTCTTTATTCTCCAATAAGAGCATTGGGTATAACAAAACCTGATGAGATTTCTAAAGATATAATAGGACTTGCAAATTTTTTGTCATCAGGCAAATTCAAATCAAAAACTGAACCAGATAAAGAATATGTTTTTTTTCACCCGAGCTTTATAAAATCAATATTTGAAACAAATAGGTTTAAAACATTAAAGGTTTTTTCTCTAGAAAGCTTGTTCCCTTTTAGCAGTCAAAAAATTGAAATGTTAGAAGACAAAAACTGGAAAATATGGTTTGAACTAAATTATCAACTCGCAAGCGACCCTTCTATTTGGGGATTATCTGAAAATATGTTATATATTGGTAAAAAATAGTTTATTTCATTTTTGTTATTGGAAATATTATTTAAATAAATTGAATTTAGTTTGTGAAAAAATTAACAATTATTTAATTGCAAAAATAGAGGTTTTTTATAACTTTTTAACACAAAAAATCAAAGTTAGAATTAGAAAGTTAAAATAAGGAGAAAAAATGTTTAGTGAAGAAAGAAGAAAAAACTTTCAAAAAGAAATCCAAACTTTAAAGGAAACTGGACTTTATAAAACTGAATATATAATAACAACTCCTCAGTGTGTTGAAATAAAAATAGAACCCGGAAAAGAAGTTCTTAATTTCTGTGCGAATAATTATCTTGGATTATCAAGTCATCCTGATGTAATAAAAGCAGCACATAAAATGCTTGATGAATGGGGATATGGTATGAGCTCTGTTAGATTTATTTGCGGAACTCAAAAAGTTCATAAAATATGTGAAGAGAAAGTGAGCGAGTTTCTTGGCACAGAAGATACCATATTATATGCAGCTTGCTTTGATGCAAATGGTGGTGTTTTTGAACCATTTTTTGACAAAGAAACAGCTATCATTACTGATGAGCTGAATCATGCAAGCCTTATTGACGGAATAAGACTTACCAAGGCAATGAGGTTTATCTTTAAGCATGGAGATATGGATGATTTAGAAAGATGTTTAAAAGAAGCTGATACACAGAATGCAAAATGGAAAGTTATTGTTACTGATGGCGTTTTCTCAATGGATGGTGATATAGCAAAACTGGATAAAATAGTCCCGCTTGCAAAAAAATATGATGCTTTAATTATTGTTGATGATAGCCATGCAACAGGATTTATGGGAAAGACCGGAAGGGGAACTCATGAATATAATGGTGTAATGGGTGAAATTGATATTATTACAACTACTTTCGGGAAAGCATTAGGTGGGGCTATGGGTGGATGCTGTTCAGGACGAAAGGAACTGATTGAATGGTTAAGGCAAAAAAGCAGACCTTATCTTTTCTCAAATAGCTTAACTCCTATAATTGCAGGAACACTGTCTACGATTATTGATGTTCTATCTAAATCCACTGAACTTCGTGATAAACTTGAATGGAATACTAAATACTTCAGAGAAAATATGACAAAAGCAGGCTTTGATATCATTCCAGGAGACCATCCAATTGTCCCGATTATGTTTGGTAAATATCCAGATGAGGCTGTTCTTTGTTCTAAATTTGCAAAAGATATGATTGAGGAAGGTATTTATGTTATTAACTTTTCTTATCCTGTTGTTCCAAGAGGTAAATCACGCATCAGAGTTCAATTATCAGCTGCCCATGAAAAACATCACATAGATAGAGCAATTGATGCATTTATTAAAGTCGGAAGAAAACACAAAATTATTAATTAAAACTATGAAATGAACCAACAATTTAAGTCATTGGTTCAAATCAATATGTTATTAAAAAATAAATAAAGAATGAAAGATGAATTATTCCTCAGGGATATAATTTCATTTGCTAAATATGCTTCACTTAATTCAAAAATAAACTTGATAGAATCCGGCGTCCAGAAACCTGATTTATTACAAATTCCTGTGAAAGAAATAATAAATCCGGATTGTGATTTTTTTTATGGATATAAAAAACTGAAAGAAAAATTGTGCAATTACTATAATGTTGAAGAAGAACAAATTGCAATAGCAACTGGAACGTCTGAGTGCAATTTCCTTGTTCAATTTGCTATTCTTTCTGAAAATGATTATGCATTGATCGAAAAACCATCATATCAGCCTTTATATAAAATCTTAGAATTATTAAAGATAAATATTGTTGAGATTGAAAGATTACCGGAGTTCGGCTTTAAATTCAAGATGGATGAACTGGATAAAATCATCCGCAGGAATAATATAAAACTTATGGTTATCTCCAATCTTCATAATCCTTCAATGTCATTATTATCCAGTGAAAATATAATTGAAATTGCAAATTTATTAAACAAAAAAAATGCTTTTTTGCTGGTTGATGAGGTTTTTGGTGAATTTCATCCTGATTTCAAAAGTGTTGCAGGTTTAAAAGGAAATATAATTGTAACAGGTTCACTTACAAAAGTCTATGGATTGGGTAGTTTAAGAGTTGGATGGGTTATTGCAAAAAAGGAAATTATTGACAAAATAAAATTTTTAATAAATATGGTTGACGGAGTTCATCCATATATAACTCAAGCCTGTATTAATTTTTTCTTTGATAAATTAAAAAATCTCAGGAACTTATGGTTTGAACATTTTGAAAAGAATAGAAATATTGTAAAACAATGGGCAAACAAAAAACCTTTTATTAAAGGTATTTATGGTGATTATGGTTCGGTTGTCTGGATAGAATTAGGACGAGATGAAAATGGTCAATTAATCTCATCAATAGGCCTTGCAAAGAACTTAATTAAAAAGCATCAAATTGCAATAGCACCTGGAGAATTTTTTAGAAGTCCAGGATGGATAAGATTAGGATTGACAGTTTCTCAAGAAGAATTAAAGACAGCATTGAGTATTATATCAAAAGAAATTTTAAATTCTGGTTAAAATTATAAAATTAATATTAATCAGGTAATTTTTTAATTGGAACAGTTGAAAGAAAAACAGCCAGAATTTCTTCTAACTTTTTGTCTCCAAAAGGTATTTCAAATTCAGTTTCATCATCAACATCAAATTTATTACAGGAAATAATATAAGTTCTTCTTGGGGTTATTTTAAATTCAAGGTCAACCGGTGGTTCACCATATCTGTGTTTGTGATAAGTTATTGCAAAAAACCCGCATAACTTTACAGAATCAACAGATATCTGGCCATGAAAATATCTTGTTAAATATAAAGAAATATATAAATCTTCTGTTAATTGATGTTGTTCTCCTAAAATTCCCTCTTCAATTTTTAGAGCATTCTTTGTTAGTTCAATCGGATAATAAAAAACACCATGCTCATAAAATACTTGATAAACCCTGTCAAATGTCTCCATCATATAACGCATTCCTTGAAACCAGATTTCCTCTTCTAACTTCTCTTTTTCAAGAAGCAATCTTGCTTTTTCTTCCTGCTTGCTTTTATAGGTTGCCCAGCTTTGTTTAGCTTTTTTAACCTGCTCATCAAGAAAATCTTTTGATTTATCATCAGTCATATTTAAACCTCTTTACAACATTTTAAAAAATCTAAAAATAGCTTATCAAAAAATCAAAATAATAAAAATTAATCTAATTCTTCAAGAATCTCTTTTTCTTTAGATTTAACAAGCTCATCAATTTTTTTGATATTATCATCAGTTAATTTCTGGATGATATCGAAAGCTTTATGTTCGTCGTCTTCAGAAATGATTTTTTCTTTTTCAGCTTTTTTTAACCTTTCATTTGCATCCCTGCGAACATTCCTGATGGCAACCCTCCCTTCTTCAGCAATTCTATGAACTATTTTTACGAGTTCTTTTCTTCTTTCTTCCGTTAAGGGTGGAAAAACAATTCTAATAATATTACCATCATTTACAGGAGTAACTCCAATGTTAGCCTTCAAAATACCTTTTTCTATATTTTGAATAATGGATTTATCCCAGGGTTGAATTATAATAGTTTTTGCGTCACTAATTGAAACAGTAGCAAGTTGATTAAGGTGCATAGAACTACCATAAGCTTCAATATTTAAAGTTTCAACCAGAGCAGGGGAAGCCCTACCAGTCCTGATTTGCATAAATTCTCTTTCAACAGTTTCAACACTCTTTTGCATACGCGATTTAACATCATTTTTTATTTCATCAATCAACATTTAAACTGCTCTCCTTTCCAACTCTCGTCCCGATTTCTTTCCCCATAATAACTTTTTTTAAATTCCCTTTTACTAAAATATTAAAAACAATCATTGATAGTTGAGTTTGCAAAGCAAGAGACATTGCTGTTAAATCCATAATACCAAGTTCCATATTCAACATATCTTTTAAAGATATATTGTGGTATAATTTTGTATCAGGAAATTTAAGCGGGTCTTTTTCATAAACACCATCAACTTTAGTTCCTTTAAGAAAAATATCAGCACCAATTTCAACAGCGCGTAGAGTTGCAGCTGTATCTGTAGAAAAGAAAGGATTACCGGTTCCACCTGCAAGAATTACTATTCTTCCCTTTTCCATATGTCTTATTGCTCTCCTTCTGATATAAGGTTCAGCGAGTTGTTCAACTCTGATTGCTGTTAAAAGACGAGTATTTATGTTGTGTTTTTCCAAAACACCTTGCAAAGCAAGTCCATTTATTATTGTTCCTAACATACCCATATAGTCAGCAACAACTCTATCTGTTGTTTTATTATCTATTTTGGAACCTCTTATTATATTCCCCCCACCAACAACAACTGCAACCTGAACTCCGATGTTGTAAATAGATTTTAATTCTTCTGATATGTATTCCAGTCTTTCGTTATCAATACCAAATTTTTTATCGCCTGCTAAAATTTCACCTGATAATTTTAGCAAAATTCTTTTATATTTAGGTATTTCACCATCCATAAAAAAATTATATTAAAATTTATGAACCAATTTGATATCTTGCAAATCTTTTAATAGAAATATTTTCACCAATTTTAGCAATTGCTTCAGTAATCAAATCCCGAACAGTTTTACTCGGGTCCTTAATATATGGCTGGTCTAAAAGGCAAACTTCTTCATAAAACTTTTTTAATTTACCTTCTACGATTTTTTCAATAACATTTGGTGGTTTATTTTCTTTTTCTAATTGAGCTCTATATATTTCTTTTTCTTTCTCAATTATTTTTTCATCCAGATCCTCCCTGGAGATGGATAAGGGATTAGAAGCAGCAATTTGCATTGCTAAGTTTTTAACAAGTGAAATAAATTCTTCAGTTCTTGCAACAAAATCAGTCTCGCAGTTAACTTCAATCAAAACGCCAATTTTATTTCCTGGATGAATATAAGCATCAATTATGCCTTCATCTGCAGTCCTTGCTGACTTTTTTATTGCGGTTTTTAATCCCTTCTTTCTTAGCCATTCTATTGCTTTTTCAATATCACCATTGTTTTCATTCAGTGCATCCTTACAATCCATTACACCCGCTCCTGTTATTTCTCTCAGTTGTTTTACAAGTTTTACATCAAAACTCACTTTTATTTCCTCCGATAAATTTCATATTTTATACTTTGAGTTATTTTCAAGAATTATTTGTTTGGAATCTAGTTCAAACCGATCCTCATT
>FWPV01009684.1_pt1 | contig 16176 bp, 13 predicted proteins | sample 2228371 | NCBI WGS metagenome assembly FWPV01 (sample SAMEA103939776, study PRJEB20133) | metagenome | reverse complement strand
CCCGCTTCTGCAGTGCCCGGCACCACGGTGCTGCGTTTGCGCATTCAAACCGGAAACGGCCAATGGGTACTGATGGAGCCCCACGGGCCGGGCAACCCCGGCGAAGTGGAGGACTATTTAGTGCAGATACAAGAAAGCGGGCAACCGGTTTTGCGCGTGCTATATGGAATCAAAGGGCATGACTCGAATGGCAACGGTCGAGGAGATCATGGAGAATTGCCGCTTGCAGGCTGGACAATTTATCTTGACTTGAATCGAAACGGGTCTTTGGATGCCGGTGAACCGTCTTTGGTTACTAATGCTTTAGGCCTTTTTTGCTTCTTAAATCCGCCCACCGGAAGCTATCACGTGAGGGAAGTAGGGCAGTCCGGTTGGACCTGCACCTTTCCTATGGAAGGTTATCATTCTGTGACCATCGGCGATCGTGGTGCTTACGGTCTTTACTCTTTTCTAAACATGAGAATCCCCTCCCAAGGCTGCCTGAAGTGGGAGCAGCCGCCGTTGATGCCTATCGATGACGCTCACCCCTGGGCCAACGGCCGCTGCATCGTCGAACGGTTCGGCAGCGTACTCTTGGCGGACGACTGGTTCTGCTCCGATACCTCGCCGATCACCGGCGTCACTTGGTGGGGCGCCTACAAAGGGTGGAATAAAGACACGCCGCCGCAACATCGACCTTCCGGATTTTTGATCGGCGTTATTACTAATTCTCATGAGGGCGGCCAAGACCATCCGGATGATGGTATCTACGGGTGGTCGATCACCCGCGGTGAGTTTTCCGAAGAGCTGGTCGACAGCCTCTATAGCCCCGGCATGACCGAACCCGTTTCGCTCTTCAAATACACCTTCAACATTGAGGACAGAGGCAGGTGGTTCTATCAGCAAGGCGACTCTACCCATTACTGGCTCTGCATTGTGCCGGTTTACGATACGCCGCCGGCCCTTCATGCTTGGGGATGGGCATCGCGCGAGCACTATTTCCACGCGGACGCGGTGCGGATCACCGACCCCGTCGCTCCTACGTGGCCGACGCGCATCCGCAGCTCCAGCGTCATCGAGCCGGGTCTTGATCTCTGCTTTTTGCTGCATACCACCGATTGCCGGCAGCAGTTCGATTTCGGCGACGCCTTTAGTCCTGGTCTGCGCACCCTGAAATTTCACAACGGCGCCAAACATCTCATTCGCTCTCCATTATATTTGGGACAAAGAGTTGACGCTGAAGCGGACGGCCGCCCCACAGCCGATGCTGCAGGAGACGATCGATTAAGCCTCGACGATGAAGATGGCATCGAGAGCAATTTCGTATTGCCGAGCGGCCGAGGATTCGATTTCACCGCCCACGCTTCAAGGTCCGGCATGCTCCATGTATGGGCTGATCTCAACCGCAACAACGTTTGGGACGCAACAGAGTTGATCTTCCGCGGCCCGCTGCAGGCCGGCGCCAACCAGCTCTCGGCCCAGATCCCCCTGGATGCGCAGATCGGCGAGACCGTCGTGCGCTTTAGGTTCGGAAGTGAAAGCAGCCTGACGCCCTTTGGCCTGGCCCTTGACGGCGAAGTGGAAGACTATCTGGCCCGAATCGCCGAAGGGGAAACGGCGCTGCTGCCGCCTGCTTGGCGACTGCCGGGCAACACCGGTAACTCGGCCACCATCGTCATTCCACGAACGGCTCGTCCCGCTGTGGCCGGCGATACATTGCGCTGGGGCGACGTCATCGGCGCCTTTACAGCCGAGGGACTGTGCTGCGGCTTTGTCCGATGGCAAGGAAGGAATATATCCCTCACCGTTTGGGGCGATGACCCTCTGACGCAGGATAGGGTGGAGGGATTCACGACCGGTGAAGAAATTTTATTTAGGGTTTTCTCGCCCAGCCGGCAACGCGAATTCAGCGGCATTCGTGTCACCTATTCGATGGGTAACGGCCGCTATGCTGCGGATGGCTACATGGTCATCAGTCGCTTCAAGGGTGAGGCGACGGTGCAGTTCCGAAAATCGCTGCGGTCCGGTTGGAATGGCTTTTCCTTTAACATTACCAACGACGATCATGCGGTTGATGCTGCACTACAGTCGGTCAGCAGCTCCATCCTCATGATGAAGGACGGACTGGGTCACAACTGGATCCCCGAATACGGCATCAACACGCTTGGACCGATGGAATATGTCAAAGGCTATAAAATCTATATGAACCGTGCGGAAGAGTTCAACGTAAGCGGCCTGCCGGTCGATCCGACGACTCCCATCGACCTGCGCCGCGGCTGGAACCTCATCGGTTACCTGCCGCAGTATCCCTGCGCGGCCGATGTTGCCTTTGCCTCGTTGGGAGAAAATCTGCTGTTGGCCAAGGATGCCTACGGCCATGTCTTCATCCCCCACTTCGACATCAACACCATCGGCTCTCTGACGCCGGGCGAGGCCTATCAACTGTTTATGCAGGAAGAAGCGGAGCTTAGATATCCCACTGCCATACTCGCTAAAGCGAAGGCAGGAAAAACAACTCTTGCGCAACCGGTTCATTTTGTATTCAAGCAGAATACGGGCGAGAATGCCACCGTTGTAGTGCCGACCAGCGCCTCACCTCGTTACTTCGATGGTACGCCGCTTGCCGTTGGCGATGAAATCGGCGTCTTCACTCCCGAGGGCATCTGCTGCGGTGCCGTGGTGTGGGAAGGAAGTACCACGGTCCTCACCCTCTGGGGGGATGACGGCATGACTGCAGAAAAGGATGGGTTCTATGCCGGGGACAGCATTCGCTTCGTGTTGTGGAACAAGACATTGAATAAAGAAGCGAGTGCACAGGCTGAGGCAGCCGTTCACTTGATTTATTCTCCGGATCAACTGTACGTGCTGACCAATTTGGTCGCCGCCTATGAAACAGCGGTTGAACAGCAGCTCCATATGCCGAGTCAATTTGCCTTGAGGCAGAATTATCCCAATCCGTTCAACCCGGTGACCACCATTGAATACGATCTGCCGGAGGCGGCACACGTGCAGCTGATGATCTACACCATCAACGGCCGGTTAGTGGAAATCCTTGTGGATAAAAAACAACAAGCTGGCCGTTATACGGTGAATTGGAATTCGACCAACTGCTCCTCGGGTGTTTATGTATGCCGAATGGTGGCCGGCAACTTTAGCGCTTTGAAAAAGATGGTCGTGGTCAAATAAGGCTCAATGGAGCGCGGACATTTCTGTCTGCAATGAATTTCCAATTGGCCTCTCGCGTGCGTAGCGACCCATTGGATTAAATAGAAAAACTCAACTGTCCGCTGCAAACAGGATACATTCCGGCTATTTCATGCCTGTTTTAATGGGTATGAAATAGCCGGATTTTTTTATTAAATTTAGGAGGATTTTCAATTTTTGAAGAAATCCCAGCCATTCCCATCGGCTGTTCAGAAGGACAGCCTGTGCAAGGATATCATTAGCCCCTCAAAAAGCCGTTTCACCTCGCCAATAACAAAATCGGCAGAGCCTAAAAAATAAAAATCTTGCCAGTCCAATTATATTTATTTGATCATATGTTTAGCAGTTGTGCCTGAGTACTTTCTGAGAAAGAACTCATTCCATCGTTGTTCCTTTACAATGGGCTGATTTGTTTCATAGAAAAAAGAAAAAAATGCTTGTTAATTTCACCAAAGTTTCGGAAATTATATTTACACCCACCTGCATTACTTTGCCGTCATGGTTTAGCCATTTTATTTTCTCTCACTTGAGGAACCATAGAATGAAAATGAAATATCTTTTTAAATCTCCTGCCATAATCGTTTTCTTTTTACTGCAACCCACTCCACCATCCGACACACTCGCTGCTGTCAAGGCAGAAACGACGGTGGTGAAACTGCAAAACCGCCATTTGATCTGTACCATTCAGGTGTGCGAAGGTCAGCTTATTTCCGAGCGATTGCAGTCAACCGCTACTCATTCGAAGCCGTTGATCCAATTGCAAACCGACGCCAATTTCGCCCTGGATATCATGTGGAGCGATTGGCGCGCCCCTGGCAAACGGAACAATGCCGACAATCCGGTTCTCCTCCAGAAAAAAGATTTCGTCTATCTCGGGCAGGAAAAACGCCATTTGATTGGGGATGGGGAAGAAACGACGCTATTTTTCCGAGGCGCAGGGCATCCCATTCTTTTGAGAATGGTCTATCAGCTGCCGCAAAACTCAAGTTATATTCGCCGAAAAGTAGCGGTGTGCGATACCACCTTCGGCCACCATTTCTTGCGCTGGTTCTGGCCGCGATATGGAACTATCGCCGATGTCTCTTCCATCGTGAAGGCGGGCGATTTTGGCCAGCCAGTGGCCGTATTGCTGAAACAGGGCGGAGCCTTTTTCGGCGTCGAATACCCGGCAGCGGAGAACCGGCTCGATTCATCCGGCCTGTTGCGCTGTGGTCACGAGTACGGCCAGCTCATCGGCAGAGAGTGGATAGAGAGCGAATGGGTCGTCTGCGGCTTATCGGCCGATGAGCACGTCAAACTCGCCTTCATGCGCTACCTCGACGATATCCGCGTCGTGCCGCTCAAGCCGTATACGCTGTATAACAGCTGGTACGATCTGCGCTCGCCGGAATACCCGCGCGTGCCGCCTGAAAACGTGATGAGCGAACAATCCGCGCTGAAGATGATCGATCTGCTCCGCGTCAACATGGTGGAAAAGCACGGCATCCATTTGGATGCCTTCGTGTTGGACGACGGCTGGGATATCTATAAAAGCGATTGGGCGCTGCGACCGGAACAATTTCCCAACGGGCTCAAACCACTGACGGCGGCCTTACAGAAAATGGGCACCCATCTGGGCATCTGGATCGGCCCAACCGGCGGCTACTCGTTTCGCAAGTGGCGACTGGAATGGATGCGCGAAAAGGGCTACGAGACCGTTGGCGATCAGCTTTGTGTGGCCGGGAAAAAATATCGGGCTTTATTGCAGAAGCGTATAGCAGATTTCGCTCGCAAAGACGGCGTCAACTATTTCAAATGGGACGGCATCCAATTCAGCTGCAGTGAGCTGGATCATGGCCATCCGGTTGATATCTATTCCCGCAGAGCGGTGCTGCAATCAGTCATCGAACTATGTCGCATCGCGAGGGAAAAGAATCCGACTATGTTTTTGAATATCACCTCCGGCACCTGGCTCAGTCCCTGGTGGGTGCAGTACGCCAACACCATCTGGATGGATGGCGAAGATTATGGCTATGCTGATGTGCCCTCCATCAGTCAACGCGACGGTGCCATCACCTACCGTGATTTTGTCTTGTACGAAGATTTCAAGATCAAAGACCTGTGGTTTCCCATCGCCAACTTGATGACCCACGGCATCATCAAAGGCAAATTAGAGCTGTTGGGCAGCCCCGAGGAGCCGTTGGATAAATTCACCGACGATGTGCTGCTCTATTTCGCCCGCGGCGTGGCCATGTACGAACTATACATATCGCCGGATATTCTGACCGAAGGGGAGTGGGACGCCATCGGCCGCTCGATTGCCTGGGCCAAGGATCGCTTCCCAATACTCAGGCAAACCGAGATGATCGGCGGCAATCCCATGCAGCGGGAGCCTTATGGCTATGTGCATTTCAAAGGCGACCGTGGGATTATTGCCGCACGCAATCCATTCATCGAAGATAACAACCTTGAGGTGCAACTTACAGCAGCCCATGGTTTGAATACCGATGCGCATGAATTGGTGCTGGAGCGCATCTACCCGACGCGCTGGATCGCGCCGCAATTGTTCAAGTGCGGCGATAGAATCGAATTGCCGCTGGCAGGGTATGAAACAGCGGTATATGAATTGTATCCTTTAAAGGCAGCAAACAAGCCATTGCTGGCGGGTGTTACCTTTGAGGGCATCGGACAAAAAGGCGATGAATGGCAGGTATTATGTTATGGTGGAGGAGAAGGGCGTTTGTTGAACCCATCGTTGGTGCGTGGTGTTCGTGTGGATGAGCGGAATGTTTCTCTGCGGGATTTTCGCCTATCTATGCAAACGGCTCCGCCAATGGTTAGCAATACGATGGTGGGCAGGATCGATCAAGGGGATACCATTGATTTTATCATTCCCTACACCTTGGATACAACCTGTCGTGAGGGTCAGCTGGCGTTGTTATTGACCCCGCAGGAAAAATTGGATCGCAAACAGGTGCAAGTCGTGGCGCGGTTGGATGGGAGGGAAGTGCCGGTGAGGGCTGAGTATCAAGAAGGCCGGTCGCAGTGGTATATGTTGCCGGTGCCTTCTGATGAGCATGAGGTGCAAGTATTTATCCATGGAGCAAAGGGCGTGAAGGGAGAAATCCAGTTATGGATGATCGCCCAGCAACCGCAGCCGGCAGAGATTGTCACTATTAAAGTAAAAACAAAACCGGAAAGTGAAATTTTGCCGCCACGGATATGGCCGAGGGGTTCCTTGCGTACCAGCGTGAGATTAGGAACTTTAAAATTAGAGTGAAATGATGAACTTGGTGAAAAGACGAGAGGTGGCGATTTGACCAGATAAGGAATTAGTGTGTAGGCATCGACAGCAGCGATCGGAGTGCGTATTAGGTGGTGTAATATATTAATATTTATGTAACTTGATGGTTAATGTCATTTTATGCTTCATTTATGGTTTTCTTTGGCATAGAATTTGTTTTACTTCTTTGAGAATAATCTTGAATGGGACATAACTACATAAATGGGTGAGGGCGAGACACTTTTTTATTACAATGATGTCACTATTTTGATCCATAAAAATATACATGTTTAATACTTGTAAGGAGGCATTATGAACCGATTGTTATCTATTGGATGTTTGATTTTGGTGTTCGTTTTTACGGCTATCGCCCAAATGCTGGTCAAGAACAGCGCCAATCAAGAAATCATGCGGGTGACGCAGGATAAGCGTGTGGGCATCGGCAATACCGAACCCAAGGCGCATGTGAGCATTTTAAATTCCGGTGGCATCGTCTCTAACGTAGGCGATTGGCCGCCGGGTGAAGGTGGCTACGATCCTACCAGGCTTGGGTTACACGTTCGGCTCGAAGAATATGATTATCAGAATGTTACGACTCAAGATGCCATACGTGGAACCACGGTACGTCCTAATGCGATTCCCTCAAGTTGGGAATATTATGGTGGAGTGCGTGGTTTGGTTATGAACCAGGATAGATCAACTATCATGTCTCAGGGTATGCTCGCCTATAGTATGGTTGGCTATAATGGACAAAATTGGGGGCATTGGGAATATGGCGTTTGCGGTACCATCGCCAATGCCAGCGAGATTTACAGTTTAGCTGATCAGATTCATGCGGTTCATGCTGAAGTGCTTAATAATAGTGCAAATTACCCCAATTTCTATAGCCTCTTTGCCACTGGCGCCAAATCTTATTTCGGAGGCAAGGTGGGCATCGGCCATACCAATCCTGACGCCAACTTGCATGTTTACGTTGACGGAGGTCCGGCGACCATTTTTCTCTCCAGCACATCTGGTGGCTATTGTGAATTGCAGATGGGCGTCGGAAATATGGCTGCCCGCTATAACTCACAGCAAAATCTATATCTGATATCAGATACCGATAATAATGATAACGATGCTACTGCTTATGGAATTACATTCGCCTGCAATAATTATGAAATAGGTGTAGGGGCCTATAAGCGTCTTGGTCAGCTTTATGAAAATGGAAACCTGTGGATACTCGGCAATTGCTCGGCCGAATCCTTCACCGATCGCACACCCTATCCGCAGGATGTGCAGACCGCTTATGCGGCGGTTTTTTCCATGAAGCCATTGCCGGAAGGCCAATATCAGAGCGAGGATAAATCCAACCAGTTAGATCACGGCGAACTGCATCCCTTCATCCGCGCCGAAAACGGTGAACGGGATCTGTCGGCCACGGTTTCCGCCCAGAATGAAGTGATCAAGGACTTGGCGCGACAAGTTGCCGAGCTCAAAGCGGAGATTGCGGCATTGAAAAAAGGGCGCTGAGAAGAAATTCTATCTTGTGCCTACAATCTCCAAACCTTCGACTTAGTACGCCGCCGAGGTGGCGCAGTCCCAACAAAATGGTTGACGCTTTTGCGGAGATTAAGTCGTCCCTGACGATGTATGGCGCCTAACATGATAAATTGGAAAGTCGTCCCTGACGACTTCCGCGGGGAGGAGGAAGCTCTGTGCTTTTTTCTTTCGCCTCGGTGTAAGCTCTGCGCTCTCTGTGGCCTCTGTGGTGAAAAAAAGCGCCGCCGAGGCGACGAACGCCAAAATGTGCGCTGCGAAATTTTATAATGTCACCCGTTCCGGGTTGAACATTTATTTTTTTTCTTTTGCTATAATCATTTCACGCCTTTGGCGTTTTCGTATTTTATTTCACCGCAGAGCGGCGGGTTTGCGTTCCCACGGAGACCGTGGGAAAGAGATTAAAACCTGCGACTTTGTGCATCATTTCGGCGGCGCTTTGTTGCCAGATAAAAGAAGAAACCACAGAGCTCACAGAGAACTCAGAGCACATTTTATGTGACAGAGATAATTTCATCGCTTCCCAAAACTTACAGCACATCAAATCTCGTAATCTTGGCGCTCTGCGATGAGATAAAGAACTAATCAGATACAGAGCGTCCTCATCTCCGTTCCACAGCTAATAGATGGAACGAGATAGATAGTCACGCAACGCCTTATAAATGACGTCGCAACATACAGCGTGGCGGAGGGATATAACGCCATACTCCCGTGTTCTACACCCACCAGCAACCTATTCCGATCCGCACTTCATCACCACCGAATGATTTAGAGCACAAACAGCAGTCTCGACCTCAATCATCGGCTGGTGGATCTTTTTCTTGCACTAATGCTTCCTCTTCGTCAAAAGTCTTTCCATCTCGGCGAAGCGCTCGATGGTGGAGTTTTTTTGCCGACTTTTTAGCCTTTGGGCTGCCGAAAACCTCAACATCGACCTGGAAGCACCCAGCTCCTCGAAAAGACTTCTTTGATCGCGACCGTTTTCCCATTTTTCCTGACATTTTCGCCTCCTACCCAACATATTAAAAAAATAACTAATAAAACACAATGATTATTTTCATCGTAAAAAGATATACCCGCACTCCCTAAATATTTTCAGCCTTGAAAAAAAGCTGAATAGATAAAATACATTCCTCCCAGCAACACCAGTATGCCTGCGCCCTTTTTGACGAACGTCAGGCCACGCGAATTCGAACTCCAATGGAGATAAGTTTGAAGACGATGCGAAAGTCCGCCAGCCAAAGCAATGACGGCGCAGTGACCGAGGGCAAAAGCAAGGATGAGCAGCATGGGCTTTAACCATCCACTCTGCGCCAAGCTGAATACGATACCCAACACCGGCGCCAGATAGGCGAACGTGCACGGCCCCAAACCGATGCCGAAGATCAGTCCTAATCCCAAAGCGCCCCAATAGCCACCCATGGAAGAAGACAGACGTAATCCCGCCCACTTCAACGAAATTATCTCGAGTAAATAGAGCCCCATGATGAAAAAAATAGCCGCCACCAAGATATTGCCCCATACACCGACATCGCCGATCAGTCGGCCCAGCGAAGCAGTGACCAATCCAACGATGGCGATGGTGATTAAAATGCCGACAGCGAAAATCGTGGCCAACAAATAGGATTGGCGTCGACTGGTATGTTCATGACTGGTGATATATCCGATGATGAGCGGTATGCTGGACAGATGGCAGGGACTGAGCGAGATGCTGAGCACACCCCACAGCGCCGCCGCTGCCAGCGCCCAAACAAATCCCGCCGCCATGAGTTCCGTGAGATGGCTGAAAATACGATCGATCATGGTTTGCTTTCCTTTGTGATGGGTTTCAGTCCATGGGATTTCAGCAGCTTATCAATTTCCGCTTCCGGAAAAAATCCCTCATGACGATATATTTCCTTGCCTTGAACATCGAGAAAAACTTGCGTGGGGATCAACCGGATTTTATACTCTTGTGCATATTTTTTCTGATCCGGCTTCCAGACATCATAGAAAACGACTTTGATCTGATCACCATATTTTTCTTCGATCGCCTTCATCACCGGTTGCATGGTTTTACAGGGGATGCAGTTGACCGAACCCAATTCGATAAAGGTGATTTTGGCTGCAGCGGTCTTGGCGGCCTTGACACTATCGGCGGCGTTTTTGTCGGCACCGTTACATGTTTGAAAGTAAAAAGGTAAAAATAACAATAACAGGTGTGTGTATTCTGTTTTCATAAATGACCTCGCTCAATGATAAAGTGACCAAATCCCTCATTTTATAGTCATGATACAAAATATGCTAACATACTAACTGCTCCACTCAGAAGGTCTTGCGCAGACGCAGAGCGACATTCACCAGACTGATCAAAACCGGCACTTCAACGAGCGGACCGATGACCGTGGCGAAAGCCGTGGCCGAGTTGATGCCAAAGATCGCCACGGCTACTGCGATGGCCACTTCAAATTCATTACTGCCCGCGGTGAAGGATCCAGTCGTGGCTTTTTCATAGGAAGTGCCCATTGCTTTTGCAATAAAAACAGTGGCGAAAAACAGCACCTATTCGTAAAATCGTACAAATTCGCATAGTGAAATGATGTTTTCAACGCAACGGCTTTTTCGCACGGATATAAGCGGATACGATATAGTCATCGAGCCGACGTCCTGGTGCCCATTCTCGGATAAAACTGCGGCTCTCATCTTTGGGAGTGATGGCGATATCGACGAAACCGTAATGCGTGAGAATTCGTTCGATTTCAGTGATCGTAAGCGCTCCTGCTGCACAGGCTGCGTACGACTCTGGATCAGTTAAAATTTCAGCTGGCAGATCAGCGGTGCGCACGACGTCGGAGATGGCCAGGCGTCCGCCCGGTTTGAGTACCCGAAACGCCTCGGCGAAAACCGATGCCTTATCCGTCGCCAGATTGATGACGCAGTTGGAGATGATGACATCGACCGTGTTATCCGCTACGGGAAGCGCTTCGATTTCGCCCAAGCGAAAGGACACATTACGATAACCGTGTTGTTGCGCGAGGTCGCGGGCTTTGGCGACCATCTCAGGCGTCATGTCCACACCAATGACTGAACCGCTGGGGCCGACTTGTTGGGCGGCCAGAAAGCAGTCGAACCCCGCGCCACTGCCCAAATCCAGCACCACTTCTCCTGCTTTAAGTTCGGCGATGGCCTGCGGATTGCCGCAACCGAGTCCTAAATTTGCGCCGACAGGTACACGGCTTATTTCTTCATCGCTATAACCCAATTTTGATGATGTCAAATCAGGATCCTCTGCGGAGATTGCATCACCACAGCACTCTGGTCCGCATCCACAACCGGAGAGGGGTTGCTGCGCCGCACGGCCATAGCGACGTCGTATTGCATGGCGTATTTCTTCATCCGTCAATTTTCTCATTTGATCTCCTTATGCTATCATTTTTTTAATTTCTTCTATGCTCGGCACCCGGCCGTACACCTTGACGACGCCATCCACCGCTAAAGCCGGTGTCATCATCACGCGAAATTTTTTGATCTCGTCGATGGTGTTTACTTTTTCGATGGTATATTCGATGCCCGATTCCTTGGCTGCTTGTTCGGTCATCTCCTGCAATCGATTGCATTTTGGGCATCCCATGCCGAGAATCTGTAGACGTTTCATAACGATGGCTCCTTTCTTTATACCTTTCTAATTTATCAGTTCTCAATCCCCATAAATCCCTTTTTTGGGGAAAAAGCGGAACATTCAATCAAAAAATATCATCAAATAATTACGGCGATGGCAATTTAAGATGTCTCGTCGCTGATGCTCCTATACGTGACATGTTTATGAATTTTTTCATTCAATCATAAAAGCCTGAAAAACGTAATTGAGCATCACAATAACTTCATCAAACATCCAATAAAGGTAGTAAGAGGATTCCTTTTTAAAGTTCATTTGCAGTCCCCACCTTCCCCAAAAAGCGGCAATTAAACCAGTCCGAATAACAAACCCGTGAGGGTCGCCATGATCACCACTAATAGCACAAGAACAATGGTCTTTTTCGTGCCCATCACCGAACGCAGCACCAGCATGCTGGGCAGAGACAATGCGGGGCCGGCCAACAACAATGCCAAAGCCGGGCCTTTGCCCATGCCCGAACCGATGAGTCCTTGCAAAATGGGAACCTCGGTGAGAGTGGCGAAATACATAAAGGCGCCGGCGATGGCAGAAAAAAAATTAGCGCGCAAGGAATTACCGCCCACCGCCTTAGCGACCCAAGCAGATGGTATCATCCCCTCCTGTCCGACGCGACCAAGAAAAATCCCAGCGGCAAATACACCGATCAACAATAATGGCAGAATTTTCTTGGCAAAATCATAGCTCATCTCGAACCATTGGCCCGCTTCCCCTTTGTCAACGGCAGTGATGATGGCCAAGCCCAGCGAACCGATAGCAAATAACAATGTCGGTCCAGCAGGCGTCAGCAATCGCAATAGAACCACTACCGCGGCAGTCAAGGCGATGCGAATCCAGGGAAGCCGAAACCATCCCGCCAAAACAATGCCCAGCCCCAAGGCGCTCAATGCCGTGAGATTCCATTTCCACTGGTAAACAGAATACCAAAAACCTTGGGGATCGGCAGGTTTAGCCCAATTGGCGAAAATGAGGATGGCGATCATCAAAGCAAAGTAGATGGCAGTTTGCCATGATGGTCGGTCGTCTTTTTTTTCATCTAAAGAGACGGGGGCGTCGGTCTGTTCTCGAGTATCATGGCGGAAAATCCAGTGCATCAACCAACCGATTACCACGCTGAACAGGACGGCGCCCACAGCTCGCGCCACACCGATCTGCAGTCCAAGGATTCGGGCAGTAAGGATAATGGCCAATACATTGATCGCTGGCCCAGAATAGAGAAACGCCGTGGCCGGGCCGAGCCCCGCACCCATGGTATAGATGCCGGCGAACAACGGCAACACGGTGCATGAACAAACCGCCAATACCGTCCCCGACACCGAAGCCACACCATAAGCCAGCCATTGATTGGCGTTGGGCCCGAGATACTTCATCATCGACTCTTGGCGGATGAAAACGCCGATGGCGCCAGCGATGAAAAAAGCAGGCACCAAGCACAGGAGTACATGTTCGCGGGCATACCACTTGACCAGATGAAATGCCTCCAAAATGGCGTTATCGAAACGGCTGCTACCAATGGGCAAATAGTAAAAAACTAAAAATCCAACGATCAACCAGAGCAAGGAACGATATTCGTTTTCCCAATTCATTGATTTTAATGATCCACCATTCTTTAACAATTGTTGCTATCCTAAAGCGGATAAACCGTAACTAAATGTCGCAAATCCATGTAGACATCCAATGTTTTAATTACCTATTCTGTGTTAAGTATCGTCTTAAGCGCAACTTATTAACCTAAAAGATGGGATTCCTAAGCTCAACACACAAGTTAACACGGAATATAGGTTCTATCATTCTGCACAAAAAATGATCGAAAAGCAACTATTTGGGATGACCACAAATCTCATAACGGCTGATCTTTTCCACCTTACTGCGATCCTCCATCACCTGAGGATCGGCCTCCAGATGCTGCGAAATAACCGGCCAGATTTGTTTGATGAAAGGATGGACATCGGGGGTCAGACGGTAATTGATCCATCTACCCTCCTTTTCATCCGCGATCAGGCCGGCATTCTTCATCAGATTCAAATGGGAAGAGACCGTAGGAGTGGCCAAACCGATCAACTGAGTAATTTCACAGACGCACAGATTTTTAATCTCCAGCATTTTTAGAATACGCAGTCGACCGCGATCGGAAAGGGCTTTGAGTATTTCCACTATTTCAGACATTTTTATCAATCCTTAATGGTTTGCATCATTCCTTAGGCCAGCCAATGGTCTGCGCCAGCAAAATCCGTTTCGTTGCCCCCAGATTGAGCGCCTTGGCCAATTCCTCTCGATTGACCATCGCCCGCACCACTGTCGCCAATCCCGAGGATGCGCAATAGAGATAAACATTTTGCGCGATGAATCCGCAATCGGCGCCGAGGGAGATATAGGCGTCCTCGGTGAGGTTGGTGCCAATTTTGGTCAAATCTGCCACATAGACGAGATTGAGCGGCGCTGTGGCAACAAACGGTTGGGTACCGGTTAATTTGCGCAGATCCTGACCAACGATCCATCGCAAACTATGAGTTTGCGCTTCGTAAAGATAAACACCCTCCTCTTGGAAAAGATAGATGCTGATTTCCTGGCGATTTCGTGAGGATGGGGCGGTACGGCGGCCATCGGGACGATTGACACCCCATGCCGCCCAGAGCAAATTAGAAAGCTGTTGTTGGTCAAGTTTTGTTTCACTGAACTCGCGGGTGGATTTGCGTTCGTTGAGCGCTTGCATCAGAGGCTTGCCACCGCTACGCTCGGGTTCAGGCAGAGGCAAGCTCCGGGATGGCTGTTGTGCAAAACTGCAAAGCGATACAATGAAAAGTGCGATAAAAATACGATACATAAATACCACCTCCTATCAAGTCGCAAAATTTTTTACTAAAACATGAATAGTGCTATCGCATTGTATTTCATTTCGATATTTTTAGAATTATAGAAGTTTTATTGGAGAAAATCAAGTTAATTTTTAAAAATGTGATTTAAATAACTTTTGCCGCTTGACTTTTCAGATTTTATGATGTATTTTAAATGATAGATTTCCACCTTTCATCTATCTTGACACGAACCGACCGTGATCATTTGCCAGTGTTAAACACACGGACTTCTTACGGAGGCGGCTTCTTAGTATCATTTCGATTCATCAGTTTGTCTGCTTTTAAAGTCAGAAACATTTATCGGCGAAGCAACCCAAGAGAGATCTATTACCGGAGCAGGTGCCGAAGAGCAGTTCAACCTAACCAACCGAAAGGAGGCCTGCGGTGCACCACTCTATTTTTATCGCTGTTGTGAGCGTATATGGTTTATTTGTCTCTTCTCTCCCGATCTATCCGCAAACGACTTTTATCGTCACCAACACCAACGATTCCGGAACTGGTTCTCTCCAGAAAAAGTTACCACTCTTCAAAAAATAACACTGTTGCGATGAGTGATTCAATGGTTAAAAATCATTTTCGGCGTTACGCCAATCAACCATTGCAAATCGTGAAATCAATCTGCATGCTCATCGCCGTTCCTCGATGATGTCAAAAGAGGAGTCCGTCATGAATAAATTGAACTTTCAAAAATGGGCGATAGTTTGTCTCTGTCTTGTGGGACTCAACGCAGCAATTTTTGCAGCTACCTATACCGTCACCACAACAGACGATTCTGGCCCCGGTTCACTGCGCCAGGCCATACTCGACGCCAATGCGCACTCCGGCGCCGATGTGATCGTTTTCAACATTCCGGCAGCCGACCCCCATTTCAACAGCGACCTCGGCGTTTGGACGATCCGGCCTCTGACGCCTTTACCGCTCATTTGGGATGAAGGCCTGATCATCGACGGCAGCTCCCAAGCCGTATCCGTTGGCAAAGACGCCAATCCGTTCGGGCCGGAGATCGAACTCGACGGCTCCAAGGTCGATTATGGCGACGGATTACACATTCGGGCGAATGGGGTGGAAATTATCGAATTGGTGATCAATCGCTTTTTGCATAATGACGGCATTTATTTTGAACGGGCGAATGGCGGACTGGTAGCTGGCTGTTATATCGGAACCGATCCCACCGGCATGAGAGAAGCCGGCAATTCCGCCGGAATTTGGGTATGGCGCTGCCGCCGTATCGCCCTACAACCTCTCGGCGATAAACCGAACATCGTCTCCGGCAATCCGATTGTCGGCATCTGCATCACCGATTCTTCAAAGCATTGCGTCATTTCCGGCAACATCATCGGACTGAACCGAACCGGGGATGATGTGATCGGCAATGGAATGACCAATTACTATGGTGGCATCCGCATCAGTGATTATAGCGACAGCAATGCCGTCATCGATAATCGTATCGGCGGCAATAAATACACCGGAATATTTATTTTCAACGCCTGTGACAATTTGTTGGCCGATAACTGCATCGGCAGCGATCGGCAGTGGTCGCTGCAATTTCCGAATACCTCAACCGGAATTAGACTCTACAGTTACTCTGGAACGACGCCGCCGGAGAAAACGACGGGGAACCGTATCCTCAACAATATCATCGCCAACCACAGTTATTGCGGCATCGCGATTGAGGGCATCGGATC
>FWPV01009683.1_pt1 | contig 16178 bp, 17 predicted proteins | sample 2228371 | NCBI WGS metagenome assembly FWPV01 (sample SAMEA103939776, study PRJEB20133) | metagenome | reverse complement strand
CTCTCAATTGCTACTAACTTGACTAATTATTTTTGACTTTCTTTTTATTAGTTTTTATCTATTCAACACTTTTTGGAGATGAACCAACAATTAATTTACATTTCATTTTAAAAATCTTAAAATTAAATGGAAATAAATATGATTTTTATTTCACAGGGGGCATAAAGATGTTTAATTTTGAAGAATTAAAAGAAAAGGTAATAAATGGTGACCAAAACAAAGTAAAGGAACTTGTTGAAAAAGGCTTGGCTGAAGGAATTCCTGCAAAGGATTTAATTGATAAGGCATTAATACCGGCTATGGATATTGTAGGAGAAAAATTTGCAAACAACGAATTTTATATACCCGAATTATTAATTGCAGCAAGAGCAATGGAAGGAGCATTAACAATACTCAGGCCAAAATTAGAAGAAGGAAAAGTTAAACCCATAGCAAAAGTTGTAATAGGAACCGTAAAAGGAGATTTACATGATATTGGAAAAAACATAGTAGCATCCATGTTAAGAGGTGCTGGATTTGAAATAATAGACTTAGGAATTGATGTTGATGAAAACAAATTTGTAGAAGCCGCAAAAGGTGCTGATATTGTTGCCTTATCTGCTCTTTTAACCACAACCATGCCTGCAATGCAAACAACAATTAAAGCACTCAAAAAAGCAAAAATTAGAGACAAAGTCAAAGTAATGGTTGGCGGAGCACCTTTAACTCAAAGTTATGCAGATGAAATAGGAGCAGATGGTTATTCGCCTGATGCAGCTTCAGCCGTGAAAAAAGCAAGAGAATTATTAGGAATTAATAAATAATTATGCAACAGTTGTGGGCACCATGGCGTATAGGATATGTTACAAAATCAAGAATAGATAATGGCTGTATTTTTTGTGATAAACCCAAGGAACATGATGATTTTAAAAACTTAATTCTTTTTAGGAATTTAGAATCGTATGCAATAATGAACTTATATCCATATAATAGTGGACATCTTTTAGTAACTACTTATGAACACAAAGGCGAACTTCATAACTTGACACAGACACAAATCTTAGACTTAATGCAAACAGTCAACAAAAGCATATTCGCATTAAATAAAGCAATAAAACCTGACGGATTTAATTTGGGAATAAACATCGGAGATATAGCAGGAGCAGGGATAAAAGACCATATTCACATCCATATTGTCCCTCGATGGAAAGGGGATACTAATTTCATGCCAGTAATTTCTGACACAAAAGTAATTAATGAAGAATTAAATAACCTTTATTTGAAACTTAAGGAGTATTTCTAATAAGAATTTTACTCCCTTAATCTAATAGTAATTAATAATAATTCTTTAATTCCCCAAAAAGCACACTTACTTCTTTACTCTTTCAACATATGTTTTTGTCCTTGTGTCAATCTTTAATACATCCCCAACTTCAATAAATAATGGGACTTGTATAACTGCACCGCTTTCTAAAGTTGCTGGTTTTGACCCTCCAGATACAGTATCTCCTCTCACCCCCGGTTCTGTCATTTTTACTTTCATTTCTACAAATATTGGTAATTTTATACTCAATAGTTTGCCATTATGAAAAATTAACCATAATTTTAAATTCTCTTTTAAAAATTCTTTACAATCTCCAACTTCTTCCTGCGAAACACTATATTGCTCATAAGTCTTTAGGTCCATAAATACAAAATCATCTTTATCTGAATATAGATACTCAACCTCTCTTTCCTCAAGAATTACTCTTTCTATTTTTTCCTCAGACCTAAATGTCTTATCAATGATAGATTTTGTTCTTAAATTTTTTAATTTTGCCCTTACAAAAGCAGGTCCTTTACCTGGTTTTATGTGTTGAGAATCAATAACTTGATATAATTCATTGTTCAAATCTATTATCATATCGCTTCTCATGTCAGTGGCTGTAATCATAAATCCCTATCACCTCTTACCATTGTGCATTTTTTAATTTTTGTATTTTACCAATCCCCTGCGACTAAATCATTCGAAATCTGTTTTAAATGGCAGGTATCATTAAATAATTCTAATCGCACTTTTTCATTACTTAGCTTAAATATTGTAATACTACAATTAGAAATATTTATTTTATAAAAATCTTTTTCTTTTAAGCCTAATAAAACCAAAACCATTAGCTTTAATACTACTCTATGAGATACAACAACTATAACTTTTTCTTCTTCAATTGTTGAAATTTTTTTTAGAAAGCTACAAACCCTATCTTTTACTTCACAAAGAGATTCTCCATTTGGAATAACAACCTTATCAGGATTAATCTCCCATTGTTTGAACAAGTTTTTATAATTTTTTTTTATTTCACTTAAAGATTTACCTTGCCAATCTCCAAAATCCATATCATTAAGAAAGTTATCAATTATTACTTTTTTCTTGCAAGCCTTAGATATAAATTTTGCCGTTTGTAAAGCTCTTTTTAATGGACTTGAATAAATCATATCTACATCAACAGCCTTAAATTGTTTGCCTAACAGAAGTGCTTCTTTTTTTCCCTGTTCATTTAAATCTAAATCAATTCTTCCTCTAAATTTCTTTTCAGCATTCCACACAGTTTGTCCGTGTCTTATTAAGTATAACCTCATTTCCCTTTTATCTCAGATATTTTTTTCCTTCTTTCTTCGTTTATCCTATTTTTTTCATTCTCAAATTCTAAATAAAAAGATGATATATGTTCATTAAATTCCTCATCACCGCACTTTTCTCTCATTTCTTTTAATTTTGTAGAAAATTTTATCTCTAATTCAGCAATTTTTATATCATATTCTTTATTTATATTGTCTATTTTCTCTCTTTGTTCTTTACTTAAAGTGAAATGTTCTTCACCTTTTATCATCTTTGCTTTTTCTAATGCAATTTCCAAAGCCGATTTAATCATTTTTATCAAGCCCCCCTACCCTATTTTCATCGTTAATAAGTTATTTCAAATTTATTAAACTCTCCTTTATATTCCTGTTTTTCCACAAAAACATTTTCAACTTTCGAATAGGGAGAACCAATCTTACACCAAGAAATGAACCTCTCAATATCTTCTTTTTTCCCTTCTGCTAATATTTCTACACTTCCATTTTTATTGTTCCTAACCCATCCATAAACATTCAATTCTTTTGCTTTTTCCTTTGTGTATGCCCTAAAAAAGACGCCCTGAACTAAGCCAGTAACAATTATTTTAACCCTTTCCATTTTTTCCACTCTCTCACTACAATTTTTTTAGTTTCATCAGGAGTGAAACTATTATCAATAATAACATCTGCTAACTTCATTTTTTCTTCTTGAGGCATTTGCGAACTAATACGCAATTTTGCCTCTTCATACGAAATACTCTCCCGCTTAATCAATCTTCCAATGATAATTTCTTCTGAACATATAACCAACCAAACTTTATTAAAAATACTCTTGATACCTGTTTCAAACAGCAAAGGTACTACCATAATCAAGTCATCTTTTGTATCTGTTTCTCTAATTATACCTAACATCCTATCAAAAATTAAAGGATGTAATATTTTATTTAACTTATCCCTATCTTCCTTAGAATTAAAAATAATTTTTCCTAATCTTTTTCTATCTAATTCACCATCATTTGAAATAACTTCTTCACCCCAAATTTCCTTTATTTTTCTTAATGCTTCTGTTCCTTTTTTAGTGACTTCTTTAGATATTGAATCCGTATCGACAATGCGAACATTAAACTCTTCTTTTAATATATTTGCCACGAGCGTTTTGCCACTACCTATTGTTCCTGTAAGCCCTATAACCATTATTTGAGCCTAATATGGTTACTAATATTATTTTCCTCACACAACATGGTAGGAAGTAAAATCTGCAGTAATTTGTGTCAGAACTATGTTGCTAAATGAGTTGAACTATTTACTTTCAAATGGGAATTTTAAATACTCCCCAACTTTAAGATGAGCTTTCCCCTCTTCTGCTATGTATTTTTTTGCTTGCTCATTTTTTTTATTAATTGTCTCTTTAACAGAAAGGGATATTTTCTTTTCTTTCTTATTTATATCCACAATTTTAGCCTCGATTTCATCTCCAACTTTATAGCTTACTGAAAGATTGCTGGTGGTAAAATCTTCAGGTAATTCTGAAATATGAACTAAGCCAGCAAAATCGGGATGAAATTGAACAATAATTCCATATTTTAAAATTTTCACAATTTGTCCTTTAACAATCTGGCCTATTTTAAAATAATTATCAATTCTATCCCAGGGATTTTCCTCAACTCTTTTTAGACTTAATGCAATTCTTTTTGCCCTCAAATCTATTTGCATAATCAAAACTTCAATTTCTTCCCCCAAAGTAACTACCTCAGTAGGATTATCAATTTTTCTCCAAGCTAACTCAGACTTATGTATTAAACCTTTGACTCCTCCAATATCAACAAATACTCCATAGTCCATAATACTAACGACTTTGCCCTTTACTTTTGTTCCCTCACTAAATGATTTTATAATCTCTTCTTCTTTTTTATCTTCTTCTTCTTTTTCAACATCTTTTCTCGAAATAATAATTCTTTCTGTCTCTCTATCTAATTCTATTATTTTACACATAATTTCCTGCCCAATAAACTGAGTTAGGTTTTCAATCTTTTTTAAACTTATTAACGAGGCAGGCAAAAAAGCTTCTACCTTTACACCCAAATCTACCTTTAACCCACCTCTCACTTCCTTTATTACTTTTCCCTTTATATATTTCCCTTCCTGAAATGCCTTTGTTATCTGCTCCCATTTTTTATCCTCAATGACCTCTTTATAGGAAACAATAAATCTGCCTTTATCTTCTCCCTTTCCAACGATTTTTACTTCAATTTCATCATTTTCCTTTACTTCGTTGTCAAATTCTGAGCGCGGTATTTTTTCGTCTTCTTTAAGCCCAATATTTATGTATACAAATTCAGCATCAACTTTTACTACCCTTGCCCTCACATAATCTCCTACTTCATAAGAATCAAGAAGATCAAGCGATTGACCTAACGGTGTTCCTATATAATCTTCCGGTAAATTTCCAGCTATCATAGTTCTTAAACCTCCTTTTAGTTTAATTATCAACACATTTTAAATTCTAATTGTTTTTGCTTAACTTCAACCTGTCCCGGCTCAATGTATTTGATTAAAGACTTAAAGTTTAATCTATTAAAAATATCATTTAGTTTTTGTGAATCGTAACTATTGAATTTAAACTCATTCAAATTAAACGCATAGTTAATTTCACAATTCAAACTGACAATTTTCCTAAATCTATAAACATCATCTTTTCCAAATGTTAAAATTTTTCTTAATTTTTCATCTTTAATTTGCTCAAGATTTTTGTAGAGTTCATCAATATTACCAAACTGCTTCAACAATTTCACTGCTGTTAACTCCCCTATTCCAGGCAATCCTGGTATATTATCTGATTTATCACCTCCCAAACACTTTTTATCTATTAATTGTTTTGGCATTATATTAAATTCTTTATAGAACTCTTCAATACCGTATTTAACAAACTCTGAGAGTCCCTTTTTTGTAAAAAACACATTAGTTTTCTCTGAAATCAATTGTAATAGGTCCTTATCGCCGGAGATAATTATATTGTATATCCCAAATTTTTCGCTCTCTTTTACAAAAGATGCAATAACATCATCTGCCTCAAAACCTTCAATTAAAACAGATTTAAAGCCAAAAGCTGAAAATATCTCCTTTGAAATGGGAATCTGTCTTTTTAAATCATCTGGCATTTTAACTCTTTTAGCCTTGTATTGTGGAAATTCTATTTCTCTAAAAGTTGGTATTGTAGAATCAAATACAACAACTGCATAATCAAACTTATAATCATTTAACAATTTAAAAATCATTTTTGAAATACCATACAAAGCATTTGTTGGTAAGCCATCACTCAAGTTCATTTGAGGAAGGACATAATATGCTCTATACAATAGGCCTAATGCATCAATTAAAAAAAATCGATTTAAATCCATAATAAAAATAAAGAATTGACTTTTTTATAAAATTTATTAATATTAATAATAAAAAATGCCGAAGTGGTGAAATTGGTAGACGCACTAGACTCAAAATCTAGCGGAGCTTTGCTCCATGTCGGTTCGAATCCGACCTTCGGCACCAATGAGTATAAAAAAAATTAGAAGGGAAATTGATAAAATTGACAACCAAATACTTAAGCTCCTAAATTTAAGATGTAATAAAGCAATAGAATTATCCTCTTTAAAAAAAGCAAATAAACTTCCCCTTTATGATCCCAAAAGAGAAAAAGACATAATTACCAAATTATTAAAGTTAAATAAAGGACCTCTAACAGACAAAGCACTTACATCAATATATAAAGAAATATTTTCTGCATGCTTGTCATTGCAAAAGCCCATTTCAGTAGCCTTTTTAGGGCCCAAAGGGACTTTCACTCATTCAGCATGTCTCAAAAAATTTGGCTCTTCTTTCGAAGAAAAACCTCAAAACTCTATAAGGGATGTTTTTATAGCAGTAGAAAAAGGAGAAGCAGATTTTGGTGTTGTTCCTTTCGAAAACAGCATAGAAGGTATAATAAACCAAACATTAGATAAATTAATTGATACTAAACTTTTTGTTTGTGGGGAAATACTTTTGAATATTTCCCTGAAATTATTATCTAATTCAAAAAAAATTAAAGACATTAAAGTTATTTATACTCACTCCCAAGCCTTTGCTCAATGTGAGCATTGGATAAGGGAGAATCTTTCAGGCAAAGAATTTGTTAATGTTTCTTCTACTGCTGAAGCTGCTATTTCTGCTTCAAAAAATCCCCACTCGGCTGCTATAGCTGGGAACATCCCTCCTGAAATTAAAAATTTAAATGTTTTAGCTTCAGATATACAAGATTATTCAGATAATAAGACTAAATTTATTGTTTTAGGAAATTCTTATTTCCCACGCACAGATAACGACAAATCAATGATAATTTTTTCTGTAAAACATGTGGCTGGGGCATTGCTTAAAGCAATCAGACCCTTTGAGCAAAACAATATAAACATGAGTGCAATTCACTCCCGTCCCTTTAAAAAAAGCCCATTCGAATACATTTTTATTATTGAATTCGAAGGACATATTGACAATCCAATAATCAAGGATGCCCTAAAAGAATTAAAAGAAAAAACTATTTTTTTTAGATTTTTAGGGTCCTACAGTACTGATTGTTATCTACCTTCTACTGCTTCAAACTTCTGAAATCTGCCTTCAAATTTGCCAGGAATTTCTTTCTTCTCATCCCTTATACTATCAACAGTCCCACTGCCCGTATATATACCTTTTAAATTTAATTTAAACTCATCAGGATTGGGAGAAGAGGATATTGCCACCTCATAAGTTATTTTACCCTCTTTATACAATTTTACAAGTGATTGATTCATAGTATGCATATGATAAAACTCTCCAGCAATTATTTGCCTGTAAATCTCTGTAGCTGGCGCAGCTTGTAATATCAATTTCTGAATTAAAGGAGTCACAATAAGCACTTCTGTCGCTGGAACTCGACCTTTTCCTTCTGCTAAAGGCAAAATTTTCTGTGAAATAACACCAACTAAAGTTGAAACTAATTGAATCCTTATTTGATTTTGTTGATGTGGCGGGAAAACATCAATTATTCTATCAATCGTAGAAGCAGCATCAGAAGTATGTAGAGTACTCAAAACAAAATGTCCCGTTTCTGCAGCAGTGAGCGCAGTTGAAATCGTTTCTAAATCTCTCATTTCCCCTACAAGTATTACATCTGGATCTTGCCTGAAAACATGCTTCAGTGCAGATGCAAAACCTTCTGTATCTGTTCCAACCTCTCTCTGACTTATAACAGACTTGTTATCTCTATATAAAAACTCTATTGGGTCTTCCACAGTGACTATGTGGCAATTTTTATTATTGTTGATGTAATCAACCATTGCAGCTAATGTTGTGCTCTTTCCACTTCCTGTTGGACCCGTTATCAATACAAGTCCTCTATTCTTTGAACACAGCTCCCTTAAAGCAACAGAAGGCAAATTTAAATCCTCAAAAGTTTTTATGTCAAAAGGCACTATTCTTGCCACAATTCTAATGGTTCCTCTTTGAACTGAATAATTCACTCTGAACCTTGCTAACCCTGGAACACTATAACCAAAATCTAATTCATTGGTCGTTTCAAACTGTTTCTTTTGTTTTTCATTCAAAATGGAATATGCAAGTTGATTTAACTGATCAGCCTTAATTCTATCTCCTTCCATAGGAACCAATTCTCCATCTATCCTTAATATGGGTGGACTTCCCACTTTTAAATGAAGGTCTGAACCACCTTTTTCAACTAATAATTTAAACAAATCGTTTATGTGCATATTTTTTTAAGGAATTATCATCACCTTCCCTTCATCCCTTGCAGAAGCTTTTTTTATGGCATCAATAGAATTTTCGAGGGTAAAATAAGAGGTTATTATCTTTGAAGTATCAATTACTTCTTGGGCAATTAATCTAATAACATTTTGAAATGTAGCATAGCCTGAATGCCCTTGCGCTCCATATATTTGCCCAGCTCTTACCTGCAAATTTTCTAAGTATAAAGGAACTCTCTCAGAAGCTCTACCAATTTGAACAATTTTCCCACCAATTGCAATTACCTTTTCTGCATTTATCAAAGTTTTAGCAGGTGCTCCTGCTGATTCAACCTGCATATCACACCCATAACCATCCGTAATCTCTAAAATGGTTGAAACAACATCAACTTCTAATGGATTAAATATATAGTCTGCACCCAACTCCTTAGCTAATTGCTGTCGTTTTTCAGTTACTTCAAAAGCAATTATTTTAGATGCACCCGCTGCTCGGCATAAAGCAATAGCAGCAAGCCCTATGGGGCCACAACCATAAACCCCTACATAAGCCCCTGGTTTAAAACCCTCTCCCCTCACAAAAATACCATTATAAGCCACTGATGTCGGCTCCACTGTGGCACCTTTAGAATAAATCTCTCTCTCATCCTTCCCACTAATCTCATCTATTTTCCAACAATATTTTGCACCTATACATATGTATTCTGCTATTCCCCCATCTATCGTAAAACCTATTTCTTCAAGATTTTCACATTGGTTTGGATAGCCATTTCTACAGGGATTGCAATGCCCACACCATATCATTTCCTCAGCTGTAACCTTATCCCCAACTTTTAAGGATTTTACATTCTTGCCTCTTTCAACAATTTCCCCTGAAAATTCATGACCAATAATACACGGAAACTTCGTTAATCCCGGGTATAAAATATAACCTTCTTTATCCTTTTCATAAAAATGAACATCTGAACCACATATCCCACAGGCTTTTACCTTTATTAATACCTCATCATCCCCGGGTTTGGGTTCTTTTACTTCTTTTATAACCAATCTCGAATTTTTCCACACACTACTGCCAGTTATCGCCTTTTTGCTTTCTTTTTCAAAATCAGAAATCTTATAGCCTTCTCTGGGACTCCATTCTGCTTCAATAAAAAGTCCTTTCATTTATTTCCCTCCTTCTCATCAATATTCATATTTATATTAATTCTCGATACAATGTCAAGATTATTTAACAACTTTAAACTTTCTCTCTCAATTTTTGCTTTCTTCTCCTTTTTATCTTTATCTTCGTTATCTTTTGTATTCTCTTCAAGCATCTCTTTAAATTCTTCTTCCCTCGAACCTTCCCTTTGTGAATACCTTTTCTCAATCTTTCTAATTAAAGGAGTATTGGCAGGTGTTGAAATGGGTGATATCCTAAAAATACTTTCACTGCTCATATTTTTATGATTTACTCCTTATCAATCTTTTAATAGTTACCTCTCTCTTTATAAACCCAAGTTTCCTTCCCTTTATGAATTTCTCCTTCATTAATAACATCTAATAAAGCGTAAACAACAGCAGGATCAAACTGTGTATTGCTACACCTTTTTAATTCATCGATAATATAGTTTAAACCCATTGCCTTTCTATAAGGCCTATCACTGCTCATTGCATCAAAAGCATCAGCAACTGCTAAAATAGAAGATAAAAATGGAATTTCCTCTCCCTTTAGTCCATCAGGGTATCCTGAACCATCATATCTTTCATGATGGTGTTTTATTATTGTAGAAACTCCTTGTAAAAATGAAACCCTTTCCAGAATTTTATTACCAATTAAAGGATGTTCTTTTATCTCTTCAAACTCTGGAATATTAAGTTTTCCTCTCTTTTTAATTATTTCATCTCTAACTCCTATTTTACCTATGTCATGGAGTAAACCTGCAGTTTTTAATATTTCCAATTCATTTTCTCTTAAGCCCAACTTCTTACCTATGCATAAAGCGATGTTCGTTACCCGCTCTGAATGACCCTGAGTATATGAATCTCTTGCATCAATAGCAGAGGATAATAACTTTATCGTGGTTAAATAGCTTGATTTTATCGCCTCCATCAGACTTATGTTATCAATAGCCAAAGCAGTCTGATTGGCAAATATAGATATTATTCTTTTTTCTTCTGGTGTAAAATTATATTTTTCTCTTTTATAAAGATTTATAACTCCAATTACTTTACCCTTTGTAATCATAGGAAAACAAATCACAGACTTTATATTTTCACCACGATATATGTTTGTGTTTATCCTTGGATCAGTTTCCATATCAAATACTTCAATAATTCTTCCCATTTTAACTGCAAGCCCACTTACCCCTTCTCCTACATAAGTATTTTTTCTTTTCTTAAAATATTCTGGTGAAAGCCCACGGGCTTCAAGAACTCTTAAAGACATTTTTTCTTCATCAAATAGCTTGATTGAAAAAATATTATACCCTAATGAATTAACTAAAACATCCCCAACATATTTAGCAATCTCTTCTACATTAGATTTTATACTAACTGCTTCAGCAAAGTTACTAATTGTTATTAACTCATCAATGCTCTTTTTTAAACTTATATTAGCAGCTTCTATTTTTTTGGCATTTTCGTTTACTTCTTCACATTTATCCAAAAGCATCCTTTTTGACTCTTCTAATTCTTTAATCTTTCCTTCCAAAGAAATTGCCATCTCATTTATAACTTCTGCTAATATTCCAATTTCGTCATTAGTCTTTCTTTCAATTTTCTTATTATAATACCCTTTGCTAATATCTTGAGCAGAAAGGGTTATTTCTTTAATCGGAGCAGATATCCTTATTGCTCTAACAACTCCAAATAAAACAGCCAAGACAATAGAAAAAATTATTGCAAATATGATTTTAATCCCTAATTCTTCTACTAATTCATATATTAACTTGTATGGGCGATAAATTATTAACAAAAAGTCATCACTTCCTCCTAAATTTAAATTATATGTAATGCTTATGTATTTTTCACCCCTATATATAACACTTTCAGTTAAGTATGTGTTTGCCTTCGAATATTTCCTTAATTTCTTTAGTTTTGTTGTATTGGTAAATATATTTTCCCCTAACTCATCTGAGAAAGTATGACTTAATATCGTCCCATCCTTATAAGCAATAATCGACAAAGTATTTGCTGTAGTTTTGTAGATGTTATACAAAATATCTCCTAATCCAATCTTATCAAACAAAATTTCCCCAACTATCACTGCTTCAAATTTCTTATTTGAATCAAATAATGGCTGAAACACCTGAATTTTTCTACCTTTTTTTTCAATGTCATACTTTATCTTGCTTATTTTTTCTGATTGTACCTCAATACGACCTACACGGGAATAAGATTTAACGAACTTTTCTACTTTTTCCTTTAAATTTTCCTGAATTCTTGCATGTCTTTCTTCATTAGAAACTGAATCCTTAAATTTATCACTGTAATTAAATAAAATTTCTCCGTTTTTATCAAAAATATAAAAGTTATTTAAATATTTTAATTGTGTAAAAGTCTTATTCAATATTTCCGTATTCAAATTGTTTGAAAATATCATACCTATTTCTTTGCAATTTGCTATCATCTTTAGTTCTTTGGATGAATTTTTAACTAAATCTTCTGTTATACTTGAAACAACACTTATAATCAAGCGATTTTCTTTTTTAAAATCATTTACTACCAGCTCATTTATAAAAGTTACCAACAGTATACCTACTATGCCTACTGAAAAAATGGTAAGAAAGATATTACTTGCTATTAATCTACTTCTTATAGAATTAAAGGTAAATATTTTTTTTATCCATTTAAAAATCACCATTTTCCTCCAAAACTAATATATAATTTTTTTACTTTTGCCACAAAGTTTATTGTTTCACCATAAGGAGGAATACTTCTATATTTAGCCACTGCTTCTGGGCCAGCATTATATGAAGCCAAAGCCCAATCTTGTGCAATTTTACTGCCATAAACTGACCACCTGTCGTATTGTTCTCGAAGATACCTAATTGAACCAGTTATATTTTCAACAACATCAAAAGGATTATTTATTCCTAACTTCCGGGCGGTTGCAGGCATCAATTGACCTAATCCCATCGCCCCCTTGTGGGAAATAGCAAAAGGTCGAAATCGTGATTCAACTGCTATCAATGCCATAATTAATCTTGCATCTATACCATATAACCATGATTGTTTCAAAATGGTATCTGTTATGATGTTAGCAGTATTTTCAGATAGCTCTGGATTAAAATATTTTACCACCTTTTTGTATTCATTAAAAACATAAGCATAATTTTCAACATCTTCAATTCCTTCACTATTAGTTATAATTGCAATCAATGTTAATAAAGATAAAAACGATAGCAATATTTTTCGTAAAACAAAAATCTTTGATATAAAATTGTATAAGATTATTGAATAATCTTGAACAAAATTTAATAAATTATTTGCCATATTCTCCCCTTGCAAAAACTTTTATTAATTTCATTATAATTATTTGTTCTACTACCTACAATAAAAATACTACCTGAATATTTGCTAAATTTTACACTTTTAGGAGGAAAACTCCCCAAACCTTCCAATTTCTCTTTATCTATTATTTCAATTAATTCTCCTGTAGGTTTAATTCCTATTACTCGATTATTTCCTGTATCGGCAATAAAGATATTTTTATTTTTGTCGACAGACACAGAAGAAGGTTCACTTAACTTTATTTCTCTTTGCTCATTATATATTTTAACCGCTTCTTCATTTCCATCTGCAGTCATTCTTACTAATACATTTTTGTCTTTAGAAGTATAAAATATTATTCCTTTCTGCCAGTATGCTATGCCATTAGGTGAAGTGTAATCTTTTAATCTAAATATCTTCACAAATCTGCCATTTTTATCAAACTTCACTATTCTGTTATTTCCTCTATCACAAACATACCAATTGCCTTCATCGTCAAAATCAATACTTTTGGGGTTTTTTAATCTTATTCTATCTCCTCTTACAGGAACCTTTTTAATCAAATCCCCACTAAAATCTAATTGAAAAATATAACTGTTTAAAATTGAAAAATCTGCAATAAAAATGCTATCATCTGTTGTCCTTATAGCAGTAGGAAAAACTAAATTTATTTCTGCATTTAATTTATTAATTTCCTTTGTCTTAGGGTTGTAAACAATTACATCATTATCTTTGTCATCTACAATATAGAGTTTCTTATCTCTACCCTCTGCCACATCATATGGCACCGCAAATCCTTCAACAATTAGCAAATACTTCTTTTCCCAAGGAGTTATTTCTTTTATCTTTTCCACAATATTAACTACCTGACCTCTTTTCCTAAATATTTCTGTTGCTTTTTGCTCTCCTATCATCTTTGCTAAGTCACCTAAAATTAAAGTAAAACCTAATAAAAATAAGCAAACAATATAAATCGTAATCGCTCTATTAGTAAAGTAATTACTTCTGGTATTAGATAATTTTTTAGAAGTTGTAAATTTTAAAATAAGGTTGGATTTGTTAATATCTTCTCCATACCTTCCTGCCAACAAAGCTAACTCTTTAGAGGCATTTTGGAGCTCCTGAGAATACAGAATATACCTTCTAATTTCATTTCTATTAATGCAATTTGATGTTTCTTTCGAACACAAAAAAATATAGTCTCCATTTCCTACTACTGTTTTATTAACCTCAACTTTAGCTGAATGTTCAAAAAATATTTTTTCAACTACTCTATCTTTAATATTGTAGCCTACCAAATCCCCTATTCTTGCAAAATAAAGAACATTTTCCATTAAAAATAAAACACAAAGGTTAAATGGGAAAAATCCTCGCTCTTGATATATTTTTTCATAAATACTGTTAAGTATATTTTTTAACAATGTTTCTATATCCCCACTGTAGCCCGTGTAAATATCCGTATATAGGGATAATCTACTTTCTATAAAATCAATACAAAAATTTTTTTCAACAATTCCACCTGCTGTCGTTTGACTTTTATTATCAACAGAGGTTACCATTATAATCAAGCCAAAAAACTTTGCAGAATCATTTGTAGGTAAAGTGTAAATTCCGCCATCAGTGTCATAGCTCGCAACAATTGTTCTTAAACTTCTTTCACCTTTCGTTGTTTTCTTTATCATCGTTGTATTCCAATATCAATTACTTTAAATTTGGTATCTAATTTTAAATCCTGTTCTCCAATAAATTTTCCTTCTTTTGATACTTCAATTTTATATTCTCTGCTCAACGGTAAATTAATTTTCTCACCACTTCGGTTTACACTTATTAGAGTATATCCTTCAAAAACTTTAACCTGACAATCAGTTTCCGCTGTATTGACAACTAACACGCCAATATCCTCCACGCTGTCACCCTTTTCGGCTGTAATCGTTTTACACTCCAATGTCCTGTTTTTTAACCCCTCCCTTTCAATAATACCTGTTGATTCCTCAATTTCCTTTCTCACTTCTTCCTTCGAAAATTCAATATATCCTCCATCCTTCCGATTGATAGTTTTTAAAGGAACATCTCTTTTCTGGTGTTCATCTCTTTTATTAACTTGCTTTGTGGGTATGGATAGCTTGTTAGTAGGTTGGTTCAAAATGTTGTTTCTTTCCTCTACTTCATAATCAGTTGTAAAAGCTCTCTCCTGTTTTCTTAAATTTCTTTCTTTAAAAACATTACTTTCATTTTTTTGACTATGCTTATAAATCTTAAAAATAGCAAATGCACCTATAACAATAACTAATGCAATTAAACCTATTGAAATATTAATAAATTGGAAACTCTCAGCACTTTTAAAAATGCTCTTCCCATCATAGGAAAATATGACCATTGTCATATCATCTATTCCACTAATTTTTTTTGCATAATTCACAATGTTCTCTGCTGCTTGCTGAGCATTCCCGCTTTTCTTTATTAAAGAATGCATTTTAACATTGTTAATTACTTTGTGAATACCATCTGAACATAACAACACACAACTGTTTTTTGGTATTTTTAAAAATTGATACTCTATATCCTCTTCTTCACAATTTCCTAATTTATTATTACTTTCATCACATATCCTTTTTAGCGTAGATAAGTCTTTTTCTTCAATAAGTTTTGTTATTTTATCTTCATAAACTAAATAAGCTCTTGAACTGCCAATGTTGACAATATACATATATTCTCCATCGATAATAATAGTTAATAAGGAAGCATAAATAGCACTACTCGTTCTTTTATTGTATTCTTTGATATTCAAATTCATTTTATAATATATTTCTTTTATGTCAGTAAAGTTAAAAACATTTTGTTGAATTTTTTCTTGTATTCCATTTTTTAAAAAGGTTATTGTCCACTTACTCACTTCCATGCCTTCTTCAACTTTTCCTTTGCCATCAGAAAGGGCAAGAAAAATATAACTTTTATTTTCATTATTATAAGTTTCAAACAAATAGCAATCACTTTTATTAATTTGACATTTACCAAAAGCAGTTGAAACTCCAAATTGATAATTCATCTTTATACTTTTAGTATCCGTCTTTAAATTATAATTTTCACTTTGAGAAAATAGCAAAAATTTTAAACCCGTCTTTGGAGATTCTTAAAAATCGCTCATTGACAATTAAAAATCCCAAAAGAACAAATTTTAGGAATACACCCAATTACAGTTGAACGGACTAAAGACCGTTTACTACCGCATTAAAAAGATTGTAGGGCAAGGCTTTAGCCTTGCGGTTTACAAACCTAAAGAGGCTGTCCGATAACCCCTATTTTGGCTAAAAATTGTATAAGTTTTGGAGGGAAAACTTATACAAAAATTTGTAATTTTTTAAATTATCG
>FWPV01009682.1_pt1 | contig 16178 bp, 15 predicted proteins | sample 2228371 | NCBI WGS metagenome assembly FWPV01 (sample SAMEA103939776, study PRJEB20133) | metagenome | reverse complement strand
TGCCTGCCAGCGCGACGCGCGCCCGCCCTAAAAAGGCGGGGGCAAAAGTGGGGCTGGTGCGTATGGCTTGATTGTAGGCACTCAACGCCTCGCTGATTTGACCATTCCGGCGTTGGGCTTCTCCCAGCCAGTAATACAGGTCGGGGGCGGTGGAGTCAGTTTCCACGGCTTGTTGGAAGTATTCCACTGCGCGCACCCAATCGCCGCGCTCAAAGGCGCGCAGTCCAATGGCGTACGCCTCAATGAGGGCATGGGGGGTGCGCACGTAGGCGGCGGTGGGGGTGTAGGTGGCTTGCAGACCTTCCCACGGTGGGGTGGGAAGCAGCAGGGTTGGGGTGAGGGTGGGCGGCCCTGCGGTCGGCAGGCTGGTTTCGGCGATGACCGGGCGGAAGGAAATGGTCGGCCGCTGGCTGATTTCGCGTGGACGAAGCAGCTGCGGCGCAAACAGCACGAGCAGGAAGATGGCGATGACCGCCACAGCCACCAGCCCATAGAGTGCAAGCCGTTTATAGGAAATTGGCGGGCGCTGGACGGTTGGTTTTTCGATCTTTACCTGCCACTGACGCCGTTGCAGGCGCGGCGGGACAATCAGAGCCGGGTCGGGTGGCAGCACGCCCAGCAGGGTCAACCCGCGCCGGGCGGCCTGATTGTTGGGGTCGCGTTTGAGGACTTCTTTAAGGCAGTAGATGCGTTCTTTGCGGGTTTCGACGACGGCGCTCATCCACAGCCAGTATTGGGGGTTGGATTGATCGCGGCGCAGCAGGCGGGTGAGCAGATCGCGCGCCCGTTGACGGTCACCCTCTTCCAGGGCGCGGAAGACTTCCTCGAAAGCCGAGTCGGAAGTGGACATGTTATCAGTTTAGCACAGGCTGAAAGAGCGGGCAAGCCGCCGCGGGCAGGCAGGTGGTTTACGAAATTGTCAGGGGAGATGAGCCGGCGGGTCTGCTGCAATGCCCAACCCTTCCCTGCTCCTGTTTCACTTTCCAAATTCGGCGAGGAGTGGCTTAACCGCTGCTTTCGCTGGCCGGGTTTTCGGTTTCGGCGGCGGGGCTGTGCCGGCGAGCACGCACGCGGCGAATGCGCCGCCCACTGACCTGCTCAACGGTCAGCAGCCAGTCCTCCACCTGCACCTGCTCGCCGCCGGTCGGCACACGCCCGATCACCCCGTATATATATCCCCCCAGCGTATCGGCCAGATCGGTGACCAGATGGGTTCCCAGCACCTCGTTGAAGTCATCCAGGTCAATCCGCCCGTGAAAGAGGACTTCATTCTCGTTGATGCGCTGGTAGAGCAATTCCTCAGCCTGATCGTATTCATCGCGGATTTCACCGACAATTTCTTCCACAATGTCTTCCAGCGTCACCAACCCGGCCATGCCGCCGTATTCGTCCACCACAATCGCCATGTGAATGCTGTTCATCTGCATCTCCCGCAGCAGGTCATCTACCTTTTTGGATTCCGGTACGAAGTAGGCGGGGCGCAGGAAGGGACGGATGTTATCCGGTTCATCCTCTTCCAGCGAGGCGCGCAGCAGGTCTTTGGCGTAGAGCAGCCCGATGACATTGTCAATGGTTTCTTCATAAACCGGCACGCGCGAATGGCCGGAGGTCACCAGAGCCTGTACTGCTTCGGAGACGCGGGTGTTGACTTCTAACGCCAGGATGTCAATGCGCGGCACCATGATCTCGCGGCAAAGGGTATCTCCAAAATGGAAGATGGAGTAAATCATCTGGCGTTCGCCTTTTTCCAGCCCGCCGCTCGGCTGACCCCACACCACCCAGGTTTTCAGTTCGTCCTCGGTCATCCCGCCGTGAGCGGCATCCAGCGCCAGCGGTTGACCCATCAGCCCGCCCAGGACGGCGGAAAAAGGTCGCAGCAGCACTTCCAGCCCGCGTGCCAGGGGGTAAAGGCGCAGCAGCCAGTGTTCGGCATCCCGGCGTACCCATCCTTCTACACTGATTTCGAGCATGACCAGCAGCAGGCCGCCACCCAAAAAGACACCCAGCCAGATCGGCGGGGAGTTCAGGTTGGGGTAGAGAGTCTGTCCAATCAGCACCCCGCACACCGCCAGCAGAACGTGCGCCAGTGAGATGACCAGTCGCAGTCCCAGTCGAAAGGCCACTTTTTCGATCAGGACGATTTCGCGCTCGACACTGACCTGTGGGCGCTGGCCGGCAATTTGCATCAGCAGCGGCAGGCGCGTGTTGACCAGTGCTGCCCGCACCCACACGGCGATGACATCCAGCACCAGCAGTGCAGCCGCCAGACCAATCAACGCGTTGAGGCTCATCTCAGCCCTCGCTTTCGGTGGCAACGAAGGAAGCGCCGTGCCGACTGGTGAAGGGGGGCAGCCGCACATCATCCGCCAGCGTGCAGTCCTCCAGCCAGGCGGCGGGTATGTGGCAATGATCTCCCACCTGAGTATTCCACAGGGTTGCCCCCGGTCCCACCCGACAATTGGCGCCAATGCGGGTTTGGCCGCCGAGGTAGCAATGCGGAAAGATGATTGTGTCCGCGCCGATGGTCACATCCACCTCGATGGTGGTCGAAGAAGGATCCACCAGGGTTACACCGGCTTCCATCCAGCGCGCCGCGATGCGCTGTTGAAGGACGGCCTGCGCCTCGGCGAGATGGGCGCGGGTGTTGATGCCCAGTGCTTCATGGGGGTCCTGCGTGGTGACGGCCTGAATACGCTGTCCCTGGTTGTGGGCAATTTCTACCAGATCGGTGAGGAAGTACTCGCCTTTGGCGGAGAGGCGGACTTTTTCCAGCGCTCTCCACAGCCATTTTCCATCAAAACAATACACACCGGCATTCAGTTCACGGAGTGCCAGAATTTCGGGCGGGGCAACGGCTTCCTCGACAATCGCCCGCACATCGCCGTTTTGGTTGCGTACCACCCGCCCAAAGCCGTGCGGGTCGTCGAGGATAACGGTCAGCAGGGTCAGGGCAGCATCGGAACTTCGCTTCAGGTCTATCAGCTGCTGCAAGGTCTGGGCGGTGATCAGCGGCATGTCGCCGGCGGTAACCAGCACCGACTCGGCGCGGCCTTCCAGCAAGGACTGTGCCATGCGGACGGCGTGGGCAGTGCCGAGCTGCTGGCTTTGCAGGGCGTAGCGCGCCCGATCGCCAACCGCAGCGCGTACCTGTTCGGCTCCGTGACCAATCACCAGCACCGGCGGTTGTCCGCTCACCTGTGCGGCCGAGCGCAGGCAGTGTTCGATGAGCGGCACACCCCCCAGCGGGTGCAGCACTTTGGGCAGGCTGGATTTCATGCGTTTGCCGTAACCGGCAGCCAGAATGATAACAGAAACCGAAGCATCAGGCTGTGTCATACCCCCACCTTTGCAAAGAGTACGTGAATTCGGTCTAAGGAAGATTTGAGGTATTCGCGGCGTGTGTCGCTGCCGGTGAGCGCAGCACGTGCGGCATTTTTCCGCCCGCATCCTGCCCGCCCCATTCCTGACCCTCCCTCAAAACCGTACGTGATTTTGGGGGAACTCGGATGGGGGGTGTTTTCAACGGTTCGATGTGGTGTCCGTGTCGCTGCGCTCGAAAGGACAGCGAGAAGATTATGCCGCTCTGAGGTTAAACATGAAAAAGGACGCCCCGGGGGCGTGAAAAAGCCTGACGCCGCGGGGCTGAGCCGTTGGTGCGTATCGTTTTCAGGGTCAGGAGAGTCGCTGTCCACAGTCATGAGGTTGAATGTTCAGGCTGGGGCGCCCGGATTCGAACCAGGATCCACAGATCCAAAGTCTGGTGTGCTGCCGTTGCACCACGCCCCAATGAGGCTGGGTTGAACCCCTTTGCGAGGCCTATTCTATCATAAAAAGGGGATTTTGGGGCGGAGTTGGCGAATGGAAATGAGCCATTTTTCTTGACAACGGCAACAAAAGGTGTAAAATCATTTCGATAAACATAGAATTGTATTTATAAAAATGAAAGGATCAAGGCGTGAACAACCCTAGCCTAACCGATGAATTGTTGACCTTTTTCAAGGCGCTGGCGGATGCGCAGCGATTGAAGATGGTTGGGTTGCTGGCGCAAGAGGCTCACACGGTCGAGCAACTGGCTGCCCTGTTGAACATCAGCCCCTCGACCGCCTCCCATCACCTTTCCAAACTGGCCAATGCCGGTCTGGTAGAAGCGCGCACCGATGGACATTATTACTTCTACTTTCTCAAAACCGACACGCTGGAAGCCATGGCGCAGCGGCTGTTGAAAAGTGAAAACCTGCCGCGCCTCTCGGCGGATGTAGAGAGCGAAGCCTATGACCGCAAGATCATCCAAAACTTCACCGATGCCAGCGGGCGGATAAAATCGCTGCCTGCTCAGGAAAAAAAGTTCCAAGTATTGCTGTGCTATGTTGCCAAAGCCTTTCAAGCCGGACGGCGATACACTGAAAAGGAAGTCAACGAAATTCTCAGCCGTTACCATGAGGATACCGCCTCGCTGCGGCGCGGTTTGATCGAATATCACCTGATGGAACGGGAAAGCAACGGAAAGGAATACTGGCTGGTGGAAGACATCCTCTGATGACCGCAACATCTTCGCCAACTCACCGCTGGGTGGTCATTCTGAAAGTCTTGTTTGCCGTGGCGGTTTGGGGCGGGTCGTTCATTGCAACCAAAATTGCCCTGCGCGACGCCGCTCCAGTGACCATTGTGTGGGCGCGCTTTGGGATTGGGGTGTTGATTCTTGGTTTTGCCGTGCGGCTGCGCAAAGCCTACCGGCGGTCTGGCATGCGCGATCTGGCCTACTTTGCGCTGCTGGGCGGGCTGGGGATCACCTTTCATCAGTGGTTACAGTCCACCGGTTTAATCACCGCTCAGGCGACCACCACGGCCTGGATTGTCGCCAGCACGCCGGTATTCATGGCGCTGTTGGGTTGGCTGTTTTTGCAGGAATCGCTGGGGCTGGTGCGGGTCGGCGGGATTCTGCTGGCGGCGGCGGGGGTGCTGCTGGTCGTTTCGCGCGGTGACTGGCAGGCCCTTTCACTCGGGCAGTTGGGCGTTCCCGGCGATTTGCTCATTTTGATCAGCGCGCCTAACTGGGCCATTTTTTCCACTCTCTCGCGGGACGGACTGCGCCGTTACCCGGCGGCCTGGATGATGTTCCTTGTGATGGGTTTTGGGTGGTTATTTTCTTCGGTTTTCTTCTTGAATGGCCCGGGGTTGGCTGATCTGGGCCGTTTGAGCGTGGATGGCTGGACGGCGGTGTTGTTTTTGGGGATTGCCTGCTCGGGATTGGCTTACATTTTCTGGTACGATGCCTTGCAAGCCATGCCCTCGGCACAGGTGGGGGTGTTCCTTTACCTTGAACCGCTGGTGACGGTGGCGGTGGCCGGTTGGTTGCTGGGGGAAGCGCTCACCCCGGCTACCCTCATCGGTGGAATCATCATTCTGGTCGGGGTCTGGTTGGTCAATCGGCAAATGAATGGGAAGGCGCGAAAAGAGTAATGTCATCGCCCTGATCGAGCGCCAGCGAACCGCGCGGGGCGCGCAGCAATTGGATTGCCACCCAAATATCCCCCACCGCGCCGGAAAAATTCATCACCGCTGCCAGAATCACATACGTCAGCGCCGAGACCGGCACGACAGCCATCAGAGCAGCGGCCAGCAGGCTGAGGATGAGCAGGGGCGAAATCCCGATCCAGAAGTAAATTTCAGCGGGAATGTACCAGCCCGGCGCAGCCGCATAGGCATACGTGCCGCGGAAGGCAAACTGCGGCTTGACTCCTGCCAGCAGCCAAAAACCCAACCCATGCACCGCCTCGTGCAGAATCAGGGTGAAGGCCAGCGTCAACATCAGCAGTAGAAAGGAAAGCAGGCTTTGCAATCCCTCGAAGCGGAACACGAACACCTGATCTTGCGCTTCCGGCCGCAGAAAAGAGGCAAGGGTAATGAAGAACCACGCAGAAATCAACATCAACCCAAGGCCGGACAGGTTGAGTAAGAGCAGCGTACTGCGCGATTTGAGCGTGAAACGACCTCGTTCAACAAAATTGGGCGGTAAAGTGCGGGTGGATGAACGCATTCTTTGACTGCCTTTTTTTGAAATATTTTTGGGCTTGGATCAAGGGCTTGTCCATTCTTTGTGATTCTATCACGGTGGGCGGGTGTAGGTCGGCCAGGGGGTGGGAGTTGAACCATCCCGCGGCAACGGCGGGATGGCCGTAAGAGTGGCAGCGCCGGGGATGAGGAGCGGCGGCGGGGTGAGTGATGGCGGTTGCCCGTCGGTGGGCAACGAAGCCGGCAGGGTGATGGCGAGCGTTTGCGGGGTGGTTGGCGCCGGCGTCGGCGAAGGCTCACTGCGGTTGAGCAGCCAGAGCGCCCCACCGCCCAGCAGACCGCCCAGCAATGCGACCATTAGCAGGCCAAGGCAGCCCCACAGCCACCAGCGCCGGCGTATGGCGGGTTTGGGCTGCGGCAGACTGCCGTGCGGCGCTTCAATGACCAGCACGGTGATATTATCGTGTCCACCGCGTTGGTTAGCCAGTTGGATCAGGCTTTTGGCAGCCTGCTGGGCTGGCTGGGTTTCCAGAGCCGCCAAAATTTCTTCATCGCTGACCAAATCGGTCAGACCGTCGGAGCACAACAGGAGGCGGTCGCCTTCCTTCAGGCGAACCCCCTGATTGTCTCTGGCCTGCTCGTCGCTTTCGCCACCGTTCAGGCGCAGGCGCAAATCCACTTGCGGCGGGGTGGGAGAACCGAGAAAGCGGCGGATGACATGACTGTTGGGATGGTTGAGCGCCTGTTCGGGGGAAATCAAGCCGCGCTCCAACGCTTCCTGAATCCAGGTGTGATCGGTGGTCAACTGGTGAATGCTGCCGTTGCGCAGCAGGTAAATGCGCGAATCGCCCACGCTGGCTGTGTAGAGACGATCCCCCAGCACGTAGGCGCACGCACAGGTTGCCCCCATGCCGTTCTTTTCGCGGTTGGCTTGGGCGTGTTCGTAAATGGTCGCACTGGCAGCCGTGATGGCTTCTTCCAGCAGGTCAGGCGGGGGGAGTTGGTCGCCGTTTTCCAGCACGTATCCTGCAATCAGGTTGACGGTCATTTCGGCAGCCACCTCACCGGCGCGATGTCCGCCAATGCCGTCCGCCAGCACGGCCAGTAGCGCCGGGGGCGAGTCCGGTTCATTGTGGCGCAGGGCAATCACTGCAAAGCGGTCTTCATTGTTCTTGCCGCGCATGCCGGGATCGGTCAGGGCGACGACCGGTAGGTGGGCTTGCTGGCTGCGAATCATCCCTCTTCCTGATAGGGTTGGGTGATCGGCGCAGCCTGAGGGGCGGGTTTGGCTGTTTCAAAGCGCAAGGTGACAAAACCCACATGAATCAGGTCGCCGTGCTGCAGCCGGGCGCCTTCCGCCGGAACCGGCCCAAAATTGACCCATGTTCCTGCCAGGGAGCCGTGGTCGTAAATCCAGTATTCGCCAAGCGAGTTAAGTACGATTCGCGCATGAACCGGCGAAACGCTGGCAGAGTTAATACAAATTTGTGTCCGCAGGGGGTCGCTGCCCAGCAGGTTATCGCTGCGTTTCAATGGGAGAAGGCGATGCGCCATCGTCTTTACGCCGCTTTCCACAGCCGTGCCGCTCTCTTCGCTGACCTGCAGCAGCCAGGCCGGCGCAGAGGAGACCGGCATGGCCGCCGGGCGAGCCGAACTCAGCCGGCGCGCCATGGATGCCGGGTTGATGGTGCCGCGTTTCTTTTGGGCAGGGGCCGGCAGCGGCTGAGTCAACGGGTCACGGTTGCTGCGCCTTTGAGCGGAGAACGGGGGGCGGTGTTGTCTTCCGGCGAAAATCAGCACGCCCCCCAGCAGCAACCCGCACAGCAGAATGGCTGCCAACACCAGCGGGCGGTTACCGCTCAGGGCTACCTGCCAGGGGTTGGGCGGGGGGCTTTCCACGCTCACCCGCACCGGCATGCGGATGCTGCGCCCGGTCAACCCAAGCGCATCCTCCACCTCAACCTGCATTTCCACCTGCTGCTCGCTTTCAATATCCCGTACCGACCAGGAAAAGTTGTCGAAGGGAGGACGGGTGTTTTCCTGCACCAGTTCATCATTGACCAACAGCCGGCTGGCACGGATGGCGCGCGGATAACCGTCCGGAAATTCGATGATCACCCGGTACGTCACCGCATCCGGTTCCAGGTCGCTGCTGCGGCTGTTGGGCGGGAAAAAGCGGCGTTGGATCTGGGTTTGCGGCGAAAGGAATATCGGATTCGGCGGCTGAATGTTGAGGAAGATCGGCTGGGTTGCTGAACGCAGACGATCCTCGCCCTGTTCGATGGACAGGGCGAGGCGATGGGTAGCGGCGCTGTTCAGGCGGGACTCGTATTCCAGCCGGTATTGATAGCGGCGCGATTTCAGGTAGCCTTCGATTTCCGGCAAACTTTCGCTGCCAGTAAAGATCGAAAGTTCGCCATCGGTTTGTCCGGCCAGATCACTCAACCCATCCAACATGGTCGGGTTGGCTGCAATGGATTGAGCAGAGGTAGTCAACCAGATGTAAACGGGAACATTCAACCGTTCGGCGCGGTCAATCAGGTTTTGAACACCGTCCAGACTGGCAGCGGGTAAGAGAGGGGTTACCAGCAGGATCACACAGCGCGGTTTGCCGCTGCCGCTGATGTCCGTCACCAGGTCGAGGGCGCGCGCCATTGCCGTCAAGCCGGCCTGTTCGTTGAGCAGGTTGACTTGGGCAAGGTTGTCCAGTGCGGTCAGCCATTCCTGCGGATCGGTCGAGCGAATCAATTGCAGTCCGCTGTTGGTGGAGATGCTGAGCCGGTCACCCTGCGCAGGTGCGCTTTCCATCCATTCTTTCAGGCGCTGGAGCACGGCTTCATAGCGGCGCACGCCGGCATAGCGCGTGTTCAATTCCGGCGCAAAGTTGACCGCCACAATCACATCCAGTCCCGGCTGCAGGATTTCCAGTCGTTCTACCGGCCGTGCCTCTTCCTGATCATTCAGACCGTTGACTTCGATGACCTGAACATCTTCCGCTTTCAGGCCGGTAAAAAAATTGCCCTGTTCGTCGTAGGCTTCAAAAGTAATTTGCACACGCGGGAACAATTCCGTATTGATGGCAATAACTTCCACGCTGCCGGTCGGCGCATCTTGTGCACGGGCAGGTGGGGTTCCACCGTTTGCCCCCATGAGGAACAGTATGAAAAATATCATCAGGCAGCGTTGCCGGAAAGTCATGTCCTTCGTAACCCTTATTTTACCGCAAACCGCCAGGGCTTTACTTGACGCTCAGGCGACGGCTGGATGACGTTTGGGCCTTATTCCGCCGCATAAATCCGCACCGGCGGCATTTCCCACACCAGCCGGAAGACTCTCCCTTCGATTTGGACAGTCTCTCCGCCCGGCAGCGGTTGGGTAGCAAAGACAGCGCACGGTTCAAACGGGCGGCGCGGCAGGGACGCTGAACGGTTGCCGACGGCGACATGCTCGATGCGGAATTGCCCCGCTTCCGCTGCGCGGTACAACTCCCAAAGCGGGTATTCCCACTCTTCGTCCGGCAAAAACAAACCAAGTTGGGCGCAGCGACGCTCCTCGATGAGATAATTGACGCCTTCGATGTACGGCACCACCAAATTTTTGCGGATGATCATGACCTCGCGGCGCGGCAGGTTGAAGATATTCCAGTCCTGCACGAGCGGTTTGTTCTGATTGAAGTAGAACACCGGCAATGTGGCGGCAAGCAAAAACAACCCTGCCAGCCGACTGTAGCGGGCAGGAAAAACCTGTGGCAGCAGACCAAAGATGGCCGCCGAGAGTACCAGCAGGGGCAAATGCAGGCGGGCATGCCACAACTGCCAGCGCAAAAATCCGCAAAAGATCAGCAACCCCGCCAGCAGGATGCCGGAGTGAATCCACACCTCCGAGCTGAACAACCGCCTGCGCCTCAGAATCAGTCCTGCCAGCGTCATCAACAGCAGAATCAGGTGCAGCGGGGCGCCGGTAAAATCCTCGTTGATCACCAAGCGCTTCAGCGCAAAACGATGATCCTGCCAGGTGGTTTGCGGGTCGTTCACATCCATTTTCAACCCGTCATGCAGGCCGCGAACGAGGCTCTCTACCCCCTCATTGAGGGGGGAAACCGACACGAAATGTAAGGCCAGGTTGCGGCTGAGGTTGGAAACCAGCACATCCAGCCCAAACCGCTCGTTGCGGTAGAGGCGGGTTTCTTCGGATGGCCCCAGCGGGCTGCCAAAGGCAATCGTATTACGGGCATAATGGGGCAGGTTGAGCAGCAGCGCCAGCCCGGCAATCAGGATGAGGGGGCGCAAAAAAGCCAGCCGGCTGTGCTGCCAGCGGCGTAGCGCATACACGGCAAGGATTGGAAAAGCGAACAAATAGGCGGTGGATTTGGTCAGCGCCGCCAGCCCGAGGCTGAGCCCCAGTCCAATCTGGGCCGGGCGGCCGGGCGCGCGCAGGTCTTCCAGCGCAAAAACCGCCACACACACCAGCCAGAAAGCGACGCTCAGGTCGTTTTGGGTGCTGGTCATTTGAAGGACGGTCATCGGCAGGCTGCCGGCAAACACCGCTGATAAAATTTGACCGGTCTTATCCGCGCCCAATTGACGGGCAAGCAGCGAAACGCCCAACAGCGCGCCCACGCCGTTGAACCACTGCACCAGATTCAGGAGATGATCGGTGGCGGTCAATGCGTACAGGTTGGCGTGAACATACTCTGTCCATGGGGCAAGATACAACTGACGCAGGACGTGAGTGGGGTAAAAAGCCAGGGACTGGTTTTGCAGCCAGTGCATGACCCGGCTGAGGTGATAGACCATCGAGTCCCAATTATTCGGTGCGGCGACCAGCGCAATCACCAGAGCGAGCAGGGCAAGCAGTCCGAGACCGGTCAATAAAATGACATCTGTCCATAAGAGAGAGCTGCGCCAGCCGCGCAGGCTGACTGTCAGGCGGGGGCGCGGACTACGCCGTAACTCAACCACCCCCCCCAGCAGAAGCGCCCCCCAGCCGATTGCCAGCGGCAATCGGCTCAGCAAACCGAGCGTGCCAGCCAGTTCGGTCAGGGCGGTTAGAATGGCTGCCCAAACAGCCCAGCCCAGCAGCAGATTCAAGCGGATATCATATGGGAAAAAGTTGCGCCGCCAGCAAATCAGCACAAGGACTGCCCAGCAGAGCGCAGGTAGGAGAACCAGCATAGCCCATCCTGTTGGAGAATGTCAATCCTGTTGCAAGCGATTATAACCCACCTGGAGCGGTGAGGGGTGTCCTGTTCGGCCGGGCGAAGCGCAACTTTTCCTGACGGTCTGCGTATAAAAAAGGGAAAGGAGAACGCAGATGTTCAAGTTCTTGTTTGACTTGATAGGTGGAATCATCGGTCTGGTGGTTGGGCTGATTGGCGGCATTTTCGGTCTGGTCGTCGGTTTGTTGGGTACCGTGCTCGGGTTGACCGTTGGCGTGGTGGTACTGGCGATTTTGCTGATTTTAGGTCTTTTGGCTTTGCCCATCCTGTTGTTGATCTGGATTTTCTGACCGGCATGGTATAATTTCATGCATGAGTGACGAAAATTCCATTTCTCCATACGAAGACCTGCCAGCGGAAGATGAGGCTCAGCCGGTTGCGCGTTCCGGTTACTCGCTTCCGCTGGTGGTTGTGATTGCCGTTTTGTTTTTCGGTGTGGGCATTCTCACCGGCTACCTGATCTGGGGTCAATCGTTGTCGCAAACCAATCAGGCGCTCAATGATGCGCTCTCGCGCGCGGAAGCCGCCGAAGCGATCTTGCAGGAGGTCGGTCTCGATCTCCCGAATCAGCCGCGCCCCACCCGCGATCCCAACGAACCCATCGAAGTCGTCCGTTACCCGGTCACCGAGCAGGATAATCCCGCCATTGGGCCGGCAGATGCGCCGATTACCATCATCGAATTCAGCGATTTTGAATGTCCCTTCTGCACCCGCTGGCATCAACAGGTTTGGCCGCGCCTGCAAGAAGCGTATGGGGATAAAATCCGCCTGGTTTACCGTGATTTTCCCTTGTACAGCATTCATCCCAATGCCGGCCCGGCAGCCGAGGCGGCCAACTGTGCCAACGAGCAGGGTCGTTTCTGGGAGTACCACGATTTGTTGTTTGCGGCGGAACAAGGTTTGGGCCGCGAAGCTTACGAGGCCTATGCCACTCAGTTGAACCTCGATCTGGCTCAATTCAAAACCTGCCTCGATGAAAGGCGCTACGAAAGTGAGGTTACGGCCGATTTCGAGTATGCCCGCCAATTGGGCATCCAATCCACGCCTACCTTTTTTATTAACGGTGTCGCATTAATTGGCGCGCAGCCCTTTGAGGTCTTTCAGGAAGTGATTGAACTGGAACTGGCTGGCAAGCTGACCAAATGATGGCAGGCAGGCGGAAAGGATGATGAAAAAATTTATCGCCGTGGCGGGAAATATTGGGGTGGGTAAATCTACGCTGGTTGAATTGCTTTGCCAGCGTTTGGGCTGGCAGCCCTTTTACGAGCCGGTTACCCAAAATCCTTATCTGACCGACTTTTACCGTGACATGCACGCGTGGAGTTTTCACTCGCAGGTTTTCTTTCTCACCCATCGCTTGCGTATTCATCAGCAAATTCTACGCTGTGAGGGGTCGGTAATTCAGGATCGCAGCATTTACGAAGATGCCGATGTCTTTGCCCGCAACCTGTATTTACAGGGTTATCTCTCTCAGCGGGATTACGAGACCTACTACGCGCTGTATCAAACCATTGCGGAGTTTTTGCCCCCGCCGGATCTGGTCATTTACCTGCGCGCCTCGGTGGAAACGCTGCAAAACCGCATTCAGCAGCGGGCACGCGATTACGAACGCGGCATCCGCAATGAGTACCTTGCGCGTTTGAATCAGCTGTATGAAGAATGGATTGCCGCGTTTACCCTTTGCCCGGTATTGACCGTACCGGCGGACAACCTGGATTATGTGGCTCACCCCCGCCACCTGGATTTGATCCTCAAAAAAGTGCAGGACAAACTAACCGGGAAAGAGGAAGTGGTTTTCTCCCCCGAAGAAGTAGCGCTTGCCAGCGATTGAGCGGTTGAAGATTAGCGCGGTTCTACGATCAACTTGATGGCCGTACGTACCTTGCCGTCAATATCCACATCCACGAATTCCGGGACGCACACCACCGAAATACCATCCTCCGCCAGATAGCCTTTGGCGAGCACCAGAGCCTTAATCGCTTGATTGACCGCCCCTGCGCCGATGGCCTGCACCTCGGCGCGTTTGTGCTCGCGGATGACACCCGCAATTGCCCCTGCAACGGCGGCTGTACGAGAGTTTGCTTTGACTTTAATGACGTCCATGGGTTGGCTTATTCCTTTCTGTGATCGGTTTCGATGTCAAGCAAACAAAAGGTCCGGGGACACGAAAAAATGAATATCTTTCCTGTCAAAATTGTACAAGAAAAGAGGATGAGATTCAAGCACGACTTATGCTTCATAAGGGAAGTTTCTTTGGGATAATGGGAAATTTTGGTGGAGGATTTAATTCCTAAAGTAAGGATTAAGTTAGAATAATGTTGTGATACAACCTCTTGAGAGCAGATGGAGTAATCTGCCAGAAGCCTTGCGTTTTTCTCTCCCGGTATGGCTAGTGGCGCGCCTCGTGACCACATTACTGGGAGTGTGGATCTGGAAGTTAAGACCTCTGCCGCCAAAAGAAACTAGGGTTTTTTACGAGGGCTTGCAACCGGTTGTTGATGGCTGGAGAGGGATGTTGTTCGGGGTTTGGCAAAGGTGGGATACTGTTTATTACCAAACCATTGTCGAGCAGGGATATGTCACCGAAAAATCAAGTGTCTTCTTTCCCGTTTATCCATTAATAGCCAAATTTTTATCTGGATTTATCGGGATTGGTTCACTGGAAGCGCTCTGGTTGGTAAGCACGTTGGGATACTTGGCGGCACTTATTTTGTTGTATTCGTTGACAATGGAAAAGTATGGTTCGGCGATTGCCCGCCGCTCGATACTGGCAATGGCAATATTTCCGAGCAGTTTCTTCTTCCTTGCACTTTATCCGCAGGGTTTGGGGGTTGCTCTGGTTTTATTGGCGGTATGGTTGGCTCAAAAAGGCCGTTGGTTGGGCTGCGCAGTCATCTCTTTGCTGGCGGGGTTGACCCATAGTACTGCCTTACCTTTATCGTTGATCTTACTGGCAGAGGTAGTAATATTTATTCGTCGAAGTTATCACCCTTGGCGTTGGGTGACCCTGCTCGTAACGGCAATGCCACCACTGGGAATTGGTTTATTTTGGGCTTGGCGGGTCAACCAGAATTTTCCAGCTATTTTCAATATCATTACAACTCAGTTTACTCGTTATCCAGCCCCGCCGTGGGAGAATCTGGTCAACTGGATTGTCATGTTACCTCAACATCTTCTTGCACCGGATTGGATTATAAACTCTGTTGCTCTTCTTCTAACCTTTGCAAGTATCGCTTGGGGAGGAAAAAGAAGGTTAATTGGCTGGGCAATGTATCAGGCAGCCTTATTGATTATGGTTTTGGGAATCGGAGTAAATTACGATCCTTTATTGTCTTATAATCGCTATATACTGGCCGGCTTCCCGATTTTTATCATGCTGGGATGGTGGGCAGATAGACCATTCAAACGTCTACTAGGTTTTGCCCTGGGTGTTTTTGGGCAATTTGTGTTGCTCACATTGTTCTTGTTGTGGGCATGGGTAGGGTAAAAAAACAAATTATTTTCGCAGCCGTGCCGGAAAGGCGCGCTCGGCAAGGTCATACAGTGTCGGACGGGGCGGCATCTCTTTGTAGGGGTAGCGCCGGCCGTCGTTCAATTCACCGATTTGCACCTCGTCCGGATCTGGCACTTCGTTTATGTAGGTTTTCTCATCCACCAGCAGGGATGATTCGGGGATCGCTTTCCAGTAGCGGATGGCGCATAAGGGCGCTTGCAGGCGAATCACATTGACCGGCTGACCATCCCCCGAATTTTCGGGTATTTTCCGCCGCACCAGCCATGGGCTGAGCGTCGAAGAAGTGTACTCGACCATCAAATAATCCAGGCATTGCAGGTAAAGACGGTATTCAAAAGCTTTGTAAGCCCGCACAAATACCAGTGTCGTTCCTGCTTCGAATTCCTGGGGGTCAATCACATATTCACTGGCGATGGTCTTCTTTTCGCGGTAGGTTTCGCTGATGGAGATTTCCAGCCGCTGTTGAACGCTTTTGATGAGCCGGTTGGTTGCCTCGGCTTTGGCAAATGCAGCCAGGCCGGCTAACGACTCCACCCCCAGTTTGGCAGTCAGACTGGCCGTATAGTGGCGAATTCCCTCCGATTGACGGACAGCCTCGCGTATCAAATCGTTCATTTTCACCGTGGTAATTTCGTACTCGGCGCTGAAAGTGCGTCGTTCACGTACGCCACGCAGTGGTTTGGCTGCTGCGATCACTTCGCCTTTTCGCACTGGTTCATCCAGTTGGAACGGGCCGCGTAAAAGGTAATGGTAACGAACCACCGCATAGCGGCGCTTGTTCTGGCGATGCGCCTGCCAGCCGCGTTTCTTTTCCAGCTCAGCGGCGGTGGGGATGGAAAAATATTCGTATGGCATCGCTTTGCTCCCACTCTAAATTTTTTAGATAAGCCTAGATATAGCATATCAGAAAATGGCTGGCTTGTAGTCTCCAACATCCCGCTAATCTCTGGTGCAAATGATTCAAATGCGAGAGGGAATTCGTCCTTGTTCCGCCAAACCTGACGGATCGTTCGGCGGTTGTAACAATTATCCTAACATAGTAAAACAATCTGGTTTTTTGCGAAATAGTGATAAAATCCATCAACGGTATCCTGTTCTATGCGGCGATGGATCGTTTTATTTTTGGTCTTATTGGGGCTGTGCGGCACGGCTGTGGCAGCAGCCGGCCAAAGCGGATACACCCCTATCAGTCAATCCGAAGCGCTGGCTCGCCAGGAAGGTGAAGTGGTTTACCTTACCAATCTGGAGCGGATGGCGCGCGGCATTCCTCCTCTGCGCTGGAATTGGCAGCTGACCCAATCGGCGCGCTGGTTTGCCGCCGATAAAGCGGCTGTGCCTGACTGTACGGACGCACACCGCGACTCACTGGGGAATTTTCCCAACATCCGCGCCCAGGCCTTTGGCTACGCCGGCTCGGCCGGCGCTGAAAATGTG
>FWPV01009681.1_pt1 | contig 16179 bp, 13 predicted proteins | sample 2228371 | NCBI WGS metagenome assembly FWPV01 (sample SAMEA103939776, study PRJEB20133) | metagenome | reverse complement strand
CAGACGGCGCTGCGGACGGCGGCAGCCGCGCCGAGGAGCAGGCCGGCCTGGAGCAGCCAGGTGAGCGCAAGAGCCACGGCGAGCCTCCGGGGTGGTCGGGCAGGAACCTGACCTCCCTGTCGACCGTTGGCGTCCCGGGTTGAGGAACTCCCGCGCACCCTGCCGGTACGGTGCGTCGCCATGCACCCGGCTCTCAGCCTCGTCGCCACCCCCGGCAAGCGCCTCGCCGTGCTCGACCTCGCCGCCGAGGCCGAGCGGCGGGGGTTCGCCGGCATCGCCTGCCCGAGCCTCGGCGGCACGCTCGGACTGTGCGCGTCGCTCGCCCACGTCACCTCGTCCATCCCGTTCTGGACCTCCATCCAGCCGATCTACCTCGCCCTGCCGGCCGAGGCTGCCGCCACCGCAGCGCACATCCACGAGGTGTCGGGCGGTCGGTTCTCCTTCGGCCTCGGCGTCAGCCACGGGCCGGTCCACGAGCGCCTCGGCGTCCATGTCGGGCGGCCGCTCGCCGACATCCGGGCCTACGTCTCGGCCCTGCGCGACGCCGGGGTGGGACCGCTGCCCCCGATCATCCTCGCCACCCTGCGGGACCGGATGCTCGACCTCGCCGTGGAGATCGCCGACGGGGCCGTGTGGGCCAATGCCGCCCGCAGCCACATGGCCACCCAGTTGATGCGCATCCCGGCCGACCGGCGGGGGGCGTTCTTCGTCGGCAACATGATCCCCACGGTGATCGACCCCGACCGTGCCGCGGCCCGCGCCGTGCACCGGCGCACCCTGTCGGGCTACGTGGCCCTGCCCAACTACCGCAACTACTGGAAACAGGCCGGCTACGTCGAGGAGATGGAGGCCATCGAAGCCGCGCTGGCCGCCGGTGCACGCGATCGCATCCCGTCGCTGATGAGCGACCGCTGGATCGACGACTGCACCCTGTCAGGGTCGGCGTCCGAGGTCCGCGACGGCGTGGAGGCCTGGCGCGACGCCGGGGTGACCACGCCGATCGTCGTCATGTCGTCCACCTCGGGTGGCCAGGTGAAGGCCATCGGCGAGCTGTTCGCCGCCTACAGCTCATGAACGCCAACGTCAGCTGGGCCATCGAGGTCGACGGTGAGGAGGTCCTCGTCGTGTGCTCTACCCGTGCCACCCGACGGGCGACGATCACCCGGCGCCACCGGCGCTGGGAGGTACGGGTCCCAGCCCGCTGGGGGCGGGCGGTGGCCGAGGACATCGCGGTCCGGTCGGTGCGCGAGCAGCAGGCTCGTCGGGCGGCACGGGCCGGCACCGGTGACGGCGAGCTGGCCGTCCGGGCCAAGGAGCTGGCCGAGCGGTTCGACCTTCCCCACCCGACGGCGATCACCTGGTCGTCGCGCATGGTCGACCGGTGGGCGTCGTGCACCCTGGCCACCGGCGAGATCAGGCTGTCGGAGTCGCTCCGGCACCTCCCGGCCTGGGTGGTCGACCACGTGATCGTCCACGAGCTCGCCCACCTGCTCGAACCGGGCCACGGTGCGGCGTTCCAGGCGCTGGTGGCCCGTGACCCGCTGGGCGAGCGGGCCACCGGCTACCTCATGGCCGTCGCCCACCTCGGTGGCGTCGACGAGATCGACCGCCGGTGGTGAGTGCCAGAATCCCGGCGACCGAAGGGGGGCGTGCATGACCATCCGCGGCAAGGCCTTCATCGCCGGGGTGTACGAGCACCCGCGGCGGTCGATCCCTGACCGCACCCTCCCCCAGATCCACGCCGAGGTGGCGCTCGGCGCACTGGCCGACGCCGGGCTCACCCTGGCCGACGTCGACGCCTACTTCTGCGCCGGCGATGCACCGGGCTTCGGGCCGATGTCGATGGCCGATTACCTGGGCCTGCGCCTCCGCCACGTGGACTCCACCGAGACCGGCGGCTCGTCGTACCTCGTACACGTGGCCCACGCCGCCGCCGCCATCGCCGCCGGGCACATCCAGGTCGCGCTGATCACGCTGGCCGGCAACCCGCGGGCGGGGGGCACCCCACCGGGGGCGAGCGGCCGGGTGACCAACGCCCCTGAGGCGGAGTTCGAGAACCTGTGGGGCACCACGATCGTCGCCTCGTACGCGCTCGCGGCGCGCCGCCACATGTACGAGTTCGGCACCACCAGCGCGCAGCTGGCGGAGATCAAGGTGGCAGCGTCGCTGCACGCCCAGCACAACCCTCACGCCCTGTTGCGCGATCCGGTCACCGTCGACGACGTGCTCGCGTCGCCGATGGTGGCCGACCCCCTGCACCGCCTCGACTGCTGTGTGATCACCGACGGCGGCGGCGCGCTCGTGGTGGTCAGCCCCGAGGTGGCCGCCTCGCTGGAGCGCACGTGCGTGAAGGTGCTCGGCCAGGGGCACGCGGTGAAGCACACCACCGGGGGGCGGGTCGACCTCACCCACACCGCTGCCGTGTGGTCGGGGCCGAAGGCGTTCGCCGAGGCGGGGGTGACCCCGGCCGACATCGACTACGTGTCGATCTACGACAGCTTCACCATCACCGTCCTGCAGACCCTCGAGGACCTGGGGTTCTGCGCCAAGGGCGAGGGTGGGGCCTTCGTGTCCGACGGGGCGCTGGTGGCACCCGACGGGCGGTTGCCGTGCAACACCGACGGTGGTGGCCTGTGCAACAACCACCCCGGCAACCGTGGCGGGATGACGAAGGTGATCGAGGCGGTCCGCCAGCTCCGGGGCGAAGCCCACCCGGCCGTGCAGGTGCCCGACTGCGAGCTGGCGCTGGCCCACGGCACCGGCGGCAACCTGGCCACGCGGCACGGCAGCGCCACGCTGATCCTGGGACGGGAGGACGCATGACCGGCTCCGGGCTGCCGACCAGGGCACCGCAACGCACCCTGGAGACCGCACCGTTCTGGGATGCCTGTGCCCGGCACCGCCTCGTGCTACCCCGCTGCGAGAGCTGCGGCGAGATGATCTGGTACCCGCGGCTGGTGTGCCCGTCGTGCGGGGGGACCACGGTCACCTGGGTCGAGGCCTCGGGTCGGGGCACCGTCTACAGCTTCTCGGTCGTCCGCAAGGGTCAGGGCGCCTACCGCGACGTGGCGCCCTACGTGCTGGCGTACGTGGAACTCGAAGAAGGACCCCGGGTCATGACCAACATCGTCGGGGTCGACCCCGACGAGGTGCACGTCGGCCAGGCGGTCCGGGTCGTGTTCGACGACACCGGTGACGGCGACGCCCTCCCGAGGTTCACTCCTGCCTGAGGTGGGGACGCTCGCCGATGCCCTGGCCGCCACCGAGCGGGGCTGGGCGGTGGTGCCGGTGCACGGGATCGTCCGCGGGCGATGCAGTTGCGGCCGGCCCGGCTGCGCATCGCCGGGCAAGCACCCGCGGGTGGCCTGGCAGCGGTTCGAGCACGAGCGTCCCACCGTCGCGCAGGTGCAGGGCTGGTGGGGGCGCTGGCCCGACGCCAACATCGGGGTGATCACCGGTGCGGTGTCAGGCGTGGTGGTCGTCGACGTCGACCCGCGCAACGGTGGTGACGCGACCCTGGCCGTCCTCGAGGCGCGCTGGGGGGCGCTGCCGGTCACGGTCGAGACCCGCACCGGTGGCGGTGGCCGGCATCTGTGGTTCCGGGCGCCTGCGGTCCCGCTGTCGTCGGGCCCGCTCGCCCCGGGCGTCGACCTGAAGGCCGAGGGTGGCATGGTCGTCGTCCCACCGAGCGTGCACCACAGCGGCGGGCGGTACACCTGGGCCGACGGGCGCGACCCGGGCACCTTGGTTCCCGCCGATCCACCCTCGTGGCTGCTGCGGCTGGCCGCCGGCGCCGAAGGTGGCGGCTCACGGCCGCTGGCCACCTCCCCGGCGCGCACCCCCGAGGAGCAGCGCGAATTCGCCGAGGCCTGGGCGCGCGCCGGCGTCGTGCTCGAGCCCGGCGACCGCTACTACCTCTGTCCGTTCCACCATGAACAGCACCCCTCGCTGCACATCGACGCCGAGGGCTGCCGGTGGTTCTGCTTCGGGTGCCACCAGGGCGGGGGGATCGGCCGGCTGCGGCGCCTCCTCGGTGAGCGGCCCGAGCCCCGGCGTCGGGGTCGGCTCGCCGGTCCGCTCGGCCCGCCGGGCGCCATCGCTGCGGTCACCCTGCCGGGATCGGTCGACGTGGAGGTGGTCGGTGAGTCGGCCCACCAGGACGACCTGCTGGCGCTCACCGGTGGGCGGCGGCGTTTCGGCGGGGTCGAGGTGTCGACGGTGGCGCGACTGGTGCCCGACCCCGGCAACGCGGTCGACCCCGAGGCGGTGGCCGTGTTCATCGAGGGCCGCCCGGTCGGCTGGCTGCGCCGCGACGACGCCCGCCGGTACCACGCCCGCATCGACGCGCTGCGGGAGGCCGGCGAGGCGGCCACCTGCGTCGCGCTCATCCGCGGCGGATGGGACCGGGGCGGTGACGACCTGGGGCGGTTCGGTGTCGTCCTGCGTCTCCCGCCGCCGTGACAGGATCGGTCGGTGAACGTCCTGCTGATCACGCTGGACCAGTTCCGCGGCGACTGCCTGTCGGTCGCCGGTCACCCGGTGGTCCGCACCCCCAACCTCGACCGGCTCGCCGCAGCCGGGGTGCGGTTCGCGCGGCACACCAGCCAGGCCGCGCCGTGCGCTCCCGGGCGGGCGTGCCTGTACACCGGCACGTACCAGTTCAACAACCGGGTGGTGGCCAACGGCACGCCGCTCGACGACCGGTTCGACAACGTGGCCCGCGCCGCCCGCCGGGCAGGCTACGCCCCCGCCCTGTTCGGTTACACCGACCAGGCGCTCGACCCGTGGCGGGCCGACGGCCCGGACGACCCGCGGTTGTCGACCTACGAAGGGGTGCTTCCCGGCTTCGAGGCCGTGCTCGACCTGCCTGAGCACCACCGCCCCTGGCTCGCCTGGCTCGCCGAGCTCGGCCACGACGTCCCTGCATCCGGGGTGAAGGCCCTCGCCACCGAGCCCGAGCGGCCGGCCGAGCACAGCGTGTCGGCGTTCCTCACCGACCGGCTGCTCGCGTGGATCCGACGTCAGGACGGCCCGTGGTTCGCGCATGCGAGCTACCTGCGTCCTCATCCGCCCTACGCCCCGGCCGGGCACTGGGCCACCGCCTACCACCCCGACGAGGTGCCCCTGCCCGTGCCCCCGCCCACCGCACGCCACCCGTGGCACGACGCAGTGCTCACCGGCGGCAGGGGCGCCGCCCCCACCGACGAAGGCAAGCTCCGCCGCCTGCGGGCGCGCTACTACGGCATGGTCAGCGAGGTCGACCACCAGCTCGGCCGGGTGTGGGACGAACTCGGGCGGCTCGGGGCGTGGGACGACACCCTCGTCGTGGTCACCGCCGACCACGGCGAGCAGCTCGGCGACCAGGGCCTGCTCGGCAAGCTCGGCTTCTTCGAGGCCAGCTACCACATCCCGTGCATCATCCGCGACCCCCGCTTCCCGGCCGCCCACGGCTCGACGGTGCACGCGTTCACCGAGAACGTCGACGTGTTCCCCACGATCTGCGAGGCGATCGGGCTGGACGTCCCGGCCCAGTGCGACGGCCTGCCGTTGACGCCGTTCCTGCAGGGAGCCGAGCCGCCGTGGTGGCGCACCGCCGCCCACTGGGAGTTCGACTGGCGGGAGCACGTCGTGCGCGCCGGCCTCGGCCCGTGGCCCTGGGACCGCCGGCCCGAACATCAGCATCTGGCGGTCGTCCGCACCGACGACGCGGCCTACGTCCAGTTCGGGGACGGGTCGTGGCTGGCCACCGACCTGGCTGCCGACCCCACCTGGGGGACGCCGCTGGGCGACCCGGCGGCCGTGCTCCCGCTCGCACAGCAGATGCTGCTGTGGCGCTCGCAGCACACCGACCGTGCGCTGGCCGACCTGCTGCTCGAGCACGGCGGCGTGGGCCGCTGGCCACCGGTGCCCTGGCGCTGACCGGGCAGCCCGCGGTCAACGGCCCACGGTCAGCGGGCGACCGGGGGAGCGGCGTCGACCCACCGCCGGTCGGTCACCGCCTCCAGGTGGGCGGCGGCGTCGAGCAGCCGGCCCTCGGCCCCCCACGGGGCGAGCAGCTGCAACCCGACCGGCAGGCCGTGCCCGGCGGACCCGACCGGGACCGACACGGCCGGGACCCCGGTCACGTTGGCGGCGACGGTGTGGACCACCGCAGCCAGATCGGCGGGAAGGCGTCCCCGGCGGGGGAGGGTGATCGTCGGGTCGGCCAGGGGCGGAGCCGGCGCCGGCACGGTGGGCCACACCAGCACGTCCACCGTCCCGAACAGGTCGGCCAGGGCGCGTCGCCACCGGACCCGCAGCCGCTCGGCCCGCGCGATCACCCAGGCCGGGGTGAGCAGCCCGGCCAGCATGCCGGCCCGCACGGCGGGCGGGAGTTCGTCGAGAACCTCAGGTGGCGGGGCCGACGGGCTGCCGGCGGCCATCAGCGCCCGGAACACCGTCGCCCCGAGGTCGGTGCCGGGGAGGGCGACCTCGCTGACCGTCCACCCGCTGGCATCGAGCACCGCGCGGCAGGCCGCGGCCACCCCGGGGTCGAGGTCGTCCCACAGGTCGGGGACCACCCCGGCCCGCAGCCGGGCACCGTCACCGCCGGGCAGCGGCCGGGCGAGCAGGGCCGAGGCGAGCAGGCGGGTGTCGGCGGCGTCGCGCGCGATCACGCCCGGCGCCGACAGCCAGGTGGCCGCGCCGAAGTAGCCGTCGTAGGGGACCGACCGGAAGGTGACCTTCAGTCCGACCACCCCGCACCACGCGGCGGGGATGCGGGTCGACCCGCCGCTGTCGCTCGCCACGCTGCCGGCGACGAGCCGCGCCGCCACGGCGATGGCCGAACCGCCCGACGAGCCACCGGGGACCCGCTCGGGATCCCAGGGGTTGCGGTGCGGCCCGTAGGCCGAGACGGTGCCGGTGGCCCCGGCGCCGAGCAGGTGCTGGTTGGCCACCCCCACGATCACCGCCCCGGCATCCCGCAGCCGCCGGTACACCCCCGACGCCGACGCAGGCAGCAACTCCCGGCTGGTGCCGTTGCGCTGGCCCCGCCAGGGGAGGCTGAACATGTCCTTGACCGTTACCGGCACCCCCGAGAGCGGGCCGGGCGGTGCCTCGGCGAGCATGCGGCGGGCCCGGTCGGGGAACAGCTCGGCCATGCTGTTCAGCGGCGGATCACGCTCGGCGATGCGGGCGAAGGTGGCGTCCAGCACGGCCGCAGGGTCGAGTGCACCCCGGGCGATCCCGGCGGCCTGTTCACGAAGCGGGAGGTCCTGCGGGTGGGTCACGGGTCCTGCCGGGGCGGTGGAGGCCGGGACGGGTCGAGCGGGATCTCCGGAGCGACGTCGTCGAGCGGGAACCGGCCGAGCGCTGCGAACCCGTCGCGGCTGCGGTCGACGATGAGCGCGACCAGGGGGAGGTCGGCGGCGTAGCGGTCGACGTCGACCCCGGCAGCCGCGAGCGCCACCCTCACGGCGGCGACGGCCGGGTCGGCGGCTCCACCGTCGGTGGTCACGGTGACTCCCGGAGCGGGGGACGGTCGAGCAGGCGGGGCAGCATCGACGCGGCGACCGAGCCGGTGGCGGCGCTGGCCAGGCCGATGGTCCACCCCACCGGGCCGACCGGCGTGCAGCCGAACAGCTGGCTGAGGCCGGGGGTCTGCACGATGGCCCCGAGCACCGCCGCCGACCCGAACCCGGACAGCAGCACGATGGGGTCCCTCCCGCCAGCGAGCACGGTCTGACCGAGCTGCGCGCCCACGAGGGCGATCAGGGCGACGGTGTCAGCCCGCGCCCGCCGACCGGTGACGCGGGCCGTGGTCCAGGCCACCGCAGCGCTGGCGGCGGTGGCGCCTGCCCGCCAGGCGATCGCCCGGTCCAGTGCCGAGCCGAGCGACACGTCGGGCCCTTCGTGGAGGAGCTGATCGGCGCTGCGGGCCCGCGGCGGGCGGGTGGCGATGGCCAGCGCCGGCGCCACGTCGGTCAGCAGGTTGACCAGCAGCAGCTGGCGGGCGTTCAACGGCGAGGTGCCGCTGAGCGCGCTGCCGATCACGATGAAGCTGATCTCGCCGAGGTTGCCGCCGACCAGCACGGCGACGGCGTCGCGCACCGACGCCCACAGGGCACGACCCTCGAGCACGGTGTCGAGGATCCGCTCGATCCGCTCGTCGAGCACCACGAGGTCTGCGGCGGACTGCGCCGCCGGGGTGCTGCGCCGACCAAGGGCGATCCCGACGTCCGCGAGACGGATGGCCGGCGCGTCGTTGGCCCCGTCCCCGGTCATGGCCACCACGTGCCCGTCCCGTTGGAGCACCTGCACGATCCGCACCTTGTGGGCCGGGGTGACCCGGGCGAACACCCGGTGCTCCCGCAGCAACCCGGCGAGCTCGTCGTCGTCGCAGGCGTCGATCTCGGCGCCGGTCACCACCCGGCCGCCGTTGAGCAGGCCGAGTTCGGCGCCGACCCCCTCGGCGGTGGACGGATGGTCGCCGGTGATCATCAGCACGTCCACCCCGGCCCGGTGCAGTGCACCGACCGCGTCGGCTGCGGTGGCCCGGGCCTGGTCGGCCAGGCCGACGAACCCGAGCAGGGTCAACCCCTCGATCAGGCTGTCGTCCAGGGTCGTGACCGTGGGGTCGACCGTCTCGGTCTCGGCCACCGCCAGCACCCGCAGGCCGGTTCGGGCCATCCCCGTGACCGCAGCGTCGAGTGCGGCGCGCTCGGCCTCGCCGAGCGTCACCTCGCTGCCCCCGCGCCGCCACCGGACGCAGCGGGGCAGCACCACCTCGGGTGCCCCTTTCACGGTGATGACCCGGCCGGTGTCGGTCACCCCGAGCGTGGCGTGGTAGGCGCGTCCAGGTTCGAACGGCAGCACCTCGGACGGTCGCCAGCCGGCACGCTCGCCCTCGACGCCGTTGGCGAGCCCCGCTTCGACCAGCGCCCGGTCGGTGGGGTGGGGCAGCGACGTCGGGTCGTCGGTCAGCGGGGTGGCCCGCAGGGACGCGGCGAACACCCGGCGAAGGTCGGGGGAGAGATCTGCCGGCGTGGCGCTGGTCAGCCCGTCGGAGACCAGCTGCAGGCTGATCCGACCCTCGGTGAGCGTGCCGGTCTTGTCGGCGCAGACCACATCCACCCGCCCGAGCGCCTCAATCGCCCGGGAGTTGCGCACCAGCACGTTGCGCCGCGACAGCCGTCGGGCCGCGGCGAGCTGGGCGACCGTTGCGATCAGCGGCAGGCCCTCGGGTACCGCCGCGACCGCCAGGCTGACGCCGGCCCCGACGGTGTCCCGCAGCGGGCGGCCCCGCAGCAGGCCGTTGACCACGACGAACGCCCCGCCGCCGACGGCCAGGGGCATCATCCGGCCGGTCCACGACCGCAACCGGGCCTCGACCCCGCTGGGCGGGGGATCGCCGGCCAGGAGCACCGCCCGGCTGGCCTCGGTGTCGGGGCCGGTGGCGACGACCACCGCCGTCGTCTCGCCGGCCGCCACCCAGGTGCCCTGGTAGAGCATCGACGTGCGGTCGGCCACCGCCTCGGCGTCGGTCGGCGCGGCACCCTTGGCGATCGGCAGCGACTCGCCGGTGAGGGCCGACTCGTCGACCTCGAGGGCGTCCGCGGTGACGATCCGGCAGTCGGCGGGCACGGCCGACCCGGCCTGGAGGCGGATCAGGTCGCCCTGCACGAGGTCGCGCGGGTGCACCGACTCCGTCGTCCCCTGACGGATCACGGTCACCTGCGCCGGGCGGGTGCGGCGCAGGGCGGCGACCGCCTGATCGGCCCGCAACTGCTGGACGCCTCCGATCAGCCCGTTGAGAGCGACCACACCGGTCACGAGCCCCGCGTCCACGAGCGAGCCCACCGCAGCCGACATGGCGGCCCCTACCTCCAGCACCGGGGTGAGCGGGTTGATCAGTTCGCCGGCCACCGCCCGGGCGAAGGCGACCGGCAGCGGTGGTGGCGACGGCTCCGGGCGGATGCGCGCCACAGCCGCGTCCGGTGACAACCCGTCAGGGCCCGACCCGAGCCGGTCGAGCACGGTCTCGACGTCCAGCGCGTGCCAGGGGGTGGGATCACGAGGCACGGCGAACGGCCGCCGGGACAGGTCGACCGCGTGCCGGACCCCGTTGGTGAGCGCCAGCGCTGCGGCTGCGTTCACCGCCGTCCCCGGGCCGAGCGACCGGCCTGGCAGCAGCGTCCCGACCGCGAGCAACACGCCGGCGACGCCGCCGAGCGTCGCCAGCCGCACGCTCTCCCTCGTGACCCGCTTGGCCTCGACGATGGCTTCGACGAGGAGCAGCACGTGGGTCGGGTCGTCGCCTGCCAGCAGGTGCGCCCCCCACGGCACCGGTGCCGCCGGCAGGTGCAGGCCGAGGGCGACGTCGGCGGCCAGCAGCCCGGCGCACGGGGTGGTGGCGGTCACGGCCACCACGTGGCCTTCCCGCTGCAGGGCGGGGACCAGCTCGGCGACCAGGTCGGCGTCCACGGTCTCCAGGTCCGTGAACGGCCCGGGCTGCTCGCCACTGTTGGCGACGATCAGCCGGATGCCGGCGCGGTCGGCGGCAGCGGCGAGCAGGTCGACCGGCAGCCGTCCGTGGCCGAGGGCGGCGGCGTCGGCGATCAGCACGTCGACCCGGTCGAGGACCCGCAGCGGTTGCGGGTCGAGGGCGAGCACGTCACGGGAGGCGAGGATGCGGCCGAGCTGGCTGGCGTAGCCCTCGCGGCCGAGTCGGGCCGCCTTGGGCATGGTGGCCTGGACGAAGGTCGCCGCCCGCTCCGGCCGGCGGGTGCTCACCAGGGTGAGGCCGCCGCCGAGGATGGCCGCCAGCCACGACAGGTCGGCGTAGCGCTCGATCGGGCTGTCGGGCATCGGGGTCGGGCGGGCCGGGCGGTGACCCGGCGTGTGGTCCGCCGGAGGCTCGGCGAACAGGCCCGGTTCCCGCCGCAGCCAGGCACGTCGCCGGTCGGTCAACTCCCCGAACAGCAGCACCCGGTTGCCCAGGTCGACCATGGGCCCCAGCGGGCCCTGGGTGATCCCCTGGGCGATGGCGTTGCCGAAACCGAGGGCGAGATCCGCGAGCGGCGGGCCGATGCGGCGCTCGACCAGCCGGCGGACGGGGAGCACCTGGTCGGCCACCGACAGGGCGGCGGCGAGGTCCACCTCGAACGGCGGCGGACGCACGCCCATGGCCTGCACGGCCACCCCGAGGGTGATGCCGACCAGGTCGGCGCCGAGCCCGAGCAGGTCGCGCACGATCGGCTCCGGGTCGGCGGGGTGGTCGGGCGCCTCGAGGAACGACCGGCGCTCGAACCCGAGGTCGGCTTCCACCTGCTCGACGAGCGCGACCAGCCGTTCCCTGGTCACCGACCCGTCGTGGGCGACCACCAGACGGTGGGTGGGCCGGTGCACGGCGGCCCACGAGACCCCGTCGATGGCGAGCACGGCGAGCTCGATCGCGTCCCCGAAGGCGGTGAGCTCGTCCTCACCGAGGTCGCGCAGTTCGATGTGGAAGCGGCCGTCGCCGGCGGTCACCCGACGGGGTCGGCGCGACGCCCGGCCGATCACGTCGATCACGACGTCGAACCAGCGCATGCAGCACTCCGTTGCCGGGACACGGTCGATGGGCACGGCCGATGGGCACCGTCACGGTACCCGTCAGTCCGGCCACCGGGAAACGGGCCGAAGGTCCGCAAACGCCGTTCACCGGTCGTTCACCCGGCCGCCCGGCGGGTCTCCTAGCGTCGCTGCGCATGAACCGAGCCCTCGCCGAGCCGACCCCGTTCCTCGACACGGCGCTGGAGCACGTCACCTTCAACATCCCGCTGGCCGGGCCGTCCGAGCGGGCCGGCGACGTGCGCCGGTCGCTGGCCGGCCGGTCGTTCGACAGTGCCGCCGACGTCGCCGTGGTCACCGACGGGAGGCTGCTCGGCCTGGTCTCCATCGAGCGTCTGCTGGCCGCCGACGAGGACGCCCTGCTCGGCGAGATCATGGACGACACCCCGCCGGTCGTCGCCCCGGACGTCGACCAGGAGGTGGCGGCATGGCGCATGGTCCGCCAGCAAGAGACGAGCCTGGCGGTCATCGACGCGGACGGTCGCTTCCGCGGGCTCGTCCCGCCCGTCCGCATGCTCGGGGTGCTCCTCGAGGAGCACGCCGAGGACCTCTCCCGGCTCGCCGGCGTGCTCCACGACACCGAGCAGGCCCGCACGGCGTCGGAGGAACCGGTCGGCCGCCGGCTGTGGCACCGGCTGCCGTGGCTGCTCATCGGTCTGGTCGGGGCGATGCTCGCCGCGCTCATCGTGAGCCGCTACGAGGAGCAACTCTCCCGCCAGGTGATCATCGCCTTCTTCCTGCCCGGCATCGTGTACCTGGCCGACGCCGTCGGGACCCAGACCGAGACCGTGGTCATCCGCGGGTTGTCGGTGGGGGTGTCGATCCGCGGCATCGTCCGCCAGGAGGCGGTGACCGGCCTGCTCATCGGTCTGGCGATGGCCGCTGCGTTCCTGCCGCCCGCCTGGCTGCTGTGGGGTGAGCTCCGTACGGTCGCCGCCGTCGCCCTGGCCCTGCTGGCGGCGTGCTCGGTGGCCACCCTGGTGGCGCTCGTGCTGCCGGCCGTGCTGACGCGACTCGACCTCGACCCGGCCTTCGGGGCCGGGCCGTTGGCCACCGTCATCCAGGACCTGCTGTCGATCGTGCTCTACTTCAGCATCGTCGTGGCGCTCACCCCGTGACCCCGGCCACCGCCTCGGCAGGGGCCGTCGCTGCAGGAGTGACCTCCTCGACCGGCGTCGGGGCCGCGACGGGGGTCTCAGCCGGCTCGTGGTGCACGAACAGGACCTTCTCGGCCATCGCGCCGGTCACGCCCACCGCCACGCCGGCACCCTTGGCCATCGTCTTGCCGCCGACCGTGATGACCTTCTCGGCGGCGGTTCCGGTCACCCGCCCGGCGTCAGCTGCGGCGTGACCCACCCGCTCGGCGAGTTCCGTCCCCCGGCGGGTCAGGTCGTCGCGGACCTGGCGGATGTCGGTCTTGCGCAGCAGTTCTCGGACCACGAGCCCGGTGCCCACGGCCACACCGACGGTGAGCCCGGTCAGCGCGATCCCTCCGATCACGTTCATCTCCGACCTCCTTGTCCGTGCTTGTCCTTCGTCTCCGACCTGCGCGCAGCGGGCGAAGGCGGGGAAGGGCCGGACGGTCCGCAGCGGCCGGCCGGTGGTCGGTCGGGCGACCACCGGTGGTGCCGGACGGGTGCCGGGTCAGGACACCGGGCGCTCGGCGGCGGTCATGGCGACGTAGACGCTCGGGAAACGGGCCAGGACGGCGATGGCGTGCTGGAGTTCGCGGCGGTCGACGCATTCGCCGATGCGGTGGGTGTTCTGCTCGATGCCGGGGCCGATCCCGAACATCGCCGGGTGGCGGACCGGGCCCGACACCACCCACCGTTTGGTGGCCGGCACGGTGATGGACGGGTCATCCACGCGCACAGGGAAGCCGACCCCGTCGGTGGAGAAGATCCAGCGGTCCACCCGGGGCTCAGCCCGCAGCGCCCCGGCCGTGGCGCCGCCGGGCGGTTCGGTGACGTGCGGGGTGACCACGCTGCGGTAGGCGGCCACGGCGGCGACGATGGCGGGGTGGTCTTCTGGGGTGACCCACCCCGGGTAGATCTGCGGGTTGTCCGGCCGGTGGCCGGTCCAGGTCGGGGTGGTGTAGCGGGGCACGGTGACCTCGACGGTCAGGCCGGCGGCCCGGGCGGCGGCGACGGCGTCCAGCCCCTCCACGTCGGCCAGTGCCGCCTCGGGGGTCTCGCCGACGGTGAGCCGGCGGTCGAACCGGAACCGGAACCGTTCGGGCACGGCGCAGTCGCTCGGGGTGTCGATGGCCGACCACGACGCCGTCCGGGTGCCCCGACCGAGGAAGGGGTGGTCGGCGAACCCCTCGCCGGCGGCGTGACGGTGGGCGGCCTCGGCCAGGATCGCCCCGGCGTGCTCGAGCGGGTTCAGGCCCTCGGAGGGCATCGAGCCGTGGCACGAGCGCCCCGTGACGGTCACCTCGATCTGCATGCGACCCCGCTGGCCCCGGTAGATCCCCAGTGCCCCGTTCCGCGCGTCGCCGGTGCCCTCGGTCAGGACGACCACATCGGGGACGTGCTCGGCGGGCCCGCCGGTGAGTCGGGCCATCACGTACCGGGGCCCGCCGCCGTCGTTGTCCTCTTCGGCCACCGTGGCGTAGGAGCGGACGATCGCCCCCCGTAGGGCACCTTCGGGTGCGAGCTCCACCAGGATCTTGGTGGCGATGATCTGGCTGACCACTCCGGCGAGCTGGTCGGCCGCCCCGCGCCCGAAGACCAGGTGGTCCCACTCGTCGTCGGGGGGCAGGTAGCCGAGCTGGGCTCGCAGGGCGGCCCGGTCGACCCGGGCCGGGTCGACGAGCCCGTCGTAGGCGTCGATCCCCCCGCCGAGCCTGGCCAGCCACTGGTCCCGCAGGGCGTGCACGGTGTCGGCGTGCCCGTCGAACAGGATCACGGCGCGGTGGTCAGGGGGCAGGTCGTCGTCAGGGTCCTGCACCACCCAGACGAGGTTGCCGAAACCGTCGATGTGCACGTCGTCGGCCGAGTGGACGGCACCGACGTCGATGATCGTGTCCCGGAAGAACTCGAGCCGGGGTCCCTCGTGGTTGGACAGGCCGCAGGACGGGTCACCGCCGTCGTCCACGGGCCGGTCCACGTGGTCGGCGGGGAGGCGGATCGCCTCCCGCAGGATGGCCACGGCGAGGTCCTGGTAGCGGTGGGCGAGCTCGGCGACCCGCCGGTCGAGGGCGTTCACGACGCCCCCGGGGTCGCGGCCGCGAGCCGTCCGGGCAGGTCGGTCGCCTTGGCCGCGGCGAGCAGGGCCATGATCACGTACAGCTTCTTGTTGGCCTGACGGGCGACGCTCACCCGGAAGCGGTCCATCACCCCGGCGCTGACCTCGGCGCCGATGTCGGCCGGCAGGCAGTGGAGGTACAGCGCATCGGCGGTGCGGGCCATGAGAGCCTCGTCGCAGATCCAGTCGGTGTGGGCGGCGTTGCGCTGCAGGGCCCGGTGTTCGATGTCGGCGAGCGCGGCGGTGTCCCCGGCCCGGTTGGCCTCGACCCGCTCGAGCATCAGCTCGTACGGACCCCACGACTTCGGGTAGACGGCGTCGGCGCCGTCGAACGCCTCCGGCATGGAGGCGACCGTGCGGAACGAGCCGCCGCTGGCCTCCGCATTCGCTTCGGCGCGTGTCGCGGCGTCGGGGATCAGGTCGTACCCCGGGGGATGGGCGAGGGTCACGTGGGCGCCGAACCGGGTGAGCAGGCTGATGAGCCCCTGGGGCACCGACAGCGGCTTCGCGTAGCTCGGCGAGTAGGCCCACGACACGGTGATCCGCCGCCCGGCGATGTCGCCGCCGAAGTGTTCCCGCAGCCACAGCAGATCGGCGAGCGTCTGGGTGGGGTGGTCCACGTCGCACTGCAGGTTGACCACCGGCACCGCCCGTGGGTCGCCGGTGGCGGCGAGGTAGTCGGTGATGCCGCGCAGCACGTCGCGCATGAACCGGTTGCCCTCCCCGAGGATCAGGTCGTGGCGGATGCCCAACGCATGGGCGTTCATGCCGAGCATGGCGCCGGTCTCCTCGGCGGTCTCCCCGTGGGCCACCTGCGTCGAGGAACCGTCGACGATGACCGGGTGCATGCCGAGCCGGCTGGCGGCACCGGCCCAGGCCGAGCGGGTCCGGGTGGAATGGTCGAAGAACAGCCCCCAGGCGAGCTGGTCGGGCAGCCAGTCGAGCGCGGCGCCGGCACGGTCCAGGGCCTCGAGCCGGGCGGCCAGGGCCAGCAGGGTCCCGAGCTCCTCGACGGTCCAGTCCTGGGTGTCGAGCAGGCTGCGCCCGGCCAGCGCGGCGAGCGCCTCGGGTGCGAGAGGCGAGGGCATGTGAGCAGTATGGCGCTCCGGTGGTGGCCGGATGGCCGGTACGGTCGGTGGGGTGGCAGCGGGTGGCCTGCGGATCGGCCTGGTGCTCGGCGCCGGTGGGGTGGCCGGCGGTGCGTTCCACGCCGGGGTGCTCGCCGCGTTGGAGGCGGCCACCGGTTGGGATCCTCGTCGGGCCACGGTGGTGGTCGGCACCTCGGCCGGCTCGGTCACCGGAGCGGCGCTGCGGGCCGGCCTGCCGGCGGCTGATCTG
>FWPV01009680.1_pt1 | contig 16180 bp, 14 predicted proteins | sample 2228371 | NCBI WGS metagenome assembly FWPV01 (sample SAMEA103939776, study PRJEB20133) | metagenome | reverse complement strand
CCCCTTCGTCCGACATGCGGTCCGGACGGTCGCCGTAACCGCGAGCCGCCTCCACGCGCTTCATCCCGCGCACCCCCTCGCCGCCATGAGCGTGCCCACGTCTTTGTCGCCGCGCCCGGAGAGGCAGACCACCAGCGAGGAGTCCTCGGGCATGGCGGCGGCCAGCGCCGCCGCGCAGGCCACGGCATGGGCGCTCTCCAGGGCGGGCAGGATGCCCTCGCAGCGGCAGAGGAGCTCCACGGCACGCAGGGCCTCGCGGTCGTCCACGCTCACGTATTCCGCCAGCCCCCTCTCCTTGAGAAAGGAGTGCTCCGGGCCCACGCCGGGGTAATCCAGCCCCGCTGAGATGGAATGTGTTTCCAGCACCTGGCCGTCCTCGTCCTGAAGCAGGTAGGAACGGGCGCCGTGGAGCACCCCGGGCGAGCCGAGGCAGAGGGTGCTGCCGTGCCTCCCCGGCCCCGACCCGGTGCCTCCCGCCTCCACCCCCACCATGCGCACGCCGTCGGGGAGGAAGGGATGGAAAAGGCCCAGGGAGTTGCTCCCGCCGCCCACGCACGCCACCAGGCAGTCGGGCAGGCGGCCGGTGCGCTGCAGGTGCTGTTCCCGCGCTTCCCGCCCGATAACGCACTGGAAGTCGCGCACCATGGAGGGGAAGGGATGAGGTCCCACCACCGATCCCATGCAGTAGTGAGTATGGTCGGAGGTGGACACCCAGTCCCGCAGGGCCTCGTTGACCGCGTCTTTGAGGGTGCGCGAGCCGGCGCGCACCGGTCTCACCCGTGCGCCCAGGAGTTCCATGCGGAAGACGTTGAGCTCCTGGCGCGCCATGTCCTTCTCTCCCATGAAGACCTCGCACTCCAGGCCGAGGAGGGCGGCGGCGGTGGCGGTGGCCACCCCGTGCTGGCCGGCCCCCGTCTCCGCTATCACCCGTCGCTTCCCCATGCGCCGGGCGAGCAGGCACTGCCCGAGGGTGTTGTTGATCTTGTGGGATCCGGTATGGCACAGGTCCTCGCGCTTGAGGAAGATGGTAGCTCCTCCCAGCTCTCGCGAGAGGCGCCGCGCCTCGTAGAGGGGGGTGGGGCGGCCGGCGTAATCCCGCAGGTAGAGGTGGAGCTCGCGCCGGAACGCGGGGTCTTCCCGGGCTCGCAGGTACGCTTCCTCCAGCTCCACCAGGGGGGCAACCAGCGTCTCGGGCACGAACCTCCCCCCGAACTCCCCGAAGCGCCCCCGCTGGTCAAAGGCTTCATGCCTCTCTTTCTCTCCCGTCTGCATCGTCCTCCCACGACCTTTCATATCCTCTTCACGCCGTCCTTCCCTTCCGTCCGACCCCCACGCCCCGAGGGTTCTATGCCCCGGGGCCGTGAACGCCTTCTCCTCTTCACGCCGTCCTTCCCTTCCGTCCGACCCCCCCGCTCCGCAGGGCCGGGATTCCACCCCGCTCCACCGCTCTTTACGCTCCTCTCCGGCCTCATCTCGCGGGCGCGAACCCCTCGCTCCTCGCGTCCGGCGCGGCGCCGCGACCTCCTTCACCGCCACCTTCGCGTCCCTCCGGCTCCCTCTCCCGGCGGTCTTCCTCCTGTAAGGCCGCGAACGCCTCCCCGGCGGCGCGTGCGAAGCGACGGAGGCGCAGGGGGTCCTTTACGCCCGGCGACGATTCCAATCCGCTGGAGACGTCCACCCCGAAAGGGCGCACGCGGGCAATGGCCTCGGCCACGTTGTCCGGGCTCAGCCCGCCGGCCAGGATGACCCGCGCCTCGCGTGCGGCCCGGGCCGCGAGTTCCCGGTCGCAGGGTATGCCGGTGCCTCCCGCCAGCTCGGGGTGCCAGGCGTCGATGAGCACCGCGTACGCTCCGCGGTACCTCTCCAGGTCCTCCAGCTCTTCCGGGCGGCGCGGGCGCAGGGCAACCACCGCCCGTTCCCCCAGGAGCTCGGGCAGGGCGGTGTATTCCGCCCGGTGGATCTGCGCCAGGTCGAGTCCGCAGTATTCCATCAGCCCCCGTATCTCGGCGTGCGTCTGCCCCAGAAATACCCCCACCCTGAACACGGAGGGAGGGAGGAGGGAGGAGATCTTCCTCGCGATGCGCGGGTCCACGCGGCGCGGGCTCTCCGCGAAGACCATCCCCACGGCGTGGAAGCCCGCCTCTGCGGCCGCAAGCGCATCCTCGGGGCGGGTGATGCCGCACACCTTTATCAGTCCACCCCTCATCTGGCCTCACCTCCATGCTCCCGCCGCGCCGGAGCGCGGATCTCGCGGATCGGCGCGCCCGCCTCTCCCGGGCGCCCTCCGCCTCTTCCGGAGAAGGGGCCTGAAGGGGACGGGGGCGCGGGACGCACCAGCTCCCGCAGCGCGGCCTCGGGGTCGTCGCTGCCCGCCAGGTGTCCCCCCACCAGCACCGCGTCCACGCCCAGCTCCGCGAGGCCCGCGAGCTCCTCCGCGCGCGAATAGCCGCTCTCGCTGACCAGCACCGCCTCCGCGGGTATCAGGGACGCCAGCCTGCGGGTGGTATCCAGGTCGACGCGCAGGGTACGCAGGTCGCGGTTGTTTATCCCAAGCATGCTCGCGCCGGCCCGCAGGGCGCGTTCGGCCTCGCGCTCGTCGTGCACCTCCACCAGCGCCTCGAGCCCGAGGAGCCGGGTCTCGTCCAGCATGCGCGCCAGCCCTTTCTCGTCCATCAGGGCGGCGATGAGGAGCACCGCGCTCGCCCCCGCGGCGCGGGCTTCCAGGAGCTGGTATGGATGCACGATGAAATCCTTGCGCATCACCGGGAGTCTCGATGCGCGCACCGCCTCACGCAGGTCGCGCATGCTGCCCGCGAAGAAAACGGGCTCGGTGAGGATGGAGAGGGCGCGCGCCCCGCCCCGTTCGTATGCCCTCACCAGCTCGCCCACCACCAGCCCCGGCCTGATGGAGCCCCTGGAGGGGGAGGAGCGCTTGACCTCCGCGATGACCCTTACCCCCTCGCCGCCGCTCCTCCTCACCGCCGCGGCGAGCGAGGGAGGTCTTTCCAGCTCCTCGCAGGCTTCCCGCAGGAGGCGAGGAGGGGATCGGCGCATGGCCGTCTCCACGCGCTCCCTCGCGAGGGCGGCCGCCCTATCCAGGAACACCCCGGCCTCCTTCCCCGCCCGCCGCGCCGACATGTTCTGCCCGCGAGGCGCAGGACTCCCCGAACTCAATCCAATTATCCAGCACCCGCAGGGCCGCGCCGGAATCGATGGACCTTCGCGCCAGCTCAACGCCCTCCTCCAGGTCCCCTGCCCTCTCCGCCACCACCAGGGCGGCCGCCGCGTTGAGCACCGCGGCGTCCCGCCTCGGCCCCTTCACGCCGGCCAGTACCTCGTCCCTGATGATGCGGGCGTTCTCCAGAGCGCTTCCTCCCGCCAGGTCAGCGAGGGCGCAGGGCTCCATCCCCAGCTCGCGCGGATCACATGCATAGTCGTGGACCTCCCCGTTCCTCACCTCCCATATCCTGCTCGGAGAGGTCATCGAGAGCTCGTCCATGCCGTCCTCGCCCCGCACCACCATGGCTCTTCGCGCCCCCATCTCCGCCAGGGCCTCCGCGACCAGGGGTGCCCTGCCCTGCATTCCCACTCCCAGGACCTGCGAGCGCACACCCGCGGGATTGGCCAGCGGACCCAGGAGGTTGAAGGCGGTGGGTATGCCCATCTCGCGGCGGGCGCGCATGACGTGGCGCATGGCGGGGTGGAAGCGGGGCGCGAAGAGGAAGCCTATCCCCACCGTCTCGATGCATTCCTGTACCTCCCCGGGCTCCATCTCTATGTTCACGCCCAGGGCCTCCAGCACGTCCGCGCTTCCGCAGGCCGAGGAGACGCCGCGGTTCCCGTGCTTGGCCACGTACACCCCCGCCCCGGCGGCGACCAGGGCGGCGGCGGTGGATATGTTGAAGGTGCAGAGCCTGTCCCCACCGGTGCCGCAGGTATCCACCAGCGGCGCCACGGAGGGGCTTATGGCGGTGGCGGAATCGCGCATGGCACGGGCGAAGCCCGCGAGCTCCTGCGCTGACTCTCCGCGCATGCGCAGGGCGGTCAGGAGAGCCGCGATCTGTGCGTCGGTGGCCTCTCCCCGCATGAGGTGGAGCATGGCGGCATAGGCCTCCTCCCGGCTGAGGCGCTCCCCCGACACCACCCTGGCGATGGTCTCGGCGATCATTTTCCGTTCACCTCCATGGCGATGAAGTTGGCCAGGAGCTTTTCGCCCTCCGGCGTGAGGATGGATTCGGGATGGAACTGCACTCCCTCGATGCCGAGGTCGCGGTGCCGCACCGCCATGACCAGGCCGTCCTCCGAACGCGCGCTGACCGTAAGGGGAGGCCGTACCTCCGTCAGCATCAGGGAGTGGTAACGCGTGGCCTGGAAGGGATTTGCCAGTCCCTGGAAGATGGTCTCCCCGTCATGGGCGATGAGGGAGACCTTGCCGTGGACCGGCCGGGGTGCCCGAACCAGGCGCGCCCCGAAGCACTGTCCGATGGCCTGGTGCCCGAGACAGACCCCCAGCACCGGGACGTGTCCCGCGAAGAGGCGCACCGCTTCCAGGGTGACGCCCGATCCCGCAGGGGTCCCCGGTCCGGGTGAGATGACCAGGTGAGTGGGGGAAAAGGAGGCGAGCTCCCCGGCGGGAACGGCATCGTTGCGCACCGTCACCACCTCGGCCCCCAGCATCTCCAGCGCCTGGGCGAGGTTGTAGGTGAAGGAATCGTAGTTGTCCACCAGCAGCACCCTGCTCATACCAGCACCCCCTCTCTCGCTTCAGCGAGGCGTATGGCGCGGAGTAGCGCCCGGGCCTTGTTGCGGCTCTCCTCGTATTCCCGGGCGGGAACGGAATCCGCCACCACCCCGCCTCCCGCCTGCACGTGGGCGAGGCCGCCCCTGGCCACGATGGTGCGTATGGCTATGCAGGTGTCCAGGTCTCCGCCGTAGGATATGTACCCCACCGCTCCCGCGTAGGGGCCGCGCCGATCCTTCTCCAGCTCGTCGATGATCTGGCAGGCGCGGACCTTGGGCGCTCCCGAGACGGTGCCGGCCGGGAAGGTGGCGCGCAGGAGCTCGAAGTTGCCGCAGCCGGGACGTAGCCGGCCGCTGACCTCGCTCACCAGGTGCATGACGTGGGAGAACCTCTCCACCTCCATCATGCGCTCCACGCGCACCGATCCCGGGGCGCATACTCTGCCCAGGTCGTTGCGGGCGAGATCCACGAGCATGACGTGTTCCGCGCGCTCCTTCTCGTCGCGCAGCAGCTCCTCCTCCAGCCTGCGGTCCTCGTCGGGTGTCGCTCCCCTGGGCCTGGTCCCGGCGATGGGGCGGATCACCGCCCGGTCTCCGCGGCGGCGGACCATGGGCTCGGGCGAGGACCCGATGAGGTGCAGGTCTCCGAAACGGAGGAAGAACATGTAGGGGGAGGGATTCTCCGATCTCAGGCTGCGGTAGACGGAGAAGGGGGAGCAACGCAGGGGCACGGTGAAGCGCTGCGAGGGCACCACCTGGAAGGCCTCGCCGGCGTGGATGTATTCACGCGCCCGCTCCACCGCTGCCTCGTACTCGGCGCGGGAGAAGTTGCAGCTCGCGTCCTGGAAATCCGCCTCCTCGGAGAGGAAGTAGACCTCCGCGGCGCCGCGGTGCGGCGAGCCGGCGCCCAGCTCCCGCGCCATGGATTCCAGGTCCGAGATGGCCCGGCGGTATTCCTCCCGCAGCACGTCGTCGCGGTCTCCATCCTCCACATGCACGTTGCACAGGAGGATCAGGCGCCCCGTGAGATGGTCGAAGGCGGCGCAGCAACGCGTGAGCATGAACATCATCTCCGGCACGTCCAGGCCGCCTCGCGCGTGCAGCTCTATGTTTTCCAGGTAGGGGAGGAGGTCATAGGCGAGGTATCCCACCGCGCCCCCCGCGAAGGGAAGTTCCTCCCCGCACCACGCGGAGCCGAAGCCGGCCATGAGCTCACAGAGGTAGGAGACGGGATTGACGACCTCCTGGCGAGCCCCCCTTTCCGGGAGGAGCTCGAGGTTTCCTCTCCTGAAACTCATCAAGAGCTGGGGTTCGCAACCGATGAAGGAATACCGTCCCCAGCGTTCCCCTCCCTCCGCGCTCTCCAGGAGGAAAGCATGCTCGCCGCGGGCCAGCTTGAGAAACGCCGTCACCGGCGTCTCGGTGTCGGCGCTCACCGTCCGGGATACCGTCACCACGCGGTGTCTCCGCGCCAGGGACACGAATTCCTCCTCGCTCGGGCGGTAGATCCCTGCCGCCCACTCTGCCGTTTCGAACGATGTCTTTGTCCGCCATCCTTACCTCCTTGACCTCCTCGTAAAATTTCAGGCCGTGCACCCCGGGTACACGGCCTGGTGAGGGTGGGAAAGACCGAGGCCGTGACCCCTAGAGAGGGTTCACGGCCTGCTTGACGTGTGAGTGATGGAACGCGACGACCGGAGCCCTCTCTACGAGGGGCTCCACCACCATCGGAGGTCGCGCATAGAAACGTTCATAGTGGTTGGGATTTTAAGGCAAACCCCGCCCCCCTGTCAACCTCAATGGGGTCAGCCCCGGACATGGGACATTCTTATCACGGGTTCTTTCGGAAGGCGGCGGCTCCGGCCCTCGATCACGCCGATGCCCCCAGAAAAACGCCTGATCCTCACCTTCTACTGAGACCGAAGCCGAGAAAACCTCGATGGCAGATCCTCAGCTTTATTCCATCTCCTTCTCCATGCGGCTGAGGACCTTCTGGCCGCTGCGCAGCAGACCCTGCAGCGTGGCGTAGGCGCTCTGCGGGTCCACCTCCACCTCGCCCTCGTAGGTGCCTTCGGCGATCTCCTCCGCGGCGCGGTTGAGCTCCTCGATGGGCTTCACCACGTATTTGCGGGTGAAGTAGCGCAGCCCCAGGGTGGTCAGGAGCAGGGTGAGCACAACGGCCGCGGCCGAAACCAGTGAGAGCCTGAGGAGGAGGGAATTTCTCTGGCTGGAGAAGTAGTCCCTGATGTCCTTCTGTTCCTGCGTGCGGTCCACGATCATGTTGATGTAGATGGTGTCGTTCATCCCCACCACGGAGAGGTCCAGGGCGAAGAAGGTGGAGACGAAGAGCCCCTTTTTGTTTCCGAGGCTTTCCAGGGTGCAGTAGCCACCCTGTGGAGCATCCAGCGGCATGGCGTCGGGGTCGACCTCCACGCCGCTCCTCGTGGCATAGGAGACAAGCTCGCCGTTGCGCACCGTCCCCACGTATTCGATGGGATAGATGCTCAAGGCCATGTCGCCGATGAGCTCGTAGGCGGCCTCCCAGTCGCGGTTGGTTATGATGTTGTTGATGGTCTCCTGGTTGAAGAGCTTCCAGCTGGAGGGATTCATGACCAGGGACATGATGTTGTTGCTCAGCTCGATCAGGCTCCATGCCGACTGCTCGATCATCTTCTCCTCGTCTTTTTTGATGTTGGCATTGGTGGTGACGGCGATGTCGATCATGAAATAGGCGATCACCGCCAGGACCAGCATCAGGGTGCAGATGGAGATCGCCGCCATGAGGCTGCTCATCTCCCTGCCCGATCTCTTCTTCATCTCCGGCCTCCTCGATCTCGTTCCACCCGACCTCGCCCAAAACCGAACATATCATAACATCTTTGTTTCCGTTGAACCCGGGTGGGGGAACGCAACCGCTTCTTAAACGCGGAAGGGAGAGCGGTACGCCGGCTTCGCTCCGCTTTTTACATGGCTTTTCCGTGATGTTCAAAGGCATCTGGGCGCTCCCCGGCGGTGGTCGGCAGGGGATCTTGCGGGGCGTTTATACAAGTCGACATGAATGGTCTTCATTTGCGTGCCGCGGCTGCCGATACATGCAATAACTCGATGGAGGGGCTTCCTGCCGCCGGCATGGACAGATGAACAGGGAGAGCGCTTTTTCGCTCATTGAGCTGATGATCGTCATCCTGATCGTCGGCATCCTGGTGGGCATCGCCGTGCCCGTGTTCTTGAGCGCGCGCGATTCGAGCGAGAGCAAGGTCTGTCAGGCCAATATAAGGACCATGAAGTCGGCCGCCGCCGCCTATGGCGCCTCCTGCGGATCCTATCCCGCCTCGGTCTCGGACCTCTATCCCGATTACGTACAGGAGATACCTGTATGCCCCGCCGACCGCGCGGGATCCTATGTCGTGGCCTCGGGAGGAGGGGATGCCATGCCCGTCTTTTCCTGCACCTTCCACCATTTCGCGCTCTGAAGTGTGGGCTGTTCGCGGCTTGTCCCGGCGGAAATAGGCCGGTCGGGGTCATCGGAGCATCCCCGGTGTGAGCATCCCACGCCAAAGATCAACGCTGAAAGCGGTATTGGTTGTCGGACCTTATTTAACGGTTCCAGCCCGGTTGCCTTACCGTCGTCGCCGAGTCAAAAGCGCTTTTTCAGAAAGCGGTTTTCGGTTACCGTTCTTCACCGCTTTCAGGTCCACAGACAGCAATCTCATCAAGGCATCCTTATCTTTGATGTAAAGCGCAGTCCGGGCTGCTCTGCCGACGTTTCACGGTCTCTCCACCACCGTGGCGATGCCCACCCCGCCGCCTCCGCAGAGGGTCTGGAGGCCGTATCTCACCCCGTGCCGGCGCATGTGATGTACCATCTCCGTGAAGTAGAGCACCCCCGTGCACCCGATAGGGTGCCCGATGGCGCAGGCCCCTCCGGTGGGGTTTATGCGCGGGTCGTCGAACTCCAGTCCGAACTCTATGCAGAAGGCCAGCACGGGGGAGACGAACGCCTCATTGGGTTCGAAGACGCCCACGTCCTCCATGGTGATGCCCGCCCTCTCCAGGGCCTTGCGCATGGCGGGGACCGGGCCGAGAAGCATGATCAGGGGCTCCGACCCGGCTACGGCGGTGGAGACGATGCGGGCCATGGGCTCGAGCCCCAACTGCTCGGCCTTCTCGGCGGTCATGAGCATGGTGGCCGCCGCCCCGTCCACGATGGCCGACGATGTCGCCGCGGTGACCGTGCCGTCGTCGCGGAAGCGCGGCGGCAGGGAGCGTATCTTCTCCAGCGCCGCCTCCGGGTCGTCCACCGCCTGGGCGCGAGGAGGCTCGTCGAACTCCACCAGCCTCTTCTCGCCATCCCCGCCCTCCACCTCCACCGGCACCACGCGCTTGCGGTATTCCTCCACGTCACGCATGGCCAGCACCGCCTTCTGGTGGCTCCAGAGGGCGAAGCGGTCCATGTCCTCGCGCTTCAGGTCGTAGCGGTCGGCGAGCATCTGGGCGCTTACGCCCATGGGAGCGAGGGCGGCCCTTTCCATGGCCCGGGGGTGGATGGAAACCGGGAGGCCCGCCTGCAGCGCCACCTGGAAGTCCGAGCCCATGCCGTAGTGGCTCATGCTCTCCACACCGGCGGCGATGGCGATGTCCCCCGCGCCGCACATGAGGGCGTGGGCCTGGGAGTTGATGGCCTGCAGTCCCGCGTTGCAGTAGCGGTTGCAGGTCCATCCCGCCACCTCCTCCGGGAGGTCGGCGGCGAGCACCCCGATACGGCCCACGTTGAGGCCCTGCTCGCCGATCTGGCTCAGGCAACCCACCGCCACGTCCTCGATGGACGCCTCCTCGAAGCCCGGGGCCTTTTCCTTCACGCGATCCACCAGCCCGCGCAGGGCGGTCGCCAGCAGGTGTTGGGCCGAAACGTTGGAGAACACCCCGCCTTTCGCCGCCCCCGCCCAGCCGGATCTGCCGGTGGGCGTGCGTACCGCCTCAACCACCACCACTTCCCTGAGCTCCATGTAATCTCCCCCTTTTCTCTCAGCCCTTTCTTTCCACGTCCTTCCAGTAGCGCTTCTCCAGCTCCCGCTTGATGATCTTTCCGTCGATGTGTCGCGGCAGCTCCTCCAGTATCTCCACCTTGGCCGGGAGCAGGTAGCCGCGCAGGCCATGCTCGCGGCAGAAGGCCAGGATCTCTTCCTCACTCGCCTCCGCCCCCGCGTGTAGTTGCACGCAGGCTACCGCGACCTCGCCCAGGTCGGGGTGGGGCATGCTCACCACCGCGGCGTCGAAGACGGCGGGATGGCGCAGGATCACTCCCTCTATCTCCAGGGGATAGATGTTCACGCCGCCGGTGATGATCATCTCCTTGAGCCTGCCCGTGAGGTAGAGAAAACCGTCCTCGTCCAGGTAGCCGAGCAGCCCGTCGTCGTACCATTCCTTTCCATCGATGATGCGCAGGGATTCATGCAGCTTCTCCTCGGAGCCCGGATAGCGCAGGGTGAGGGTGGAGGCTGTGCGGCCCATGACCTTGCCCACCTCCAGGGGCTTCGCCCACCTGCCCTCCTCCTCGATATAGATGCCCAGGTCACCGCAGCGCGCCTTGCCCACGCTGTTGATGCGCTGCGGCTTCTCCTCGTAGTCCTGGGGGAGCAGGATGGTGATGATGGCCGTCTCCGAGCTCCCGTAGTACTCGCTGAACACGGGCCCCGGCGCCCCCTGTTGCATGAACAGGGCGTTGATGTCCCGTTTTACCTGCGGGGGGCAGGGGGCGGCGGCGCAGATGAGAGAGCGCATGTGCGAGAGGTCGTATTTCCGCTTCGCCTCGTCCGGCAGGGCGAGGACCCTCTGGAGGATGGTGGGGGCGACGAAGGCCCAGTTGATGCGCTCCGCGTCGATGAGGCGCAGCCACTCCTCGGCATCGAACCTGCGCATGAAGACCCCGGTGGCTCCCAGCAGGAAGCAGGGGGCCCATCCGGCGGCGGTGCCAGCGTGGTAGACGGGGGTGGCGATGAGGGTGCGGATGTTCCTGGAGACGGGGTCGCATATGCGGTCTCCACCGAACCAGTAGAAATAGCTGAAGGCGCGCGAGGTATAGGGGAGGAAGTTCTCGAAGGTCTCGCGCGGCGCCTCCGCCAGGTCGGAGAGGGCGAAGCTCAGGCTGTCGTAGAGATTGGAGCTCTTGGGGATGCCGGTGGTGCCCCCGGTGTAGGGGTTGAGGGAGGCCAGGAAGTTCATCTCCGGACGCGTTGCGGGATAGCCGGCGATGAGCGCATCATAGGAGCGCGTGTCCGGCGGCGCCTCGCCCCCGATGACCACCAGGTGCTCCACCCCCTCCAGGCCTTCGCGGATGCCCATGACCTCTGGCAGGAAATCGGCGTCGAAGATGAACACCCGGGGTTTCCTGAGGTTGATGGTCTTGAGCAGCTCCTCGCCCTTGAGGTGCCAGTTCACGAAGGGCATGGGGGCGCCGATGAGGCTGGTGGCGTTGAGGACCTCCAGGAAGGGGGCGCCGTTATGGATCATCACCGCCACGCGGTCCCTGGGCTTGACCCCCAGCGCCTGCAGGGCGTTGGCGAGCCTGAGCACGCGGTCCTTGAGCTCGCGGTAAGTACAGCGTTGCTCGCCGTCCACCACGGCTTCGCGGTCGCCGAACACCTCCCACATGCCCAGGGACCAGTTGGGGACGACCTTGCCCACCTTTACCTTGCCAAGGTCTCGCAGGTTCTTCAGGAGCCCCTGGCCGCCTGAGAAGATCTTCCATACGATGAGCCAGGTGTTGCGTCCTCCTCCCCACTGCTGCTTGAAGGTGCGCCCCAGGCCTCTGGTCTCCTCCATGCGCAGCAGCGGCGGCAGCGCCCTCAATAGGCCGGAGAGGCTCTTTTCAGCCGTGACGCTCATGGTCACCCTCCCTTCCTACCGTCCCGCCCCGATGCGGGTGGATATTTCTCCGGCGTCGGTGCTGCGGCGTTGCGGTAGTGTGACGAGGTTACGGGCGGAGCTGTCACTTTGCTACGGTATCAACAGGATAATACAGTCCGGGATTCTTATCTACAGTATCAAGGGATACCCTGCATGATAGCGGGGACGCATGTTCTCGTGAGCGAGCGTCATGACGCGCGGCGGAGCATGTACGAAACGAAGCCCGCCGACCAGCGGGCTTCTCCTCCGGCGCGGGTATGATGTCGGGGATGCCGGATCCCCTCAGCGCGAGAAAATCCCCCTGGAGGTCCTGGGCTCGAATGCTCCCGCGATCACCTCGGGGCTGAAGGCCGCCGGCACCGTACCCGTGGTGGCGTAATCGTAGAGGGCGGTGGAGAAGATGCCGTTGAGGGCTGCGCCGATGATGCCCAATGCGAACCAGTACAGCATCACCACCACGCCCACCACCGCGATGACCGCGACGGACCTGGTAAGCGCTGCCAGGACGATGGGCACCACCCCCACCAGCCCGAAGAGGAACAATACCATGGAGAGCGAGAACCGCAGTACCACGTTCTCGCCCCAGGTGCGCTTGAAGAGCTCGGCCGACCTCTTGATGGACTGCATCACCCCGAGCTCCTCGAAGATCATCACCGGGATGACGAAGAAGGTGAGCAGGTTCCAGGCCAGGCCGAAGATCCCGGCTGCTATCTTGCCGAGGATGCCGCCGCGCTCGCGGATGGCCTGCAGGACCATGCCGACGGTGGCGGAGACCAGGGCCCAGCCCGCTATCTTGCCCAGGTTGGCGGCGGCGTAACGCATGCCGTCGCTGAAGCTGGGGTCGCCCCCGCGCAGGCGGATCTGCGCGCAGGCGATGAGCCCGGTGTTGAAGAAGATCACCACGAAGTAACCCACGAGGTAGAAGATGAAGAGCAGCACGTAATACAGGGGGTTGGCGCCGTCGAACTCCCCGCTCCTGATGCCCGAGAAGACCACCACCGGGACGAAGAAGCTGGCGGTGAGCAGCAGGATGACCAGGGAGGAGATGATGGGAAAGAGCACCAGCTCCTTGTCCTTTTTCAACACCCCCCAGCTCTCCCGGAAGATCTCCATGCTCCTCGCAAAGGTTCCTGCCATATGCCCGACCTCCTCGCTGGAACGCCGCCCGACATCTCCTCTATATCTATCGCCTCTTCCCCAACGCTACTTAAGGACAATGGGGTCAGCCCCGGACATGGGACAAATCTGTATCGTGTCCGCTGCGTAGCGGCATATGAAGAGCGGCATTAAGCCGCGCATCTTCTGCCGTATTCGATCGATGCCTTGACAGACGCACGATGACACAAATGACCCGATGTCATGCCGGGCGTCTTCCGAGATGTTCGGGTTGATGTCTTATCCATCATGCGGCGGCAGGCGGCGCCCTGCTTATCTGGCAGGAAGTCGGACCACCCCTCGAACCTCTCCGCCCTGACCCCGACGTCCAACGCCGCGCGCCGCCGCTAGCTTTCCTCCAGAGCCCGCATCAGTTCCATGGCCTCCCGGAAGGAGCCGCCGCAGAACAGCGGGTCCGGCCGGTAAGCGGAACAAACCTCGGGCCGCTCCGGCTTCCCCCATAGCCCGCACAGGTTTTGCGGCGTCAGGTGCTCGCACCTCACGCCCGCGGGCTTGCCGAGGGAGGATATGGAGAGGGCGATGCAGCACGCCCCGCACTTGCGGCACTCCAAACGCTGACCTCCCGCACCTGCCGTGCCGAAATCGCGATGGAAGCAAAACCAGGCCGGGTCATCTGTGCCACGACCTGGTCTTTTTCTGGTGAGCCGTCTGGGAATCGAACCCAGGACACCCGGATTAAAAGTCCGGTGCTCTACCGACTGAGCTAACGGCCCACAGACATTATATAGCCGGGAGCGGCGGCGAAAAAGCGGTATGGCCGGACAGGAGACGTTCGGGGTCCCCTGTGGACCCCGGCGTCGGATACACCCCGCGGCCTGAGGGGTGGTGGTCGTGGCCGGAACGGAGAAAGGCTTTCGCTGCCCCTGAGCGGCGGTCATGAAGCGGATCTTCGCGATCTGGGAAGAAAACTCTCAGGAGGCAGGGAGGCAGGACTGCGAAGGAACGGGTCCCGCGGCCGAAAACAGGGTGGGTGCTTCCACACGGATGCTTGCCGTCACGCGTGATCCGCCCTCCCGCGCGGCGGAGATCCGAAGCCCAGGCGCTCGATCTCCTCGATGTTTTTAATACGCCCTCCCGCGCGGCGGAGGTCCCCCGCGATGCTATAATTTATGCGCCATGGAAAGGATATTCGAGGCGCAGAGCGTAGCCGTAGTCGGAGTCTCCGAACGTCCCGGCAACCTCGGCGGTTACATCCTCCAGAACCTCATGGCCTGGGAATACGGAGGGCGCATCTACTGCGTCAATCCCAAAGGAGGGGAGGCCTTCGGCCACCGTCTCTATCCCTCCGTCTCGGACCTCCCGGAGCCGGTGGACCTGGGGGTGGTCATCGTGCCCGCCCCGGCGGTGCCGGGCATCGTGGAGGAGTGCGGCCGCAGGGGCATCACCCGACTCGCCATCCCCTCGGGGGGCTTCGAGGAGTTCGCGGAGGGAGGGAGCGAGCTGCGCGATGCCCTGGTGGCGGCGGCGCGCAGGCACGGTATCCGTTTCGTCGGTCCCAACTGCCTCACGGTGATCAACGCCCACACCGGGCTATGCCTGCCCTTCGTGCCCATCCCCCCCGACCTCCCGCGCGGGAGCGTGAGCATAGTGGCCCAGAGCGGGGGTATAGGGCTCGATCTCCTCGCCCGCCTCAAGGACGAGAACACCGGCTTCGCGAAGTTCGTGAGCATAGGGAACAAGACGGACCTGGACGAGGTGGATTATCTCCGGTACCTGGGGCGCGATCCCGCCACCCGGGTCATCTGCATGTACCTCGAGGACGTGGAGCGGGGGAGGGAGCTGCTGGAGACGGCGCGCGGTATCGACAAGCCGGTCCTCCTCTACAAGGCGAACGTGGAGCCCCTGACGAGGGAGAGCGCCCGCTCCCACACCGCGGCCCTCGCCAACGACGACGCGGTGCTCGACGGAGCCCTGCGCCAGGCGGGCATCAGGCGCGTGGGGCGTCTGGCGGAGCTGGCAGGATATGCCAAGGTCTTCTCTCTTCCTCCCCTGCGCGGCAACCGCGTCGCCCTGGTCTCGCCCACCGGGGGAATACTGGTGCTGGCCTCGGACCAGTGCGCGCGCCGGGGCTTCGTCTTCCCACCCCTGCCCTCTTCGCTGGTCGCAGATATCAAGGAGCACCTCCGGGCGGGGGTCATAGACATCACCAACCCCGTGGACCTCGGCGACGTGCATGACGCGGAGGCCAGGGTGTATATCGTGGACCGGCTCATGGAGCAGGATTTCATCGACGGCGTGATCATGCTCCTCATCTCCCGCATGGCCTCCGGCGAGGTGAGCACGGGAGGTATCCACGGGCTGCGCAAGAACATCCTCCCCGACCTAGAGGCACTGGTCCGCAAGCACGACAAGCCCCTGGTCTTCAGCCTCCTGGCCACGGCGGACGTGCGTCACAACGCCCGGCGCACCGTGAGCCTCCCCATCTTCGACGACGCCGAGGAGGCGGTGGACGCCGCCGCGGCACTGCGCGACTTCAGCCTGCGCCGGGCGAGATGAGAGGGGAGAGAGTGGAAAGAGCCCGCAGAGGCCTCTATTATGGCTGGGTGGTGGTGGGCGTCGCCTTCATGGTGATGTTCGTCAACTACGGCGTGCGCGGCACCCAGACCATCTTCGTGAAGGAGGTCGCCGACGACCTCGGCATCGGGCGCGGGGCCGTCTCCCTCCCCTTTCTGGTGTGCATCATGATCTACGCCTTCCTGGCCCCCGTGACGGGGAGGCTGGTGGACCGCTACGGGCCGCGCTGGGTGATGGCCGGGGGCGCCCTGGTCTCCGGCGCCGGCCTGTGGATGTGCTCCCGCGCCGGGAGCCTTGCCGCCCTTATCTTCTGGTTCGGGGTGGTGTTCGGCGTGGGCGGGAACGGCATCGGCCTGGTGCCTTCCAACACCTCGGTGGCCATGTGGTTCCGGCGCCGCCTGGGCACGGCGCTGGGGGTGGCGACGGTGGGCATCGGCGTGGGCACCATGGTGCTGCCCCGCCTCACGGGTCTCGTGCAGGCGCACTGGGGATGGCGGGGCGCTTTCCAGTTCCTGGGATATATCGCCGCCGTTCTCGCGGTGCCGGCGGCGCTGCTCCTGCGCGGAGGGATACCGGGAGAATGCGAGGGAGAGGAGCCCGGCGCAGGGGACGGCGTGCCCGCGCCGCCACGGGAGGGGGGAATACCCGCGGGTGGCCGGCAACCCGTAGAGGAGCGGGAGCGGACGCCATCGGGCGCGGGGGAGGGAGAAGGCCCGGGACACGGACTCCCAGCGCTCGGGGAACGGGAAGCGCCCGGACCCGCTCCGCCGTCGCCCGGGGAAACAGAGGCGCAGGGCGGCTACAAAGCGGAGCTCGGGGACGAGCTGGGGACGGGCGCAGGTCT
>FWPV01009678.1_pt1 | contig 16182 bp, 14 predicted proteins | sample 2228371 | NCBI WGS metagenome assembly FWPV01 (sample SAMEA103939776, study PRJEB20133) | metagenome | reverse complement strand
GATCTTACTCACCGCCCCGCCGCGCCCAGAATTTTCACTGCTTGAAACCCTGCTATGGACGCCAGCGCAGGGATTCTTTCTGCGCGAACGGCACATCGCGCGCATGCTGCAAAGCGCCGTCTATTTTGGCTACCCCGCCAGCGATGAACAAATCCGAAATTATCTTGAGCGCCTTGCCGCGCACTTTACCCGCCCCCAGCGGGTGCGCCTGCTGCTAGACCCAAACGGCCGCCTGACCCACGAACACACCCACTTCACCCCCAACCCTCAACCCATCTGCGCCGCCCTGGCCGCCCAGCCTGTTCAAAGCAGCAACCCCTTCCTCTTTCACAAAACCACGCACCGCCAGGTTTACGAACACGCCCGGGCGGCCCACCCCCAAAGCGACGACGTGCTGCTCTTCAACGAGCGCGGCGAATTGACCGAGTTCACCATTGGCAACCTGGTAGCCGAACTGAACGGCCGCCTGCTCACCCCTCCACTTGATTGCGGCCTGCTGCCGGGCGTCTTTCGCGCCGCCCTGCTAGACGAAGGCAAAATCGAAGAAGGCATCATCCGCCTGGGCGACCTGCCGCACTGCACGCGCCTTTACCGCATCAACGCGCTGCGCGGCTGGCAGCCAGTTACACTTCAGCCCCACACCGCCCGCACCAGCGCGGGCAAAACCTCACCCGACCTGCCCCTAAACGAATAATCGCAGCGCTCAGTTAGCGGCGTCGGCTCGGCGTTTATTTCCACCAGCAGCGCCCCCCGGTTATGAGCCGCAACCGCCAGCGAAGCCGCCGGCTGCACCAGACCAGATGTACCAATCGAAAAGAACACATCACAGGTGCGGGCCGCTTCCACAGCCGCCTCCAGCGCCGCACGCGGCAGCGCCTCGCCAAACCAGACCACATGCGGGCGCAGCAGGCCGCCGCAGGCTGCACAGCGCGGCACATCCACGCCATTATCATCCCACCGTTCCACAAACTGACCACACACCGAACAACGCACCTGCGCCAGGTTGCCATGCAATTCAATCACCTGCGGGCTGCCTGCCCGGCGGTGCAACCCATCCACGTTTTGGGTAATAAGCGTAAAATCGGGAATGCGCCGGGCCATCTCCGCCAGGGCATAGTGGCCGGGGTTCGGTTCAACCGTCTTCACCTTCTCGCGGCGCATGGCGTACCAATCCCAAACCAGTTTTGGGTCGCGCGCAAAGGCTTCGGGCGTGGCCAAATCCTCTGGGCGATACTGCGCCCACAAACCCACCTGAGCATCCCGAAACGTGCGCAGCCCCGATTCCTGCGAAACCCCCGCACCGGTCAGCGCAGCCGCCCGCTGCGCCTTACGCAAATACGAAATCAGCTCGGACGGAAATGCCATCGTTGCACCGTTCATACACACCTCTGCCGTCTATTGTACAATAGCATCGGTCTCGCCAGCGCCCCCACCCAACCAGAAAACACCCCCGCATGAACCGCTTACACCTCGTCACCTGCCTGAGCCTGATTTTTGGGATGCTGGCCTGCCGCCTGGCCGCCCCAGCGCCCCAAGCCAACGCCACGCCGCCGACCGCGCCCAACCCCCGCCCCAGCCTGCCACCCGTTACCGTTCCACCGTTAAGCCCGGCCGCCGCCACAACCGCACCTGCCTCGCAGCCGCCCCAACCGCCGCGCTACACCCTGGCGCTCACCCTCTCCGACGACCTCCAGCGCGTAGATGGCGTCGCCCATATTGAATACACGAATAACGCAGCCGTCCCACTGGACGAAATCTACCTCTGGCTGTACCCCAACCTGCTCGGCGGCGCGCTCACGGTTCACCACATCCGCGCCGGTAACGTCACGCTCCAACCCCAGCCCGACCAGCAAGGCGCGTTGCTGCGCCTGCCCCTGCCCAGCCCCCTGCCCCCAAAACAGACCATCACCCTCAGCGCCGACTTTACCACCCGCATCCCCACCCGCCCAACCAGCAACTACGGCATCCTGGCCCTTATGGATAACACCCTGGCGCTGGCGCACTTTTACCCCATGCTGGCCGTGCACAACGCCCACGGCTGGCAAATTACCCCGCCCAGCCCCTACGGCGACATCATCCACGCCGAAGCCGCCGCTTACGATGTAACAATCAGCGCCCCGGCCGAATGGGTGCTGGCCGCCAGCGGAGAAGAAAGCGCCCCCAGCCCCAGCCCAGGCGGACGCCAAACCGTACAAGCACACATTGCCCCCGCACGCGATTTCTACCTGGCCGCCAGCCCGGCCTATCAAACCCACAGCCAGAATGTAAACGGCGTCACACTCAACCTCTACCTCCCTGTCGCCCAGGAAGAATACGCCCCGCCAATCCTTGCCGCCGCCGCGCACGCGCTGGAACGCTTTAGCGCCCGCTACGGCCCCTACCCCTACCCCGAACTGGATATCGTCATCACCCCAAATTTCGCGCTTGGCATCGAATACCCCGGCATCATCGCCCTCACCAGCCACATGCTCACTGGCGAAATCAGCCCCACCTATCTCGAATCCACCGTCGTGCACGAAGTAGCGCATCAATGGTTTTACAACCTGGTTGGCAACGACCAGGTGAACGAACCCTGGCTGGACGAATCGCTCAGTCAGTTTGCCACCTGGCAATACTACACCGACCTGACCAGCAACCCCGAAAACGCCTACCTGGACTCATTCTATGCCCGTTGGGCAGGCGTCAACTACCAGGCTATTCCCATTGGGCAGCCCGTTGCGGCTTACGACGGCCCGGCCTACAGCGCCATCATTTACGGACGCGGCGCGCTCTTTTTACTGGCATTGCGCCAGCAAATGGGCACACAAACCTTCGACGCCTTTCTGCGCGATTACACCACCACCTACGCCTGGCAAATCGCCACCAGCGCCGATTTCCAAGCCCTGGCCGAACAGCACTGCGCCTGCAGCCTGAACGCCCTGTTTGCCGCCTGGGTGTACCCCTGAAACGTGTGGAGAAACAAAAACTGTCTATGGGACATCTCATCGCCATTGTTGGTAACACCGGTGTGGGCAAAACCAGCCTGGCCCGCGCACTGTGCGCTGCCCAACCTTTTGCAACCGGCTTTGAACAACACGCCGAACGTCCTTTTCAAGCCCTGTTCAAAGCCGATCCGCGCTATGCCCTGGCCAACCAGGTAGATTACCTGCTGCTGCGCGCCGAACAAGAACGTGAACTGCGCATGCAGCCACTGCCTGCCCTGCTAGACGGCGGATTGGAACAGGATTTTTACGGCTTCACCGGTCTCTTCCATGCCCGCGGCCTGCTAAGCGACGCCGAATACGCGTTGCTGCAACGCCTTTACACCCAACTGCGGGCTGCCCTGCCCCCACCAGAACTGATTGTATATCTCTATGCCGATGAAGCGACCATTCGCGCCAGGCTGTCGGCACGCAACCGCATCAACATCGCCACGCCCCAAGACCTGCCCCTGCTCGATTCTCTGCTCGCCCGCTGGCTGAATACCGTTCACCCCAGCCGTCTGCTGCGCCTGGACGTCTCACACGCCGCCCCCAATTATGCCGACATCGCGCCGCAACTCTTACGAAAAATAAATAGTTTGACATCAAACGATTTGATATAATCCGGCAACAGCGCGTTCAAATCGTTTGGAGAAAATAGCATGACCACCCCACGCAAAGTTGCACAAGTAATTCAGCCGCAATACGTCATCGAAGGCGCAGGCGTGTTACTGCGCCGCTCGTTTGGGCCTACCCGCGCCAACCCGTTAGACCCTTTTCTGCTCTTCGACCATTTCGCCTTCAACAACCCCAAAAGTGGGCCAGTGGCTGGCTTTCCTACCCATCCACACCGCGGGCTGGAAACAGTCACCTACATGCTGGAAGGCCGGGTGCGTCACCGCGACAGCCTGGGCAACATGGGCATCATTGGTCCCGGCGACGTCCAATGGATGACCAGCGGGCGCGGCATTTTACACGAAGAAATGCCCCAACCCAGTCCACGCGGCGTCATTTACGGCTTTCAGTTATGGGTTAACCTGCCCGCACGCGAGAAAATGGGACAGCCGCGCTACCAGGAAGTGAGCGCCGAGCACATTCCATGCGTGGAACAAGAGGGCGCCACCGTGCGCGTGGTCGCCGGGGAATTTGGCGGCGTGCGCGGCCCGGTGCGCGAAATTGCCGCCCAACCGCTCTACATGGACGTCGGTGGTGTGCCTGGCGCAACATTTTCGCTCAACATCCCGGCCGGGCACACCACCCTGGCCTACATTTTCGAAGGCAGCGGACGCTTTGGCATAGATGAAAACGAACACGGCCAACCTATAGAGGCAGTGCGCATGGCCATTTTTTCCGATGGCGATTATCTGCGCATCCAGGCCAGCCAGAACAGCCCGGTGCGCTTCATGCTGATTGCCGGAGCGCCCTTTAGAGAACCCATTTTCCCCTATGGGCCGTTCGTAATGAACACGCTCGAAGAAGTGCAGCAAGCGCTGATTGAACTGCGCGATGGAACGTTCATCAAAGCCTGAGCGCATCTAACCGACCACCCCAATAAAAGTGAAAGCGCCCTGTTATGCGCCTGACAGGGCGTTTTACTATATAATCGCCAAAGTAGTCACCTCAGAATGCTCTGCTGCAAGGATATTATTGCGCAGGCAAAGCCCAAAGCAATCCCCTTCTCGGGGAGACTGCTTCGTCGGCTTTCAGCCTCCGCGCAGTGACACGGATTAATGTTTGCAACAAAGCAATCACAGAAAGATTTTACGTAATGAAATCTCTTCTTGAATGGCTTAGCCCCCCTGTCTTTTGCGATGAAGAACAAAACCGCATCAGCGCCTATGTGCACTGGCTGCTGCTGGCCCTCATGGGCGCGGCGTTGGCGCTGGGGCTAACCGACCTCGCTTTTGGCGTGGAACAAACCTTTTTTATTGCGCTGGCCACAATAAGCGTGCTGCTTTTCGCGTTTGGGCTGTTGCGGCGCGGCAAAATCGAAATGGCCAGCATCATCTTGCTGCTTGTGCTTACTGCCGCCCTCACCGCATCACTGGCGCTGGGCGGCAACGGAATTCACGATATTGGTATTGTGCTCTACCCCATCCTTATCCTCATTGCCAGTTTTCTGCTATTCCGGCGTGGGCTGGTTATCATCACCCCCCTCATTATCGCCTCGACCGCACTGGTAACCTTTGGCGAAATCTATGGCTGGCTGCCCATCAAAGCAGCGCCCGCTGCCCGCGCTGAAGACTGGGTTATACTCGGCGTTATTCTTGGGCTGGGTGCACTAATTATCGGCTATGTGTCCGAATCGTTATACCAGGCCATACGCCAGTCCAGAGAAAGCCAGCACGCCTATGCCCTCTCTAACCAGATGCTGCGCGAGCAAACCAACCTGCTGGCGCAGTCAGAAGAACGCTGGCGCACGCTGCTGCAAAATATCCCAGACAACATCCTCAACATTGACCTGGATGGCAATATCCTGCTCACCAACCACCCCAGCCAGGACGTCCAGCAAGCGTTGATTGGGCGCAATATCTCTGACATCGTGCTGCCAGAAAATCAACCCAAAGCGCGCGCAGTGCTGCAAGAAGTGTTAGCGACTGGCCAACCGAAACAATTTGAGACCTACGCCATTGACATTATGGGGCGGCAACGCAAATACGATGTGCGCATTGCGCCCATAAAAGGCCAAGACCAGAGCATTTCGTCTCTTATCATCGTCGCAGACGATATCACAGACCGGCTGGACGCAGAACAAAGCCTGGCCCAGCGCGCCCAACAACTGGCCACGCTCAACAAAATTGGGCAGGCCGTCTCTGCGCTGCGCGACCTGGATGGGGTGCTATCGGTCATCCTGAAGGAAATTCAGTCCGTTCTGCCGCTGGATGCCTTCAGCGTCTCGCTCTACGACCCAGCCACGCGCATGCTCAGTTTCCCGCTTGTTTACGACTCCGGCAAGCGCTGGAGTGAACCAGACACAACGCTGGACACCAACACCCTGAACGGCAAAGTTATCGAAACCGGGCAATCCTTCCTGGTGAATTACACCCCCGAAGAAATCGCCGAACGCACAAAAAAGAGCAAAACGCTCATCGGCGACCACAGCCGCATCTCTGCTTCGATGATATTCGTGCCCATGCAAATTGGCGAACAACGCATTGGCAGCGTGTCGGTGCACAGTTACACCCTCAACGCCTACAAACAGTCCGATGTTGCTCTGCTCGAAGGCGCGGCCATTCAAATTGGCATCGCCATTCAAAACGCGCGCATGTATGAAAACATACGCAAACGCGCCGAACAGTTGGAAGCCCTGAACCAGGTAGGCAGAAAAATCACCAGCCTGGGCAGCCTGGAGCGCGCCTTACAGACCATCCTGGAGCAGATGCAAAAAATGCTCACGCTGGATGTCTTCTACATCGGGCTGTATAACCCATCGGCGCATACCCTCTCCTTTCCGTTGATGTATGACTCGGGCAAATTATGGGATGAACCCGATGCCGAAATAGAGCCCGACGGCTGGGCCGAACAGGTGCTGCTTACCAGAAAACCTTTCCTGCTCAACCGCACCCCAGAAGATATTCAAAACACGCCCCAGGTAAGCGCCATTGGCGATGTAACGCGCATCTCTGCCTCCATTATGGTTGCGCCGCTGGAACTGGACAACCGCGCCATTGGAATCATTTCCGCGCAAAGTTATCGTCTGAATGCATACACCCAGGAAGACCTGCTGCTGCTCAGCAACGCCGCCAACCAGATAGCCACCGCCATCCAAAACGCCCGCCTGTATGAAGAAGCCCAACACCGCGCCGAAAGCATGGCCGCGCTCTACGAAATCGGCATGGTGATTACATCCAACCTGCAACCCGACGGCGTCCTGAACGCCATTTACGAAAGTTGCAAAAAACTCATGCCCCTCAACGCCTTCTATGTGGCCACCTACGACCCGGAAACCGGCATCATTGCACATCCAATTTTCATAGACCAGGGAAAACGCGTCGAAGTGCCCCCGCGCAACATTCACGAACGTCCAGGGTTAAGCGGCTACATCATTACACACAAAGAAACAGTGTACATTCCAGATGTCTTGGATCCGGCCGCTGCCGAAAAGTACCAGATCATTCACATTGGCGGCGAACCCACCCGCTCCTATTTGGGCGTTCCCCTCATGTATCAGGATAAGCCGATTGGCGTTATTTCGATACAAAATGACAAACCAGACGCCTACAGGCCCGAAAATATCTTCCTGCTCGAAACAATATCCACCCAGGCGGCTATTGCCCTGGTCAATGCGCGCCTGTATGCCAGTCAGGAAAAAGAACTGCACGAACGCCAGCAAGCCGAAGCCAAAGTGCGCCTGCTCAACGCCGAATTGGAACGCCGCGTGCAAGAGCGCACCGCAGAACTGGAAGCCTTTACCTACACCGTCTCTCACGACCTGCGCGCCCCCTTGCGCTCTATCAACGGCTATAGCCGCATCTTCATGGAAGAGTACGGACACCTGATTCCGCCAGAAGGACACACCCTGCTGGAACGCATCAGCAATGGCGCACGCCAGATGGGCATCCTGATTGACGACCTGCTCACCTTTTCGCGCCTCAACCGCGCCTCGCTCAACAAAACGATGGTGGACTTGGCCCAAATGGCCCGCGATGTCTTTGACGAACTGACCGAGTCTGAAGACATGACCCGCATCACCTGCCGGGTAGCCAACCTACCGCCCGCTTACGCCGACCCCACACTCATCCGGCAAGCCATCACCAATCTCATCAGCAATTCGCTCAAATTCACCCGCCACCGCCAACATGCCGTAATCGAAGTAGGCTGGATAGAACAAGAAGGGCACACGGTGTACTACGTCCGCGACAACGGGGCCGGGTTCAACATGGAATACGCCAACAAGTTGTTTGGCGTATTTCAACGCCTGCATCACCAGGACGAATTTGAGGGAACAGGCGTTGGGTTGGCCATCGTACAACGCATCATCAAACAGCATGGCGGGCGCATTTGGGCCGAAGGAGAACTGAACCAGGGTGCAACATTCTACTTCACCCTGGAAGCCCCACCACCGAATGTGATAAACTCGGCTGCATGATCAAACCCCTTAGCCCCTCTGCCCAAAAAGTACAAGACACCCTGCACGCGCTTGGCTATCCTTACCGGGTCATCGAGTCTCAGGCGCCCACCAAAACCGCCCAACAAGCCGCCGACTTTGCCCGCTGCGAAGTGGGACAAATTGTCAAATCGCTCATCTTCAAAGGTCAGGAATCGGGGCAACCGATTCTTGTCCTGACCAGCGGCGCCAACCGGGTAGATGAAGCCCGCCTGGCTGAATTGATTGGTGAACCCGTAGCACGCGCCGACCCCGACCTGGTACGGCAGTCCACCGGCTTCGCCATTGGCGGCGTACCGCCTGTTGGACATGCGCAAAAAATGAAAACCTTCATTGATGAAGATTTGCTGCAATACGTCACAATTTGGGCAGCAGCCGGTACCCCCAACGCCATTTTCGAACTTACCCCCGATGCCCTGCTGGCCATGACCGGCGGACACGTAGCGCGGGTGAAGTAACTATGGCGGCGGTTCAATCGGCGCGCCGCCAATCGTCAATTGCCAGGCGGGCCAAATGTTGCGCTGGGTAATTTGTTCGCGCGTGAGCGGCAAATAGTAGGTGTAGGGCATGTACGTTACAAAACCAGCCAACAAAAGCAACAACGCCACCGTAACCAGCCCACGCCGCACAGCGCGCTTCAGCCTGGGCAAATCCACAAAAACAATAACCACCAGCAAAACACCAATCAGCATGGGCGGCAGGTAATGGTAAAGATACATCACCCGCTCTATGGTCATCATGCCGCCCATGTAAGCCCAATACAACCCCACCAAAAGATACACCCATTGACGGCGCGGGGACGTGTAATAGCCGTAAAAGGTGTGCGTAAGCACAAGCGCGCTGCCCATCACTACCCCCAGCAGCGATGCCAGCCAGGTTAAGGGATTGCCGAGCAGGTAAATGGTGCGGTAAGTTTCGCCATCGGGCGTCTCCCAGCGATAGGAAATTGCCTTGCCCCCAAACGGCCACTGATACCAGGGACTGCCAATCTCATCCACCGCGCCCAACCGCAGCGACGGCACACGCCCATGCGTGGCAAATGTGTATGAAATCGCATCCGAAAACTGAACCGCAAAGCGCTCCAGCGCCGAAACGCTCTCCTCGCCCTGCAAAATGCGCAGGTGCCGCTCAGAAACGTCATACGTATTGTCTGGATTCAAAGTGGTGAGCAGCGAAAAATGCGTTTGCCAGATGAGCACCGTCACTGCCGCAAACGTCACCCCAAAGATGACCACAAAACGTACAGACATCCGCCAGGCTGCGCGGCGCAGCAAATCACCCAAATAGACCACAACCAGCACAGACAAAAACAACGCCGTCAACTTGACGCCCAACGCCGCCGCAAAAGACGCCCCCCACAACACCCACAACCCATACGACCGCGCCGAAAGGGCGTGGCGGCCCTTCCACAACACAACAAACAGCAATATCGTGGTCAGCATAAACGTAAGCAAAAAACTCTCAGCAGGGCGTTATCCAACAACACCAGCAAGCCGCCCGTTGCAGCCGCTGCTTCACTTTCCACACTGGCTAACAAAATCAGGTAAACCAGCGGCGCAAGAAACGTACCAAAAATGGCCGGAAACAATCGGTAGCCGCGCATATCCACATTTTGCGGCCAATCCTCCTTAATTGTTTCGACAAACAATACCTCATTGGAGGGCGCATCGGGGTACGTCAGTTTTTGCCCCAACGTAATCAACAGGCGCGCCAGCGGGGGATGCTCTTCCTGGTAAAAGATCCCATGCAAATACTTCTGCGCCATTGGGATGTAATACGTCTCATCGAACACCACCGCACGCGGGTAGCCCATGTCTGGGAAAAATAGCAGCAGGCAAGCCGCCCCCAGCCACAGTGCCAACCCCAGCGCCGCCCGCCGCCAAACCGGGCGCGAGCGCCAGAAATCCAGAAATCGGGTTGCGCCGCCCATGCTGGCAGCCATACGACCCCAAAAATTAACACGCTGTTCCGAAAATGATTCCATACCAAAAAGTATAGCACGCGCGCAATCTCTACGGAGCAGGGATTGAATAAATCAAGGGTTATAAGAAACCCTGCATTGAGCATATTGATCAACAGGTAGCACAAACGCTAGCGTTTGCCCTACAAAAGAAGCAGCAGAATTATCCGCTGGTCAAAAATTTCGCCACGCCCACGGAACGCGCCGTTTGCAATCGGACTTTTCTTATCGTAAAATCGTCATAGACCAATTCACAGGAGGAGCACATGGCAACAACTGCCACACCCACAACCCGCCCTATAACCGAAGAAGGCGACTTTCTTCAAATTACATCGGTTGACCACGTCCATTTTTACGTCGGCAACGCCAAACACGCCATGTACTACTGGTGGAAAGGCTTTGGCTTCACCCCCATTGCCTACAGCGGATTGGAAACCGGCAACCGCGACTTTGCCTCCTACGTCCTGCAAAGCGGACAAATCCGCCTGGTAGTCTCCGCGCCTTATGGGCCATCCAGCCCGCTGGCAGCCCACCACATGCTGCACGGCGACGGCGTAAAAGTGATTGCCCTGGGCGTCCCGGATGTCGAACAAGCCTGGCGCGAAACCACCGCGCGCGGCGCAAAAAGCGCCTGGGTCCCCAAAGAAGAAAAAGATGAACACGGAATCTACCGCACCGCCGCCATTTACACCTACGGCGAAACCCTGCACGTCTTTGTAGACCGCAGCGACTACAAAGGCGCTTTTGCGCCCACCTACCGCCCCATCACCGACAAAAAAGCCGAAAGCGCCGGGCTGGCCGCCATTGACCACATCGTCGGCAACGTCCAACTGGGCAAAATGAATCACTGGGTCAATTTTTATCACCAGGTCATGGGCTTTCGCCAGCTGCTGCACTTCGACGACAAAGACATCTCCACCGAATACTCCGCGCTCATGTCCAAAGTAATGAGCAACGGCAACGGGCGCGTCAAATTCCCAATCAACGAACCCGCCGAAGGCAAACGCAAAAGCCAGATCGAAGAATATCTGGACTACTACTACACCCCTGGCGTCCAGCACCTGGCCCTGGCCACCGGCGACATCATCAGCACCGTGCGTCAACTGCGCGCCAACGGCATCGAATTTTTGCGCGTGCCAGACACCTACTACGAACTACTGCCCCAACGCGTTGGCAGCATCAAAGAGTCGCTCGACGAAATCAACGAATTAGGAATCCTGGTAGACCGCGACGACGAAGGCTACCTGCTGCAAATCTTCAGCCGCCCCATTCAAGACCGCCCCACCGTCTTCATCGAAGTCATCCAGCGCCATGGCGCGCGCGGCTTTGGCAAAGGCAACTTCAAAGCCCTCTTCGAATCGCTGGAACTGGAACAAGCCCGGCGCGGCAACCTGTAAACCAGAGCCCCCATGCGCCTCGTCACCTACCGTCACCCCGTCACCGGGCAGCCCCGCCCCGGCGCCCTCCTGCGCTCTGGGCGCATCTTCGACCTGCCCTACGCCTCCATGCTCGACCTGATACAATCCGGCCCCCCCGGCTGGGACGAAGCCCGTCAATTCATCGCCAATGCCGAAGCGAAAAACGCCGGCATCCCCGCCCAAGATGTGCAACTGCTCGCCCCGCTGCAGCCAGTCAGCCTGCGCGACGCCTACGCCTTCGAGCAACACGTTCGCACCGCCAACGAAAACCGCGGCCGCCCCGTGCCCCCAGAGTGGTACCGTTTCCCTATCTTCTACTACACCAACCCGCTCTCTGTCATTGGACCCAACGCCCCCCTGCGCTACCCGCGCTATACCCAGGCTCTGGATTACGAACTGGAAATCGCCGCCATCATCGGCCGTCCCGGAACAAACCTGAGCCCCCAAAAAGCCGCCGACCACATCTTTGGCTTTACCATCTTCAACGACTGGTCTGCCCGCGACATCCAGCAAACTGAAATGAAAGCCGGGCTGGGCCCCGCCAAAGGCAAAGACTTCGCCTCATCACTTGGCCCGTGCATCGTAACCCCAGACGAACTATCCGACCGGGCTGCCGGGCGCCCAGGCGTCTTCGACCTGCACATGCAAGCCCGCATCAATGGGCAACCCCGCTCGCAGGGCAACTTCAAAGACATTTACTGGTCATTTGGCGAAATCCTCGCCCGCATCTCAGAAGAAGTAACGCTCTACCCTGGCGAAGTGATAGGCTCTGGCACAGTAGGCACAGGCTGCCTGCTGGAACTGACCCAAGCCCAGGGACCCTGGCTGCAACCTGGCGACGTCGTCGAACTGGAAATAGAACGCATTGGCATCCTGCGCAACTCAATACAACCACCGCAAACAAGTAATCACTAAAACCGATCACCGGAGGTCTCCATGCCCTTCTACCAAAAACTCGGACAAATTCCCCACAAACGGCACGTGCAGTTTCGCAAACCGGATGGCAGCCTTTACCGCGAAGAAGTGATGGGACTGGAAGGCTTCTCCGGGCTGCAATCCATCCTCTATCACCACTTCCTGCCGCCGCGCGTGATCAGCGCCGAAGACCTGGGCCCCGCCGCGCCCGAATATGTGGACTTTGGCCCCATCCGCCACCGCGCCTTTCGCACCGCCCACCTGCCCGCCAGCGGCGACCCGCTGCAAGCGCGCATCCCCCTCCTGGGCAACCGCGACGTGATTCTAGGCGTCAGCGTGGCCAACCAGAGCATGGACTACTTCTACCGCAACGCACAATCCTACGAAACCTGGTGGGTACACGAAGGCAGCGGCGTACTCAAAACCCAGTTTGGCAGCCTGCCCTTCCACAAAGGCGATTACATCGTTATCCCCTTTGGCGTCACCTGGCAAATGCACCTCCACGAAACCAGCCGCTTCTTCACCATCGAAAACCCCAGCCAAATCGAACCCCCGCGCCGCTACCGCAACCCCTACGGGCAACTGCTCGAACACGCCCCCTACTGCGAACGCGACATCCGCACCCCACAAGACCTGGAAACCCACACCCAACGCGGCGAATTTGAAGTGCGCGTCAAAGTCCGCGACCGCCTCACCCGCCATATTCTCGACCACCACCCCTTCGATGTCGTCGGCTGGGATGGCTACCTGTACCCCTGGATTTTCAACATCGAAGATTTCGAACCCATCACCGGGCGCATTCACCAGCCCCCGCCCGTTCACCAGACCTTTGAAGGCCACAACTTCGTCGTATGCTCCTTCGTCCCGCGTTTGTTTGACTACCACCCACAGGGCATCCCCGCCCCTTACAACCACTCCAACGTCAATTCCGACGAGGTCATCTACTACGCCGAAGGCAACTTTATGAGCCGCAAAGGCATAGACCGCGCCGACATCTCCCTACACCCCTACGGCTTACCACATGGACCCCAACCCGGCATGACCGAAGCCAGCATCGGCAAAAAAGAAACCCACGAACTGGCCGTCATGGTAGATACCTTTTACCCACTGCACCTTACCCGCCAGGCGCTCGACCTGGAAAAACCCGAATACATGTCCACCTGGCTGGAAGGCAACGGAGAATAACCCCATGTCCACCCTGCCCCTCCCCGTTTACCAGGACCCCCACTTTACCGCCCTGTGCGAACGCATTTTAGCCGACAAAAAACGCCTCAAAGTGCCGGGCGTCGCCGTGGGGGTATGGCACAACGGACAAGCCCTGACCGCCGGTTTTGGGCGCACCAGCGTCGAAAACCCGCTGCGCATCACCCCCGATACGCTCTTTCAGGTTGGCTCCATCAGCAAAACGTTTACCGCCACCGCACTCATGCGCCTGGTAGAAATGGGCGCGCTCGACCTGGATACCCCCGTGCGCAAAATTTTGCCCAAATTCAAAATGTCTGACCCCGAAGTAGAAAAGCGCCTCACCACCCGGCACTTGCTCACCCACACCGGCGGCTGGATTGGCGACTACTTTGACGATTTTGGCAACGGCGACGACGCCCTGCAAAAAATGGTGCGCCGCATTCGCAAACTGCCACAAGTCACGCCACTTGGAGCGGTCTGGTCTTACAACAACACCGGTTTCAACATTGCCAGCCGCATTCTCGAAGTGCTGACCGAAAAACCGTACGAAACCGCCATGCAAGAGATCATCCTCACGCCGCTGGGGCTGACGCACACCTTCTTTTACCCCAACGACCTGCTCATCACCCATCGCGTTGTTTCGGGGCACTACAAAGAACACGGCAAAGTCAAAGTATCGCGCCCGTGGGCCGTTGGACGCGCAGCCAACGGCGTGGGCGGCGTCATCAGCAGCGTGCGCGAACTGCTCAGGTATGCGCGCTTTCACATGGGCAACGGCGCAAACGAAAACGGCGAGCCGGTCATGCGGCGCGAAACGCTCGAAGCCATGCGCATCCCACAAGCCGATGCAGGCGGGCGCGGGCAAATAGGGCTTTCGTGGTTTATTCGCAAAGCAGGCAGCCTCACCATCTACGGGCACGGCGGCGCCACGCACGGACAGCAGGCCATGCTGCACTTCATCCCAGAAAAAGATTTCGCCATCACCCTGCTCACCAACAGCGATGACGGCGGCATCCTCACCGACCAGCTGCTCAAATGGGCCCTGGAAATTTACTTCGATACCCCCTTGCCTGTCCCAAGCCCCCAGCAAAAGCCAGACGACTTTCTGGCGGAGTACACCGGGCGCTACGACCTGCCGCTCTCGTGCCTGGACCTGACCGCCAAAGACGGCTACCTGGTGCTGACGGACATCCCGCGCGGCGGCTTCCCTACGCCCGATACCCCGCCCGGCCCGCCGCCCCCCCCCGTGCGCCTGGCTTTTTACGACACAGACAAAGTAATTGGGCTGGATGAACCTGCCAAAGACACCCTGGGCGACTTCATCCGTGATGCGGAAGGCAAGGTACGCTTCTTGCGCATTGGCGGGCGCGTGCACCCCAAAGTGGGATAAACACATGGAAGTCAATGCCGCTACCCTGCCCTGGAATTCGGTTTACAAACTGCTCACAGGGGCCATCGTACCGCGCCCCATTGGCTGGATCTCTACCGTAGATGCAAACGGCGCGCCCAACCTGGCCCCCTTCTCTTTCTTCAACGCCGTATGCGCCAACCCGCCGACCGTGCTGTTTTGCCCCATGGTGCGCAGCAGCACCAGCAGCCCAAAAGATACGCTCAACAACGTGCGCGCCACCGGCGAGTTTGTGGTCAACATCGTTACCGAGGCGCTGGCCCAGGCAATGAACGCCACCGCCGTAGAGGCCGCCCCCGGCGTGGATGAGTTTGCGCTGGCCGGGCTGGAATCGGCGCCCAGTTTAACGGTGCGCCCGCCGCGGGTGGCCGCCAGCCCGATTCACTTTGAGTGCAGACTGAACCAGATTGTGGAAATCAGCAGCCAGCCAGGCGGCGGCGCGGTCGTCATTGGCACGGTTCAGCACATTCACATTGACGAAAGCGTGCTGATTGGCCCCGATAAAATTGACCCGCTGGCCCTGCAACCGATTGGCAGACTGGCAGGCAACACATACGCGCACATCAATCACCTTTTTGAACTGGTGCGCCCCCCAGCCGCGCACGACAAAAAGCCATGAAGCACGAAATTTACAACTTTTTGCAATATGACGACCACCTGCTGACCAGCGGGCAACCTACCGAAGCCCAGCTGGCCGAAATTGCCGCCGCCGGGGTGCAAACGGTCATCAACCTGGCGCTGCCCACCAGCGACAACGCCCTGCCCGATGAACGCGCCAGTGTAGAAGCCCTGGGCATGGCATACGTACACATTCCGGTAGTGTGGGAAGCCCCCACCCGCGCAAACCTGGAGGCCTTTATGGATGCGCTGGACGCCCGGCGCGGGCAAAAACTGTATGTGCATTGCGCGGCAAACTACCGCGTTTCGTGTTTTGTGGCGCTTTACCGCATTCTGCGCCTGGGTTGGCAACCTGAAGAGGCGTTCGCTTATACCCGCCGCATCTGGAACCCGGACGCGTACCCGGTCTGGAAGGCGTTTATCGCGGCGGTACTCGCCCAGCGCAGTTGTTAGCACAAAGGGGCTGTCCCAGATGTAGGGCAAGATAATATCTTGCTGCCACATCTAGCGCTTCTGGAAGGCGTTTATTGAGGCAGTACTCGCCCAGCGCAGTTGTTAGCACAAAGGGGCTGTCCCAGATGTAGGGCAAGATAATATCTTGCTGCCACATC
>FWPV01009675.1_pt1 | contig 16190 bp, 14 predicted proteins | sample 2228371 | NCBI WGS metagenome assembly FWPV01 (sample SAMEA103939776, study PRJEB20133) | metagenome | reverse complement strand
GAGAGCTTGTGTCCAGGCCCCGCTGTTCCTTCGAGGGTTCAGTTTCTCGCATGGAGGTTCACGTCCTCAGCCCAGACTCGGGTGGGTCTGACGAGGCGTCTCCCCAGAGCCATCGGCGCCGGGGCTGGTTTTGGCCGAAGGAGGAACAGGCGGCGGCGACTCAGCCAAGGCCTCCACCAAGGCGGCGTAGCGTTGCAGATCCGACCCCACCTCCAGGCGCCCCGTATAGAGGGCTTGCACGGCGAGAAAGACGCAGAGGGTGGTCCAAAGAACTTCACGGGTGGTGTAGCGGTCATCCCACGAAGCCCGCATGACCACATTCTCCACCACCCCGAGCAATCCGAAGGCGACCAACTCATCCACAGCAGGTAGCATCACCCCCGCCTGTTCCCGCATACGGACCAGGTCTTGCAGCGTGCCCTCGGTCATATCCCGGTAGGATCGCTGGGCCACCCTGCGCAAAGCGTCGTCCTCTTGCAAGGCCTCACTCCGCACCAGCGACATCAGGTCGGGACTCAAAGCCTGCACCCCGAAGTAGGCATGGACCCGAGCGAGGTCGCGGGCAGCCGCGTCAGGCTCGGAAGCCAGTCGACTCTCGAGAAACCCGCGCATCCAACTCACGAAGACCCCGAAGGACTCCACAAAAACGTCGCGCTTAGACGGGAAATGGCTGTAGAAGACGGGCGGGGTCACACCCGCCTCCCGGATGATGTCGGCCACCCGGGTGCGCTTGTATCCCCGACGGGCGAAGAGCCGAGCCGCCGAAATGAGGATGGCCTGACGCGTCTCTTGGTTCTGGCGGGCGACGAGGTCGACGGCAGGCTTGGAGGTCTCCTGCACCTTGGGGGCGAGGCGAGCTCTTATCTCCTCGAGGGGAAGCCCGCGAGCTTTGAGCCGCTTGATCTCACCGAGGAGTTCGAGATGAGCCTCGGAGTACACCCCTCGACTGGCTGCAGCCTTCTGCGCCTCGGGAAGCAGTCCCTCACGCACGTAGAAATAGATGGTCGTGCGAGGGACACCGGAGGCTTCTTCCAGCTCCTTGATGCTGAGTGGCCGCATGATAGGGGATGATGCCATCGGGGGGCACCCGGCGCAAGACGGAGGCAGACGAGACCTGGTCAGCGGCACGGCGGGTGGTCAGCGGCACGGCGGGTGGTGAGCGGTGCGGCAGGCAAGGCAGCGCCGAGCGTTCGGGCCGGCAAACCGGGGGCGTGTGGCCGGCAAGGCGGAAGTCCCCTGGTCCTTTATACTGGATGACCGCGCGACCCCAGGCCATGCTGGCTGCCGCCGGTGCGTTGCCCGCGGGCCACGCGGCCAACCGCTCGGCGGCGGACTGGTGGCCTGACAGACTCGCAGCGCGACGGACTCACAGCGCGACGGACTTGCAGCGCGACGGATTTGTAGCGCGAGGATTTGTAGCCGTACCAAGAACATCAGGAGTGGGATTCATGGAATGCAAGAAAGAGAAGAACCTCGCTCGTTGCAACTGCAGCTGGCCCTCCTGCTCCCGCAAGGGGATCTGCTGTGACTGCCTGGCCTATCACCTACGCAGCCGAGAGCTTCCGGCCTGCGTGTTCCCCGCCGACGCTGAGCGGACCTACGACCGCACTTTTGAGCACTTCGTCCGCCTCGTGCAACAGGGCAAAGTGTAGGGTCGGCGAGAGGCCGCGACGGCGGCCACCCAGAGGCACCCCGGCAGCGCGCCGGCCGCCATCCCCGCGGCAGCGCGCCGGGCTGGAGTGTCAAGGCGGCGCGCCAGGCTGGGGCACCGCAGAAGCGCCCCGGCTACGATTGACGTCGACCCTCCTCGCGGCGACGGGAAACCGATCCGGAGCCGCTCAGCCCACTGGTCCAGGCCGCACCGCCGGCCGCGATGACGACCGAGCCGATGGCCACCATCTCCCAGGGGGCAAGGCGCTGCCCTAGGATAGCGAAACCCATGAGCGCAGCGATGGCAGGCTCGATGCTGAGGAGCACCCCGTACGTGGAAGGCCGCACCCGTTTGATGGCCGCCAGCTCCAGCAGATAGGGCAGAGCGGACGATAGTACCGCCACCGCCAGACCTAGCAGCACCGCCCGGCCATGGCCCACAAACCGCACTCCAGTGGCTAGCCAGGCTGGCGTCAGCAGTACCGCGGCCCCCACCAACATGAGGACAGTGGCCCGCAGAGACCCTATCCGCCCCACCACCCGCTTGGCAGACAAGATGAAGAGGGCCCAGAAAAGGGCGGCGAGCAGAGCAAACACCAGTCCGAGCGGCTGCACGGGCCCGCCGGGGCGGGCGAGCAAAGCCACGCCCGCCCCGGCCAGAACCACCCAAACCCCGTCCAGCACTCGCCGCGAGCCCGCCACCGCCACTCCCAGCGGTCCCAAGAACTCCACCGCTACCACGATGCCTACCGGGGCCCGACTGATGGCTTGGTAGAAGCTGAAGTTCATCAGCACCAGACTTAGCGTCAGGAGCAGGAGCGGCAGCCGGTCCTCGCGCGCAGGAAGGCGCAACCAGGAGGGGCGGACCAGAGCCAGCAGAACTGCCGCGAAGGCAGTCCGTAACCAGACGGCTTCGACCACCCCGACGTCGGCTATCACGAGCACAGCCACAGCCGAGCCCGCCTGCATCAACAGGCCGACGATTATCACCAAGGCTATGGCTACGGTCGAGTCGCGCCGCGCCGAAGAGGCGGAGCGCGAACCGGCTAAGGGGGCGAGCCGTGAGCCGGTCGAAGAGGCGGGGCGCGAAGCGAAGCTGCCGCTCGAGTCGCGCCCGGGCCGGTCCCCGCCACCGGGGCTGTTTTCATGACCGGCGCCGGACCGGGGCGGCCTGCCGGCGTCCGACTCTGTGCGGAGGATCTTGCGGAGGATCTTCATCAGCGGACAGTACAACTTGCCGCTACTCTCTACAAACCCTAAAGCGGCCGAAACTAAAACTTCACTTACTGTACAATAGGGCTGACCCCCCGGACTAAAACGAGGTTCTGTTTTGCGCGAGTTGTGGAAGACCCCGGCAGGGCGGGGATTCATCATGTTGGCGGTGATGTCGGCAGCGTTCGGCTTTGCCATGAACGCCCACACCAACATCGTCACCAACTACTTCGAGGAAGTCCTCCACTTCTCGGGGCCACAATTCGGCTACATCACCGCGATCAGGGAAGTGGGCGGCTTCGTGCTCATCTTCCTTACCGCCCTCTTTTACCGGATCTCGCTGCAGAAGGTGACCGCGGGGGCGCTGGTGATCCTGGCCATCGGTTACGCCTTCTTCTCGGTCGCCCGCGGCTTCCTTACCGTGATCCCCTGGGTGCTGATCACCAGTTTCGGTTTCCACACGGTGCTCCAGACCCAAGCCTACCTGGGCATGAGCCTGACCACGCAAGACCGCAGCGGCACCATCCTTGGGCGCATGGGTGCTTTCACGCAGGGGGGCACCTTCCTCGCCTACCTGATGATCTTCGTGACCTTCCAGTTCGGCTGGTTGTCCTTCAAGCCTACGTTCGTCATCCTCGGCGCGCTGGCTTTTGTTGCTGCTCTGTCCATCGCCCGCTTTCCCCATCTGGAGGACGGCCGGCCCCGGGAGTCAGCTCCCAGACGGGAGCCGATCGTCTTCAAGCGGGAATACCACTATTACTACTGGCTCAACTTCTTCGACGGAGCCCGCCAGCAGATCTTCTTCTCGTTCGGGCTGTGGGTACTGGTGAACCGCTTCGGGTTCAAAGTGCCGCAGATCTCTCTGCTGCTCCTTGTCATCACCTTCGCTGGGATGGTAACTGCCCCGTATCTGGGCCGCTGGGTGGACAGGCGCGGCGAACGCACCACCCTGTCCATCGTCAACCTCTTCTACGTGGTCGCCCTGGGCGGCTACGCGCTCGCGCCCAATCCCTGGCTGGCCTGCTTCTTTTACCTGATCTACTCGATCATCTCGCCGCTTTCGTTCATCGGAGGCTCCAGCTACCTGCGCAAGATCGCCGTGCCCCAGGATGTGGCCTCCAGTCTGGCCATGGGCGTTACCCTGCTCCACGCCACCGCCATCGTGGTACCGGTGGTGGCGGGGTACATCCTCAACTTTACCGGCTACCAGATCCCCTTCGCCATCGCCTGCGGATTTGCCCTGCTCAACTTCGTGGTGACCTTGCGGCTCGACCCCGTGAAGCAGCGCTCCCGGGCGCGGGTGGCACTGGACGAAGAGAAGAGCCGTCTGCCTGCCTCAATCGGCTAGGGCCACAGAAGAGCTCAGGCAGGCGTCCCCTGCGTGGCAGGTAGGGCTCTTATCACCGCCGTGTAGCAGTCCTCACAGAGGCCATGGGTGACCGGCGGAAGCGTCTCCCGATTGAAAAGGGCCAACCGCTCAATCGCTTGCTCAAGCTCCACCCACTGCGCCTCGGTCAATCGCACCCTCTTGCACCAGCTGCAGATGGCTAGCAGATGATTCTGCGACTCGACCGCTCCGGTCTCGAGGGACACGGGGTCACGACCCTCCTCCCGCACCACCCGGGTAACGAACTCCACCTCGCCGCCAGCCAGTCCCACCACTGCCATCTCCATGAAACGTCGACGGTCAGGGGCATCGCAGCGGAAGGGAAGCACGACCGTTTTTTGTGATTCACGGATTCGGGCCAGAAGAAGCTCATACAGATGCCGCACTTCCGCGCCGGCGATGAAGGACCAGAGAGACTGACCCACCACCTGCGACAACACAAGGTGGGGCGCACCATTGGCCAAGGCGAATGCGTCCCAGGTTTCACTCGCCTCCCGGATTTCGTCGTGGGAGCCGACCCGGTACCAGACAGTGTCGGAATCGTTTCGCCGGTTTTCGAACCATTGCGCTTCCATAACCCCTACCTTTAATCAGTCTCAGCTCGTCTAAAGTCCAGGCCCAGTCTAATCTCCCAGGTCGATCACCTCCAGCCGGTTGTTGCCCTGGATGAGGACAGCAAGTCCCGGGCGGAGGCCGCGCTCCCTGACCCAGCGCCGGGCCACGAAGGGCCAATCCACGCTCGACCCCACCAAAGTGACCCGCGCCGCCTCGGGCACGTGCACGGGATGGACACCTCGGGAGAAGTGCAGCCGCTGGCACGTACGCTCGTGAGGACTGAAGGCGATGATCCAAGCCTCCGGCCGCAGTCGGGCTACACTGCGAGCGGTGGCTCCGCTCTCGGTGGGAACGACGATGTACCGCGCCCGCAGTCGTTCGGCAGTGGTCGCCGCTTCCTGGGCCAGCACCTCCGGCACGCTGGTGGCGTCGGCCGCGGGTCTACGCAGGCCCTCACGGTAACGTTCGGCAGTAGCAGCGATGCGCGCCATCACGCTCACGGCGTCCACCGGGAACTGCCCCATAGCCGTTTCTTCGGAGAGCATGACGCAGTCGGTGCCGTCCAGGATGGCATTAGACACATCGGCCACCTCAGCCCTGGTGGGCCGTCGGTTGTGAGTCATGGACTCGAGCATCTGCGTGGCCGTGATCACCGGCTTGCCCAGGGCGTTCGCCCGACCGATAAGCAGCTTCTGGACGATGGCGATGCGATCGATGGGAAGATCGACCCCGAGATCACCGCGCGCGACCATGACCCCGTCCGCTTGCTCCAGAATGGCGTCGATGCGCTCCACAGCCTGCGAGCGTTCGATCTTGGCGATGAGGAAAGGGCCCCCGCCCAGTTGCTGAGCGCAGGCCCGCACGGCCGTGATGTCAGCGGGCCCTTGTACGAAGGACACCCCTATGGCTTCGACCCCCTCTGCGATGGCGAAAGCCAGTAGTTCGCGGTCGTCTTCAGTGAAGGCTGAGATGCCCAGGTCCATCCCGGGGAAGTTGATGCCGTCGCGATATCGCAGTTCCCCGCCCACCACCACACGCGCGATGGCTTCCCGCGGGCCCGGGCTGCCAGGCTCTTGCGGGGCCAGGTCGCCGGCTTCCCGCGGGCCCGGGCCGCCGGCCCCTTGTGTTGCGAGAGCGGAGAGCGGTTGCCCGTCGGGTAGGGGCGCCGCCGAAGCCGCCACCGTCGCGACCTGCTGGACGCGCAGTTGAATGAGTCCGTCGTTCAGGAAGATGTCGTCGCCGGGCTTGAGCGAAGCCGGAAGCGCGGGGAGACTCAAGGGGATATCGAGAAGCGAGTCCGCCCCCGAAAGTCCGTCGGCCCCAGACGCCGGAGACACCGACCCAGCCGACCCATCCCGCTTGGACCCGGCGTCCGCGGCGGCGTCACCCGCGCCGACAGCAACCAGCCGTACCAACTGACCACGTCTGAGTTCGACGACCTCCGCCCTCAGCTTCCCTACCCGGAGTTTCGGGCCGGGAAGATCGGCGAGCAAGGTGACACGCCTACCTAGCCTTTCCGCAGCCCCCCGGATGGCAGCGATGGTCTGCCGGTGAGTATCGTAGTCGCCATGCGCCAGGTTAAGGCGGGCGACTCTCATCCCCGCTTTGGTCATCCGCTCCAACACACGAGGCGAGCTCGAGGCCGGCCCTATGGTGCAGACAATGCTGGTCTTGTGTAGGGGCAGTTCGTTCATCCAGACTCCCGCTCCCGCCGTCTCCCACGCAAGGCCGGCGCGGCTGCTGACTCCCCGCAGCGCCGCCCGCCTGGGCAAGATGGTAGCGCAGAAAGACCGCCGCACGTCGGGGGATAGCAAAGGTCGTGGAAGGAGTCGACCCTACACTCCGCCGGGCAACGCGCTAACCTATAGCGGTGTCCAGACCGCAAACCAAAGAATCCGCCAGCCTTGCCCTGCTCCCTCTCACCGCCCTTATCTTCCTGGCTCTCATCTGGGGATACAACTGGGTGGTCATGAAGATCGCCGTACGCGACTGCGACCCCTTCACTTTCGCGGCCTTGCGCAATCTGTTCGGGGCTCTTGCTCTGTTCGCCGTGGCGGCCTTCCGCCGCGATCCCCTGCGGCCAGTCGCCTTCTGGTGGACAACACTCTTCGGAGTCTTTCAGACCACCCTGTTCGGGCTTTCCATCTGGGCCCTCTATCTGGGCAGTGCGGGCAAGACCTCCGTGCTTATGTACACCATGCCCTTCTGGCTGCTCGGCATCGCCTGGGTCGTCTTGGGAGAGAAGATCCGCGGCCTCCAGTGGCCGGCGGTGGGACTGGCACTGGTGGGCCTGGTTCTGGTGCTCGACCCCTGGGCTCCGCGCGATGTCTGGGCGAGTCTGCTCGCGGTGGGTGCGGGACTTTCTTGGGCGATCGCGGCTGTCCTTTTCAAGATTATCCGCCGCCAGCACTCCGTCCGCCTGCTGCCCTTCACGGCCTGGCAGGCGTTTCTGGGGAACATTCCGCTGATAGTGGTGGCCCTGCTGGTCGACCACACCGGCCCTTCGTGGACCGGCAGCTTCATCCTGGCCCTAATCTACAACGTCATACCGGCCAGCGCTGTGGCCTGGTTGCTTTGGCTCTACGTGCTTCACCGGCTGCCAGCCGGGCCGGCGGGAATCCGGACGCTGGCCATCCCCCTGGTAGGGGCGGTTTCGGCCTGGATCCAGTTGGGGGAGCGACCGGGAGCCTTGGAGGCCGCCGGTCTGGGACTGATCCTGGTGGCACTGGCAGTCCTTACCGCCTGGGAGTGGTGGACGGCCCGGGAGGGGTAGGCGAGGCGGCTGCCGCCGGCCGGGTGGCAGGGACCATCGGACATCAGGCCAACGCGCCCTTCGAGGCCCCGGCGAAAGCGCCTCTGGAGGTGCGACAAGACCAGCGGCCGGGGGTCCGGTAAAGGCGCCACCCGCACCCCGCAGAGACGCAGAAGACGGGCACGGCGTCACCTCTCTCGCAAGTCCGGATCACGCTTGCGGCCAGCCATCTGCAGAGTCGGAGAGTTGACAAAGGACTTGCTTGCTGCTTTAATGCAATCGCTTCTCAATTGCAAGTAGCTAACGCAGGCTGTAACTAACGCAGGCCCGGGCAGGGTGGAACCTCATCAGGCGAGGCTGGTATCACGTGAAAGACTGGCGCTGGACCAATCAACGCAGGATCATCATGCAGGCCTTAGTGGGTCGCACCGATCACCCCACAGCCGAGGAGCTGTACCACGATCTGCGGAACCAAGGCGCCGAGATCAGCCTCCCCACCATCTACCGGAACCTCCGGGCCCTGGCGCGGGAAGGGGAGGTGCTGGAGCTGCGGGGCGCCGGTCCTGACCGCTTCGACCCCGCCATTCATCCGCACTATCACTTTCGCTGCAGCCGGTGCGACCGGGTCTTTGACGTGGACCTCCCCTATCGGGCCGAACTGGACCAGGTCGAGCTGGGCCATGGCTTGGTCCAGAGCGGGCACGAGATCGTCTGGGTGGGGGTTTGTCCTGAATGCAGGGGGAGACATAACTAGGGGCATAACCGACCACGCACATAACCAGGCAGAGACTGCCATAAGCGAGCAGAGACCAAGCAGTCGTTGAAAAGGACCGACCAAGCGACCAAGGAGGTAAGAGACATGAGGCAGATGACCCAGGAAAGCTTGAAGGCCGCTTTCGCCGGCGAGTCCCAGGCGCACATGCGGTATCTCGCCTTCGCCGAGACCGCCGAGAAGGAGGGCAAGGCCAACATCGCTCGTTTGTTCCGCGCCATCGCCTATGCCGAGCAGGTACACGCCACTAACCATCTGCGCGAGCTGGGCGGCATCCAGAACACGGTCGGCAACACCGAAGAGGCCATCGGCGGCGAGACCTTCGAGGTCACCGAGATGTACCCGGCCTACAACGCCATAGCCGAGTTGCAGGACGAGGCCGGCGCCAAGCGCTCGATCCATTTCGCGTTGGAGGCCGAGAAGATCCACATGGACATGTACAAGAAGGCTCATGAAGCCGCCCAGGCCGGCAAAGACCTGGACCTGGCCACCGTGTACATCTGCCCCATTTGCGGCTACACAGTGGAGGGTGACGCGCCGGAGTACTGCCCGGTCTGCGGCGCTTCGCGGGAGAAGTTCAAGAGTTTCTAGTCCTCGGAGGAAAGATGGCTGAGCAGCACAGGGTGTATGTTCGCGATGTCTGCGGCCGAGAAGTCCAAGTGGTGAAGGCGGGTGTCGGCACTCCGGTGTGCTGCAACAAGCCGATGAGACTTTGGGGATACGCTGGCTTAGACCTGGCTTGAACGGGAGACTGGCGTCCTCACCAGGCTCCCCGACAGGCCGCCACCCGACCCCGGCTTCCCGCCACGCTTGCGCCTGTACCTTGGTGTACCCGCGCCGAGGTCGACAAGGTACAGGCGCGTTAACGCTTTGCCGCGCGCCACTGCGTGCTGACCGACTGGATGCCGAACCACTCCTCTGCTAGCCCCGCCGAGGGGCCCCGAGATGCGAGTTGTCACCGTCAGTGCTCTGCGCTCTGCACACTCCCTGCATCGTCATTGCTTTGTCACCGTCCAGCTGGCCGTCATCGTGATGCCTTGATCTGCCAACACCAGTGTGCCCTCCATCACCAGGGTTTCGCCATTTCTGGCGACGGTGGCGGTCATGGATCCCGCGCCTGCGCTGGAGGACTCGCTCTGGAAATTGACCGTGCTTCCCGCGTAGCTTACAGCCCAGTTCATAGGCTCAGCGCTAGCGTCCTCGTCGAGGGCAGAGAAGTCGAGCAGCATAATCGCCGTGCCGTTGCCACTCTCGTCCACGCTGATGTCCAATCGGTTGGGGAAGGTCTGACCTTTAAGAGCAGCAATGACCTGACGCAGATCACAGCCTTGCTCTGCGGCCGCCTGCTCGCCTGCCTCGTCGAAAATGATGTCGGTGATAGTAAGCGAGCCGGTCCAGATGCCGTTAAGATCAAACTTCTCAAAAGTGATCACGCTGGAAGCGTCGTTGTCTTTGCGGGTGACGGTGATGACAGCCATATCACCAGGGATGTAGACCTTCTCCCAGACCACTTCGCCGGCTTGATCAAGATGCTGAGTAGTCTCGCCTGATATTTCCACCCCTGAGGTACCGCTGATGAGGATGTCCGCGCCTTCCACCGAGGGCAACACTTTGACAATGCCTTTGATCGTGTACGTGTTGGGCTCACTGTCGATGCTGATGGCCACCGCGTCTATGACGGCGCCATTCTCCAGCTCCTCGGCCGTCACTCGCGGAAACCCCTGTTTCTCCCGCTGCTGATTGATGACTTCAAGCACGGCGGCGTCGATAGCGAGTATCTTGCCTCCCAGTTCCTCTGGTCCCGGGCGGGCGGTCGAGGTGAGGAGTTCCTTGATCTGGCCGGCGCTCAGATCGGGATTGATGGAAAGCAGAAGCGCCGCGGCTGCCGACACCTGAGGAGCCGCCATGCTCGTACCGCCACTGGTCCACCAGCCCGGCGCGACCTCCTCCTGCCCGGCGTGGACCGTGCCGTCTTTGCCCACGCTTCTTACTGCCTCGTCTCCTGGTGCGGCAAGAGTCACCTCGTATTCCTGGCCGGGAGTGTCGTTCTTCTTGTTGCTGGAGGGCGCAACACTGCCGTCGTTCAAGACATTGCCCACAGTGATCATGTTGGGCAGGCTGAGACCGCTGGGAAAGCGCTCGGCCCCGTTGCGGGCTTTGCCATCATTGCCCGCCGAGCAGACAAATAGGACGTCGGGGTGCTCGCGGCTCATCTTCTCGAAGAACTTCTTGTACGCACTGGCCAGGACAGCGTTGGGGTTGTCGGCCCTGTTACCCCATGAGCAGTTGATCACCTTGGCGCCCGCCTCCACCTGTTTGAGAATGGCTACCATGGACCCGATCGCGTAGCTGTTGCCACTGGGATACGTGACTACTGTGGGGTCGTTAGGGTCGGCCGGAACCCCCTTATCCCCATAGGGGGGCGATCTGTGATCCGTCACTGACAACGTCAGCTTGTTGCCAAGCACAGAGGCGATACCTGCCTGGCCACCGTTCTCTGCATCGGCCCCGATCAGCCCCGCGACCGCCGTCCCGTGACTGCCGTCCGGGTCTTCGTACTGGGCACCGGTCGCAGTCTTTTCCTTGACCGGCGTGGTACGAGAGCCGTTGCCTTGGGTGGGATAGGAGATGTTCACGTCGCCCTCGAACTCACCGCTCGGGGTGTAGAGCCCAGAGTCCACCACGCCCACAGTGACACCCCACAGGTGCATCCCCGATCCTTTGATGTACTTCCAGGCCTTGTCTACTCCGATCAGGCCATAGCCTTTGCCGAAATTGCCTTGGTAGGCCGGATCGTTGAGGGGATCCTGCCTGACGCCCCAGATTTCAATGTCCGGATACACTTGTTGGCTCGCAGTGGCAAGCTCAACGTTTTCATCCGCCTGAGCAGTATTGACAGCTGCCTGTAGTTCTGCCTCGGTGGAGCCTGGAAACTCAATCTGGTACAGGTTGATGAACTCCACCTCCCCCACCACGGACCCGCCCACTGCCTCTGCCACCCGCTCGGCATCCTTGTAGTCGGCCCCCTCCTTGAGGACAACGATCAGCTGGTTGGCCGGCACCTCTCCCCAAGCGGTAGTGGCGACGATACTGGCCGCTTCTGGGACCTTAAACTCGGCTTTGCCAAGGCCAGCGTTGGCCGCACCACCCTCGGTTGTCTCTGTCCCACCTCCGGTTGCAGGCCCGCCACTGGCTGTGCCACCCGCCCCGCCCGCAGAAGAGCTTCCATGGTTGTCGTAGAAGAAACCGAAGTAGGTGCCGAAACCCGCCCCGACGATGACTAGCGCAATGACCGGGATCAGCCAGGCAAGCAGGTTAGAACGCCGTCCGCGCGCACTGGGAGCGACGGATGCCGTATTGGTGCTTGGAGGAGTCACAGGGGTGCTCGGGCGCGCCCCTGTTGCAAGAGGCTGCTGGCGGAAAAGACCCGCCACATCTGAGGCCGGCACCCAGTCGGGAAGCCCCGGGTTCCACACCGCATCAGCAGGCAAAAGAACACCGTTCTGGGCAGCAATGCACAGCTGCTCCCACGAAAGCGGACCCACCGGTTGGCCCGTTCCGCTCTTGGAGTAGTACCAATTGTCATTCAGCGGTCCGCTCACTATGGCCTCCTCGGGTGTCACCCACCATAAGCTTTGCGATGCCACCCGCAATGCAGACCTGAGCGTACGGACGTACACAGCAAGAACGGCGGGCTACACCACGCTTCAAATAGATCAACCGTATCATGACAAGGCTACCTCCAGGGGGGCGAGCATATCCAAGTATTTGGTGTACACCGACAGGCCCACCGTCAGGAACAGCTCTTCTGCTTCATTGATGGGCTTGTGCGTGTCCATTAGCGTGCCCAGTTCCTCAACACGCAAGTTGCGCTTCCGGCACCTGCTGATGAAGGAGCGCATCGCACCTGTGAAGTGATCCACGGCCCGACGCTCGATGCGTTGCCATATCTCCCCCTCTGACAGTGGCCGGGGCTTTGCGCCAGCCCTCTTTACCTGTTCGAGCAGGTGCCGCTGGAAGGCCGCTTCCCCTCGGGAAATGAAATGATGTCTGCCGGCGTCGCCTCGATGAACGTCCACCCTTTCTGCGCCTTCCAGAAACTGCGCTTCGCGACAGACATCTTGTCGTAGTCGGCATCGCCCCGAAGTCCGAAATACTCGATCACAATCCCCCGGTTGTTCTCCAGGAGGATGGTGAAGTCCGGCCGGTAATTGACCTCGCCCCAGCGAAAGCCTCGCTGGTACTTGTAGTCCACATCGTTGCAGAAAAGGGTGTTGGCAATCAGCTTCCCGCCGAATGATTTGACATATTCTTCATTCAGAGTCTCGCGAGGCAGTGCCAGACGGTACTTGATCAGCTCAGGGATCGGGAGATGGAAGCCACCCTCTTCGATTTCCTCCCAGTCATCCCGGAAGTGGCTCATCATGAGCTTCCGTATGAGGGGGCGATAGACATCTGATTGCAGATGATCGTCGATCACGTCCTGGATAAGCCTGCTCTGCTGACGCTGCTCGGCATCCTTGTCGTAGATCAGCTCCTCGTCCGGGTGTAAAAGGGCATGGGCAAGAGCGTGGAATGTCATCACATGGGGCAGATCATCCCCAAGGATCTTGCCCAGGCGTTCCTTGATTTCGGCAGCTGCCTTGCGATTGAAGGCAAGTAACGACAGCGAGCCTGGCGCCACCCCGCAGTGTTCCTGGAGAAACGTTGCGCGACTTATGAGGGTGTGGGTCTTTCCAGAGCCAGCACGGGCGACCACCTTTAGGTCCGCACCTGTGGCTCCAATGACAGCGACCTGCTGGGGATCGAGCCGGTGGCTCTCACCCAGATTCTCCCGCGCCCATTGCTTTACAAAATCCGCCTTAAGCTGCTCATATTCATCTGAGGACAGGAGGTCCCGGTCGGAGTCCGTTTGCCACGTGGCGTCAGCCGCCAGAAAGTCGGCCTCGAAGGTGCTAAGCAAGCGGTCTATCAGTGCCTGCTTTCTGGCCTGTTTGCGTCGTTCTTCCTCTTCCTCTCGGCGTCTACGAGCCCGCTCTTCTTGTTCCGCGCGTTCACGCTGCTCGCGACGGTCTCGGTCCGACTGGATCTCGGTGAGGATATTCTCCTTCCGAGCTGCAACCAGTTGGGGCAGATTTGACCATTCGTCGGCATGAAGCAGATCCTTTAGCCGGCGAACGAGGCGCTTCTCGCCTTCGGTAAGCTTTGCCACACCCCGCACAATGTCCGGCAGGAACTCATTGAGGTAGTAGTCCTTATGTATCTCCCATTGGTTCAGACAGCCAATGAGTCTATGATCACTTCTAGTGCCGTGGGCCCGCCGTTACTCTGCGTCACGCCCAGCTTGTCCCTCCTTCCTGCCTGAGTCTTACCTTGCTCGTGCTACCCCGCTGACACCGCGCTACAAGCTGCGTGCTGCAGCAGCAAAGGACCCTTTTACCAGCACGCGCAGGTGGCCGCGCACGTTTTCGCGCAGGAGCACCGGGGGTGAAATGGTGTCATTTACGCCCCTTGCCGCTCTGGCCTGGCTGTTGGACTCGCGACTTTGGCAAGCCCTCTACGCCGCCCACTCGGCTGACAGCACTTCGGCCTGCTCAAGCACGGTCTGCGTGGCCTTTTCTTGTTTGTCGGGCGGGTAGCCGTACTTACGCAGGACGCGTTTCACCAGTACGCGCAGGTGGGCGCGCACGTTTTCGCGCAGGGTCCAGTCGATGCTCACGTTGTTGCGCACTGTGACCACCAACTCGCGGGCGATCTCACGGAGGGTGTCGTCGCCCAGGACCTTCACCGCACTGTCGTTAGTGCCCAGAGCGTCGTAGAAGGCAAGCTCCTCCTCGGTAAGATCAAGAGCCAGCCCGCGTTCTTCCAGCTCCCGGAGGTCTTTGGCCAGTCTGATCAACTCCTCGATCACCTGGGCGGCCTCAATGGCCCGGTTCTGGTAGCGACGCAGGGTGTTCTCCAGCATCTCGGCAAAGGAGCGGCCGAGTACTACATTCTTGCGGGTGCGGGTCCGAATCTCCTCTTTGAGGAGCCTTTGCAACACTTCCACAGCCAGATTGCGCTGCGGCAGGTTGCGTACTTCGGCCAGGAACTCGTCCGACAGGATGGAGATGTCGGGCTTTTTGAGGCCGGCAGCTGCAAAGATGTCCACCACCCCCTCGGGCACCACCGCCCGCGAGACGATCTGCCGGATGGCATGCTCTACCTCTTCTGCCCGCAGCTCCGCCGCTGAGCGCTTGGCAAGCGCCCCTTGCACCGCCTGGAAGAAAGCCACATCATCCCGGATGCGAAGCGCCTGCTCATGCGGTACGACTAGAGCAAAGGCTTGAGACAGCTCTCGCACCACGCGGACAAAGCGCTCTTTGCCGTTCTCCTGAGCGAGGATGTGCTCTTGGGCATTGGGCAGGAGCCCCAGCCGCTCGGCAGGACTGCCTGTGGTCCAGAGCGACCAGTCGAATCCGTAGAGAAGATCGCAGCAGATTTCATACTTCTCCAGCATGACGGCAACCGCCTCGTCCTGATCCAGCGCTGCCCGGCCGCTGCCGCCGCTTTCGGTGTAGGTGGCAAGAGCGGCTTTGAGCTCGTGAGCGAGGCCCAGGTAGTCCACTACCAGCCCGCCCGGCTTATCTCGGAACACGCGGTTGACCCGGGCGATGGCCTGCATCAGCCCGTGGCCGCGCATAGGCTTGTCAAGATACATAGTGTGCAGGCTGGGAGCGTCAAAGCCGGTGAGCCACATGTCCCGGACGATGACCATCTTGAAAGGATCATTGGGGTCACGGAAACGCCGGGCGAGTAGCTCCCGCCGCTGCTTGTTGCGGATGTGCGGCTGCCACTCGGGCGGATCGGAAGCGGAGCCCGTCATTACTATCTTGACCTGGCCGCGTGCGTCGTCCTCGTCGTGCCACTCGGGCCTCAGGCGGATGATCTCGTTGTAAAGGTCGACGCAGATGCGCCGGCTCATGCAGACGACCATGGCCTTGCCTTCTAGGGCTTCAAGCCGCTTCTCAAAGTGATCCACTAGATCGCGGGCAAGAAGCCGGAGGCGCTTCTCGGTTCCTACGATGGCTTCGAGCTGCGCCCACTTGGTCTTGAGCTTCTCCTTGCGCTCCAGCTCCTCGCCTTCGGTGACCTCCTCAAACTCGGGGTCGATTTTGGGCCGCTCCCGTTCATCGAGGTCGAGCTTGGCTAGACGACTTTCATAGTAGATGGGAACAGTGGCTTTGTCTTCCACTGCACGCTGGATGTCGTAGATGCTGATGTAGTCGCCGAAAACAGCGCGAGTGTTGCGATCGGCCAGCTCGACCGGGGTGCCCGTGAAGGCGATGAAGCAGGCATTGGGCAAGGCATCCCGCATGTGCCGGGCAAACCCGTCGATGAAGTCGTATTGACTGCGGTGCGCCTCATCGGCGATGACCACGATGTTGTGGCGCATAGACAGGGCCGGGCGCCCGCCCGCCTGAACTCCTGCTTGAGCTGCCCCGGCCGCGGAATCGTTGTCTTCGGCGTCGAGGAGAAACTTCTGGATAGTCGTGAAAATGACTCCGCCGGCTTCCACGGCGAGCTTTTCGCGCAGATCGGCCCGGCTTTCCGCCTGCACGGGCGGCTGGCGCAGAAGCTCCTGGCAGCGAGAGAAGGTACCAAAGAGCTGGTCGTCGAGATCATTGCGATCGGTAAGCACCACGAGCGTGGGGTTCTGCATGGCCGGTTCGCGGATGACCCGGCCGGCGTAGAAAGCCATGGTAAGACTCTTGCCCGAGCCCTGGGTGTGCCAGATCACGCCGATGCGTCGGTCCCCCGGTTTTCCGCCCGGCTTGCGCTCGGTCCCATCTTCGGCAACGGGCTCCCCGAAGGGAGCGGCA
>FWPV01009674.1_pt1 | contig 16191 bp, 19 predicted proteins | sample 2228371 | NCBI WGS metagenome assembly FWPV01 (sample SAMEA103939776, study PRJEB20133) | metagenome | reverse complement strand
CCAGCCGACCCGCTTCGCCCAATGCGATCTATCAGCTGTCCGCAGCCCTTGACCGGATCGGCGCCTATCCGTTCCCGCCGCGCTTCAATGACGCGACGCGGGGCTATTTCACCCAGATGCAGGCGCGCGTCACGCCCGAGCAGGCGGCGGCCATGAAGGCCCTGGTCGCCGACATCAACGATCCGGCCGCGCTCGCCTTGCTCACCAGGGACCGCACATGGAATTCGATGCTGCGGACCACCTGCGTCGCCACCATGGTGAGCGCTGGTCACGCCCCGAACGCCCTGCCCCAACGGGCCACGGCCAACATCAACTGCCGCATTCTGCCGGGCACGCCGATCGATGAGGTTAAGGCCAAGCTGACCGAACTGGCGGCGGATCCGGCGGTCGCCGTGACCCTGGCCCACAGCTCCAAGCCCGCCTCACCGCCCCCGCCGCTGACGCCGGCGATCATGGGCCCCATTCAGAAGAACGCCGCCAAGCTGTGGCCCGGTGTTCCGATCCTGCCCGTCATGTCGACCGGCGCGACCGACGCGGTCCACACCAGCGCGGCGGGCATTCCGACCTATGGCGTCACCGGCCTGTTCCATGGTCCAGACGGCACCGGCGCTCATGGCCTTAACGAGCGCATGCGCGTCAAGTCGCTCTACGACGGGCGCGACTTCCTGTACGGTCTGATCAAGGACTATGCTGGCGGCAAGTAGGAACGAGGCAAAGCGCTGGGCCCGGGCTTTTGCCCCGGCCCAGGCCGCTACCCCGCCAGATAGGCGTCGAGGTTGCGCTTCACGCGGGCCATCACCGGCTCGCTTGCGTCGGGCGCGGCGAAGGTCTGGCCGGTGATCGCCTCGAACGCCTCGATATAGACCGCCGAGGTCTGGGCGATCAGCTCGGCCGGGATCTCGGGGATCGGGTCGTTATAGGGATCGCACCGCTCGGCCACCCAGGCCCGGACGAAGTCCTTGTCGAAGCTCTCGGGCCGCTGCCCGGCCTCGAAGCGGGCCGCATAGGTCGAAGCCTTCCAGAAGCGGCTGCTGTCGGGCGTGTGGATCTCGTCGGCCAGCACGATGGCGCCGGTCTCGTCGAGGCCGAATTCGTACTTGGTGTCGGCCAGGATCAGGCCGCGCTCGGCGGCCATGGCCTGACCGCGCGCGAACAGCGCCAGGGCGTAGGCGCTGAGCGTCTCCCACTGCTGCGCCGTCAACAGACCTTGCTCAAGGATCTGGATCGGCGACAGCGGCGCGTCATGGTCGCCGTCGGCGGCCTTGCTGGTCGGGGTGAGGATCGGCTGGGGCAGGCGCTGGTTGGCCTTCAGGCCATCCGGTAGGGTCACGCCGTACATTTCGCGCTCGCCCTTGTTGTACAGCGTCAGGATCGAGGTCGAGGTTGTTCCCGCCAGGTAGCCGCGCACCACCAGCTCGACCGGCAGCATCTCCAGACGCTTGCCGATCAGCACGTTCGGATCGGGATAGGCGACGACGTGATTGGGGCAGATGTCCACGGTGGCGTCGAACCAGAACCGCGCCGTCTCTGTCAGCACCTGCCCCTTGCCGGGCACCGCGCACAGGTTGCGGTCAAAGGCGCTCAGCCGGTCCGAGGCCACGATCACGCGGCGGCCGTCGGGCAGGTCATAGTTATCCCGCACCTTGCCCCGGTAGTGGTTGGGCAGGCCGGGAAGGTCAACGACGGACAGGGCGTTGGAAGCGGACAGGGTCACCAGGGCCTCGGCCTTTCGGGGATACGCAAAGACGAAGGGGAGGCCCCGCTGGACCTCCCCCAATTCATCAAGCCAGCTTGGCCAGGTCTTCGTCGCTAATGTCTTCGTTCGAGTAGACGGCCTGGACGTCGTCGTCTTCGTCCAGCAGGTCGAGCAGCTTCATCAGGGTGGCGACGCTGTCGCCGGTGACCGGCACCTGCATCTTCGGACGCCAGGCGATCTTGGTGTTCGACGCGGCGCCGAACTTGGCTTCAAGGGCCGCCGCCACCTCGTTCAGGCTTTCGAAGGCGGTGTAGACCGTGTGGCCTTCGCCTTCCTCTTCCATGTCGGAGACGACGTCATCGGCGCCGGCCTCGATGGCGGCTTCCATCATGTCGTCTTCCGACGCGGCCTTGGCCGGATAGCTGATCTGACCGACGCGATCGAAGTTGAAGGTCACCGAGCCGGTGGCCCCCATGTTGCCGCCCATCTTTGTGAAGTAGGAGCGGACATTGGCGGCGGCGCGGTTCTTGTTGTCGGTCATCACCTCGACGATGATGCCGACGCCGCCGGCGGCGACGCCTTCATAGCGGATCTCGGAGTAGTCGGCCGCGTCGCCCATCTGCGACTTCTTGATCGCGCGCTCGATGACGTCCTTGGGCAGGCTTTCGGCCTTGGCGTTGTTCACGGCTAGGCGCAAGCGCGGGTTCATGGCCGGATCCGGCAGGCCTGTCTTGGCCGCGACGGTGATTTCCCGCGACAGCTTTGAGAACAGCTTGGACCGCGCGGCGTCGGCGCGACCCTTGCGGTGCATGATGTTCTTGAATTTCGAGTGACCGGCCATTCGGAGGGCTCTGTCTCTAGTCTGAAGAGGAGTGTGGGCGCGCTTCTAGCCCCCGGCGGCGGGGTTTGTCACCCCGCCTAGACGGTCGGCACCGTTGGCTTCAGCCGACCGCCGACACGGATCGGCTCCACGCGAACGGCCAGACCCGTGCGGTCGTCGGTCTCGACGAACACGCCACAGACCGTGGCCGGACCGCTGGCCGGCTGATAGCGACCGCCGCTGATCTTGGTGGTGAAGCGCCGCAGCGGTTCTTCCTTCTGGTTGCCGATGACGCTGTCATAGTCAGCGCAGGCGCCGGCGTCGGTCTGGTAGGCGGTGCCGCCGGGCAGGATCTGGCAGTCGGCGGTCGGCACGTGGGTGTGGGTGCCCACCACCAGCGAGGCGCGGCCGTCGCAATAGTGGCCCATGGCCATCTTCTCCGAGGTCGCCTCGCAGTGCATGTCGACCACCACCGCATCGGCCACCTGGGCCAGCGGCGCCTTGTCCAGCTCGCGGTCAGCGGCGGCGAAGGGATCGTCCATGGCGTCCATGTGGACGCGACCCAGCAGGTTCACCACGAAGATCGTCTTGCCCGAGTCGGTCTGGAACAGGTGGCTGCCGCGTCCGGGCGCATCCGACAGGATCGGATAGTTAGCTGGCCGGATCAGGCGCGGCTCGCGCACGATATAGGTCAGGGCCTCGCGCTGGTCCCAGCTGTGATTGCCCAGGGTCAGGCAGTCGGCGCCGGCCTCGAACAGCTCGCGCGCGGTGTTCTCGGTGATGCCAAAGCCCGCCGCAGCGTTCTCAGCGTTGATGATCACAAACTCGAGGCCAAGCTGGCGACGAAGGTCAGGCAGATGGTCGGCAAGGCCGTCACGGCCTGACTTGCCGACGACATCGCCGAAGAAGGCGAAACGCATCGATAATCCCAGAAGCGGAGTACGAAGGCCCGTTACCCGGCCATCTCGTTGACGGCTATATATTCTTTTTCGGTGACGATGGCGTCCAGCCTTTGATCGTGCGCCTCGTGCGGCAAATTCTCCGCTTGCTGACCGCTGTAGGCGAGGCCAAGCACGAAGATCGGGCGGCGCGCCCGAAGGAACTCCAGGGCGCGGTCATAGTACCCACCGCCCTGGCCCAGCCGCACACCATCCCGCTGGAAGGCCAGCAAGGGCGTGATCACGAGATCGGGAATCAGCATCGGCTGGTCGGCCGTCGGCGCGCGCAGGCCAATGGCGTCATGTCCCAGTCGCCGCGCGAGATCCCAGCGCCGGAAGATCATCTTGCCACCGTCCCGGTCGACCACCGCCGGCAGGGCCAGCGTCCACCCGGCCTCAGCCATTTGCTCGGCGAGGATCCGGGGTGAGATCTCCGAGCCCAGGCCATGGTAGAGCGCCGCGACCTTGCCTTTCGGGTCCGGAAAGCGACGCGCGAGCGGGTCTCGCGCGACCTCGGCGATCATCCAGTCCGCTTGGGGATGTTCGCGGGCCAGTTGCTTGCGCTGGTTCCGCAGGAACACGCGCAGGGCCGTCTTGGCCGCGATGGGATCGACGATCGTCATTCCGTGAAAGCTGTCATCCCGGTCCAGCGGCCGCAAGGCCGCGCCGAACCTGGAGCGCCGCGCGCCCGATGCTTCCGGCCATCCCGGCTCGTAGTGTTGCGCACTTGGCCTGGAAGACCGTTTTTATCGAGAAAAGGTGGCGGCGCCGCGAAGAACCGTGAAGACGTTTCAATCCACTCGAACCTGTCAGTAACAGGTGGGCCCCGTGTTCCCGCAGCCACGGCCACGGGAGGGAACAGGTCCCGATAGAGAGATTAAGGTCCCTGGGAATAGAAATCTTCGACGAGAGCCACAGCATGACCCGCCACAGGATAAGATAGGGACTCGGGCGCCAGAACGCCAGCGTCGCGGTGACGCGGCGCGCTTTTATCGATCTAGTCGATCGCCAGCTTCTCGATCTTCTCGGCCGCCGCGTCCAGCGCACGGATGGCGGCGATCTCAGCCTTAGTGCCTTCCTGCTGCATACGAGCGATCTCGGCGTTGGCGTGGGCCAGGCGCAGCTTCATGTCCGACAGTTCGTCCGCCAGCAGCAGGGCGCCCATCAGAAATAGGCGCGTTTCGCCTAGCTGGCCGACATCCTGGCTGACCTGACGGACCTGACGATCGAACAGACGGGCCAGTTCGGTCAGGTGAGGCTCCTGTCCGTCCTCGCAGCCGACCATGTAGGGCCGGCCGTTCACCTGGATGGTCACCTGAGCCATGGGTCAGGCCTCCTCGGAATCTTCGAACAGATCGTCGTCGTCACCGGGCGCGTGGAGATCGTTGGCCACGCCATCCTCGCCCAGAGCGGCGCGGATCTCGGCGATCGCGCGGCCCAGCGCCACCGAGGCTTGCTCCCCGGCCTCCTCAAGCGCCTTTTCGCGTTCGCGGGCGGCTTCCAGGTCGGCGAGCAGCCGGGCACGCTCCTCGACCTCGAACAGGCTAGGCTCGACCGTCGCGGCGGCCGCCTGCGCCGACACGGCCTTTGCGGCGGCGAGCGCGCGCTCGGCCTCGGCCGCCTTGGCCGCGATACGCTGCTCAAGCTGGCTCACCGCCCGTTCCAGGCGGCGCACGGCAAGGTCGAGGGCCGTACTGTCGGCCGGGATCATCGGCGGAAATCCATCATGCGACGCAACATATAGATCGAATGGGTCTAAGCCAGACGCGGGGGCGATAATTGGGCGACGCGCAGCCCATAGCAGCTTTCTAACGACGGTTGTCAGTTTCTCGGGCTTGACTTCGCGTCTTTCCCCCGCAAAACGCGCAGCAAAATAGGGAACGCCGGTCGATCACGCCTGGCGGCCACATATCAGGAGAATGACCCATGGCTGTTCGCGTCGCCATCAACGGCTTCGGCCGCATCGGACGTCTGGTCCTGCGCTCCATCGCCGAGCATGGCCGTCGCGACATCGAGGTTGTCGCCATCAACGACCTGGGTCCGGTCGAGACCAACGCCCACCTGCTCCGCTACGACAGCGTCCACGGCCGCTTCCCCGGCGTCGTCACCTCGGGCGAGGACTGGATCGACGTCGGCATGGGCAAGATCAAGGTCACGGCCATCCGTAACCCCGAAGAGCTGCCGCACAAGGACCTGGGCGTCGACATCGCCTTCGAGTGCACCGGCATCTTCACCGCCAAGGACAAGGCCAGCGCCCACCTGAAGGCCGGCGCCAAGCGCGTGCTGGTCTCGGCTCCGGCCGACAACGCCGATAAAACCATCGTCTACAAGGTCAACCACGAGACCCTGACCGCCGACGACATCGTCGTCTCGAACGGCTCGTGCACCACCAACGCCCTGGCCCCGGTCGCCAAGGTTCTGCACGACCTGTTTGGTATTGAGCGTGGCTACATGACCACGATCCACAGCTACACCGGCGACCAGCCGACGCTGGACACCATGCACAAGGACCTCTATCGCGCCCGCGCTGCGGCCCTGAGCATGATCCCGACCTCGACGGGCGCCGCCAAGGCCCTGGGTCTCGTCCTGCCGGAACTGAAGGGCAAGCTGGACGGCTCGTCGATCCGCGTCCCGACCCCGAACGTCTCGGTTATCGACCTGAAGGTCGTCACCGGCCGCGAGACCTCGATCGACGAGATCAACAAGGCCCTGCAGGCCGCCGCCGACGGCCCGATGAAGGGCGTCCTGGCTGTGACGACCGATCCGCTGGTCTCGACCGACCTGAACCACATCGCCGCCAGCTCGACCGCCGCCCTGCCCCAGACGCAGGTCATCGAAGGCAAGCTGGCCCGTGTGCTGTCGTGGTACGACAACGAGTGGGGCTTCGCGACGCGCATGAGCGACACCGCTCTTGAAATGGCGAAGTTCCTCTAAGGAACTGAAAGACCCAGCCCCCGCTCCTCAGGAGCGGGGGTTTTCCTTGCTCGATATTCAGGACGACCGATGCCCTTCCGCACCCTCGACACCGCCGATCTCGCCGGCAAGCGCGCCCTGGTCCGCGTGGACTTCAACGTGCCGGTCGATGGCGGAAAGGTTGCCGACGACACCCGCCTGCGCGCGGCCCTGCCGACCATCCAGTATCTCGCCAAGCAAGGCGCCAAGGTGGTGCTGCTGGCCCACTTCGACCGTCCCAAGGGCAAGGTCGTGCCGGAGATGAGTCTGGGCTTCGTGGCCGAGCCGCTGGCGGCCCTGCTCGGCGCGCCGGTCGCCTTCGCCGACGACTGCGTCGGGCCTGAAGCCTCCAAGGTCGTCGACGGCCTCGAGAACGGCGGCGTCGCCCTGCTCGAGAACGTCCGCTTCCACGCCGGCGAAGAGAAGAACGATCCCGAGTTCGCCAAGGCCCTGGCCGCCAATGGCGACGTCTATGTCAACGACGCCTTCAGCGCCGCCCACCGCGCCCACGCCTCGACCGAAGGCCTAGCCAAGCTGCTGCCGGCCTATCCGGGCCTGTCGATGCAGCGCGAGCTGGAAGCCCTGGACGCCGCGCTCGGCAATCCGAAGAAGCCGGTGATCGGCATCGTCGGCGGCTCCAAGGTCTCCACCAAGCTCGACCTGCTCAACAACCTGGTCGCCAAGCTGGATCGTCTGGCGATCGGCGGCGGCATGGCCAACACTTTCCTGTTCGCCCAGGGCCACGACGTCGGTGGCTCGCTGTGCGAAAAAGACCTGGCCGACACCGCTCGGGAGATCATGGAAAAGGCCAAGGCCGCCGGCTGCGAACTCCTGCTGCCGGTCGACGTCGTGGTGGCCAAGAAGGTCGCGCCGGGCGTCGAGACGGCTGTCCGCGCGCTGGGCGAGGTCCAGTCCGACGACCTGATCCTGGACGCAGGCCCCGAGAGCGCCAAGCGTCTGCTGGCGGCTATGGACCAAAGCGTCACCTTGATCTGGAACGGCCCTTTGGGCGTTTTCGAGGTGCCTCCTTTCGACGAAGCGACCGTTTCGGCGGCGAAGCATGCCGCCTTGCTCGCCAAATCGGGTAAAATCGTAGCGGTGGCCGGCGGTGGTGATACAGTCGCGGCCCTGAACCACGCGGGCGTGTCGGCCGACTTCACCTTCGTCTCGACGGCGGGCGGCGCGTTCCTGGAATGGATGGAGGGCAAGACGCTCCCGGGCGTCGCGGCGCTCGAATCCTGAGATAGTCTTCTGGCGCGGGCCATGCAGGCTCGCGCCAAAACGACGACCAACTGTACTAAAGACTGACGTTCTGAAGACTGACGACCCGGGCAAAGAGCGCTTCAGCGCCGGGCCCCAAAAACAAGAAACGACCCAAACCACTTCACGCTTGCAGGAGAGAATTACGTGGCTCGCATCACGCTGCGCCAGCTGTTGGACCATGCCGCCGAGCATGAGTACGGACTGCCCGCCTTCAATATCAACAACATGGAACAAGGCCTGGCGATCATGGAGGCGGCCGACGCCGTCAACTCGCCGGTCATCATCCAGGCCTCGCGCGGCGCGCGGAACTACGCCAACGACATCGTCCTGGCGCGCCTGATCGACGCCCTGGTCGAGCTCTATCCGCACATCCCGGTGTGCATGCACCCGGACCACGGCAACGGTCCGGCGACCTGCGCCACGGCGATCCAATACGGCTTCACCTCGGTGATGATGGACGGCTCGCTGATGGAGGACGCCAAGACCCCCGCCAGCTACGAGTACAACGTCGAGGTCACCCGCAAGGTCGTGCAGATGGCGCACAGCTGCGGCGTGTCGGTCGAGGGTGAGCTGGGCGTGCTGGGCTCGCTGGAGACCGGCATGGGCGAGGCCGAGGACGGCCACGGTTTCGAGGGCAAGCTCAGCCATGACGAGCTGCTGACCGACCCCGATCAGGCGGTCGATTTCGTCGCCCAGACCGGCGTCGACGCCCTGGCCATCGCCATGGGCACCAGCCACGGCGCCTACAAGTTCACGCGTAAGCCGGACGGCGACGTCTTGGCCATGAACGTGATCGAGGAAATCCACCGCCGCCTGCCCAACACCCACCTGGTGATGCACGGCTCCAGCTCGGTCCCACAGGACCTGCAGGACATCATCAACCAGTACGGCGGCGAGATGCCCCAGACCTGGGGCGTGCCGGTGGAAGAGATCCAACGCGGCATCAAGCACGGCGTGCGCAAGATCAATGTCGACACCGACAACCGCATGGCCATGACCGGCGCGATCCGCAAGATCTTGGTCGAAAAGCCGGGCGAGTTCGATCCGCGCGCCTATCTCAAGCCCGCCAAGGAAGCCATGCGCAAGGTCTGCCAGGCCCGCTTCGTCGAGTTCGGTTCGGCGGGCCACGCCGACAAGATCAAGGCGATGTCGACCGCGACCATGGCCAAGCGCTACGCCTCCGGCGAGTTGCACGCCAAGTTCGGCGCCAGCGCGGCCAAGGCCGCCGCCGAGTAGTCTGCGTCTGCACCGTCAGTCAGAAAGGGAGGCTACGGCCTCCCTTTTTTTACCGCCATTCGAAATGGTGACGTCTTCGAAGCGCTGGCGTCTAGAGCGCTTCACGACCTGACTGCGTCAGGCCGTGAGCTCTAGTCCTTTGTTTTGACGCATTTTTCTTCACGCGAACCGGAACCACTTCGCTCGAAAAATACTCTAGAGCCGTCTCCGATCAGCGTGACAGGGCCGCCAGATCGAAAAGGCTCTAAACCTTTGAAATAGATCCCTATTTATCCGACTTGATAGGATCAATAAGATCGGAGGGGGCTCTCGCGCGTCGAACCCGTGCGAAAAGACTCAGCAGCAACAGACCAGCGACCCCGCAGGTCACCATCCCGGCCGTATGCCAAGGCGCGATGAAGGCGAAGGTCGTGTAGGGGCAATGCAGGCCGAAGACGATATCGGCGACGGCGCCGCAAGCCAGGCCGCCGGCGAAACCGACGAGCCACGGTCGTTCGGGATCAACACTGGCTAGGCCGTAGCTAGCGAAGAGCAACATGGGCGTTGCGATCGCCAGGATGCTTACGATGCAGCCTAGCGCGGCGGACCAGTAGGGGCGCACCAGCTCCTGCGGACTCAGCCCCATGGCCTGCGCCAGACCAAAGGCGAGGAAGCCGCCCGCCACGCCGGCGGCTAGCAGCAGCGGAACCAGGCCCCAGGGCCGGCTACGCGCCATGCGACAGGCCGCCAGCGACGCGCCGATCGCCAAGACGGCGGCGTACCCGGCCTTGATCCAGAAGACCGGCGTTTGAACAGCGGCCGCCAGATCAGGCCGGAGGCCAAGCCAGGCCATGATCATCAGCAGCCCGCCCAAGGCGCCTGCGGCGGCGACCTCGGCCAGACGCCACGGCAGGTTCTCAGCTGACCAGATCGGAGCGCCGCCACGCGTCGGGGCGAGGGTCTCGTCGATCGTCACGCGCCCCTCCCCACAGAGCCGTATGGCGTTTGAGCCAATCCTAACGCCTCTCATTCTCGAAAGCGGCGGCACTTCATTAGCGGAAGGGCGGCTTGTCAATCGACTGCAGCGCGAGACTCGAGAATTTAGCGCCGCGCACCTAGTGGGGCCGGAGACTGTTCACCACCGCAGCACCAGACGCCCCGCCAAGGCGCCGACGGCGCCGAGCGCCAGCACGCCCAGACTGTACCAGAGCGCGATGAAGGTGAAGGTGTGCTCCGGGCAGTGCAGGCCATAGACGGTGGCGACCACTCCGCCCGAGAACAGTCCCATCGCGAAGCCCGCCAGAGACGGTCGCGTCGGCGCCATGCTCCGCAGGACCCATAGCCCCAGGCTCAGCATCGGCAGCCCCAGCAGCAGGATTCGGGGACTGCACGACCGCCAGGAGTGCCCATGCAACATCTTCAAGGCAGCCTGTAAGTCAGGACTCACCATGGCCTGATAGAGACCGGCCGCCGCGCAAGCCACGAAGACCGCGCCGGCGATGATCCAGCCGCGCCGGCCAGAGCCGTTGGGGCGGGACAGCCGCTCGACCGCCAGATAGCCCGCAGCGCCCAGAAGTGCGGTATACGCCGCCTTCATCCAGAACATCGGCCCCAACACAGCCCGCGCCAGGTCCTGACGCGCATTTAGCCAGCCCAGCACCAGAATAAGCGCCGCAAGCGCCCCGATCACCGCCACAAAGGCGAGCTGGCGCGGCGGAGCCTTCTCGCGCCCGCCCCTCGCATCGCTGGCGAGGACGTCGATCAGGTCATCCGTCCGCACGGCGCATCCTTTCGGCCAGAGCCTTCAAGGCCCGATGTAGGGCGACCTTCGCCGCGCCCTCGGAAATCCCCGCCCGCGCGCCCGCCTCGGCGAGCGACAGTCCGGTCAACTTCACGTCGCTGACCAGCAGCCTTTGGCGCTCAGGCAAGGTCGCTAAGGCGCGATCCAACTCTATAGCGACGCCAGGCTCGGGCTCGTCGGCGGCCAGGAACTCAATGTGGTCCTCGATCGGCAGGGTTTGACGAATCTTTCGGCGTCTCCAGTGGTCGATCAGCTTGTACCGCGCCACCGCGTGCGCCCACGCCGTGAACGACTGGGCGCTATCCCAGGTCGACCGCTTGAGATGCACCGCCAGCAGCGTCTCCTGCACCAGATCCTCCACATCGCCGGGCGCGCCGGACATACGACGCATGAAATAGGCGCGTAGCCGAACACCGAGCAGGGCAAGGCATTCGCGGTAGGCGGCGGTGTCGCCATCCAGCCCGCGCAGCATCAGCGCCTTCAATCGGGTCTCGGAGTCCGTCACGCCAGCCCCTAATCCGCGCGAGAGAGCCCAATGGTTACATGGTGTCGCGACGCCCTCAAACGGGCCGTCAAAGCGAGCGTGAAATTTTGTTCGGCGACCAGTGTAACCTTAGCCGCCTCATGGACGAATTCTCCCATGACCGAGCGGCGCCAGGCCTGTTCGGCTTCAAACCCACCAAGGAGAGCTTCCATGAACCGCACCGCCACCACCGCCGCCCTCGCCGCCGCCATCGCCCTCTCGGCCGGCGTCTCGATCGCCGCCGCCGACGACCACAAGGCCGGCGCCAACACCGAAAAGTGCTACGGCGTGTCCAAGGCCGGTGAAAACGACTGCAAGGCCGGCGCCGGCACCTCGTGCGCGGGCTCCTCGAAGGTCGACTACCAGGGCGACGCCTGGAAGATGGTCAAGAAGGGCACCTGCGTCACGATTAAGACGCCCAAGGGCATGGGCTCGCTGACGCCGAAGGCCTAATCGCCGAACACACCTTCAGATCCCGTCACTCCCGACCGCCTGCAGGGTGCGTCGGGGGTGGCGCGCCTCGAAGATCACACCATGACCCCTACCGCCGGCCTTGGCCTCAAAGCGCAGCACTACGACGACGCGATCGCTTGCGACGCCGCGGGCCTGTGGTTCGAGATCCATCCAGAGAACTACATGTCAGCCGGCGGTCCGCGCCTGGCCGCCCTGGAGGCGGTACGTGCGCGCCACCCCGTCTCGATGCATGGCGTCGGGCTTTCCTTGGCGGCGGACGCCGATCCGGACCCTGGGCATCTGCAGGCGCTGAAGCGGCTCGTCGATCGCTTCGACCCATTCGTGGTTTCAGAACACCTCGCCTGGTCGACCCACAGGGGCGCACACCATCCTGACCTGCTGCCCTTTCCGCGGACACGCGCGGCGCTAGACCGCGTCTGCGGCAATGTCGGCCGGATGCAGGACGCCTTGGGTCGTCGCGTGCTGATCGAAAACCCCTCGCTCTACCTGCCGCTGAAGGGCCACGACCTGGAAGAGGTCGACTTCCTCAAGGCGTTGGTGGACCGCACCGGCTGCGGCCTGCTGGTGGACGTCAACAATGTCTACGTCAGCGGCCACAATCTCGGCTATGCGGCGGAGACCTATCTCGACGCGCTGCCGGCGCACGCCATCGGCGAGATCCATCTGGCCGGACATACGCCCGATCCAGGTGGCGCCAGCCTCCTGATCGACACCCACGGCGCGCCGATCGCCGAGCCGGTCTGGACGCTCTATGCGCGTCTGATCGCCCGCGTCGGACCCCGTCCCACACTTATCGAGCGCGACGACGACATCCCAGACTTCGCCACGCTGATGGCTGAGCGCGATCGCGCCGCTGCGGTCCTGGCGCATGGTCTAGATGTTCGCGAGCCAGCCCATGTCTGAGCTGCAAGCGTTTCAGGACGCCTTCGTCGCCGCCCTGCGTCGTGACGGCGCCGCGTTGTCGCCGTGGCTGGTGAGCGACACACCGCCCCCGGGCCTCGCCGTCTACCGCAATACGATCGCCAAGGGCTGCGTGGACGCGCTCGCCGAGAACTTCCCGACCGTCCGCGCCATGGTGGACGAGGCATGGTTCACCGGCGCCGCGCTCCTCTTCGCGCGCGAAAAGCCCCCCGAGCATGCCGCTTTGCTGGACTATGGCGCGGCGTTCCCAACGTGGCTCGAGAAGTTCCCGCCCGCCATCGACCTGCCTTATCTGGCCGGCGTCGCCCACCTTGATCGACTGTGGATTGAATCCCTGTTCGCCGCCGAAGCGCCACATCTTGAAGCCGCGTCCCTGTCCTCGCTCTCACCGGACGATTGGGCGTCAGCCCGAACGCAGGCGCACCCAAGCCTTAGGCTGGCCGCCTTCGACGCCGGGCTACCGGGACTCTGGCTGGCCGCTCGCGCGGCCGCGGATGATCTCGAACTCACCGAGGCGCCTCAGACCCTTATGTTGGTCCGGCGCGCCGGCGTTGTGCGCAGCCGAATCGTGGACGACGCCGAAGCTGAATTCCTGCGCGCCGTGCGCAGCGGCCACACGTTGAGCGCCGCTGCAGAACGCGCCGCCGAGGCCAAGCCCGGCGCCCCTATCGCTACGCTTTTCGCCGCCCTGATCGCCGACGGTGTTTTCAGCGGCCTAGACATGGACACACGATGATGACTTCCGCAGAACCCCGCTGGCGCGCGCCGTTCACGATCCTCGCACGCACCGCCGAAAGGCTCTTGTCCCAAGACGTTCTCAGCCTGATTGCGCGCTTGGGCGTGGCGGCGATCTTCTTGTTGTCAGGACGAACCAAGGTCGAAGGCTTTCTGCACATCACCGACGGGACCTACGCCCTGTTCGAGACCGAGTACGCCCTACCGCTGATCCCCTTCGACTTGGCCGCTCAGGCCGCGACCTACGCCGAGCATCTGTTCTCGATCCTGCTCATTCTGGGCCTCTTTACGCGCTTTTCCGCGCTGGCCTTCCTGGGCATGACCGCCGTCATCCAGATCTTTGTCTATCCCGACGCCTGGTCAACGCACCTGTCCTGGACAGGCCTGCTCCTTCTTCTGATCGCGCGTGGCGGCGGCCGGTTCAGCCTCGACCACCTGACGCGAACGCCCTGAAAATACCCGCCCTGCGACAATTCGTCTCACGCGCGAGGCGATACAGTTTATTCTCGTTAAGAGTGTTTTTGCTCCTTGCGATCACCGTTACAGGAACGTTGTTCACATTCCTCAGAGGCACGGCGTGGGCAGGCAAGCAAGCACCTTCAAGTTCCAAGAGGCCGGCGTGCTCATCGTTGATGAGAACACGGGCTTCATGGACCTGACGGCTCAAATCCTGATGGGCTTCGGCTTCAGGAAGCTCGAGCGGCGGGGGCTCAAGGACGCTGAGGGCCGTAACGGCTTTGACCCCGACCTGATCATCGTGGACCCCTTCCCGGACCTGGACGCGGGCCTTCGTCTGATCGAAGACCATCGTCGGCGACAAACGCCAGGCTCGCCACCGGCCGTTGTGATCGTGGTGACGGGACACACGCCCCGCCCGCTTATCGAGAAGGCTCGCCGCGTAGGGGCCGACTACATCGTCGCCAAGCCCTTTTCGGCCAACACGTTGCTCGATCGCATCCTCTGGAGCACGTCATCGGTCTTCGCCAATGTCGCTTCAGGCGAGGTTGAGGACGAGGACACGGATAACGTCGCCTATCACGCCTCCATCCAGAACGCGACGGCGGCGCTGCTCCAATGACCGCGAGCCGGCTGACACGCTTTGTGGACCTGCCAGGCGGCATCGATATCCGCACGGCGCTCGTCAGGGCCCAGGCGAACGCCGAAGCCTATCGCGGATCGGCCTTGCAACTGATCGATCAGGCGATCGACGCCTTGGTCGCCGCCGGCGAGGATGTCGATGCGACCACCGCCGCACGGCTGGCCGAAAGCGTCCGCTCGCTGGCGGGGATGTTCGAGCTCGCGACGCTGGAGCAATCCGCCGCCAGCCTGTGCGCCATGATCCGCGCCCTGGAGGAACGCGGCGCCTGGGACAGTCGGGCGGTGTGGGTCAATATCAGAGCGCTGAAGATCATCCGACAGCACGGCGACAGCGAAAACCTGCAGGAGGTTCTGGAGGGCCTACGCCGTTTGGGCGCCAAGGCCGCCGCCGGCCGCCAGCCGTGAGCGACGCGCCAGGCGCCTGACCTTAGTGCAGCGTCGGGCCGCGCGGGATGGTCCGCCGCCACAGTTGGCTTGTCAGCGCGTTGGCGACGCCGAGCCAGCCCAAGTCTGGCGCCGTGCCGCCACCGACCTTACGCGCCTCCAGGGCATAGGCCGCCGAGGCCGCTAAGGAGGCCGTCGCCGCGCCGAGTTGGCCGCCGACACGCTTGGCGCCAAGGCCCAACCACAGGGCGTTGAAGCCTTGCACGAGGCTCCAGATCGTCAGAGCGCGAGTCCGAGCTGGACTGGAGGGCGCGTTCCAGGTCCGAAGACCCGACAAGGTCATGGCGATGAACAGCGGCGGCAGCAGCAAGCTCGTCAACGGCTTGGGCTGATGCGCAACCGGCTCATGCATTTCGGCGAACTCGACGGCGTACATCGCATCGTCGAGGGCGCGTTCATGGCGACGTCCCATGATCATCGCCGCGACGATCGCGCCGCCCGCCAAGGCCGCGCCGACGGCGACTTGGGCGACGGGATGATGACGATGCTGGCGATCGAGTTCGAACGCCTCGCGGCCGGCCAGGGCGCGTTCCCGCGCGGTTCCGTTGGCGATATGCATGCGCCGCTCCTTATGAACTCGAAGGGTTCAAACAGCCCAGTTCAGCCTTGGTTCCAGGCGTCACTAGCCTCTTGGTAACATCATGACGGCATCGCGCGGGTGACGCAAAGGGCCGCCCCCACGCGCTTGGGCTGGACCGCGAGGCTGGAGCCAGCAAATCTTGCCCATGGCCACCACGATCCGCCCCGCGAGCGCTGACGAACTTCATGCCATCCAGGCGATCGAGCGCGCCTCGGCCCAGCGGTTCGCAGGGGTGATGGACGCCCTCGCCAACGACGAAGCCTCGCCTCTGGGGGTGCTCGCCGCACGTCAGGCGGAAGGCGGCCTGCTGGTCGCTGAGGCGGACGGGGACGGGCGGCCGACGCTGGCCGGCTTTGTGATGTTTCGGCGGATTGAACACAGCCTCTACATCGAACAGATCGACGTACTGCCCGTCTTCGAGCGTCAGCGGATCGGTGCGAGGCTGATCGACGCCGTGGCGCGCCAAGCCGGAGACATGGGCTTGGCGCGGCTGACGCTGTCGACCTTTCGCGAGATCCCCTGGAACGCCCCCTACTACCGCAGGCTTGGCTTCACGGACCTCGACGACAGGGCTTTGAGCCCCGGCCTGACGGCGGTTCGGTACGAACATCTGGCGCGGGGCCTCGATGAAAGCGCCCGCGCCTGCCGACAAACGGTGTCCGGGTTCCTTATACTCGCCGCGTGTAACACTCGACAGGAGGCCCCATGTCCTCCCCCAAAATCACTGTACT
>FWPV01009671.1_pt1 | contig 16196 bp, 7 predicted proteins | sample 2228371 | NCBI WGS metagenome assembly FWPV01 (sample SAMEA103939776, study PRJEB20133) | metagenome | reverse complement strand
GACGCGGCATGGCTGGCTCCCGCAAGGGACGCGACCAGCCGGCCGGAGTTATGTCAATACGTGTGGACGTGGTACTTATCCCGGGGCTTCGCACGTGCACCCGTGACGATGCGCCATAACCAGGCGCCCCCAGAACCAACGGCTACGAGAGTAAGAGCTCCCAGGGCGCACAGGAGAATGACGGCAAGGACTCCACCGGCGATACGTGCCGGAGACGCCAGGTACCGATGGCCCGCAGCCAAGAGGACGACGGTAGCCGCCAGCCAACGCCCCGCGACAGCGGGTCAAAGGTAGCGACGGCAGGTAGAGACGCACCTTGCACCCAGAATGGAGCCAGTGAGCGACACCACGGCGAGGGAGCACCATGCCAACAAGACGAGCACCGCTGCGAGATACGACGACTCTGCCAGAACGCCCCCAAACTCTATGAGGGCGGACCGCAATGGCTCAGGAGTTGCTAGCCGACCGGCCTTTAGGGATGCGATGGGCACCGACAACGCAGCTCCTAAGACAAGGGCGTTCAACAGCGCAGCAAGACAGGCACACACGAAAAGAGCCGTGCCCCGGCCTTCTCGGGGAAGCACCGAGGAGAGGGCGAAGAAGACGCCGCTGATGGCGATGAGCATGGCGAAGGCCAGAGCGGAGACAAAGCGAAGGGAGCCGAGTGCGGGAACGAGCAGAAACGACACGTAGAAGACGCCAACTGCGAGCAGGGGCGTAGAACAGGACGCAAGAGCGCGTGTGAAGGGCTGCAAGTGCAGTCTCGATTCAGATTGGGTGCCATGACGTGCGTTGGTCGGACCCGCTTAACTTCTCTTCTCCGGGTCCGCGTAGCACGGGTTTCTCCTGCCTTTGTCCGCGTCGCACGGCGATGCGCAGTCCCGCGGACACACCGGCGCAGCCGCGGTGATCGGCCTCTTCCCCGGCTGTGCAGATGTGTTCTGCGGGTCCGCATCGCATCACGATTCTAGAGCATGTCCATGGGGCTGCGAATGCCGGGCCGGTTTCGGTCGAGGTGGTCCACCGCACCCGAACCACGCCGCCCCCAAAGCCCGCATGCCTCGGTCACGTGCTGGCGAACCGCTATGCCGCACCCTCGTCCCGGCGATTGAACCTCCAGGCACGCCACGACTCGTGCCCCGTCCCCCGGCGGGCTCAGCTCAACCGGTGCTCTTGTCGCGGGTAATCCGCGACGGCTGATCCACGACACCGCTCCGCCGCCTCACCACGAGCTTCCGTATCACGCCTGCCCCGCGCCACGAAGCCTTTATTTGTCAGGTGCGCGGCCTTGCGTCTCTACTACTTTCTTAGCTCTCGCTGCAAAGCCCTGTTCACGGACTTGCCCGCAATCTTGACGTTCGCCACCGAACGGCCGTACTGATCGCGAGGCACCGTGTCGATGCTGACCTCTTCACCTTGAATCAGGTTTCACAGGGTCTCCGGCGCCTTGGCGGCTCCGGGTTCGCCTTTCTCGGGCGCATCCACGTTCGCCAACCGCACCGGGTTTCTCCAGCTCGCGGTCTCGAACGTGTCGCCGTCGATGACCGTGGTGACCGTCTCCTTGCGTGCCATTGCCATGACCTCCTACTTCGGCTCTGAACCCCCCTCGGGTTCCCGCTCGATGTCCGCTTCGTCGAGAGGCTCCTCGACCGCGTTGCGGAGCCACGAGGGATCGAAGCCCGCTGCAGATATTCCTTCGACGCTCACGTTCACCTTTCCCTCATCTGACTTGTCGGCCAAGTTGGCGATGGCGGGGAAGGCCTTGAAGATCTGATCCCTCGTGGCCTTGAACTTGAGGCGCACGATACTCTGGCGGTCACCGGCAGGTGTACCTGGCGCTGGGGTCGATACGCCGCCGGGAACACCTGCTTCTACGGGCGTTCCAGGAACGGGAGTCGTGATTCCGGGCGCGGTCGGGACGCCGCCCGGCGGGGCTGCCGCCTCGGGAACGGCCGAAGGCACCATGATGAACCCGGACTCGAAATCGACCTCGTCCTCGGCAAGCGTCCGTCCGATGAAGACCTTATCGCGGCTCACTTGGAACTTCCCATCCGGGCCAAGGGCCGGTTGCGGGCCACTCGTGTAAGCGAAGGTTCCTTCCGTGACCCCTCGGGCGATGGCCTTCCGAAGAGCTCCCGAAGACTCGAGGCGCGGGGGAGCGATGTCCCTGAAGAAGGACTCCAGGATCTCCGAAGCCTTGAGGCCCAGCAGCGGCCTGTCTGCGTGCGACGCACAGGCAGGCGTTTCGCCCTGCGAAACTGGTTCTCCCAGCTTCACTCGCTCGGCGATCTTTCGCGGCGTGACACTGCCATGCACGCGGGGAGTCCCGACACTCGTGAGGAGTTCCATGATCCGCTCGTGAATGCCGGTAGCCTGAAGCGGTCGGCCCCCTCGCTCCACCCGTTCGACCTCGATCCCTCCATTCTCGACGCGCGGCAGCCACACCGCCGCGTACAGGTCGCGGAAGCAAGACTCGGCCGCTGCCTCTTCGGTCCGCTTCCGTTCTTTTAGCTGGTCCAATTGGTCCTTCGTCAGGCGCAGCTGCTGCTTCTTGGCGTCCACGCGCTCGATGGCGAGCAAGTAGCGCACCGCTCGGCGAAGCGCCTCGATCTGCTTCTTGTCGGGAATGGCCAGGCCGAGACCGTTCCGGTAGCGCCTGGGCTTGTCCCCATACTTCGAGAGGTAGTCCTTTGCCAGACGTTCCTGGTCACTCTTGCTCTCCCCCGCGAACTCCAGCGGGAGGTAGGCGACCAAGAAGCGGGGGTCTTCGTCAGGGATCTCCTGGCTCTTTGCGGGCCACACGACCGCTGTGTGATGCCCCGCGAGCCGCGCGTCGAGCATCTCCTTGATCTTGTCTCGGACGGGGCCGCGCCCTTTGGACTGGGCCTCCTCGCGGGAGACAGTCTGTTCCGCGTCCTCGATGAGCTTCGTGACGTTGGGGTCCTTCTTGAAGCAGTAGCGGACGCCGTCGTAGTGGAGGTAGAGGCAGGCGTTGCGGAGCTCGGACAGCACCGCTGTCGCCGTGATGTTGTCCAGGTCGGGCCCCACGCAGGCCGCGAGGAGCTCGCTCTCCGTCACGCCAGGGGGCAGAGTCTCGGCATCTCCTGCGCCTTCCCGCCGGAGTCCGCCGAACGAGTACAGAAGTATGGCGGTGGCGAGGCGCGTTGCCGGCTTGACGCTCGCCAGCGCGGGCGTCTCCCGCGCCATCCGCTCGTCGATCCGCTTGGCCCGCGCGTTCGGCCCCTCGATATCCGCGGTGATCACCGGGTCGTAGTCGTTCTGGACGCCCAGTTCCTTCAGCATCTTGACTCGGACATCCACGTCCTTGAGAGGCACGTCGCCGGGCCCCAAGAGGGGCTGGGCACCTCCGTTCGTCTTCAGCGAGTGCATGCAGGACGCGAGGAAGCGGAGCGCGCCCCGCGTCCTCTGGAAGGCATCCACGGCCGTCCACCTCTCCCGCATGACGTCGATCAGCGCGGGGCGGAAGGGGTACGCTGCCCGCATCCGGTCGCGCAGGAGGCGTCCTTCCTCCTCGGCCTGCTGCAGTTCGATGGGCGTTTCGGCATAGGTCCGCTTCATCCTCGTGGCGACGTCTTGATAGGCAGTCGCAACTTCCGTGGCGACGGCGTGGTCCGGGGGAGCCCCGAGGAGCCGGCGCTGCAGGATGGGCAGAATCTCGTCCCCGGTGACCGGTTCCCGAAGCTGGTCGACGCGCGCGGCGAGCTTGTCGATCTCGGCAAGAAGCGCGACGTTCCCCAGCGCCTCCCGGGCGCTCCAGGTGAGCGAGTAGACGAGCGCCGCATTCATGCTCCCCGCGACCTCGACGGTCAGGTTCTGGAAGAAGTCCTTGGCTTGGCGCTGGAGAGTCGAGTCGAGCACGCTGACGGCGGCCGCACGCTCCATGTACTTCAGGACCTCATCGAGCAGCAGGAGCACCGGGCGTCCACCCGCCCCTTTGGAGAGGAGGTCCCGGATCACATCGCCGCCCGGCGCCACGCGATCCTGGTCGTGGTCCGCCACGATGGGGAACGCCCGCTCCGGGTCGATCTGCCAGGCGATCCAGCCCCACATCGTGCGGATCGTCCGGCCGCCTTCGAGCTCCTTGCCGCTCAGGGCGTCGAATTTCTCTCCGTCGAACACGGCGACGGCGACGTTTTGGGGTCTGGCGAAACCCTTCGCTTCGGGGACGCCGTCCAGCGCCTCCGGATGACGCGCGGCATGGAGCAGCGCCGCGAGGGTGTGCGACTTGCCTCCGCCGAACGGCGTGCGGAGCTTGAGGACGCGGTTGTAGCCCGACTTTCCGGCGAGCGACGCCAAAACCTCCTCGAGGAGTTTCTGCAGGTCGGCCGTCAGGTAGGTCGCGCGGAAGAAGGCCTCAGGGTCCCGGTTCACGACGGGAACGTTGGGATCGCCCGCAGCGATGGCCCCGAGGTCGATGGCGAAGACGGCCTCCGTGAGCGCGCCCCCCTCGACATCGGGGTGCAACTTCACGAGATCGGTCCACGGGCGAAGGGCTCGGGTGCTCATTACCCGGTCTCCTTGCGGCTCACTTGCAGCGAGTGTTTCGGCTCACCCATGCGTTTTCCCCTTATTTTCTGCCATCTTTGCGGCTCACTTTTCGGCTCACGATCTGAGCCGAAAGCTTGTAAAGGGCTCGCCTGGTCAAGGTATTTCCTCCTTGTCAACTGTATCGTGAGCAGGTAGCTCGGCCGCCCATATCGTGAGCAACAGTTCGGCGTCGTCAATCAGGCGATAGATCGGCTCCCGGCCACTGAGCCTCCGGCTTTCCTCCAGGATGATCGGCACTCCGTCGCCCCGCTTCTCCATGTAGAAGCGGCGGCCCACCTCGCCAGAGGGGTCCTCGACCGCGCACTTTGCGAGGAGCGTCGTGATGAGTTCGTTCCTCGTCGACTGGCGCAGGGCAATGCTCTCGATCGTCACGGTGTTCGGCAAGGGTCCGGGAGAGTAAACCTCCATCCGGTCGTCGAAGAGAAACAGGCGGATCTTGGAGCCATGGACCGAGTAGTCCCGGTGGGCCACGGCGTTCACCAGCGCCTCGAAGACCGCTCGGACGCTGTATTGCGGCACCTCCACGCGTGCCGGGTCTTTCCGGGCCACCACCCGCATGTTGCGGCGGACGAACGCGAGCCCGCCACGCACCTGCGCATCGAGGGGGCCCGTGATCTCCTGGGCATCGATCTGGTAATTGGAGTCCTGGCGGATTCCCCGGTAACGGACCGCCTGGATGAATGCTGCCGGAAGCCACCGTTCGGGACTACGCGAGCACAGGAGAATACCCGCCACCGTCGCGCGCTCACGGCCCTCTTCGTCCTTGGTCAGGATCTTCATCTTACGCAGCGTGGTTGCTTCGTCCTCTCGACTCGCGCCAAGAAACCGCCGCCAGAGCGTCTCGTCCAGATCCGCCAAGCTCGTCTCCGGAACGACCTGCTCCTCGAAGCGAATGAGCCGCGCTTGGCTCCGCTGCTGGAAGAGACGCGCGAGCACGTCGGGCGGCATCTTGCGCTTCGAACTTCCCTGGCGATGGAAATAGCCCCCCGGGCTCTCATGGACGAAGAGACTGCGCGGGATTTCCACCTTGATGACCGGGCGCAACGTCCCGGCACTGTCGGGTAGCTCCATGCGGAAAGTCCTGAACACGACCGGCGGCCTAATGCTGTCGGTGCAGATTTCGTAGACGAAGCGCTCGACCGCGTCGAGGCGCTCGACAGGGATACCCAAGATGTCCCGGCTCTTGTCGTCGACGCCGAGAACGAGAACACCGTCCCTCGTGTTGGCGATGGCAGCGATCTCGTCCGCTAGGTCGTCGCGCGCGGGTTCGAGAACCTTCTGCCCCCGAAAGCTAACCGCCTTCAGCTCGAGCGACGTATCCTCCCCGAGGCGGATTTTGCCGAGCAACTCCTCCGAGCTGTCATACATGGGCAGCCTCCAGGGCGATGCGGCGGTACCGCTGCTCGAAGGCTTTGCGTCCGCCTTCCATGACCGCACAGATCGTGTCCCGCACCTTTTTCTCCTGAAGGCAGCCGGCGCACTCCTGGTGCGTCTCCCCGCCGCGTGCGACCAGTGCGGCGACCAGCTCCGCGTCGCCGTTCACAACGATATTGGCGTTGTGAGTCACCACAATTACCTGCCGTTTCTGCTTGATGCGACGAAGCTGTCCGACAATTAGGTCGTAGATAAGGTGGTTGTCGAGATCGTCCTCCGGCTGGTCCAGGACAATCGGCTCCTCGCCGTAGGAGAAAAGAAAAGCCAGGAGCGCCGCGGTCTTCTGTCCCGGCGATCCTTCTTGGATAGAGCGGAAGCCGGAGCCGTCTGCGGTGGTGCTGTACTGAACCTGGAGCGAATCTTCGGGGAACCACGAGTCCAGCCGATCGAGCGCCTCGGGCGGGAGCTTGGCGATGTGCGCCGCGAAGCGCCGGTCAGCCAAGTCGCTTGTATCATACTGGCCGACGGCGATATTCCTGATCTTCTTTTTAATCTCCAAGAGACGCTCTTCGACGGCTAGCCCATCATCGCCACCGCTGTAGAGAGTTCCCAGCAAACCTTCCCCTCCAACGACACCGATATCCTTCTCGAACCCTCCCGTCTCTCGCTGCAGGAGACGACGGAACTCAGATTCGACCGTCTCGCGAGCACCGTATGGGATAACCTCGATGCGAACGTACGGGTTGTCCACGAGGATCTTGCTCAGGAAGCTTCTTCGCCTTTGTGTAAGATCCCGACGCAGTTGTCTCAGCCGCACAAGGCCTCCATCAGCGTCGCGGCGCAGAGATTCGAGTTGCGTCCGCCGGGACTCCAACTCCTTGAGTCGCGCCTCAAGAGCTTGGCGCCGCTGTACAAGTTCGCCATACGCTGATGGATCGCCAGCTTCTTCCGCTTTCAGGCGCTGGCGCAATTTGTCGTACTCTTCGATCGCACCGTTAACCGCCTGTCTCCACGCCGACTCATCTCGGGCCTGCCTCCACTGCGACAGCGCTTCGTCGATTTCCCTGGCGAGATCCTCAAGCCGCGCACGCACAGCGTCCAGCCGCTTCAAGGGTATCGCGGCCTTCATCAGGATATCTTGATCCTCGACCCTATCCGGCTCAAAGAGTGAAGTATCGAGAGGATCGGGCAGAAGATCGGCCGCCAGCCTGCGCAAGCTATCGCCCGATCCAGACCACGTCTCCTCCCATGCGTCCACTCCGCGCTGCTGGCGAAGGCGCTTTTGGTATTCCTTGAGCACGCCCGCGTGGCCTGCCTCTTCAAAGATCGCAAGCCTCCGCTTGATGTCCTCCAGCTCCCCACGCAGCCGAGACTCGTCCGCAAGAACCGTTCCGATTTCTCGCGCCTTCGAGCGAAGTGAGAGAAAACGCGTCTCCTCCTCCTTCCAGCGATTATCCCAGGAGCGACGATCCACCTCCGGGGCCTCGTCCACAATCCGGAGCAGCGCAAGAGGGGCCTTGGCGAGTTCGAAGATCTGCTTCTGACTGTAGATGCGCACGGGGAAGCGTTGTGCTACGTCCCCCGGGTCTGTTTTCCACTGGCCGTTGTTATCCTGCACCTCTATCGGCGCGGCATCCCCCCGCTGACTCCACTGGACCCGAAAGCGTGTCCGGTCCTTGCGATACGTTACGCTAAAACTGGAGTCGTTCGTGAGTAACCCGTCATCGTCCCTGCTCTGGCAGACCTTCCGGTACTTCTCGAACTCCCTATGAAGGGCCTCAGGAAGCTCGGCGTCGCGTCGGAGCGTAAGTCTAAGACACTCCACCAGCGTCGACTTACCGGTGCCGCGGCCGCCTATGATCGCGTTGAGCCATGGGTTCAGCTCCAGCTTGAAGGTCGTGGAGCGTCCCATGTAGCGCGCTTGCGTGACCTCGATGGACTCGATGATCAGAGACGCGTGGACATTGGGGTCGCCGGCCACTTGATCCGACCGCCGCACCGAGAGCGGTCCGTCCAGTAGCGCAAGACGGAGGCCTTCAATGCTTGGAGGTCCCATCTTTATCCAAGTAAAGTGGCTCCCGGGGAATCGATCACCCGGGTTGCCCGATGGATGGTGGGAATCGGATCCGAGCACCTCGGTCCAATTCAACCGCCTGTCTTGGTTGACGCGTGGCTTTTCAAGGCCTGCGTTGACGACCTCCACGGCCGAGACAGCGCCGCAATCGAGCGCTTGCTCCAGCGTGGTTCCTGAAAGCTTGAATAGCCCGTTGTCACCATCAACGTGTGCCGGAATCGCGATCCCGCCTTCCTGCTCAACCACACGAGCCACCTCGGCGAACGATTTCGTGGTCACGGCATCGCTTGTCCCTTTCTTGTCGGAGGGGAATCCCACTGCCCCTAGAAGTGAATCAATGTCGGAGGTGTTTTTTCCAGGATCAAAGATCGCCAGGAGATGGATGCCGCCGTTGACGGAAATCTCGACACCGGGAAACAAGTGGATTGGCCGAAAGCCTCCAGGTTTGCTTGAATTCAGCGCCTCGAGCTCCATCTTTAACCTGTCTATCCACGCACCAGAGTTGTGGTCAGTGATTGCGACGCAGTCGATTTCGGCCCGCATATAGTCGAGTAACCATTCCCTTGGTGTTCTCGTCTTGAGCGTTGCTTGATTCGAGCCCTTTCCGTAGTCATTAGAGGCTGGCGTATGGGTGTGGAAGTCAAATCTCCACCACCTAGCACCCGCCCACGTCCAGCTAGTCATCTCCCCCTCCCCACGTCGAACAGCGTTCCCTCATCCGCCGCGAGCGGATGGTCGATCAGGACCCGCCAGTTGGCGAGCAGCTTCTTGAGCGCCGCCTGCTCAGCAGCCGTTGTGATGATGCTGCGCTCGCCGCCGTCATCGGTGCTCCCTGACAGCGTCCGCCCGGCAAGCGCCTGGGCCAAAAGACGCAGGCGCTCCCGGTCGGGACGGGCCTCGTCGAGGAAGCGGTTCAGGTTGCGGGGCTGGTTCTCCACCAGCCACAGGATGCGGTGCAGCGCGTCGATGAGGGGCGCCGACGCGCCCCCGTCCTCCGGGAGGCCCAGTTTCTCGTCCTCCCCCCGCTCCGTAAAGTCCCGGAGCCGGTACTTGCCCTTCTTCTTTTCGACCAGAGGGTTGCGACCACTAGCAAGGCCCCTGTGGCCGCCTGCCTGCGCCGCGGAGCCCCGCGACGCGGCAGGCAGGTCGAGCTCCACGTTTTGCCCGTAGGTGAAGACGATGGCCTCGCCGGCCTCCATCTCGGCTGCCTTGTAGGCGTAGCGCCAGAGCACGTAGAACCGGCTCGGCCCGTCGACGGCGGCCACACCGCTGCCCGGCATGCCGAAAATCTTTTCCAGGAGAGTTTCGAGAACGACGCCTTCCACCTCGGCGAGGAACTTCTCGGCCGGGACCTCTTCGCCGTTTGCATACTCAACGCGCGCAAAGCGTGTGTAGGCGCGAAGCCCAGCCCCAACGCACGCGATCACGAGGTCTGCGCCGGCGATGCCCATCTTCCAGAGCGAGTCCACACGTTCCCGGACGATCTTCTCCAGTTCCGGGCGAACCTCGTCCTCGTAGGAGCCGGTCTCTGCTCCTTCCCGTTTCCGCGCGACCAGGAAGATATTCGAGACGAGAGCCGCGTCTCCCTGATGCGCAACGCGAGCCTTGGTTTCTGTTTCGACAGGCCATGCTTCCGCAACCTCGTACCCAGCCCGCCGAAGGGCATCAACGACGGTAGCCCACCCAAGCGTCGTCTTGTGCGCGTAAAGAACGATCAAGATGCCGCGCGGTTTCGTGACGCGATGGGCTTCCCGCAGCGACTCGAAGAGGCAGTCTTCGTAATAGACCCGAGCCTTCTGTTTGCCCCCCTGCCGATAGGCGGCGGCAACGCACTCCTTCTTCTTGGGCGTCAGTTGGCCGGCGAAATGCTCGGGATAAAGAAACCCGATGGTCGGACGCAGCCAGACGTAACAGACATCGGAAAGCTCGGAGTAGCTCTCATTATCGTAGTAGGGCGGATCGGTGATCACCGCATCGAAAACCCCGTCCTCGTATGGCAGGTCCGTTGCCGAGCCGCGAACGACCTTCACTGGGTTGCGGAACACTCCCTCTTGTCGCACCGCGGCACTAATAAACTCGAGCTGGCTCACAGCATCGCCCGATCCACCTCCGAAGATGTTTAGCTCGGGGAAGTCCCATGTCATCGCAAAACGTTTCATCGAGGTAAGGCTTTCGATCTTTTCTCCAGCGTTATTCCATCTCGCCAATCCGTTGCATCGGTCCGTAAGGCGGCTCACCCACAAGCCCAAATAGGTCGTGATGGCCTTGGCTCGGTCCCGATCCAGACCGGCTTCCAGCATTTCCTGATGGGCACGCCGGATCTCGCGAGCCATGGTCAAGAGGACGTAGCGCTGACGGGGCGTGAACGCCTGCCGAAACGTGCGGATACCATAGAGATAGCTATTCCCTGTGGCGAGTCCCGCGTTGCCGGTCGGCGGTATCTCCTCGTCAAGGCTGCTGGGCCCGAGTTCGCGCTCGATCTCGGCGGCCCGTTTCTCTGCAATCGCCTGATGTTCAGCCTCAGCCGCAGCGAGCGATTCGTCCACGAAATACAGCTTGCCCGGGCCATCGGGGTTAAGGGCGATCACGCACATAAGTTGCTGGCCGAAGCCTTGCTCGTTGCCATACCTACGGACGTAGGGACCATCGAGCGCGGTCTGACAGAAGGGGCATGCCGTCGACGAGGCTGCACTTCCGCTTGACGGATCAAACCCAAGCCCTGCTGGAGTCCGCGCTTCCACCACCTCAAACCGCATGACGCCCCTGGCCATGTCCGGCACGGGCTTCAAGGCCACGTAACCGGAGGACTTCTTCCTCAGCCAAGTTTGCCGGTAGAGCGGTACGGTCCGCCTGCACTGTGGGTTTGGACAGGGGATGGTCCGTGTCCAGTAGTACGCGACCACGGAGTACTCATTGGGTTGCAGTTCCGTGTCGCCGTCTATCGTCCGCTGGATTGGTCGCGATTGGTTCTTCGAAATCGGTATCCGCGCAAGGACATCTGAAACGCTCTCGTAGGTGCGGTTCAGAACGATCTTGCCCCATTTCTCGATGTCATCAGCCAGTTCCGATCCGAACTGTTGTGGGAAGGTGACAGTGCAGAGCTCAATGAGATACGCGACGGGATTCAGCTCCAAGGCGTGTGCGTCGCATCCCAGCCGGGCCGCTTCAAGCGGAATGGCACCGCCGCCGGCGAACATGTCGAGGACCTTGGGCCGGGGAGCGCGACCCGCGACGACATCGTCGGCCGTGACCCGGTTGCCGGTTTCCTTGGAGAGGCGGTCTGCGTGGGCTTCGAAGATATGTTTCTGCGCCTCCTTGATGACCGTCGCATTCCCGGGGTACTTACACAGTCGTTCGATGAACTTGGCAGCGTTGGCCCTGCCCAGGCTCTGCTTCTTGTTGTCAGGTCCGTTCTCCGGGATGAAGAGCGATGCCGGGACGAGAGAGCCATAGACGGCAGCTCTACACGCGACCAGTGGCCGCCTTGCCCGCCACACATGCATGGTCGAGATATGCCCTTTTGTGCGGGGCTCGCTGGAAGCCGCCTCCCCAACGGAGTCGATGGGCAGAAAGTCCTCGATGAGCCTGCGGTCGTCGGTCACTTGGCTTCCTCGACGTAGGTGATCACGTGCAACCCCGGGATGGAGCGGCCAGCGAAATCGTTGTCGTGTGTCAGCAAGGGTATGTTCCGGTGTATAGCCGTAGCAGCGATCCAGCAATCGCCCGCCTCAAAGCGGCGTCCTTGCTTCTTGCTTTCCTCCATCACTCGCGCCCAGACCTGAGCAAGCTCGTAGTCGTATGGAATCACGAGAAAGCGTCGCACGAAACCGTCGAGGCCTTGACGCGCCTTTTCTCCCCATCCATTCGACTCGGCCCAGTGCCACAGCTCCGCCACACTTTGAAAGGACAGAGCCAAGGTCTGACCGCGCATGTGTTTCTCGTACTTCTCACGGAGATATGTTCCCTTTTTCTTGGGGTGCAAGAGGCTCGCGACCGTAGTATCGAGAAGCACTACGCTCATGAGTCATTCCCGTGTCGGGTGATGCCACGCCTAGCCGTTCGCTCCTCGAGTATGTAGGTGAGCATCCGGTCGGGGTCATCGTCGACCGGCCACAGGGCGCTGATGCTATCGAGATCCTCGGCAGGATGGACTCCTTGAAGATCTGTCAGTTCTTCCAACGAAAGAGAGGTCCAAAACGGCAGCTTCTCTTCCGCTCCAGTGAAGGCCTTCTCTCCGATTTCCCCTTCCAACGGGATCACAGAGGCGACGTGCAAGGTACGCTCTTTGTTTGGTTCGATGACCGACTCGCCAACCAATCTAACCGTGCGGAGCCAGGCCTCAGGAAGGACCTCGAGATGCTCCGGTTTGAAGATGCAGAGCCATTTTGTTCCGTCCGGTTCCCAAAGGCGCCCCTGGAGGCCACGATGACCGTCGAGCACCTCCAAACGGCCAACCTTTTCGACCTGACGCTGGTCGATCGGCTTGCCTAGCATCTCACGCACCTTCTCTCGGAGAGGCCGATCAAAGGCTACGGACCGCACGTCGCGCACCCGGATCGGCTCGAAACTTACGGTGTCGATGCCGTGTTCCAGAACTCGTCCCAAGGAGTCGCACGTCTGGAGCACGCCAGCATCAAAACCCGCTGGAGGCTGCCGTACATCAACAGGATCTTCCTGGATGCGCTTCATGCCGTTGAGGAAGGCCTTGAGACTCTCCTCTCCAATGTATCCCCATAGGCTCATCTGAGCGGGAGGCTCCGCCAGCTCGACTTCGGCGATGGCGCTGCCCGGCTTCCAGCCTACCACGAAGATTTCGCACAGTTCTTCGATTTCCTTCTTTTTTCGTCCCCTACCAGCGGATGACTCTCCGTACAGCACTTGACCGATGCGCTTCAAGGCTTGCTGGCTGCGAAGGATGATCGTCGCAAGATCATTGGCCGAAAGGCGGGCCTCGCCGACCCTGGGCCCTTCAATCTTGATGGAGAACCCAGGCCGGCCTTGGGACTGTGACACTTGAATGCCCTTTGAATCCTTCATCCCTCACCTCTCATTGCGCTCGTCCTGCACTTTCCACCGCCTCCGCGGGGATCTCGAAGAACCGCGCCGCTACGATCTCGCGCTTGGCGTGGTCGAGCCGCACCGCGGGATTCTGGATTCGGACGAGCTCCGGCTTTGGGCCGAGCGGGTCCCACACGACGTAGAGCCAGTAAGTCTCCGCCAGTTGCTGAGCTTTATACCATTCGTTGGTCGTCAAGCGAACAGCCTGCCCGCGCATCCGGCCCTTGACCTCGATGCGCTTCACGAAGACCTCGCCCGTTGCGGGGTCGGCGATCCGATGCGCGCGGATGTCGAAGCCGAGTTTGAGGTGGCCGACGCGCTCGATGCGGTCCTCGGGAAACCCCTCCTCCTTGAGCGCGGCCACAACCAGATCCTCGGCGGCGAGCTCGCTCTTCCTTCGGATGTTGGGGTCGAGCTCGTCGGCGAGGTCCGCAAGCTGGGCTCCTGCCTGCCGCGCCCGGCCGCTCGCGATCAGGTCCTTGAGCCATTTGCGCCCGAACCCAGTCTTAAGCTCCTGCTCGCGTCGAACTGCTTCATCCCGGCTGGCGCACTCTTCATAGTGGGCGACATACCGCGGCTTGTGCCTGTTCGTCCATTCCGCGCCCTGCCCCGAAATATGCTCTTGCCATCGTCGGCGAAGATCATCTGTATGTCCGATGTAATGGCTCCCGTCGTCGCATTCGATGGCATAAACAAAAAACAGGCCCGGCCGCGGCGCAGGCAGGTCGGTGTCCGCGCCGGGCGCGAGGACGATGGCCGTCGCCACATGCCGCACTGGCCCGGTTCGGGCGATCTCCAGTCTGCCCAGGCCGCTAATCCGTTCTTCGCGCTGCCGCTGCAGTTCCTCCACGTACTTGCGTGCTTCATCGGCGGCGAGCTTGAACTCCGGCTTGGTAGCTGCTTCCGCAAGGAGCGACATCGCGCGTTCCTGAGCGCGCTTGATGCGGGCATCAAAGGACCGCTTCAAGTACTCTCGGCAGATGTGGGCAAAGCGCTGCCTTTCCTTTTGGCAGTGAGCACGACACTTCAACTGGTAGGTGCTCTTGAGGTAGTCGGACGCTGCCTGCCTGCCTGCCGCGACGTCTGCGGCGCAGGCAGGGACTGCCACGGGGTCGGCCACGGCCGGGGGATTCGGATGGGGAGGAAGGTTGAGCAGGATGTCGCTTGGTACGATCTCGAAAGAGGGACGACAGCCGTCCCGGCTGTCTGACAGGCCGGAGGCCTGTCCTCCCGCCTCCCGGACCGCCACGAGCTCCCCGTGTAGCGGCACGTCCTTGCCCTTGGAGTCCTTGCCGCGGATCGAAATCTCGAAGAAATGGAGCCGGTACGGCTCGGTCGTCATCGGGTCCACGTAGAACCCGACCCCTCCCTGGAGGGGCGCCAGCTTCTCGTTAAGTCTCTCGTCGAGCGCTGTGTAAAGGGGATGGCCGGGTCCCATGAGGACGGCGTCCACGTGCGCGGAGTGCTCGAGGTGGTGTTTGTGGAACGTGACCTTCCGGTACGAGGGGTCGGCCTTCCCCAAGCGCTGGACCGACCGCAGTCGCTCGGTTCGTAGATCGGCCGGGACGTGCTCGATGCGCCATAGGCCGTCCGCCCGCGGCTCTACGCGAAGGCCGATCTCCTTGGCGGCTGCGAGGAACTGCACCTCCACGTAGCGGGGCATCAGCCGTTTTTCCTCGACCTCCAGGTTGCGGCGCTGAAAGCCGGTGAAGTCCACGTGGCTGCGCGCCAGGGCGATGCCCGTCGCCTCTTCGTACTCCTTCAGCTTCTTGGGATCGATCCGGTCGATCTGATCCAGGTACTCGTCCAGCCGGCGCGGATCGTAAGCCGCTTCGCGTAGCATGTCGGGAAGGTTGACGTCGTTGAGCGAAAGGATCTCGCCGATGACATCGAACACGCGTCCTTCGAGGGCCTCGTTCATCGTCTCAAGCTTCTCCAGGAGGCGATGCAGGATGCGCCCCTCGACAATGGGCTGACCGTCCTCGGAATCCGTGGCCACGAAGTTAAAGGCGTAGACGTCCCTGTCCTGCCCGATGCGGTGTATGCGGCCGAGGCGCTGCTCCAGGCGCGTGGGGTTCCACGGCATGTCGTAGTTGATCATGAGATGGCAGAACTGGAGGTTGATCCCTTCACCCGCCGCCTCGGTCGCCACACACACCTGCGCGGTGGTGCGGAACTCTTCCTGGGCCCGCTTGCGCTCGTGGGGGTTCATGCCGCCGTGGATCTCGCAGGTGCTGAAGCCCCAGCGCTCAAGGTGCTGGCGCACGTAGTTGAGCGTGTCGCGGTGCTCGGTAAACACAATGAGCTTGCCCCGGCCGTCTTTGAGTTCGACGAACTGCGCCTCGCCGAGGCATTTCTTCAAGGCGGCCAATTTGGAATCGCTCGCTAGCTCCCGCACCCTGCGGGCCTGCTCGACCAGCTCCTTGAGGGCGGAGATCTCCGCACGGAGCTGCTCCAGCTCGAGGGCTGCCGTGTACTCGTCGACCAGCCGATCGCGGACCTCGTCGTCGAGGTCATCCTCTTCTTGCTCCGCATCCGGCAGCCGTCCTTGGAGAGCGGCGAGACGCTTGGCCCGCTGGGCCGGGGAAAGGCCCTCCAACTCGTCGAGCAGGTCCTGCTGCTTCTTGAGGCGTCGCTTCAGCGACTCATGGATGGCGCAGGTCGAACTCACGAGGCGTCGCTGGAGGACCGTGCGGGTGAGCGCGGCAGACGACCGTCGCTGTCCCGTCTGCTGGGGAATGAACTCGTTGATGTACGCCGTGACCGACTTGTAGAGAGCGTACTCCTCGCTGTTGAGGCGGAAGGTCACGGTCCTGGCGTGCCGGTCGGGAAACAGGCGGTTGCCGTTGAGGTCCTTGAGATCCTCTTTCAGGCGGCGCAGGGACCACGGCGAGTCCTTGCCGAGCCTGAACACGTCCTTCCGAATCGACGTGGCTTGTTTCCCGAGCCGATGCGGCTCCGGGAAAAGGTCGGGATCGATGAGCCGCAAGAAGTGCGAGAACTTGTCCTCGTCCCCGTGGTGGGGGGTCGCGGTGAGAAGGAGCACGTGGTCGGCCTGGGATGTGAGCCGAGCGACGATGTCGTACCGCTTGGTCGTGGCGACCTTGGGTTCCCGACCCTG